>Ga0307515_10001937_pt1 | contig 45901 bp, 46 predicted proteins | sample 17_EM_MG_FD_194513 | JGI IMG/M metagenome (GOLD analysis project Ga0307515, IMG submission 194513) | Populus trichocarpa ectomycorrhiza microbial communities from riparian zone in the Pacific Northwest, United States - 17_EM | ecosystem: Host-associated > Plants > Roots > Unclassified | place... | reverse complement strand
TTCGTGTTCTTAGGTGATGGTAGAGTTGAGCACAAGAAAGAGAGAGATCAGAGGAGATGGGGGAAATCATCATGAGAAACTGGGACTTAAGAGAATTTCGTGTGCGAGTCAATTTACCATCGCCGATACGGCAGGTACGAGTCCCGATCCGGCGGATAATAACACCGATACGAGGTCTTCTAAACCCAATCAGGCAAGTCGTACTCCTGATCTCTGTTAGCCGCTCGTATCCTCCACATCGTGCTCATCTCATCCCCCATCTCTCTCTTTCTTGTCCACAACTCTACCATCATCGCAGAACACAAAGTTAATTCATCCCTCTCTATCTCTCCATGCCATGATCATGAGTTAACACTGAGTGCAGCATACACCGAGTACAGCATACAGCTAAGATTGTCTGTCGTCCCTTCATTCTCACGATTTCGAGTTGACCCCTGAATGTGGCTTCAGCTTCCGGCGTACCTCCCTACCGATCGACCGCCACCAGCCAGTTCTCCATCAGAGCTTCAAAGGTAAAGTCACCTTGTCACATTCCCACGGTCGCGAGTTAACTAACTGATGAATTGAGTCCCGGCGCGCCGTCCATCGGCCGCCTCCAAATACTCGTCCAATCTCGCTCAATCACGGCCTCCGAGTGTATCTCCAAACTCGCTCAATCACGGCCTCCCAGTGCATCTCTGAGTTCACGATCACGGCCTCAAAGTGCATCTCCAAACTCGCTCGATTACGGCCTCCATGTTCGCACGATCCCGGCCTCCAATTGCATCTCCAAACTCGCTCGATCACGGCCTCAAAGTGCATCTCCAAACTCGCTCGATCACAGCCTGAAAGTGCATCTCGGAACTCGCTCGATCACGGCCTGCACGTGCATCTCCAACCTCGCTCGATCACGGCCTCCCAGTGCATCTCTGAGTTCACGATCACGGCATCAAAGTGCATCTCCAAACTCGCTCGATTACGGCCTCCAAGTTCGCACAATCACGGCCTCCAATTGCATCTCCAAACTCGCTCGATCACGGCCTCAAAGTGCATCTCCAAACTCGCTCGATCACGGCCTCCAAGTGCATCTCTCCACTCACTCGATCACGGCCTCCAAGTGCATCGTTAATGAGCGAGGGCGGGTGTACGGAGATACAGGGGTAACGGAGGTGGACAGGGTGACGGGGAGTATATATTCGGCAGACCGCAGCCAGTCCAGATATAACGTGTGTAGATGGGTAGCTATATAGATACATACATACATAGATGAGAATACAAACTGAATACATGACTGTGATTCGAGGTGCTCCCAGACATGTCGCCGGCGCTCCCAGCTGCTCCCAGGCTTGTCGTCGGCGCTCCCAGGCTTGTCGCCGGCGCTCCCAGTTACTCTGAAGGCCGGCAGGAATGCGCTCCTAGGGTCTGATACTCCTGAAATTGACGCATCTAAGTTTACACTCCACATTCTCTCAGACCAGTGACCAAAATCCATTGTGCTGGTGCTATGCAATGTGACCCGTCGCCTGGGCGACGGGTAGCGTGTAATTCTCCGTCAGAGGGTACGAGGTTCCGTCAGAGCCGTCAGAGCCGTCCGGAACACCCAGGTGTTTCTGACAGAAACTAGAGTTGTTGCTGATGAAGTACATCATTAAATTTACCAATCCCAGTGGACCAGAGTGCCTGGAGGGAAATCTTTCCATTCAACATATCAGATACTTGATTGGCATTGATATCAATGTCCTCACTGTCAGCTATCTGGTGAACCCCCGGCAAATATACCGTGTGTGATCGCGTTATCCACTGTGAGTTTTCAATCTGCCAAATAATAATGGCCAGATTAGCCAATCGAGTTATGCGTTGCAATAGCTATTAACCAACCAGCTGGATGCCCACGCATACCCTATGCTGCATGATGTAATAGATACCCTGATATAGCAGGATGGAATATGGGCAATTGTAATGTACGTGAAAGCCCCCATCACTTGTCAGAAAGGACATGACACGGACCATCACCTGCCTGAAGTTGATCAATGACAACCTGACCGCAGCATGCGCATTGGCACCAATTGAGCTATGGATAGTAACTCAATTGTTGACTCTAAGGGGCCCGCTCTGCCCACAAGTCAGTATGATTGTCAGAGAAGGAGTCGATATCAGAGTTGAATATCACATTTAACAGTCCCAGCCAATGCGAGTGGCAGATAGTGTAAATGTGAAAGCAGTGCTACCCTCTTCAACAAGCCACTGTGTACATGGCCAATATACCCACAGAATCACTTCTCTCCATTGTCTGTAACTATCAAGGTGTTCCAGAGATATTGTTTGAGCCAAGCCGAATTTGAAGCCACAGGCAGCAATGCAGCCTCGATATGATGATATGTCATACCTGCCATTTTACCAGGGGGATGTATTCAGTCCGTCTTTCCTGGAAAAGCCTTTGCTAACTGCGAAATCACCTTCCTCAGCATGTACAGATTTGGTCTACCCATCTACCCATGTCAGCGACTATGGAAGGTAATGAACATTATCGTTTCGACTATGATAATTCCAGATCCATTGTGGCAGGGCAAAGAATCACTGGTCCATATTCAAGTTGAATAAACTGCCATCAACAGCCAAATGGCTTCGTCATGCCCATTGTTATATCCTGCACTGATGCAACCCCTGGGAATCTCTCTCTGAGCCCCTTATAGCTACTATCTACAAAAATCACATCGAACTGTCCAGCTCTAGTGGACTTTGTGAATGTAACAAGAATGGTAGTTATATGCATCAGAGGGATGTTGATGATGGGTTTTGCCTTCGTGAACACAATGTGACTCACCATCGTTCACCATCGCATTACTGTACATAAAACAACAAAGGTTGCATGCCAATTGCTTCCTCATAGCAGTGACATCTGATTTGTATAGCCAATCGTGCAGTGACCCTTCTTAATTCCCCTGCTTCACCAATTATGGGCGACATATCAGCATCCCAAGTCATTGTTGTACCGTGATCAAGTGATCCAAATTTGGTGCCTATCTTGTTTGGATCTGCACCTGGTGTGAACCCTTCACAAGGTTCAGTATCTGACACAGTACTTCCGTCGATGACCCAATGGTCATCAAAGTTGAGCCTATTGTGAAATCTATCTGGTGGCAACTGTCGTATCAACCAGGATGAACTCTCAAGAAAATGCAAGATCCAGCGCAACTCTTCAATGCCTTGTACAAATGTGGTTGCCACTAACATCCATTTGTATTACAGCTCCAGAGTGATTATATAGAACACCATATACATATTATAATTATGGGAGGCCATTATAACCATCGTGCCATTAGCCATCCTAAACTTGCCAAATGGGGTCCTGCTAGTTCTTCACCACCGGGTCTGATCCAAGAAAACCCAATGAACAATGCCAGGGTCTAAAAATTTTGAACTGTCGGCTCCCTATTGGTTGAATTGCTGGTAGACAGTCTGAATGGTCGAGATCATGACTAAGCTCCAAGGTTTGCCATATAGAGCACCTCAATAAGATATCCTTGTCCAGGAAGAAGTGCAACGATGGAGAGGTGATGTTAACTCAGTGGACTTAGTTTCCGCAGGTTCCCATTATTCCACGATCAGTTTAGGGCTATTTCAACCTTAGCTTCATGTCACTATAGTGGTATGTATTCTAGTCATATCATAGAATTGATGTTGGGAGGTGGACCTCACACTGTGGCTTTGTGGCTCCCATCTGACCTTCTCACCCCAATCAACCTTTGCAGTATGGTCGTTCATGTTGATCTCCCATTTGTTGAACCTCAGAGGTGGATTCTTGATTATTTGTTCATAGACATTAACCTGGTGACATATTAAAGCCAGTGCTATCAGAGTCTGATGATTGTTTGTATGGCGAACAGTATATCCAGAGCACAGCAGGGTCTAACCTTACCGGTACCAGTGTTGTCAGCCAATAAACTACCTTTCGCCAAGCTGTCCTCTTTCTCTGCCATCGTATTCACTGCAATAAGTTGGTGAGGTTGTAACTGCGTGGGTTTGTGGAGCAGCTTGAAAGTTCTGGTCTCCATGGTGATGCCTAATACTTCTATTGACTCCTCCAAATATTCTCTCTGGAATTCCTGGTTATCCCTCAGCTACGCTTACCTGTGATTGAAAATTTGCTTCATTCTAATATTCCGACAGCAGCCGAGCTCTGACAACAGCTCAGACAGTTGCTCAGACAGCAGCTGACAGCGGCTATGACAGCAGTTCTGACAACTGGTAAGCTCTATAAACAGCTCTGACAGTAGCTCTGACAACAGCTGACAGTGGCCCAGCTCTAACAACAGTTTTGACAGCAGCTCTGAAAGCCGCGCTGACAGCGGCTGAGCTGTGACAACAACTCTGATAGTAACTCTGACAGCGGCTGAGCTCTGACAATAGCTCAACAGCTTTGACAAGAACAGCGATTAACCAGTCCACATTGGCCTTATGCACCCAGTCCTTCTTCTGTGCCTACACATTGGGGTCATTGGCTCTCTCTGGTTCCATTAGGGCAATGTTGTTGAAGTCAGCATCTACCTAGTCTAATTTGGCCATGTAGTAAATCTCTAGATCTTGGTCATGCACTTTGACAGTATGGCTGGGAGGATTTGTCGGTGATGGGTCATTGTTTCCTGGCACGATCCCCCTTTCGGAATCGTCCTCCACCATCCCTGGTACATCTTGTTTCCCTTCCTCCTCCTCCTCCTCCCCCTCCTCCTCCGAATCCATATCAACCCATTCAATCCCACTGATTTTGTATTCAGTAATATCTAGCAAGTAAATAAGTAAGCTTATGCTATCCTCCTCCTCTTGTTTCTTCCTAATGGTTGATGTTTATTCCAGGTTGAGGGGGTTCATCTTGATATATTCGATTTCATTGTTGGTGTCGTCCACCATGACGATCGTATTGGTGGTAAAGGATTTCACCATCAGATCAACATCAATTTCGGCGAACATCAGCCAGTCGTCCCAGCTCGATTCTTCCAATGGACTCTGAATCAGTGCAACTTTTGACAATAAACTAACACCCTGAGTGGACATTGTGCTCACCAAGCTGAAGTCAACAGCCCTCATGTATGTTGCTAGTTCATATTGCCAAGTTATTCAGCCAACAAGTTGGTCATCGCACTGGGGCACACTAGGATTCTTTGTGAAGTCTCTCTGAACTCGAGGCCTTTTCAACTTTTCCGCACTTTCTGCCACATGATAATCTTCCATCCACGTGATAAAAACAACAGTAGAGTCATCTCCCGCTTCTTGGTATTGATTTCCAGGTGAGGTGCCTCCCGCAACGGAGTGTGATAGTGTGCTGATTGCACCTCATTTCGGCCACCTGCAGTTGAGATTTACAACTGAAGATCATGAGGGATCACATGCATCATTCCATGCAAACCAGGGTTACTGGAGGGCTCCACCAAAGATGTTGATCTGAAAAGAGTTGAATCTAGCCAACTGAGCATCCCCCAAAACTTCAGAACCAGTAGGAGACAGTATCACAGACGACACCACCAATTGAGTTGTGCTTCCACGAGTGGTACACGTACCCCACCCTATCAAATCTCCCCTTGGCTGCAATGATATTGGGCTTAATCATGTGGGTGTAGTAGGCCCAACATGAGCATGTGAAGTGCATTGGATCGGTGTAACAGGAGTGACCAGAATATGGTCTCATGAAGGAGCTGATGTAATCTTTGTTTTTGGCATGGGCTTCATGTGGTTTTTGGCATTGTGGTAGGGCTTGTTGCCATCATTGACTTTCAAGCAGAGCTTGGTGGGGATTGCTTGGGTGTGGTGGTGGTGGACCATCGGGTGACTCTTCTCTGGAAGTGTGAGATAAGTGTTTGGATTGTACGGACATGATCGTCATTGATCTTCACGTCTGGTGTGAGTCCCAGGTGATGTCGAGAGTTATCAGCAAGCATCTCGCAGATGTCAGTAAACTCCTATTTGTCAGGTCGATGACAGTCAATGTTAGTGACTAACTGTCACCAACTCAATCTCTTAGATTCAATGTCAGATACTCAATGTCAGAGACTCAATGTCAGACAGTTGATATTCGAGTCGGATTTACTACCATGGTCACACATCATTGCTCTCCCATGCACCTGACTGTACTGTTTGATAATTTTGTATGAATGATAGTGGATTTGTCATGTTGAGTTTTTGATTCCTGGACTGCTGCAAGGCCTTGAGTGAATGCAGACTGACTACTCACAGCATTGATGTCCTTGGTTGTCTTCTGCAGCACAGAGGCACATATTTCTTTGACCTAGTTTGAAACTCTGGTAGGCCATCTCCATGGGACTTGTGGTGGTGCTATGATAATGGTTGTTCAGCAGATATGAGGGTTGCTGAGTGGACATGAGTATCGCTGAGATGACATGACAGTCGACAAGTTAACATTGATTGATCTGAGTGAATAGGCAAGGATTCTATGTGCTATATACCAACCTGTACTACTAGAACCACTCTGCCCCATGCTCGAAGGGATAATCACTCCAGCCCACACTGTCATGGTGGTACCAATATGGAAGTCATTCTGGTTGAGAAAGCGCCACAGGTTATAGTGTGCAGGGTCTGAAGAAACAAAGTGCAACTTAGTTGAGAAAAGTCGAATAGGCAAAATTCAAAAATGTCAGTGGTTTTTCTGAGGGCTGAACACTATGAGGTTCGGACATTGCGGGGTTGTGTGGTGTAGAAATGTTGACTTGTATACAGCCAGAATATTAGCTCACGTTGTACTGTTTAGGGTAGCCGAAAAAGGTTTTAGAAGCGGAACTTCCCACACAATGAAACAAGGGGGGCTAAAGATAGTGTGTGGCACAACAAACATCATGAGGCTAGGCTGATATCCAAGTCTGTATAGCCTATACTCAATACACAACATTGGGATATGTGATGGGAGCCTCACTACAATGATTTCCAGGGGCCGTAGCACTCAATCCCAACCTTTCAACGCCAATAATGCTGTCCTAGATTTGCAATTCGTATGGCTGGGAGTTTTCCCCACAAAGTTGTTTCACTTGTCACCACTGCTCAAGACAAGTGCACCTTCACCCAAAGGGTGGCAATCATTCCATGTCAAATTGGCTAGACTACGAACTAGCAGATGACAATCTCCTAATTGATTATGTTACACAAATCCAACAATATGAGACGGTGGTATTCTGCAATGCAGGATCCTAACTCGAGGATACAGTACAAGTTCATCTTATTGACGACGATGACTGGGACCCCCTTGCCTGGATTGCTGTACCCCAACAATAAAGACTTTGTTGTTCTATTGTCGACACCAACCTGGTCAATATGAAACCCAAACACATCCTCAAACGAAGACTTATTGTACCTGACCCCAATGCCAAAAACCCTGATCAGCTCTATCAAACCATTGCAGAGATGGATGAATTGGTCGAACTTGGATACAGATGGGAGAAGAGTCCTAGTAATATTGAACAAACAGTAAATCTGTTCTGGTATCAGAACCCTATTGCAGCAGTACCATATCTCCCAACACATCGGCTGTTCAAGGACCATCTCTCATATGCACCTGTCGAATCTAATGATTCCAATGGTGAACATCTATAGGCTGGGATGTGGACTGCAGATTGGTCGTGGAGAATGCAGGCAAGTTTCCTTCAATTGTCAGAGATAATTTCCAGAGAGAGCATGTCAGGGTGAATGTGTCGGAGAGAGCATGTCAAAGTGAATATGTCAGAGAGTGTCAGAGTCAGGTTGTCAAAGAGTACATGTCAGAGAGCCTGTCAGAGAGTGTCAGAGTCAGGGTGTCAAAGAGTACATGTCAGAGATCCTGTCAGAGAGTGTGTCAGAGAGTGTGTCAGCAAGTGTCAGAGTTAGATTCTCAGAGATTGTGTGCTGGAGTTTCAGTGTGTCAGAGCAGGTAGCATGTCAAGAGTGTCAGCACCAGTGTTGATAGGATTTCTCTAGATAATAGAACCTCATTACACATTGCTAACACATCCTAGGAATCTTTGCCTGATTGATGAACAGTTATCCCCATTATAATTTGCAGTAACAAAACTATGCAGTCTATACAAACCAGCGACAAAACAGCCTGTCCAGAATATCTCAGTATCAGAAACCTCTCTAAGTGGAAGAGAGGATCAATCAAGATGAGTGGGTAAATGCTATCAGTCTTTAATCTAAATGTCCACCGGGACCGTAAGCCCACACCGATCGGTTTACATATAATCAATCAATCGCAACGAAATGGAGCACACTAGATCAGCTGGCGACATTCAGAATAGCAGTTTGGTGTGCTGCTGGTCACACTCTAATCTGCATCTCCCAGAATTGCGCCTATCCTTGTAGACTACCCAGTGCAGTGCAACATAACTTTGGTGAAAAATTGTTGGTGCCCAAGATACGACATATGTCAGGATGACATTCCCAGCTCTGCCAGCTGGTGTCGGCACTATCATGCCCACCAATACTGACATTTGTGAACAACAGCTGCCGAGGAGGTGGGGCTGTGGAGAATTGCCGACTATCCAAATTTTGCTGGTGCCCATATAGGTTGTAACATATATACTCACATGAATGTTGACCAGTTGCATCAGCTACTGAAAGGATTGTCCAAAGATCACACCTGGGAATGGATTATTGGTTATCTGAAAAGGATTTATGGCCTGAAAAAGGGTTTGGACCTGATAGATGTATGATTCTCCATAATTCCTCCCTTCACTGACATTGGCCAGTTTGGAGACAATCATAAACATGTGTAACAATGGACCGGTGATGAGAACGAGGAAATAGTGAACATCTTGCAGGGCAGACATTGAGTGCGGTCATCACGTGATGTTAGGGTTGAGCAGTGGAGCAGAATTTACTTTACTGCTTGTGTATGTATCAAATTGATGAATCCACAAGTCAAAATACGCATCACCAAATTGGAAGCTGCACCATGAGTCGACATATGCTTCCCACAGCCCCTGGCTTGGTCATACAGATGATGAGCCCGTTCACATCGTATTTTGGGTAATTGCGAATCGCAATTTACGGAGGAGACCCGTCCTAATGCACAGTTGAGTATAATTGACGACTTTGACATTGACATCTTCATGATGACTTCTACAACCATCTCAATTGCGAAGTTCAATGGGTTGAACTGGAACCAATGGTCAGGGGAGATGGCACTTCCCTGGTAGGGGGATGCTTTCCATAAAGTTTATATACTTTATGCAAGGCCCTAGATACTGTATCCTTCCAAAGCATATCTCCAATGAAAGTATATTGTAATTGATAATGATAAAATACGCACAGGGGACAAATCTTTATTATTGTTTCCAATGCTTCCAGGAACATTGTAACCAAATCGAATCGAGGTGTAATGCAATATTAGCAATACATATAATTTCCAAAATCTTATAACTTCCAGAGTGTTCTGCCTTCCTAGTTTCTGAGGTTAACAATCCTTTCATTGGCTTCATCGTTTCCGGAGAACATCGGCCCTGTTCCTCCCAGACTTAAGCTGCGTCTTTGTTGTCAATAAGGGGTTGACCCTTCCTTTCTGAGTTCGTTTTAGAGGATCTGCTTGATACCGATCTCATACTGGTATCTGGTAATTGTCTGATTCGGATTGTTGTTGAGGAACGTGAGGAGTTGCAGGGATTTCATTTTCGATAGGTGGTCTTATTGAGTCATATATTTCGCTAATATTTATTTCCTCTGAAGGGAATTTCCGAGTATCGATGAAGTGTCGTAATGCTTGATCCAATCGCACTAGTGCAGCAATCTACCATATACACAGGGGGAAAATTGATATCGGCGTTCCTCAAACGTAACTAATAACTTTGCCAAATTCCGAAGTAATATATCGGCTTCGTTCTTAAAGGTAATACTCATCGAAGGTTCGGGTCTGCCGCTACAAAGCTAATAATACTTTGCTATAATAATAATAGATATATGTACCATAAAAACACAATAATATTTTAACGTCTTCTTCGCTGGTAGGTTTCCTAACTGTTCAATGCTATAGCATATTCTTCTCATTGCTGGAGCAAGGTGATCCCTTTATAGTTGGACCCTTTGTTCATGCTTGACTCAGGAATCTGGTCTATGACAAATATGATTGAATGATAGCTTATCACCGAGAACATCTTAAGTGCCTCGTTAATTGTGCCACGCTTCCCTTAGGTTAGCGTGTTCGTGAAGGAGTGATTTTGAAGCGATATGCTCCATTATCGGGCCATCCTCACACAAGATATCAAACGCACATTCTGACAGATCATAACTTCAACTTGGACATATTGCTTCTCATATTATTCAGTGTTGGAACATCTGCTGACACGTAGCCTTGACAGTGCTTTATGGGATCATATTTTAATAGCTCTTCACTATCGAATGCCTTGTCTTGATCTGGGTATTCGGCATTGCTTCCTGAGATTCAATCGGCGACCAACCAATACTCTGCCAACGTAGATTTTGACACACATACCTTGGATTATCGAACTGGTATGACGTTGCGATGCTTAGTAACTCAAACCAATGAGCATGGTCGCTTCAGGCCTCATATCATCAGCCAAAGCCAATAGTCCCTCAGACACTGCATGCTTAGGTCTCGAACTTCCGTAGACCAGGGGTTGCCAGGAGTTGTTCTCACCGCTTAGCACATGAGCTCCTAGATCCCACTTCCTCACATATATTGCATTACCATCTGCTGCACACCTATTTCTGCGTAAGTGGAACTTGACTGTGTGTTGTCCTGCTAGATAGGATATAGTATTTGTGGCCGATAATTATGCGCACTGCTGAAGGTTTTTCACTTCCCAGTAATGATGACATAATTGCATCATCATAAGTGAATCCACAAGTCAGGGTGTACCTAGGACTAATTGATCAACATGCAGCCCAAGTATAATCCCGCTGAAGATTGCTCGGCTAACAAACATGAAGTCGTTCGTTACTAGGTAGGTGTTTTGCATACGACCACCGTAATTGTAGCCACATGTACACACTGTCAATCCGTCATATATCATTACCGCTGCTCGGAGAAAACCCCTATTACTTCCTCCTTCTCCAGGACCGGTGACCCAACGGTTGCTTTATCTTAAGAAGTGAATAATTTCCAATTTGTACTCAGAATCAGCTTTCTTGGAGAACCACAAGAGTCCTGCAATTTTACCAATCTTTGAATTCATTTATAGTTCGACAATTAAATTTTTGTTCAGTTATACCTCCTCAACTAAATTTTTGTTCGGTTATAGTTTGTCAACTAAATTTTTTGTTATTTCGTTGAATAACAGAGTATCCTCTTCCATAAAAATTTTAACATTTTATTCTGTATCCTTCTCTTATATGATTTCGAAAATCCATTAACAATTTTTCAATGTATTTCAAAATGTATCTGGACACAACAAGTTGCATTGGCTTCTTCACGTCATAGGGTGCGATCTCTCCATAGAGCCGCTGTTCCCTACCGTCATTAACCTTCTACTTCTGTGTACCCATTGGGACATTTTCTCTGCAAGTAATCTTTATTATTGTTAAGTACTGAAAAGACCATAATCTATTCATATACTAATTCCATACTCTGTATGATCGAAATATACTTGTATCGATTTGAGAACGGTAATAAGATTGGAGTGCTATACTTGTTCCAAAACCAAGTCTCGTGACTTGAAATATCTTAACTTAACATAATGCATGGAACTCTAAACGTTCCCTTTGCTTCATCTTTTTCAGAATAATATTTCAGTATTCAAGATTATCCGTACCAATACTCCTCACGGATTTACCCTATTCAGGGAGTAATGAACCATATCTTGATATCAAGAAATGTTCCGCAGATCAATTATCATCGCTTGCTGGAATCACCCAGGTCAAGGTGAAATAAGAACCTCCAGAATACATTCGGATACTTCATATAATTCCTAGAGTTTTCGATCCGTAACTCAATTTGTCAATCACTGATGATTTGATAACTCCTTCTACTTGAGCCTAGACAAAACTGTGCAAGCTATCAAGGAGTGATTCGTAATCTTATCGTATCACTTGATCAACTCCTTTCCCATACGTCATTTAAGATTTGAATCTCAAGTCCTCCGTTTTGTCGAGGTATTGTTTATAAACACAGTAATTCAATAGACAATACCTGAAGATACCATACCGTATCCTCGTTTCTCTGATCATTATGTCTCTTTGTTTCTCCAATCGTAAGGTATTTTCAATCGTAGTGAGAATACCTGAAGATACCATAATGTATCTTTGTTTCTCTAATCATAAGCTATTTTGATTCGGAGTAAGAATACCTGAAGATTCCATAACGTATCCTCGTTTCTATGATCGTAATGTATTGTGAATCGTAGTGAGAATAAATGAAGACACCAAACCGTATGCTCATTTTTCTAATCGTAAGATATTTCAATTCGTAATGAGAATACCTATTGATTTTTACCTCCCTCTCCAGCAGTGTCTCTCTCAACAGGACTATTTAAAAATAATCACAATATCAAAGTATTAACATAGTGCAAAACAATTTAAAATATTACCCGAAGATATTAACATATGGACTTGTTTCAAATATTGAAGCATAATTTGAATCAATAACCGAAGGTATCAATATATCGACATGTTTCTAATATCGAACATTAAATTGAAATAATAACCGAAGATATTAACATATCGACGTATTTCAAATATTGAAGGATAAATTGAAATAATAACCGAAGATATTAACATATCGTCGTATTTCAACTATGGAAGAGTATATTGAAACAATAACCGAAGATATTAACATATCGACGTATTTCAAATATCGATGGGTAAATGATATTAATAGCTGAAGATATTAACATATCGTCGTACTTCAAATATCGAAGTGTAAACTGAATTAATAACCGAGGATATTAACATATCATCGTATTTCAAATATCGAAGGGTATATTGAAACAATGACCACAGATATTAATGTAACGGCGTATTTCGAATGTAGAACGGTAAATTCAAATAATGACCGAAGATATTGACATATCGTTGTATATCAAATATCGGAAGGTAAATTGAAATGATAACCGAAGATACTGCGATATCGTCATATTTAAAATATTGAAGGGTTAATTGAAATACTAACCGAAGATATTATCTCCACTATCTAGAAATATTCAAAAGTTATAACTTCTTTTTAATAGAAGGTAAATAACTTTTCATGCTATGATTTTCAACATCAACTGATGATCTTTTGTGACTCCTTAGAACTGACATTCTAGACGTCTGAAGCAATATTCCTCATATCTGCTTTCAGAACAACTTCTTAACTCGATGGTATCCCTAAGATCATCATGGGGTATTTCCTAAAACCATTTCCGTGACTCTGTTTGCTTCGAGTCTTCTTTCTTTCCATGAAACGTCCACTCGTCATCTTCGTCTATAGTGGAATCCCTATGTTCCTCGCTACTTTCTTCTATCGAATCATCATACTCATTCCTCTCTTCATTCCATTTCTGCATAGCATCTGTAAGCTGTTTTCCGAATATTCTTTGATAATATTGTTTGGCTTCATTCCAGTCATTATCATGTCCTTCAAACAACCCTTGATTATAACTGTCGTTATAACCAACATCCTGGCCTTTGTTATACATCCTCCAATTGCGAGGTGTATATTTATCCAGTTTTTGATATGTAATTTGAATAGATTATTCAAAATGTTTAATCAATTCTGGTTGTAACTATATAAAGTTTTCTTCCCAAAACTAATAATATCGCATTGTCATAGATCGTTCTATGATATATCGTATTTGTATCATAATTACTGCCAGAATAATTACTGACATTATATCAAAAATCTTATCCATTGATGGATACAATTAATCTACCACTGGCTGCATTTTGCGGAAGTAATAATATCTTCGCAATAACACCACTCCGTTATGTTGTCTTTATCGCAAATGCAATTCCACTCATCCTAACATGGGAGGAAACTTTTCCAGTGATCTTTGAACACAATATCGTTCAATTGAAGCAATTCTCTGTTGAATGCTGATTGGTGATAATATTCAACCCAAGCTTTCGGTGTCTCAGGTTCAAGATGAAATATTGGATCGTTCCAATCATTATTTGGTACTACAGATAATATCGTGTTTATCGAACCGAATATATTGAGAGGTTCGTATTCGAATAAATTAGGTATACATCCAGCGAAATCAAATATATTGATTTTCTCTTACATATAGCTGAGTATATTCCTCCTCGGAATGGAATCCTATTATCGGGCTCCAGTAACGGTTCCGTTTTTGCGAAAACTAATAAGCCCCAAACGTTTCCTTCCGGAACTGGGGATAATTCCTTTTGCTAAATATCTCTACTGAGCGTAGGTTTATAGCCGTGATTGTATACGGTTTCTGAAATAGGTATTTTGAACAAATGCCGGCTGGTTATTGTTCTTTTTATAGAGGCTACTGCGTCTAGCTCTAGCCACTGTTTCTGCGTTGGTAAAAAGAAAGCCCCTTTAGCATACAAAAATTAGTATCCTGCTAGCTTAATTTCCTCCTTAAATTTTCACCCAACAGCGTAAAGGTCATGAAATATTATACTGTTAGGGGGATGCTTACCTTGAAGTTTATATACTTTATGAAGGCCCTAGATACTATATCCTTCCTAAGTGTATCTCCACTTGAAGTATATTGGTAATCGATAAAGATCAAATACGCACAGGGGACAAATGGTCATTATTGTTCCTGACGCTTCCAGGAAAATTATAACCAAATCGAATCGAGGTGTAATTCAATATTGGCAATACATATAATCTCCACAATCTTATAACTTCCGGAGGTTTCTGCCTTCCTAGATTTTCAGGATATGCAATCCTTTCATTGGCTTGATTATATCCAGAGAACTTCAGCCCTCTTCCTCGCAGCCTTAACCTGCGTATTTGTTGTCAATAATGGGTTGACCCTTCCTTTCTGAGTTTATGATAGAGATTCTGGTTGATACTGATCTCGTGCTGGTAACTCGTAATTGTCTGATTCAGATCGTTGTTGAATATATCTAGGAGTTGGAGGGATTTCCTTTGCATTAGGTGGTCTTATCAATTCTGATATTTCGCTAATATGGATTCCCTCTGAAGGGAGTTTCCGAGTATCGATAAAGTGTCGTAATGCGAGATCCAATTGCACTAGTGCAGCAATCCACCAAATACACTGGGCGGCAATTAGATATCCACGTTTCTCAAATGTAACCAATAACTTTGCTACAGTCCAAAATACTATATTGGCATCTTTCATACAGGTAATACTCATCCACTGTGCGAGGCTGCCACTTCAAAGCTAATAATAATTTGGAATAATAATAATAGATATATGTATTATAAAAACACAACAATATTTCAAGGTCTTCTTTGCTGGTAGGTTTTTCTGACTGGTCACTGCTAGAGCTTATTCTTCTCATTGCCGGAGCAAGGTGATGTCTTTAATGTTGGACCTGCGGTCATGCTTGACTCAGGAATCTTGTCTATGACATATATAATTGAAGGATAGCTTATCGCCGAGACCATCTTAAGTGCCTCATTGATAGTGCCACACTTGCCTTAGGTTATCGTGTTCAAGCATGAGTGGTATTGAAGCGATACGCTCCCTTATCAGGCCATCCTCACACATGATATCAAACGCACATTCTGACAGATCATAACTTCAACTTGGACATATTGCTTCCCATATTATTTAGTAGTTGGAACAACTGCTGACACGTAGCCTAGACAGTGCTTTATCCCAGTATATTTTTATAGCTCTTCACTATTGATTGCCTCGCCTCGATCTAGGTATTCGGCATTGTTCCCAGAGATTCAATCGGCGACCACCCAATACTCTGCAGATGTAGATTATGACACCCATACCTGGTATTATTATTCTGGTCTGATGTTGCGATGCATACTAACTCAAAGCAATGCACAGGGTCACTTCAGGCGTCTTATCTTCAGCCGACGCCAATGATCCCTCAGACACTGCATGCTTAGATCTGGGCCTTCCGTAGACTGGGGGTTGCCAGGAGTTGTTCTCACTGCTTAGCACTTGAGCTCCCAGATCCAACTTTCTTGTATATATTGCAATAATGTCTGCTGCACACGTACTTCTGCGTAAGCGCAACTTAACTGTGTGTTGTCCTACTAGATATGATATAGTAAGTTTGGCCAACAATTAGGCACACCGCTGAAGATTTTTCACTTCCTAGTAATGGCGACATAATTGCATCATCATAAGTGAATCTGCTAGTCAGAGCGTGCCTATTACTAATTGTTCAACATGCGGCCCGAGTATAATCCCGCTAAAGTTTCCAGCGCTAACAACCATAAATTCGTTCTTTGCTAGGTAGGTGTTTTGCATACGACTACCATAATTGTGGCCGCATGTACCTGCTTGTGATCTTTCATGTATCATTACTGCTGCTAGGAGAAAACCCCTAACATTCGCTTGTAGCTGAAGTAGCTCTATGGTATAGTCCCAGGGGGGAATGAGCGCCCCAAGGATGGGGCGGAGGATGCTGCAGCACCAGAGAAATTGGCACATCGGGCCGCAGTCAAAGATTGAGTAACATACCATGGTACTGCCCAATCGAGGATCCCGCTGGGCATGGAGCCGCGGCTGCATGCATCGTACTTGGAAATCACGGATGCACAGACAATATCGGACAAACGGGTGATGGTGTACAAGGCACAGTTGAGGTTCAATGTCTTTCAGGTCCGGGAGGAGCTTTTGGGGATAAGGCTCGAGAATTGTGACGACGTTGACGCTTATGTTTTACAGATCAAGCAGGCGGTGACACATTACAATCTTTGTTCAGAGCCATCGACATCGTCATAGGATACGACAAGGACTTGAGCAAAGACGACCAACGAGGAGAATGTGTTTTATTTCCTGCCTGGAGTACCAAGGAATAAAGAGTGGCAGTTCTTTGTCGAATCGTTGATGGACAGGAACATGACGGTAACGCTCACACCAGATATGTTTCTGATCAAGTTGGTCGAGAAGGAGGCCACGATCAATCGTGAGAACGGCCAAGGACAGGAAGCCCTCCGCTTTGTGAAAGGAAATGCCAATGACAATGCCAAAGGAAATGGATAAGGCAAAGGCAATGGGAGGAACAGCAGGAACGGTGACGAGAGTGACGAGGTTCCGGGCGACAGGAATGGTCACCCAATCTGTTTCTGATGCTATAAGGAAGGGCATGAGGTTTGAAACTGCCCGAGCATGAAACACGGTTATCCTCCCATCATGAAGGAATCCACTGAAACTGCAGCCAAGGATGATACAATTACTGCCGCCAGGGTGTCAGTGGAGACAATCGAAAACTACTGGGTGACAAATACCGGCAGATATACGGCCCCATCAAAGGGGAGTTGGTACTTGAATTGTGTCTTCACCTCTCCCGTTTGTGGAGACCAAAGGAAGTTGGGTCACTATACGGGATTCACCAAGAAGGACGAGCAGGAGATTAACGACTCTGCTGGAAAAGTACCAGGCAAGGCCATCAGGCAGAGAGATGTTCGATCGAGGTTTCGGCTACCTGGAGGCCACAACCGCATTAATGAAGTAGTTGTGAGGGATGTAGTCCATGGTGAAGGGGCACACAACTCGTTCTCCCAATCCAGACTTATGGATTAAGGATCACAGAGTGTGGCCGTCAATGGCTTCGGAGTCAAGATATATGAAAATGCAAATACTGGTCGCAGAGGTCAAGAAAGTCATGTTGCCATTGCACTCCAGGTGGGAGGACTATTCCAGTTCGATGAGGATACTGGAAGAATGGGTCGTGGCCCGAGGGATGTATCCAGGGACATGCAATTCACAGCACCGAATACTATTCCAAATGAGCATACCTATATCGATATTATGGAGCCGGAGGATCCAAAGCAACACGAATTACCGGTACCAATTGCATCAACTGCGGTGATCCAGCGACCAGCAGCGGGTGGTAAATCTGGTGGTACTTCTGCAGACCAGTTGAAGGATCATGTGGGTTCTAGCGATGAAAATGATGAGGATGAGGATGAGGACAATCCACCATTAGTGATCGACAAATCCAAGAAGTCCCCTTTCTCACAGGAATTGGCAGGCCTCGACAGGAATCTAGGGAGTGCATGGGAAGCACCTGCGGGCTGTGATGAGAGGAGGCGCTGGACTGGTCATCGCCGTCGGAGGAGCAGTCGACTGGAGATAGAGAGTCCAGACGTCGACAGACCAGTCCTGGCCGAAGCCCTTGATTGTGAGTGGGTTCTGAATTTTTTCGTTTCCTGAAAGGATAATTGCTTCGAAGGAGCTCTAGGCTTAGCTGATTGCTTGGGAGGAGCCCGGCACTGTTTATCTTGGTTTTCTTCATGGTTCAGACTTATGGTTGTCATACCACCCTGGAGGAGTGTAGGGCAGACATTGAGTGCGGTTATCACATGGTGTTAGGGTTGAGCGGTGGAGCCACATTTACTTTAATTCTTGTGTATGTGTCAAATAGATGAATAGACAAGTCAATATACGCATCACCAATTTGGCAGCTGCACCATAAGTCGATGTACACTTCCCTCTGCGCCAGGATAGGTCCAACACATCTGGCTTCCGTCTGTTGCCCCTCTTCTGAAAGGGTATCCAGACCACCGTAAGTTCCTAAAATCTGTCACTGACTTCATATAGATCAACAGCTACCACTCCCACACAGAAACTACACTTAAATGCCTACAGATTGCGCTTGGTGTCATCAGCCGCAACATCCACCTCTTCCTACCATACCACAAGAGCCACTGTATGAGCAAGATGCCCAAAATTGATTCCCTTCTCCACTATATTGAATGAATTAGGGTAATGGGCTCTGCCGACAACAGTGAAACCAAAATATCCGAAGCCGCTCATAACAACCTGATCAACGATGGTTACCATTCTTCCAACAAAGGTAACTAGCTTCCTCAGATGTTACGATGGGAAACAGCTCAATTTGATATCAAGTCAAGCGTCAGTGTTCTACTGCATACTGTCAAGGCAGATCACCTTTCGCCAGACGCAGATGGAGTGAGAAAGCTTCTCGTGGGGGATTCTCATTAGTCCGACAAAGTATCACCTAGCTCAACATCACGCATCACTGGAGCTACGAGCAAACACAGCACGATTGCCACTCTGACATTTTCGCAGGGTATCAGCATACCACAGTTAATTAATTCTCTGACATCCTATATTTCAACATTTCAACTGGATATGAGGGCCAGTCTAGACCTACAGACCTCCAGACCACATGCATCATGGATTCTCCATCGAATGATACACTGCATGAATGTTGTCACAGTCAATATACAGCAGCACAATAATCCCGATGCACTTGTCATTCCCAAGGCAGGGTGTGTGGAGAAGTGGCGTGGACAAGGCAATTGTTTCGATGATATTGTGATACAAGGAGATCGAGCTCCATGACTCAATGCTTGGGAGCTTCAACAACGATATCGACCTGCCAAACTGCTATACACTTCGCATTGTAGCAATATAATCAATGCACTGGAAGCTAACTCCAATGGGAGTGTGCTATGGTGGACTCTACATCATGACTGATTGCTAGGAGAGGATTTGGAGTATCTATCATCTGCGATGCCAAACAGAACCCATGGAATGATAATATGTCAAGATGCTCTGCAAATAGGTTGATGCATTGTGGATGTTTCCCCAGTTCTTACACCCATGCAACTTGTTCCAAGTGGTGAAGATAACCAATACCTACTCAACCCAGATGCATCTTTGGAATCATATAATGTGATATGGTAGATGGCCTGGATATGTTGATCTCAACGGGAATACCTGTTATCCAGAGCCAGCACTTGTCAGTGCCGCCTTTTGCATCTTGTCAGAGCCAGTTTCCATGTCAGAGTTGCACATGTCAGTCACATTCATCGCAGTTGGGATTGTCAGATCCTGTCTGAGCGCACTTGTCAGAGCCATGGCAATCAGAGCTGGCATTGTCAGAGACCATGTCAGAGCCACACTTGTCAGAGCCACATTATCAGAGGTGGGAATTGTCAGAGATAATGTCAGAGTGTACTTTCATAGCTAGGATTATCAGAGACTATGTCAGAGCCTCGCTTGTCCGAGCCACATTAATCAGACCAGGATTGTCAGACCATATCAGAGCCACACTTGTCACAGTAGAGTGGCGATGAATACACAGTAGTGTTGCAGTACCAGTCTCTGTGAAAGATATTGATCATCTCAGGACAGTCGCTTACTGCTGATATACATGTCAAACAATGTTATACACAGTATGTGCACATTACCATGTGTTGATGAACACGGTTCGAGTGTCTGCTTGCTTCTTGCCAATATGCTTCACAATTACAATACTATCCTTTGAACATGTTAGTTTGAGCTTGATGTCCTGGCGTGGTGAGTGTTACTGGTGGGAGTGGGGGAACAGTAGTCTATCTTTGTGTATAAACTTTGCTATACTAGATTCTACACCAAAAAGGTAGCATATATCTTGATTAATGACATGATTGCTCTGATATCACACAGAATTGTGCCTTACCATCACACCTATGTGAACACCAACCTGTCAGTATCCGAATCGGTATTAACAATGATTTGCATAAGTTGAGGTTCTTACACACGAGATGTCATAATATCTTGAAAACAGTAAAAATGTATGCTAACTCACTGTAAAATCCCATAACTCATAGGAATAAACCCCTAATGTGCCAAGGCATGGCGATAATATCAAGAACATATCATTGTACCACCCTAGTAGCCATAACAAATCTCAGTTACTGTAACGCCAATGCTGTTCCTGACGTCTATATATATACACACCGATATCATACAGTCATTTGCTCAGAGCGTCAATTAATTACTCCAAGTAACCACACAACCAAGTCTTACTTAGTATCAGATTCACAAATATTGTTAAAATAAGGAATGTCAGTCTGTTAGAATGTATAGTTATGTTTAGAATTTATATTGTAATAATAATAAATTTTCAAAGCAATTTAATAAAGTATCTGCATACCAAGAATATTTCCCACAGTTTTATTACAATCTTCCTGCATATCTATATCACTGCGAAAATTATATTACTATATTACTTGAGGTGTAATAGTAATGTATTGTAGTTGAATGAAGTGATTATAGTCAATTCTCTGTTCAAGGAAGAGATCTCTATCATTGAGCTAACCCACTCAAGTGTGTGGGTACGCACATTCCCCATTGTAGGTGATGCGTCCGGTCGAGCCTCACATTATGTCAACGCATTCTTTCTGTCCACATTTCTGCCCTTTTACAAAGTTCGAGATACTTTTCAAAAAAGAATATAGCTACTTGTCATCAACTTCTTTACCTATTGTAATCAATAGCCATTGACTCGACCGGTTTAGCCCTTTCTGTTCCGTTACATCTTCATTTCACCTCATCAGTGTTGTTTTTCATTATCATCATGCATTTGCTTTGCTTTTGAGAGATTGGCAGCTGTTTCCCAGGTCATGTCATCATAGCCTTCCCATTTAGTTAGATAATTGCAGCCGCCTTGTATAACCAGTGCCTGCATATAATCACTTTCACGACTTACGAACACTATTTCATGCCATCTTCATCTCTTACAGTTCAACTAGGAGGGGTGGAAAGCTGTTCTCACGCTGTATAAGCGGTGTACTTCTTTTGTCTACTGACGTGAACTGAATGGTGGTTCATCATATATGACCACGATTCCAATTTGACTACATTTGTCCCACTGATTCGAATGATCTTGTAAGGTTCAGCCCTTGGGTGCTTCAGCTTCCATCAAGAAGGGTGTTGGTTTGCATATGTTATTGGCAGGTCTTCAATACTCAATATCATGAAGTCTTCAGCTTCAATGGTGCATAGCCTTCAGCTCCTGGTGGCTTCCACCCTCTGACTGTCAGGTGCCTAGTGGAGGCGGCCTTAGGCATCTAGTAGTGAGGCCAGCAATTTTTCCACAAATGCTACACCATCCAGGTTCCACATTTTGTCATGCTGCTATTGGCTCTCCACAAAATATAATGGAATGGATGGTGTGTATGCTGGGTCTAGTTTGAACGGGCTGCAGTTGGTGCATGAGTGGGTGGGTGTATTGTATGCATATTCTGCAAGGGGAAGCATAGCATCCCTCTGGCCTTGATGGTGAGTGGCGATAGCCTGTAGATACAGGGGAACCTGCATATTCGAGATCTTTGACAGCCCGTCTGTTTTTGCATGAAACGCCATTGACATGAGCAACAATGTCGGTAACCTCACCCTCTGTTCTACCCAGAAATACAATGTTTAATGCTTGTCTCTGTCACTGATGATCTCTCTGGAGACACAATGAAGTCGTATGAGAGCCTCTATGATTGACTGTGTACACTTCGTGGCCTTAATAGCCTTATGGCAGGGCATCCACTGGGCACATTTGGAGAAGTGGCCCACAAAGCTCATGATGCAGTCGTTTCCTCTCCAAGATGTTTGCACATCAGTACTGAAATCTTCCCCCACACGCTCCCAGAGGTGTCATGCAACTGTGAATGTTCTTAGCAAGCCCACTGTTTGCCCAGCCCATTGATCAACTCCTGCGCACATGTCATGGCCTTTGTGTGGTTTTGCACTGCGTTCCACACCCTGGGCCAGAAGAAGCGCTATCTCATCATGATATATTGCTTGGCTGCTCCGAAATGGCCTTCCACTGCAGCATCACTTCCATCTCAGAGGATTCAAATTCTTAGGGGTGTCGGAGTCTAGAGCAGACATGGCTCATCTTTACATAGATGTAGGTCCTGTTTCTGGTGGGCCAGGTTGAGCAGGTTATTGCCTAGGCAGATATGGTGGCTGCAAACCAATATCTGTTGTACGGTAGCTGGAGCGGACGCCATTGGTGGCCATTTCTGGCTAAGCTTAGATACTAGTATGAGTACTATACCATTTACACCAGCTGTTGTCCTTCATTTCAGCAGCCATTTCTCAAAACAACTTCATTGAGTCCCGACTTACCAACTGAGTGAGGTGATAATTGAACAGTTGACAGTGATCCCGTCTGAAGTACACATATCGTGTCAGTGTGTCAGCTGTCTGGTTCTTCGCCACTGGGATGTACCCGATGTTGTATGTCTAATTTTGTAAAGTTGCTACATACTCCATTTGGCATGCTGAGAGTCAATGTTTGTCAGTATGTGTCACAAAGAGATATGATCCATCTGGACTGTGAAATCTATATCTGAATGGAGTTGGCAGTACCAGCTAACCATGGTGTCCCAAATTGCTAGGAGTTCTCTATTAGATATGGGATCTCTCATTTCTGCACACTGAAGCTTCCTGCTCCAACAGTAAATGCCTCTGGTCTTGAAATGTTCTCGCTTCAGTGAATGTACTGCTCCAACTTCATACCTGCAGGCATCAGAATATAGGACATGTTGGCCCCCTTCCTCAAGTACATCAGCAACAACCCAAGTCTCCGTCAGAAACACCCGGGTGTTCTGGATAGCTCTGACGGTACCTTGTACCCTCTCACCGAGAATTACTTGGTTCCTGTCGCCCAGGCGACGGGTCATGTTTCCTAATTGCCTCCTATACTTTGTGCCCGGAATTTTGTAACATATACGCAACATCAGAATGACATGTGTCTTACACTCTTTGCAGGGGCTGCAGTTCTGCTGGAGCCATTTACACAATGGCTGGTGATGTTTATGTCTTTCTCTGTTCAAGTGCCACATTTTGCCTCTCCGCAATTGCTATATATTGGATGCCGCACTCTCCCCATATATGTATAGCTTTGAGATGTTGTCAATCATTACAATCCGGTCTTCGCTGCGGATACATCGCCTGCCGTTGCATTTGGATCGCCATTATCGTATTTTACAGGTCTGAAATGTACTGCCCAATCTTCACACTCTCTAGTACTATACTCTCAGTCATCCAGATTCCGTGTTGATCGATTATCGGCTTGCGATGCTTCTTCCTCCTCATGCTCAGCCGCATTGTCACCATGGTTGCCCTCATACCCATCGCCTGCACTGGTTCCCAGGTCAAACCTCACAAGTTCAGTCATGGCCCATCATTGCTGGCTGGCGGTAGGGATTGCAACCCGCTTATCGCTTTTGTCACCTTCATCTTCGTATTCCCCACTGCCCACTGGCAACCCAAAATGCAGTTTGTCATCAATGCAATTGTTGTCTATCGGGATGTTTGGGTCAGTGCTTCTGATCTCAGGCTCCTCAAGCGCCACTTCGGAGGTCAAATAGTCAAGAAGAATGGCATTGGCAACACACACTGCTTCCATGCTGATGAGCATGGCAGGCATTGGGTTCTCCGCTTGTTGGATCTGCTGCTTGACTGTACCAAGAGTGTTAATATAGACCGTGTGTTGGTAACTCTCTGGTAGTGGTTTCCAGGTATTCATCAGGAATGTATATGTGGCTGCAACACAAGGCAAGGTTAACAAATTGCGAGCCATTCCAGCGCAGCAGGATGCATTCTTACAACCATTATATATGTAGTTGAAGTAGTTCGAGCGATCAGGTCAGTCCGCGATCAACATTGATTTGGAAGCTTTCGGATGAATACCTTTGTTCTGTTGCTTCTCCAAGAGAGCATGGTGCAATGAGGTGCAGGTAAATATGATCAGTAGCAAGGGTATATGACCGTCCTTTTAGTCAATCGTGGAATTACAATATCGATGAGCATACTTAACAAAGTTATTCGCCCAATGATAAAATTTGATGTAGATACACCCTGGGATTGCTTCCACCAGAAAGTACAGTGGGCACTGGCCATTCGTTGGCAGTTTTCGACTCTCTCTGGGTTGGATTTCGACCACGAACACCACCTTCCACACGCTCTGCTACAGGAAAAAGATACTTATTGTCTGCCTGAAGGGAATCAATGAATTCCAAATGCTCCGTGTTGGATTCAAAGCAGAGGGAATCATAATGCTCTGCTATGTATTCCCTTGCCGATTGAATGAAATGGGATTTTACCTTTTCAACTTGGGCTCAAACCTGGTACCGGTTTGGGGGTGTGATATCCAATGTGGGCCATTGTTTCAACATACCTCTCTCAAGATCTCCGTTGTGTGTGCCTCAAATGCTATGGACCAAATGTTCTTTTACTGCATAGCAGTGTTCCAGTACTTCTCTATTATCTGCCAGTGTGGGGCTTCAGCTAATGCTTTTGCAACTCATCGCGTTGCATAACTTACCCTCTCCAAGTTGCTTGCACACATAAATGGCTGTCCGTTCCACATGTAGAGCTCCAGAAGTCTGCCCATTGTGAATACAAGACGTGTCATGTCTGAGTGACCAACTCGATGGATCCTGCGACTGCCAAAGACCACCGATCGAGGTGTAACACCACCTACAGTTGCAATTGCCGCTGCCTCTGTCTCCGATTCTTTTCGGTACCTCACGTTCGCAGTGGATTTTCAATGGTTCTGTGCGCATCTGGATTAGGGATGGGGGTAGGCAGGTTTTCATGACAGCTGTGAGCAGTGAGAGTGCTAGCAATGCCAGATGGGGGGCTGGATACAACACGACGCGTTGAGTTCGTCTGTGAGGTTCCTCATGGTGCTAGTGTGCTACGACAGCGTGCACCTGGCGTGGCGATTGGAGTATTTATTGACTGCTGCTGTGTACCGGACAGGGTGGAAGTCACGCGTCGAGTAATATCTGCAATGCAAGAATTGGTCAGCAGTGATCAGGGGGTGGAGTTCTGACCTTGGATTGTAGAGGCTACGGAACTCCCTCCTTGAGAGGAATCCCTCTCACCAGCCAGTACAGTAACGCGTCTCTTAGCAGGGGGAAGTTGAGAATTCCCCGAAGGCCCACGCTGTTGTTCATTCTGACAATTAGCAAGTTTACAAACACTTCGTACAGCAGGAGTCATGTCAGGGTGAGGGCTTCATGGAGGGATAGTCCGATATAGATGTTCGACATTGAGAATGTAGGAATATTTTCCTCTGCATGCATAATCAATGGCAGGTGAGGTAGACTCCTATTTGAGCGACCAGGGAAGGAGTCGACAAGAGAGGGAGGGGCAGTGTAGACTGCACTATACTCCAAACCATGACAATACTCAGGGATGAAATCCCTTGAAAAGCAGTCAATCATGGGGTTAACTGCCATCAGATTGAACTCAAATTGAACTCAGCATTGATATTCACTGTTACTGCAACGTCTGAAGGTCTAATTGCACCGCTTGAGGAGTGTTTATGACATCCTGGTGCGGTGATCATATTATTGCACTCTTTCTTGGCACAATACTTCAAACCATCGTTTGGGTATAGTTTCAGCTTCCCGGTGGAAATCCCCATATGGCAGAGCTAAATGCATCGCAAAGCGAACAATGACATATTCTCTATCCTATGACATCAATTGTGTTCGCTTTTCCCACCGCTAGGTGTGTTGGTAGCCGTATTGGATGGTTGCACAGTTGGGACAACCTGAGAACTACCCAGTTTGCTCTGAGATGCACGAGGTCTGAGCAATCAAAGTGGTGTGTGATGCAAAATGAACTCCTGGCATCGTAAACTTTCCTTACTGCGAGTTCTAAATCTTGTCTCAATGCGTCTCATTCATCAGGCGCCTGGTGGTTGTGCAAGATGAAGGCTGGGCTGTTTTGTGTTTGTTACCCAACAAACCGCAGGATATGAATCAAAATCATCATATCCCTCAAGTTGAACCAAGAAATTGCAGGAACTCAAGTATATATATCCTTTCTTCCCGCCTACACCTCCTCTGTCTGTTCCTCCCATATGAAACACACTGCCAGCATCCTGAACTATCTCGACATCATGTGACTTGCACAAAACAATGCCTTTTGTTCCAAAACACACCTGATAACCTACACAACTTGGTAAGTTCCCTCTGGGCTTCTTTCCGCTACATGCAACAGTATCATACTGCTAATGCCACAGATGAGGATTCATTTTCATCTCACAGCGATGGCTCCAAAGGGCAGCCGCAAAGCATATGGGAAGGCAACTGCTAGGGCAAAAATGCCGACATCAGTTGTACATTGACACCTCTCGTTGGATCGGGACAGTATAAAGGGATCCATCTCGGAACACATCCGTCGACTCATCGAGATATTCAATCTTTGCGGCATCAAGGATGAGAGGGCATCGGACATGTTTGATGATGTACTCTTTCTTGCTCCAGTCATCACGCGCCACATTTCACAATTCCGGCTGATGTGGCCGCACCACAGGAGCAGGAGTTCACCTTGTCAGGAGTGGTGGGCAGCCTGCCGCTCATATATGGGGCAAATGTTTGACAAAACCAGCAACCAAATGAACAGTTGGAGCTGTGACAACCTCCGTGCCTTGGGGATCAAGTTGATCGCGCCAATCCATGGACAACCAGCTCGGGCAAAGTTACACGCACCGGTAGGCATTGCTCTTGGTAAGGTAGCGTTGAGTATTGGGTGGATCCCAGAGCACCGAGCGGTGGAAGGAGCCGTCCTGGCGATGGCATTGACTTTGATGACGGTGACAGTGAGGAGGATACACTGGGCTGTGAGAATGGGGCGGGGAAGGGGAAGGGTCCAACAGATGGGAAGGGGAAAGGGAAGGGGACTGAGGACGGGAAGGGGAAAGGGAAGGGGAAAGGGAAGGGGAAAGGGAAAGGGAAGGGCAATGAAATGAAGGAAAGGCAGGGGAAGGGAAAGGGAAACAGCAAAGGGAACAGTCTTGTTAAACAAACCTCAGGGGGATATGATATCTCTCGTGCCTTTACTTTGCATTTGCAGAAGGAAATGTATGACACATACGTCGACACAGAGAACTAACGAGAGCAGTTATTTTCAGATCCGGAAGCATCGCCCGCTGTGTGAATTCCCTCTGACGATGATACCAACTCTACCGAGGAGTTGCGCAGCGAATACGACTCAAAAGATCATTCTGATGTGGAATTTCGCATGGCGAATGGTTTGGACGAACCGTACGGCGTTGATTTAGATGGCGATGAGGATATGGAAAGGGACGGTGGCAATGAAGAGGAGGAACTTGAAGAGGAGGAACATGCAGAGGAGGAAGATGAGGAGGAGGAGGATGAGGAGGAGGAGGAGGATGAGGATGAGGATGATGGCAAAGAACCTCACATGATTGGCCAGGGAGAGATGGTAAATACATTGGCTGATGATGCAGATACCATGGTAGATGATCAGCCAATCATGCTACCTGGGCATGGCCAGGAGATGGGCGACCATACCCCACAGCCACAACCTCCGTCGCCTGCCCCGTGGCCACAAACCCCAGAGCCTCACCCACAACCATGAACTCCTGAGACTCATCCCGTTGGTGGGCTGGAGGTTTTGGGGCTTGTGACTACACAATAACATCGCCTGGCGGGGGCAACTCTTCATGAAGCTGAGGCAGCCGGCAACACCTCGGATGTGGATGCGGATCAACAGCTGCTCGGCGAATCGGCGGGTGGCAACAGTCTCACCGATATCCCTCTCCGTGATGTCCCTCTCCCTGATGTGCCTCTCCCTGAGGTGCGCCCAGATGGCTCGGTAGGTGAGGGGTGAACCAGTCCTGACATTGAGGAGGAAGCCATGGTTGTTGCGTTCGGATTAGGGTCGGGTTCTTGTCTTGTTCATTTCCTTTCATCTAATGCATTTATCCCAGGCATTGATTATTACATGCATCGCAAGGTTGTTGAATCGCTCAGGGTTTATATCATTTGTGGGTCGTGTATTGGTTCAATTCTATTCTTAGGATTTGGCGACAATGCGCAGGCAGCGTTTGTGCAACTCCCAGTCTGTAAGGAACCTCCTTCTGATCGTGTTGAGGCTCAATGACTCACTCATGTTAACTGAAGGTATCGTGAGCTTACACCCACGCCAGGCTGCTCAGGGTTGCCTTCACAGGAACCAACAAAACAATCCCTCCTACCCATGTGTTACGCATGAAGCGTACAAATATATGCAGTGTGGCATGAAGAAGATGAGCATGAACACATACTATGACAATGTGCCGAAGGAAGAAAACACCACTCTGTGTTTCCCAAGCTTCAAGAATTGGAATGGCATGCAGAAACTCGTGGCTACCATGCCAAATGATCAGGCTCTCAGGGAGTGGGAACGACAGACTTTCAAGGATATGAGATGGAATGACAATCACCAACACCCTATCAAATACTGGAGTCGAGACGTCTTCAAAAGCACGCGATGATTGATGCAGCAGCGAGCCTATGCCAAGCATCTCATATACGCCCCTCAGTGTTGTTTCAACAGCGATCATCCACCGAAATGCCTCTATACTGAAATGCACACTGAGCACTGGTGGTAGGAGACTCAGGTGAGGAGAGATACTCGGGAATGATAACGTGCTATTCAAGGTTAAGTCAATGCTCAGAGTAGTGGCCACACGGGTTTCTTTAAGCTTCGTATCCTATAAAACGCATCTCTCGAATTTTGCTTGTGACTAGCGAGAGTGGCTAGTATATAGGACAATTGGCAATCAATCTTCGAAGATCTGCCAGATGCCCTCAATGCACAGCGTCATACTGGTCGCTCTCCTGCCGCTTCCCATCAAGGACCGAAATATTCCACAGAAGTGGCTCAATGAGCAGCGGCAAACAAACCAAGAGGTGCTGAACGACAGACACTGCCGGGTAGTCAACTCTCTGACAGTTAAACAAAATCCCAGCGCTGAGTTCGGGTATTACAATATTCTCTGTGCAGATGGCAACTTCAGCTGTTGCAAACTGGTTATCTCAGCATGGATTGCAGATTGCCCAGAGTATAGCAACCAATATCATCTCGAGCGGCATGTCTTCTTTTGGTGTGAGTGTCCAAACAACCAACTTGGAGATCAAGTCCCTACTAACAAGCGACACCCCCAGCTGGATCACAACCTGTATAGAATGCTCAGTGATGCCAACACCAAGGCAGCTGATGCCAGGCTCTCATCATGCCATCTTCACCGAGAATTCAAAGTGTTTCGACATAGTCTCTGTATCATGAGCGACCTCCCAAAGCCCGACCTCCCCCGTACAATGCAGATTGGTATGCTTGACCATCTCCAGAAGTGGATGTTCCACTTTGTGAAGATGCATGAACGGCTCGACAAGTACAATGCTTTCTGGTTATCTGTGCCTGCTTACCATGACCTCACACCAACAAATAAGTCATATGAGAAAGTTTCTCAATGGAATGGGAAGGAGATGAAGGAAATGAGCCGGTACCTGCTTGGAGTTTTAACACAGTCTCCACGAGGGGAAAGCCCCGCTCAGCATCCCATAGTCAATCCTGGAATTGAGTGCACACAGGCATTGTTAGTATTTTTGTATTTATGCCCGATATAAATCTCACAATGATGCAACATTGAGCTACATTGAGCATGCCCTGCGTTGTTTTCACAGCTTCAAAGATGTTTTCTTACTTGGGCGAGCTGGCAACAGGGCAAAGGCCAAAGCCAATGCCATGAGAACAGAACTTGTGAAGAAGCAAAATGTAGTTAAGGAAACTAATGCTGAAACTTGGATGCGGTCTAAGAAACGGCGCGAAATGAACACCTGGTGGGATGATATCAGCCACGAGATAGATGTTTCCAAGGAGTTAGATGCCGACTTCAACTTTCTGAAGATCCACTTAGTGTCTCATTGGGTCAAACAGATTCGTCATTGTGGAGCCCTGCAACAGTATTCTGCCGAGAGACGTGAGCAAGCACATGAAACCAACCTCAAGGACAGTTGGAACGCCTCCAATCACAATCTCAACTAACTGCCACAAGAAATTACCTTTCAGTGTCACATTCTCTGATTTGAAATCAGAGAGCTCAATTTTCAAGCCCTTGCTCAGCATCGGGAGAACAGCACTGCCGCCTACAAAGTCCTCTCTTCTGGTGCTGATCTGGCTGCCTCCATGAGCTCCCAGTCATATGCAAGGCCCGAATTCATGAGACCCCAATACTGCCGTGATGGAAAGCATCCTAATGCTATGTTCAAAGACTTCAGAGAATTGCTCAACAATATGCAAGATGCAGCGCACCATGTAGCAATATTCAGCGGCACCCGGGAGTTTATCAAGCATATGAGTCGTAACAAGACGTATATATCAGATGAACACCTGCACACAATGGAGCTCTATATTTACCATCATGTTATGGTTCATGTTGAGGGTTTACAAGGTAAACGCATATCTCAGATGTGTAGATGCACATGAAGCCAGAGTTGGCGTGGAGGGGATTGATGGAAAAACCCAGTGTGGGTAATGCAACGCCGAGGGAGGTGCTATGGCGCGCTGAATGAGAGTCTCCCTTGACAACTGCAACGACTTTTCAAAACCAAGCTCCTAACCGAGGATGGAGCTTTCCTTGAGTACTGGTTAGGCCTGGCACTCACCACAATACCTGTAAACTTAGGTATCTTGGATCCTGTCTCAAAATGTGTACAAGTGAGAAATGCACTGGCAGCCATTGCTTTGAAAGTTCTCAGTGTGGGAAACATCGTCGGCTCCAGGCACGCCATTCCAGAGATAGCTACTAGTGGTATCACAGGAGTTGGACAGAACGAGCAATGGTTTGTCAATAGCGACATAGATCTGGTGAGTTCGCACGATGTGTATACTTAGTAAAGAGAGAATTGCATTTTGGTCGCAGGTAGCAGGAACATGAGGAGAGATTTTCGCAAAGTCACCCATCGCATTGCAATCCCCATGCAAGCGCGTACCCGTTGAACCCATTCCAACGTGTGGTCACAGTTCACCACAACTCCAGAGTGTTCGTTTAGCAGAGCGGACCGACCAAGTGAGAAGAAATGGTGAAACTGCGATTGGAGAGCGATATGCAACGTGACGCGTGGCATTGACCCCAGGCGCGGAGTAATCCGCCCCCAGGCTGTCTCTGAAGGCTCTGACGGAGTGCGTCCACTCTGATGGAGCCAATCTGCCCAGACGGAAGTTTTTTTGGCTGATGTAGAGCCAGTACAGGAGCCTTCCAAATGGCATCTTTTATTCTTTGGAAACCCTCCTGTGCTTCTCTGGACCAAGTAAAAGATACTGTTCCGACTTCCCTCAATCATAGCTCTCTGCATTACGCTTCCATCTAGACCTGTTATGCAGTCTGCACATACAGTATAAGGGCAATGCAACATGGGCGTAGTGGGGAAGGAACTTGCTGTAGTAATCCATCAGTCCAAAAACACCCTGGACTTCTTTCACAATCTGAGGTCAATGCCATTTAGCTACTGCCTCCATTGTTGACTCCACTGTGTATACTTCTTCTTGGGTGTTCTGGAACCCACATAACTCAATTTCATTTCTGAACCACTAGTATTTGGATTATTTCAGCTCCAGGCTTGCTGTTTGTGAGAGTTGAAATACTGCTCCCCAGGTGTCCATATGCTCTTGTCTTGTCAAACTATGGATTAGAACTTTATCCAGGTAGAGATCAAGAAATTTTTTCAGCTCCAGGTTAGATGTAAGCAGACACTTAATGACTCACACAAATTGGCTAGGTGCATCGGCCAGTGCACAAGGTAAAACTGTCCACTCGTGTAGGCCAAATATCGTTGGAAAGGCAGTCTTCTGTCGATCTACAGCACATATCCTATTTTGGTGATACACTGAAGCTAAGTCAATCATGGAGAAGTATGTTGATCCACCCAATGGTTGCACCAGCTTCTTAATATGGGGTAACAGGTATGTTTTCTTTTTGGGGATGTGGTTGATGGCGCAGCGGTCTAAGTACATGCTGAAGCCACCATCAATCTTTGATACGAATATTACCGGGGAGGTGTAATGGCTGCTACCTTTGTGTATCCATCCATTCCAAAGTACTTTGTCTAATAGATGTTGCAGTTTTGCATCTGCTTGGGTGAAAATTGGTATGGGGGTCAGTCCGGAGTCTTCTTAGTATCTTCAGACAAGATTTCAATTGTGAATTGGGATCTACTCAGTGCTGTGCTGTGACACAGTTCAGCAAGCAGGCTACACCTCAAAATCTCAAAGCATTTCTTGAAATTCGCCTGGTGATTCCACAAGCTCAATTGTTTCTTCAGCATCAGACTGCGGATGAACAGTGAATGCTGTAGCCAGAAGGCGGTGTGTTGTGTGACACAGTTGCTTCTCATCAATGATGTCAATGCCCATGGTGCCAGCAGCAGATCGTAAAATATGCCCATCCAATTCATTGTCGGGCCACAGACTGCAGAGATATTGTATTTCTGCTGCCTTGTCTCTGTCATTCCCTGATTCAGAACCCTAACTTATGCAAATCTCATTCATGTCATGGTTGATACTATGTGTTTGAAAAATTTTGTGAACCCAACACTTACGGAGGAGGATATCAATTCCCTTTGAGTTATAGATTGTGAACCACCCAATGTACACTTCACCATCATCTCCAAGCCTGAGTTGCTTGCACACTTGGTCTCATCTTTCAATACTATCGTCTACCCTATCATTGGCTGTTTTGACAATCATCCAGCCACCATCTCTCTCCTCAAGCACCATGCCCTGCTTTCTTAACTTCTCTATTGTTGTTCATCTGACATTATTCTCTGATACTCCATTATGTTGACTGACTTGGCAGCTAAACAACTATATGTGTCATCTCCCATCGTGAATCGGCGCTTCTGATCGAGACGAAGAAAGTCGAAGGTATGGGTAGCACTGATTCTAAGATGACCATAATGAGTATACAGTTTCATTGTTGTTGACCCAGCAGTAGTAGGTTTTGTTTTTGGGGGTTGATATGCAGTGAATCGCTCCTGTCACGACTTTCCAAGCCTGAAACATCTGATTCATCATGTTCATTGCTCACACTGTTTAATCATTCCTGTACCTTCCACACCATAGCATTGCCATTTTTGCCTCACAAGGTCTGGGCTAAACAGAGGCTCCATTCTTTCGCTCTGCCTGAGTCTCCATGGCCACCTTCCTTGCTACCACCACATGAACCACTGTGCCTTCCCTCTTTCTCTTTCTCTATCTTCTCTGTGCCTTTGTTCACAGGCGTTTTCTTCTCTCCCCATGCAGCCAAGGCATTACTCTTGTTTGGGAAGGTAAGGATGGGGTGGCCCACTTCTGGCCATGTACGATAGTTCCAGTTGTTGCTTCCCCTGCCACCACCTTCTCTCTATGTACCATCCATTCTCTTAACAGTCGCTTGCATCAGTTGCATCTTGGAGTCAGACATGGCATCCACCTGGGAGAAGTGCTCCACAATGTTGTTGAGTGATGTTGTTCGCTGACTTTCTAATTTCTGAATCAAAGCCTTGGATGCTGTTGGATTGCACTGAAGTTTTAGCTTGTATGAGTCATGAAGGTGTCCTTTGGAGAGTGACACATGGGGCTCTGGCTGGTGTCGAAGTAGTCGGAACATGCATTAAAATTGAACACACACTTGCCACCTTTGATTGGTAGCAACTTGCAATCCTGTTTCAACCTGGTCACAGTATTGGGAGGGATAATGGCCTCTTTGACTGTGGGTGAGATGTCTTCCCAAGCTACGCCTGCACTTTCATGTGCCTGGAACTGGTGGTTGGCCCAAACTGCAGCTTTGTTGTGAAACTGAAGCGGTGCCGCAGCATCCAACCCATTGTCGATGGAATTTCAAACTTGTCTGTGAAGCTTAGCCCCTGCGCCCGAGGTGCAAAGTGTTGGTAGCCGGGGGATAACACGGACGTGATGGCATCTAGGGGTCTCACACTGTGTTAAGTCACCAATCTGGTGATGTTGACATTAAATACGGAGTTGCTGGTGTTAGTTTGGAAAGTGCTGATGGGTGCCAAGTCAGCCTTTACTTGTATTAAGGCCTAAAGTGTAGCAATCAGTTCCATCATGGCCAACTCCATCTACTCACTGATTATATCTCTGTTATTGTCACTGGTTGCCAACACTTTCTTGGTTGCATCGACTTCCTGTCAGGCTGTGTTCAATTTGGCTTGCATCGACTTACTCAATGCTATCTTGGCGGAACACTGTTGTTTCAGCATCACCATCACATTTGCAGTTGCATCATTAATGACGAGTGGCACTCCATATTCGTTTATGTCTTCCATAGCATGTGGGGCTAATCTGTCGCACTTCACTTGTTCCACCAATATGTCCTGCACCTTGCCATCCAGTTGCCTCTGCATCTCAACAAGTTCGTCCGTGACTGCGTCCCCTTCATGATCTGCATTCTCATGCATTTCGAGTAGATCATTGACCTGTTTGCGGTATTCATCAAAGAATACATTGAACCAATTGGCGACCTCATCAGGGATGTCATTCTGTGCAACTGGTGCTGGGTAATTGAAGAATACATCATGGCAGGCTTGGTCATCATCGGTCTGCTATTTAAACATACTGAACCCCTCTGGCCATATACCTGAGAAGACACCACTAGCCCACTGAGCACTCAACATACACAACCCCTCTAAACCATTATCCATTCAACCATCTGCAGGGTTATGGTTTGTGGCAGCAAGTTTCGTTTTGGTTGTTGTCATAGTGCTGTGAAGTTGGGGGGGAAATTGTTCTTATTTGCGGTTGGAAAGGTGTGAGTGATCATTTTAACTACCTTTCCTCGGATCAGGTTCAGCTCCGGCTCATACAAGGCTCCGTACATGTTAATCCAGTAGTGTTTCTACCATTGTTGTTGTATGATGTGACTACAGTGTTTTCTCTGTCTAAGTGAGTAGTTTCTATCTCCTCACCGAGCTACTCAAGTGTGTCGATACGCACCTTCCCATTTCTGGGCTGTGCATTCTGCGCAGCAACACCTCATGTTAACCCTTCCTTCCTGTCCCCATCAATAATTATGAAAGTTGGTAACTTATAATACAACTGTACTGACAATATTTATAGTTACTAAGCTAATTTTCAATTCCAATATACATATCTAAATCACTGTGTGTATAACCATAAGTGAACAACGTAAATACATCCTATAGTGCATAGTAATATCATGTCGTTAGGCATCTGTGATATTACTTATCTGGTAAACACAATAATTCAAATGTTGTGTGGGAGAATGAAGAGTATTATATCATCTGTCAGTGTATATTTTAAACATATTCAATATTGCACTCACTTATATGGAAATTTGTATTATTAAACTATATTGATTATATTTATATCAATGGAAATTACACTATTATTTTATTTTGAAACAATTAATTTAAAACTGTTCTTTGTAATGCCTATTTTCAAAATGCAAAGTTTAAAGAAATTGTCTTGTAGTAGTAATAACTTAGATAGTATCTGTATTTGAAACTTTTGTAATGTTAACATTTCGAAGTTTAAGTTGCTTTGGCAAACTTAGTACTAATAATGTAACTAGTTAGCACTATGTTGTTTAATTGGATTTTGAACTAAATACTTCTGAATGGCTTTTCTGGATTAACCTTTCTATATTTATTTATATTAGATACATTTTGTCAAAAATTGATTTATCTAATATTTCTATACACTATAAATTAATTACATTACTATTTGTATTCAAGTGACATGCTGTTTCTTTACTTTACAATGCACAATGTTTCAAAACACAGTCTCTGTACATGAATTATAATTGTTAGATTTTAAAATAATAAAAATCAGCTGAATTTTAAATATTAAGCCACAGATGATATACTATTGCAATTGCTGCTGCAGCAATTACTAAGAATATTATATCATTCTGATTATTAGTATCTGACTGGGAATATACATATCAGTCTGCATTTTGCATTGAATTTCTCTTATACTGCTTGAAATCCAATTCAATACAAATTTCATTCTTAAATACAAATATGTATTCTGGAGATATTTATCCCTTCTCTGTAAAATAGTCTTCATTAGCATTATTTCTATTGTTGAGGTAAACTATTCTGATTATATTATTTTGACAATTTTGTAATTAGTATGTAAAATACATTATATATTTTTGAAGTTGGAAGACAGGTATAAATTGAAGGAAAAATTATATTGATTACTTTCTCCATCAAAATTACATGATTGAATACCCTCCATTCTCAACACATAATTTATGTGTATAAATGGATACATGTTCCCTATTTAATATAGTACTTTACCACTGGTCATTAGTATGGACATCTTACTTACCCTTCTGAAGCCAGTATGTGAGCCTATGATATCAATTATGTGATCCACTACTGTCTTGGCTCAAGGACAAAAGATTAACACAAAAAGGGAAGAAAAGATGAATGCAGAGATTGTAAAATTGATTGTGAGGGCTGTAGCAAACATAGCAGTGGTGGCGAGTGGGAGCAGTAGCGCTGTTATAAGAATTGATGATAGTTAATAGGCATCATGTTTATATACGGATTGTGGCGTCCATATTTGCAGAATCCGTGAACCTCGATTCCTCGTCACATATATGCTTCCATACTCCCTTAGTTTGAATACCCCTATTCGATTGTAGAATACGCATGGTGTATATGCAAATGATTTGCAATTTCAGGATGTGGCATATCCTAGTGCTCCTTATCATTTACTGCCATCTCCCCAATAACTGTGAACTTTCACTTCTTTTCGGCAGTACTTCATGGCGACCGCTTCTCGGCTGGTCTTCGAGTAACCCTTCCAAAGTTATTGCGGACTCTGGTATAGCCTTGAACAACAGCTGCTTTTCTTTGCAATGACCTCCTTGTTGCGCGATGTATAATAGCTGCCACGATGGGTATGCAAGTCCAAAAATACCTGCGACCTCTACCAGCAACTTTCTATTCCTCCAGTATCCACTCCACTGTACCACCAAAACCTCGCAATTGCAGCTCGCTTTAGCAGCGGTAATTCTCCATGGCTAATTGGTCTTATAATAAGGGGCGTGCAACATAAAGAAAGCGCGTACTCTGCATACTATTAGCATCTGTTAGATATAATTGTAGTTGTAGACTACCTCTTGTCAATCTTCGTCTCGCTCTTCCTTTTCACGCTCTTCTTCAATCGTGTGCAATTTGTCGCTGCTGAGCTGGCGTTTACACAGAACGCACCTCGCTTGCACATGTACAGTCGCGGTAAGAAAGTGAGTGACCACCTGCGAACACCTAACTCACGGAACAAAATTGTAAGACAAACAGCGTCACTTTACATTATTTTTTTGCGCACTCTCCTCGTTGATCAATGACAGTCTTAATGCACTTTGGCATGTCATCTATCGCGTCATAATATTTTGCCAATCTATCAACTCCCTTTGCGGCGATTCTGTGTTGCAGGATCGGTACTGACAGGTGGTCACCCTTTTACCGCGGCTGTTACGATATGGATGTTGGGGAGAACTGTGTGCGTGTATTCTATGGTACAGAGGAGAGAAGGACAAAGACTCGAGATATATAGACGAGACATCAGCCCCTGCAGCAGCGGCCGTGTATCAGATCTCTAACATCTGTAACAGCTGTAAGTACACAGAAGATTGCATGTAGCCCATATATCACGTGATCTTAGGACATTCCGGCCGCGTGAGTAGTTAAAGCTGTTCTCACCACACCATCCTTTAGCATTTCACTGCTATCACCACTATCGCCTTCCGCTGAGACTGTTCTGTCTGCCTCTACATCACGCTTTCTTAACTTATCTTCACCATGTCGGTGTTTATTAAAGATGACTCTACAAGGAATCTCCGCTCTCTACTACAAACTATTATTCTTATGCTCATCGCGGGTGCTGCCGTTTCGAGTCGACTCTTTTCAGTAGTTCGTGAGTACTCAATTGACAATATTGATTGCCCGTGTTAACTACTGCCAATTGGCTGTGCCAGGGTTCGAGAGTATAATCCACGAATGTACGTCTTCAGTTCAAGCTCTTCGGCACCCTAAGGCTTACATCAGCGCAAATAGTCGATCCGTGGTTCAATTTCAGAGCCTCCAAATATCTGGTTAACAACGGGTTTTACAATTTTTGGGATTGGTTCGATGATCGTAAGCATTACACCTATGAAGTTTGATGGATGCTGAGTTGTCAGGAACATGGCATCCGCTTGGAAGAGTCACTGGTGGGACTCTATATCCCGGTTTGATGGTTACCTCTGGCATTATCTACCACATCCTCCGATCCTTGACTTTTCCAGTTGATATTCGAAATATCTGCGTCCTACTTGCTCCAGCATTTTCAGGATTGACAGCGCTCGCGACTTTTTTATTTACCAAGGAGATGAAAGACGAGTCTGCAGGTCTCCTTGCCGCAGCTTTCATAGGAATTTCGCCTGGATATATTTCTCGTTCAGTGGCTGGGTCATACGACAACGAGGCGATCGCGATCTTCTTGCTAATGTTCACATTCTACCTTTGGATAAAGGCCCTGAAACTCGGAAGCGTTTATTGGGGTTCCCTGTGTGCATTGTTCTATTTTTACATGGTGGCGGCGTGGGGTGGATATGTGTTTATTACCAACATGATTCCGCTACATGCGTTTGTATTGATCCTCATGGGAAGATTTTCTCCACGACTGTATGTCTCGTACTCAAGTTGGTACGCCCTCGGAACGTTGGGCAGCATGCAGATTCCTTTCGTTGGGTTTTTACCGATACGGTCCTCCGAGCACATGGCTGCTCTCGGTTTGTCCCTCTCCGGATGAAACTGAACTATTCCATGTAATAATCTTGATGCAGGTGTTTTTGGCCTATTGCAGGTGGTCGCTATCGTGGACTTTGTTCGTTCGGAAGTTCCATCGAAACAATTTCGATCTCTACTGTGGGCATTGATCGTGCTGGTATTCGTGGCATCGTTAGCAGCACTTGTGTTGCTTACAGTATCTGGAACGGTCGCTCCTTGGTCTGGTCGCTTCTATTCACTATGGGATACCGGATATGCCAAGATCCATATCCCCATCATAGCATCCGTCTCTGAACATCAGCCAACTGCATGGCCCGCCTTTTTCTTCGACTTGCAGATGCTGGTTTGGCTCTTCCCAGCTGGCATATACATGTGCTTCAGAAATTTAGCAGATGAGCATGTTTTTGTCGTCATTTACGGAATCATGGCAAGTTACTTTGCCGGTGTTATGGTAAGGCTGATGTTGACATTGACCCCCATTGTCTGTGTGTCATCTGCAATTGTTTTGTCTAATATTTTGGATACCTACACAACTCTTCAATCGTCCGATTCTGCAACCGTGGCCGATTCAATCACAGTCATTGAGTGCGAGGACATTAGTGAGGATGGAAAGAAGAATGACCATTTAAACTCCACTTGCGGTTCAGTCATCGGTATATATTCAAAGTCATCCAAGTTCATGGTTGTTGGAGCTTTTACAACTTATCTTTTCCTCTTCGTGCTTCACTCTACTTGGGTCACTTCCAATGCATACTCATCGCCATCTGTTGTGTTGGCTTCCAGATTGCCCGACGGATCGCAGCACATAATTGATGATTACCGTGAGGCATACTATTGGCTAAGAAGGAATACCCCGGAGGATGCCAAAATCATGAGTTGGTGGGATTATGGCTATCAGATTGGTGGAATGGCAGACCGAGCAACATTGGTTGACAACAATACCTGGAACAACACACATATTGCCACGGTAGGAAAGGCGATGGCCACTGGCGAAGACATTTCTTACTCCATTCTGCGACAACATGATGTTGATTATGTCCTTGTTATCTTCGGTGGGTTGCTGGGATACTCTGGGGACGATATGAACAAGGTGAGACTCCTAGCCATTAAGTAATTGGGGCATGCTGATATCCTCAGTTCCTTTGGATGATTCGAATTGCTGAAGGAGTGTGGCCCAACAATGTGAAAGAACGTGATTTTTTTACTGCTCGGGGGGAATACCGGGTTGATGATGGTGCAACTGAAGTCATGAAGAAGAGCCTAATGTAAGATCTTACTGACACATGATACCATGTACAAGCTGATATCTGGAATAGGTACAAGATGTCATACTTCAATTACCACAGGCTTTTCCCAGCAGGCCAGGCCCAGGACCGTGTGCGCGGCGTGAAGTTGCCCGGGCAAGGACCTACTCTTCACACGCTAGAAGAAGCTTTTACCAGCGAGAATTGGATCGTAAGGATCTATAAAGTCAAAGATTTGGATCAACTCGGCAGAGTTCATGCTTCGGCATCCTCTTTCACGGAAGGCAGGAAACGGAAGAGCAAGGTAGGAAAAAGTAAAGGGGCGGCGAAACTGAGGGTTGTGTAAGCGGTGCCTACGTTGAAGTTTATAGGTTTCGGATGTTTTGTAGAATACTCATTTGACAGATTAAGATATGTATCTTACAATACACAATCAAGTGACAGGTAGAGCACAATAGCTGGGTTATACCGCAGCAATCCTTAGCAAGGGCCATAAGAGATGGGTTCTATGGTAGGCACAAGTGCGCAAAACGGATACCTGTGCTTCATTTTGCGCAGTGCTTTTCCATTTTCTCCCACCTGGACTTCTCTACTATCACGTGATTTTGTGCTTCGAACCTCGGCCTCAAAATAACTCACGACTTGCTGAGCTCTGGAATCGACCTCCAACTGCAAAATCCAAAACTTCAAATCTCGCAGACACCTCTCTAAAATATCACATAGTACTCTAAGAACAAATTCATATCATTTTCAAGGAACCAGTATCTTTATCGCACCATCAAGCGGGGTTGCAAACTTGAAGACAAGGTTCAGGAGAAATTAGCTAGAATACGCAAACATCACTTTTCCGGTTGCTACTGCTACTACTATTTCCGCTGCCGCTGCCGATGCTGCCGGTGCTGCTACTAACTGGTAGTGGATGTGGACATACTGGAAGTCATTTCCATCCTTAGAAGAAGTGCTGCTTAGGCTACCTCAACTTCTGCGCTGAGACAATTGAAGATACTGTCAGCAACATTGGCTAGTACATTGGGAGAATAATCAAGGTGCTCCTCCTCAAACTGGGCCTGGTTATTGTAATGACTAGCATTAGCAATGATCTGAGCCTAGAAACTGGTCCAGATTCAGGTCAAAATGGGTCCGTTTTCAAATTGACAATCTGGCTATCTTTAGATCTGAACTAGCTTTAGTAGTTCTGGTCAACTGAATTAAAAGGAATAGATCAGATTTTTCTGGTTATTGGGTAGATCAGAATATGGGTTCATTTTCTAAAGACTGCATTATTTATAATTTATTACAGTATCTTTTAAGTTATTTACATTTGTAGTATTGTTAATCTCTCAATAGAATTATTCCTTGTATTACACAGTATCATTTAATTTAATACTTTTGTTTAGATTACAATAGTCAAGATGTATTACTGGCAGTATAACTAGAAATTTTAAGATTTTAAATAATCTGGATTTGTATTAATATAATGTTCAATAGACTGATATATATGTTATTACATTATACAATACAGAAACTAAGTAGTTCTCGAAAATATAAAAATACACATAATTACTACCATTATCGAAACAATGGCTGTGGAAATATACAAGCTTGGTATCTAAATGTAAAAGTTACTATGACTTATTTGTTTGTGATATGTAGTTAATATTATATTTCAATATGCTATATATACCATACTTTTGAAAACAATGCAAAGGCAATATACAATACTTCTAGCAGCAAAGAATTACAAATAAATGCAAATAATGTATTTTATAGTTTTATTGCTTTAATAGGTGCTTAATATCACAATTTATATACATTTAAAATAGTCTATTTATTTTATTATAGTTACAATATACTGTCTCCAAGTATACTATAGTTCCATCTATGTAGACTAACAGTATAGTACAGTTTAATAATTATTAGCTGAAGGAGATTTGAAGTTTTGTGACTACAAAAGTTGTTAGTTCCAATGTGAATAATAAAATAGATACCACGGAATATTTAATTGACATGTTGCCTATTGATACATTGACAACATAGGGATGTGAGTGAATGTGTTGTTGACAAAGAATAGGATGAATTACTGGAATGGGTGGATGTCACAGAATGTAAACATGTTTAGGACATTGGACTTATTAGTGTTAAGAACATTTATTACCATAAGGATGTAATCTGAGGTGTTGTGACATCAGATATAGTTCAATGAGAGCTTTCATAAGCATTGTTATGCTGGTGTGTGAGATTTTAGCTGGGCTTTCAGATAGTACACAGAATCGTCAAAAATAATTCGAGGGAGCAGAAAGAGTTCAATATACCAAGAGGTTGCTTCGAGTTGCAGAGTTTCCGTTTCTTGTCTGTGTACTTATTCTTCCACATAGTAAAGCAATAGATCGTATTGGGAAAGATCATTGACTATGTGGTATTGTTTTTTGATATAAATTTTAAGTTTCAGTACAGATCCAATTACAGTTTGTTACTAATAGTATTTTGCTGATATTCTGTTAGTCAAACTATACTGTACCTCATAATTTGGATTAGATGTCAGTATTCGCATAATGTAGTCTATCTTTCCAATATAGGTTTTGTTTGTCATCTTTCTGATCAAAAGACATATGTATATTTATACAGTAACATTGAACTATTGTCATATCGAGTTATCTCTTAGTAGATGTTATGGTAATCACCATGAAGAATATTCATAGATAACTGCACTGAAATGCACCCCAACTACAATGTGTTAACTGTTTGCCAATGCTGTATTTCTTGTTTCAATATAGTTGTGTGCTTTGAAAATTGTTGTTGAATCTAAGTATAATTGTTACTGTTCTGGACATATCAGATTAAACTGTATCTTGTCAAGTGGGTATGTACATATCAATATCAAACATATCTATTGCAATTCTACTATTTATACCACCAGTTGTCATTTGCCATTTTGTATTATCTTTTAGTACTGTTTTGTACTGTTAAGTTTCATGTGTATTCTGCTTTAATTTGTATACTAAAACTGCTAGTATTGTTACAATGATTTTTATACTAAATAATTTGAATTTGCAAATTGCAAATTTAAACAATATGGTTACTTATCATACCAATTGAATATTACTAGATTAACAGTATTCCTCCACTAACATTGTCTAATAACATTCTTGGGACAGAAAGAATATTTATTAACTGCATACTAAATTCTTCATACCAGAATTGTCAATGTTGAATCCACTTTCAAAAGTAATATTCAGTAATACCAACTGTTACTTTATTGTAATATGGGGATTGACTTCTAATGGTTAGCAATCCCCTTACTGGAACTCCAACACAGAAAATCAACAGCCATCATTTTGGTAATGACTGAAAATTCTTGATTACTGTAGTTATAATTGTTGATAAAGACAATGAATTATGAACAAACTGGAATATATAGTTGAGTTAACAGCCAATATATAATGGGTAAGATTGGATGCAGGTAATATCTGTAACCAAATGAAATTGGGTAAAAACTTGCAACTTGAAGTTCATATTGAGAAACAAACAAATTTATTGAAGTTATTTTCCAGTATTGTCTATTGCTTTGCTATACACAAGAATGAAAGAGAAAAGAAATGGAAATCCTCCAGCAAAAAATTTACTTTCTGTGTATACACTTTATCCACCACCCTCAAATGATTACTCATGCTCTGATATGCCATCTGAATCCTTTCCTATAATCTTATACACCATATACAAAACCCTTATCAATACAAACATACCATATTGTCTGACATTGCTACACCTCAGACCACTTCCTTATCATACAAAATAATCCTTCCACCACTATATCACAATTTCATGCCATCTCCGCATTCATCAATTCAATTCCCTTTCCTCAACTCCCTCCCTGGTTCACACTTTGACACTATTCCATCACTGATAACTCTATGATTTGACAGTATACCCCACTTAGCTTTGCAGTCTACCAAGAACATTTCCTAACAGTCTGCGCATTCCAAGATATTGTTGAATAAACCCCTTTACTGCCTGTGAGCGGTTGTACGACTTTGCCAGTTCCCACAGGGATGGGTCATAACCAGTCCATCGAATATTGTACTACAACAGCTATAGATTACTATGACAATTCTCAATGCTATCTACCAGATACTCCACCACACCATCGACTTCAATATGTGGAGGAGGGGGGTATAACTTGCTGGCCTGCAATGGGATCTTCAGCCATGGGATGTTCATCAGCAAAATGTAAAATCATTTGAAAGTCAAAACTTAACAACTCAGCTAATCTGAACCGACTTACCAATTCTTCCAGAAGCTCCCAGAAACTCCAGGATAGGCTGACTGCAACATGATGTGCTCTCATGTGTTCTGAGTGTGCTTTCTGATGCTCCTTTATACTGCGGAAGTAGTGGAATAGAACACCAAAATATTCTAAATAGTATGAAGTTGTCTTCAGAATAGTATAAAATCAAGCTGTTAAGCTGGTAAAATCTCAGAGCTGCTGCAACTACATTACTCGTCTCCATGACAGTTCCGGTGCACCTGTTACCACACACTATGGGAATGTTAGAGGATTATATCTATATCAAATGGTACAATTCGATGAACTATCTATCAAGCTACACACTTGAACTAGGCATTCTATCTAATTTACAAACCAGTAGGAATCTAAATCCACATGATTAGTTACAAGCGATATGCTATCAATGTCACCCAATGCAGCATTCTCCTTCACCAAATGTGCCAGTCCAACTATTGCTATAATGGGTACAATATGCATCTTACTAATCTGTTTGACAACCCCGATGAACCTGTCGATACACTCAGCCCGACCATCCAGATCTTTGCGCTTTATTGGAATCACCACCACAGATTTTTTACCTTGAGAACATAATACCCATTGTTGAGTCTTCTTGCACAGGTTAGAAAAGGTCAATATTGCTTTCCTGGCTAGCAGGCACTTTAGACATTGGAGTATCTGATTCAATGGAGTTCAGCTGAAGTATAATATAGGAACAAAAGGAATTTGTCCTTGGAAGGTATTATTGAGGTTATTCTCTTCACTTTGCATATACTGGCATCAGCAAAAAACATTTCCGTCCGGGCGGAATGGCTCCGTCAGAGTGTACGCGCTCCGTCAGAGCCGTCAGAGACACCCCGGTGGCGGATTACTCCGCGCCCGGCGTCAATACCACGCGTCACGTTGCACATCGCCCTCCGATCGCAGTTTCGCCGTTTCTTCCTCAGACTCTGC
>Ga0307515_10001936_pt1 | contig 45924 bp, 38 predicted proteins | sample 17_EM_MG_FD_194513 | JGI IMG/M metagenome (GOLD analysis project Ga0307515, IMG submission 194513) | Populus trichocarpa ectomycorrhiza microbial communities from riparian zone in the Pacific Northwest, United States - 17_EM | ecosystem: Host-associated > Plants > Roots > Unclassified | place... | reverse complement strand
CTCTCCGGCGGCAGCAACCGCGCCAGCGCCCTGTCCTTGAATGTCTGTCCGTATCGAGCCAAGTCCGTCCTTCATCGCCGCCCCCTGGGTTGATCTATGGAGGCGACAACTATTCTGACGCGGGGGGATTGGCGTGCCGCGAGCGACGTGCGTTTGGACGAAGCGATTGACCGAGGCATTGGGGCGCATCGTCAAATATCGGGCAACCGACCGCCGCGCGTCATCCATCCGTTGAGTGAGAACCTGTTCGATGATCAGTTGCACCCAACTCGACAGGTGCAGGGCGTTGCGTTGCACTGATCGCTGCGCCAACACCAAGGCTTGCTCGTGCAGGCCGGCCGCCGAGTAGGCGGCGGCGGCGAATATGTCGTAGTAGTACCCAAGTGGATCAAGCGGCGACAGCGTGCAGGCACGATCGGCGGCGATCACCGCCTCGCCGGCTTCGCCCACGGCGGCAAGGGCATTCGAAAGGAACAGCCAGGCTTGAGGTTCGTTCGCGCCGAGTGATGTCGCCTGGCGCAGGCGCAACAGGCCGCCGGCCGTGTCGTTCTTGGCGTAGGCCAGCAAGTGCCCCGAGATCGCCAGCGCCAGCGGGTGTGCAGGATCTTCGTCCAGGGCGCAGGCAAGATGGTCGTCGGCGCGGCCAACGGCGTCGCGTGTGTCGCCCGCGCGGGCTTGGGCGATCTGCAGGAAATGCCATTTCGCCAGCCAGGCGCGCACTTCCGGCGCACGAGGGAAGCGTTCGGCCAGATGCTCGAGAACCGCGCGGGCGCGGACGAAGTCGTCTGCGCCCAGGCGGTGCAACAAGCCGGTGGCCCCGAGTAACAGCGTATAGGCCGGCAGGTTGGACAGCGCGGCGGTGTGGCTCAGTTGAACCTGGTGACTGAAAACCCGACCTACGATGTCGACAACCAAGGCTGAGATCAGGCCGTCGGCATGCAGCAGTTCCGCGGGGAGCACGGTACATCGGTGCTCCCACAACACGGCGCAATTTCTCGTTTCTGCGAGTTGCAACTCCAGGTCGAGTCGACCGCTGGCTTCCGTGAGGTGCCCCTTAATCACGAAGTCGGCGCCAAGAGCGCGCCGCGCGGTGTCAAGGTCCAGTTCGCGAGCTGTCAAGGCCGACGTCGAGAGACGCGACATGACGGACCAGAGCTTGACGCGCGACAACGCTGCCACCAGATCGTCGGTGACGATCCGTGCCAGCGCCGCCGTTGGTGCGTGCGTCGGCAGCGCCGCACGCAGCGGCAACACTGCCAGGTATGGGAGCAGCGAAGGCGCCCGCGGAAGACCCACGCGGGCAGCTGCCGACAGCAAGCGAAAGGCGCGTATTGGCTTTTCGATGTGCTTGAAATAGCACTCGCCAAGGTCAATGACATCCGGGTCGATTTGAGCGACGAGTTGTTCTCGCACCTCCATCGAGATCACGATTTCGCCCGGTCCGGCCCTGGCAGCCAGTCTGGCTGCCAGGTTCACGCCGACGCCGTACACGTCCAGACTATCGACGACGACCTCAGCGCAGTGAATTCCGATACGGAGGCTGATATTTGCATCCGGCTGCCGCGCCTCGTTGCATGCCTCGGCGCACCTTAACAGTCCGGTCGCCGCCGAGATTGCTGCAGGCACTTCTTCGAAAGCCAGCAGCAGCCCGTCGCCAAGACTCTTGACGAGGCGGCCGCCATGTCGTGGCAGGACCACGTGGCGCACTTCGGCGACAAGTCTGCGCCATCGCCCGATGACGTCGTCTTCATGCTGCTGCATCAGCCGGACGGACTCGACCATGTCCGCAACAACGATGACGCAGGGTGCGCGTACCGTGTTCCCCGACGTCGGCTGTTCCATCGTGTTCTGACCCCCTGCCCGGCGATGCTGCATTGTCGACTCGCGGTCCCGAGGCGGACAAATTTGATTGGCGGGCAGCATTCCGGGTTTAGCCCGTGGCGACTCGATAGTCACGCTTGTTACTATCGAGCCATGATGCAAGCCGCCTACCGCTACGAAGCCCGCGGCCGCGTGCAAGTCTTCGACGCCAGCGAACTGCCGTGGCAGCACAGCCCGGAACCCGGCCTGCGGCTGAAGCCGGTGCGCTACGACGACGATCTCGGCCACTACCTCGGCCTGGTCGGCTTCGAGCCGATGTCGCGCAGCGGCCTGCACCAGCACCGCGGCGTGGCGACGAGCTTCGTCGTCGACGGCTGCCTGACCGACTACCACGGCAGCATCGACCTGCACTGCGCCGGCATCAACCTGTGCGGCACCACGCACGACGCCATTGCCTACCAGAACACGGTGCTGGTCTCGCGTCTGGAAGGGCCGGTGGCCTATCCGCCCGAACGCGGCGAACTGAGCGGGCTGCATGCCGGCTCGCGCCATGCGGAGTTCGTGAACCCGGCACCCGAGGTGCCGCCGGAGATCAACGTCGACGTCGACGCGCTCGACGTCTGGCAGACCGGCATCCAGGGCCTGCGCCGGCAGACGATCTTCGACTATGCCGGCACCGGCAGCGCCCACCGCTTCGTGCAGCTGTCGTTCGCGCCGGGCGCCGTCTGCCCGGCGTGGCGGGCCAGCGCCTTGACCGAGTTCTGGGTGCGCGGCGGGCTGCTGGTGGTCGACGGCCACACGGTGCACGCGAACTGCTTCGTCGTCATCGAGCCCGGCGCCACGGTGGCCGTGGCTTCGCCGTATGGCGCCTTGCTGCTGGCCTGGGCCGATGGCCCGGAAGAGTGGGTCGGCGGCCATCCGGCGGGCGAACGCGCGGTGCGCACGAGCCTGTTCGGCTTTTAGAGGCATCATCGCGCTCCCCGTCAGGAGCAATGAAGATGGCCGAGACCCGCCCCAGCATCGCCGACAAGCGCCGCAGCTTCCGCCAATTGCACGAGGCCGGCTGTTTTGCGATTCCGAACCCCTGGGACGCCGGCAGCGCCCGCATGCTGCAAGGGCTGGGCTTCAAGGCGCTGGCAACCACCAGTTCGGGCTTCGCGTGGTCGCAAGGCCATCCCGACAACGACTTGTTGCGCGAAGCGGTGCTGGCGCATTTGCGCGACATCGTCGCCGCCACCGACGTACCGGTGAACGCCGATTTCGAGAGCGGCTTTGCCGCCGACGCCGCCGGCGTCGCGCAAAGTGTTCGTCTGGCCGTCGAAACCGGCGTGGCCGGGCTGTCGATCGAGGATTCGACCGGCGACGCCGCACGGCCGCTGTTCAGCGTCGACGAAGCCTGCGAGCGCATCGCCGCGGCGCGCAAGGCCATCGACGAAGCCGGCGGCGACACGCTGCTGGTCGGCCGCGCCGAGTGTTTTCTGGTCGGGCGGCCCGATCTCGATGAAACCATCGCCCGGCTGCAGGCCTATTCGCGCGCCGGTGCCGATTGCCTTTACGCGCCGGGTATCCGGACGCCGGCGCAGATCACGGCCGTGGTCGCCGCCGTCGCGCCGAAGCCGGTGAACCTGCTGGTCGGCTCGACGAGCGAGCTGACGATGGAGGACATTGCCGCCCTCGGCGTGCGCCGCGTCAGCGTCGGCGGCGCCCTGGCGCGCGCGGCGTGGGCCGGCTTCATGCGTGCGGCCAAGCCGCTGGCCGAGCAGGGCCGCTTCGACGGCTTCGCCGGCGCGGCGTCCGGGCAGGAGCTGAATGCCTTCTTTGCCGACGACCTGAAGCAGCGCGCCGCCGGCTGACGGCTTACGCCGTTTCGTCCGCCGCGGTTGCCGTTTGCAGCGCGTCGATCAGCCGGTCTATCGTCTCGCCGAGGCGTTGCAGTTCGGCTGTGCCGATGCCGCCGAACAGCTGAAGCTCACGTTCGGCCGCCAGCGGCGCGATGGTCTGGAACAAGGCCTGGCCGGCGGTATTCAGCCACAGCCGCGTGCACCGCGCGTCGGCCGGGTCGGGCTCCTTGCGGATGCGGGCATGGTGGTCGAGCGCGGCGATGGCCCGGCTCACGCTCATCTTGTCCAGCCCGGTGTACTCGGCGACTTCGCGCGCCGCCACGCCCGGGTGGCTGGCCAGCACCACCATCGCGCGCCATTCGTTCAGCGACAGCTGGTGCGCCTTCGACAGCGTCTCGACGAAAGGGCGGGCGGTGAGGTTCACCACGCGCACGAGCTTGAAGAAGATCGAGCTGTCGATCCTGTCGATTGGAGTCAGGCGCGGCCGGCCGGCCGCTTCGGGCGAGCGCTTGGCCGTCATCAGCGTCATCAGCTCTTGCGCGTCTTTTCGGCCACCTGCTCGATTTTGCTCACCAGCCCGGCGTGCGTCTGCACCTTCCAGCGGGCGTAGGTGCGGCGCGTTGCGATCTGCCAGGTCTGGGTTTCGGCGGCACTTGGCACATGCACGTCGACGCCGAGCGCGCGCACCCGCTCCACGTCTTCGGCGAAGAGCTTTCGCACCAGCGCGACCTGTTGCTTCGCCGCGTCCTGCGCCGCTTCGCGCACGATCTTCTGGTCGGCCGCGGTCCAGCTGGCCCAGACGACCTGGGCGATCGCGAACAGCAGGATGTCGTTCGAGTAGTTCCACTTGGTCACGAACTTCTGGCCCAGCGTGTTGATCTTGGCGGCCAGGAAGACTTCGAGCGGGTTCTCCTGCGCGTCGACCGCGCCCGAGGCCAACGCCGGCTGCGCGTCGGCCCAGCTCATGAAGGTCGGGTTGGCACCCATGCCGGCCATGATCTCGCCGTACATCGGGCTGCCGACGACGCGGATCTTGATGCCTTTCAAGTCGTCCGGCGTCTTCACCGGGCGCTTGCTGTTGCTGATCTGCCGGTAGCCGGTTTCGCCGATCGCCAGCGGCTCGGCGCCGGCCTTGCGCACGAGGTCGAAGTATTCGCCCACGATGGCCGGCTCGGTGGTCGCCGCGTCCCAGGCCTTGTGGTCGGGCAGGAGGAAGGGCAGCGTGAAGACGCCGAGCTCGCGCACCGTGCCGCTCCAGTTGATGGGTGCGCCGCAGAGCACGTCGATGACGCCTTGGCGCATGGCCGAGAACTCGCGGTCCTGCTGGCCTTGCACCAGGCTGGCGCCGGGGTACTGCTTGATGTTGATGCGGCCCGCCGTGCGCTCGCGCACCAGGTTGCCGAAGATCTCGCCGCCCTTGCCCCAGGCGAAGGCCGGCGGCACGACGGTGCTCATCTTGTACTCGGCCTTGTAGGCGCCTTGTGCCCAGGCGAAGCGCGGCAGCCCGATCGAGGCCGCCGACGCGCCAAGAATCAGCTCACGACGTTGGATCATGGGGGTCTCCTTCAATAGCCCATCGAACGGGGCAGCCACAAGGCCAATTCGGGCATGAACAGCACCGCCAGCGCAGCGGCGATGAACGACACCAGCAGCCAGCCGACCCAGGGCACGGTCTCTTCCATGCGCACCTGGGCCAGCCGGCACGCGACCATCAGGTTCACGGCCATCGGCGGCGTGAACTGGCCGATCGCGATTTTCATCGTCAACAGTACGCCAAACCAGACCGGGTCCCAGTTGAAGTGCAGCATCAACGGGTACAGCAGCGGCAGGAAGACGAGAAAGATCGAGACGCCGTCGAGGAACATGCCGAGCACCGTCATCACGACGAACAGCATGATCAGCGTGCCTGTGGAGCCCAGGCCGAGCTGCTTGACGAAGGCCACCACCGGGTCGGCGATGCCGAGCGTGCTGACCGAATACGCGAAGATGCCGGCCAGTGCCAGCACCAGCATGATCACCGCCGAGACCTCGGTGGCTTCGCGGAAGATCGGGTACAGGTCGCGCCAGCCGATCGAGCGGTGCACGACCAGGCCGACGAAGAGGCCGTAGACGACGGCCACGACGGCGGCCTCGGTCGGCGTGAACCAGCCCACGCGCATGCCGCCGAGGATCAGCACCGGCGCCGCCAGCCCCCACGACGCGCCGCGCAGCGAACGCCAGAACGGCGGCCGCGGCCGTTCACGCTCGGCCTGGCCGAAACCGTGGCGGCGCGACACGAGCACCGCCGGGACGATCAGCGCCAGCCCGGCCAGCACGCCCGGCACCATGCCGGCCGCGAACAGCGCCGGCACCGAAGCACCGGGCACGTTGACGCTGTAGACGATGAAGGCGATGGACGGCGGGATCAGGATGTCGGTGGCCGCCGCGGCGCCGACCACGCTGGCCGAGAATGCCGCCGGGTAGCCGGCGCGCGACATCGCCGCGATCATCACGCCGCCGACCGCGGCCGCGTTGGCCGGGCCCGAGCCCGAGATGCCGCCCAGCACCATGGCCACGACGATGGCCACCAGCGGCAGCATGCCCGGCGAGCGGCCGACGCAGGCGATGGCGAAGTCGACCATGCGCTGCGCGACGCCGGAGCGGTCGAAGATCGAGCCGACCAGCACGAACATCGGCAGCGCCAGCAGCGGGTACTTGGCGATACCGGCCTGCATGTTCTGCGGCGCCGCGAGCAGGCCCCACCATTGCGTGTCGAAGTTGGCCAGCGCGATGGCGACGATGCCGCCCAGGCCGAGCGCGGCGCCGATGGGCACGCCGGCCAGCATCAGCAGCACGAACACCGCGAACAGCGTGAAGCCGATCATCCGCCGCGGTCTTTGGCGGCAGCCCAGGCGACGCCGAACGAGCGCAGCGCGACGGCCAGGCACAGCATCGGCGAGAAGATCGTGAACCACCAGCGCGGCAGGCCCAGGCCCATCGAGGTTTCGGCGTACTGGATCTCGTCGCTGACCAGGCGTGCGAACAGCCACGCCAGCACGACGAAGAGCAGGCCCATGAAGCAGGCGGCGACGATCTTCAGCCGGCGCTGCCGCTCGGCACCGCCACCGTCGTAGAAGAACTCGATGCGGATGTGGCGGTCGCGCGCCGCCGCGGCGCTGGCGCCTGCCAGCGTCATCACCACCATCAGGAAGATCGAGATCTCTTCGGTCCAGGCAAACGACTCGTCGGTGAGGTAGCGCGTGACGACGTTCAGCAGCGTGATCAGCACCAGCAGCGCCATGCAGGCCACGGCCACGCCTTCTTCGACGGCGACCGGGATGCGCTTCACCGCAGCAGCTCCAGCGCGGCGGCGACGATGGCCGCGGGCCGCACGCGCGACACCTCTTCGAGCGTTGGCGCATAACCCACCGGGATGCGTGGTGCGCCGGCGCGTTTGACCTTGCAGCCGGTGTGTTCGGCCGCGGTGGCGACGATCTCGGCGCCGAAGCCGGCCGCCTGAACCGCTTCGTGCGTGACCAGCAGGCGGCCGGTGCGCGCAGCCGAATTGAGCACGGTGTCGCGGTCCCAGGGCCAGATCGTGGCCAGGTCGATCAGCTCGGCCTGCACGCCGCGTTCGGCCAGCGTTTGCGCCGCCTCGGCGGCCCAGTGCAGCTGGCGCGACCAGCTGACGAGGGTCAGGTCGCTGCCCGGGCGGCACACACGCGCCTGGCCCAGGCGCAGCGGCGGGCCAGGCGGCGCCGCGTCGCGTTGGCTCCAGAGTTCCTTGTGTTCGAGGTAGATCACCGGGTCGCCGCAGTCCAGCGCAGCAAGCAGCAGGTCGTGGTTGTCCTGCGCCGTGGCGGGCGCCACGACCACCACGCCGGGCAGGTGCGCGAACCAGGCTTCGAGCGACTGCGAATGCTGCGCCGCCGACGCCGACCAGATGCCCATCGGCAAGCGCGCCACCAGGGGCACGCGCCCCTGGCCGCCGAACATGAAGCGGTTCTTCGCCGCCTGGTTGGCGATCTCGTCCATCGCGCACAGCGCGAAGTCGACGACGCGCATCTCGACCACCGGTTTCAGCCCGGCCAGCGCCATGCCGACGCCGGCGCCCATGATCGTCGCTTCGGAGATCGGCGTGTCGATGACGCGATCGGATCCGAAGCGGGCCTGCAGGCCGCGGTACTGGCCGAAGATGCCGCCACGGCCGACGTCTTCGCCGAGCACGACGATGCGCCCGTCCTGCGCCATCGCATCGCCGAGTGCGGTGCAGGCGGCTTCGGCGTAGCTCGGCGGGTCCATCAGAACCACCGTCCGGCGCCGGTGCTTTGCACGTCGGTGTAGGCCGCAGCCGCTTCGGGCCACGCAGCGGCTTCGGCGAAACGCACGGCGGTGGCGATCTCTTCGTCGGCACCGGCGCGCATCGCGGCGAGTTCGGCCGCGCTGCCGCCGAGTTCGACGAAGCGCCGCGCGGCGCGCTCGATGGGGTCGTCTTCGCGTGCATGGGCCACTTCGCCGGCGTCGCGGTAGGTGGCCGGGTCGACCGAGACATGGCCCTTGATGCGGTAGGTCACGCTGTGCAGCAGGCGCGGGCCGCGGCCGGCGCGCACCGCGGCGATGGCCTCGGTGGCGGCGTCGTTCACGGCTTCGACGTCGTTGCCGTCGGCCGTCAGCGCCTCGATGCCCAGCGCCTGCGCGCGTGCCGCGGCGCCGGCGCCGGCGGTCAGCGGCCCGGTGGCCGTCATCGCCGACCAGCGGTTGTCTTCGCAGACGAAGAGCACCGGCAGCGCGTAGGCGGCGGCCCAGTTCAGGGCTTCGAGAAAGGGGCCGCGGTTGATCGCGCCGTCGCCGAAGAAGCAGGCGACGATGGCGTCCTTGCGCTGCAGCTTCAGCGCTTGCGCCGCGCCCACGGCGATGGGCAGCCCGGCCGCGACGACGCCGTTGGCGCCGAGCATGCCGACCGAGAAGTCGGCGATGTGCATCGAACCCCCTTTGCCGCCGTTGCTGCCGGCGGCGCGGCCGTACAGCTCGGCCATCATGCGGCGCGTGTCGGCACCTTTGGCCAGCGTGTGGCCGTGGCCGCGGTGCGTGCTGGTCAGCAGGTCTTCGCGGCGCAGGCCGTGGCAGACGCCGGCGGCCACCGCTTCCTGGCCGGTGGACAGGTGCAGCGGCCCGCGCACCGCGGCGCCGCTGCCGGCGGTCTGGCCGAAGGCGGCGACGCCGCCCTGGCTGGCGAGTTCGGCGGCGTCTTCGAAAGCGCGGATGCGCAGCATCGTGCGCAGCAGCGCAGCCAGCCGGTCACGCAGGGACGGAGCGTGCACCTGATTGAACTCCGCGGCCCGCGACGGCAGGCCGTGCCAGCTGGATCGTAACGATCGTGACGGTTCTGCCCCTCTAAGGCTTTACCCTAGGCGTGAAAACGGGGCCCGCAGGCCCCGTTCTCGGCATTCGGACTCGGACGTCAGTCGCGTTCGCCGCCGAAGATGCCCAGGATCGCCAGCAGGCTCTGGAACACGTTGTAGATGTCCAGGTAGATGGCCAGCGTGGCGCTGATGTAGTTGGTTTCGCCGCCGTCGATGACACGCTTGATGTCGTACAGCATGAAGGCCGAGAACAGGCCGATCGCGACCACCGCCACCGTCAGCATCAGCGCGCTGGACTGCAGGAAGATGTTCACGACGCCGGCCACCAGCAGCAGCAAGGCGCCGACGAACAGGAACTTGCCCATGTTCGTGAGGTCGCGCTTGATCACCGTGGCCAGGCTGGCCATGGACAGGAACACCGCCGCAGTGCCGCCGAAGGCAGTCATGATCAGCGAGGCGCCGTTGCTGAAGCCGAGGATGGCCGCCAGCATGCGCGACAGCATCAGCCCCATGAAGAACGTGAAGCCCAGCAGCACGGCGACGCCGGTGCCCGACTCCTTGGTCTTCTCGATCGCGAACATGAAAGCGAAGGCGCCGCCGAGGAAGACGATGGCGCTCATGCCCATGCCCATCTTCGCGACGATGCCGGTGCTGACGCCGACCCAGGCGCCCAGCACGGTGGGCAGCAGCGACAGCGCCAGCAGCCAGTAGGTATTGCGCAGCACGCGTTGGCGCTGCGACGCCAGCGCGCCGCCACCGGCCACGCCAGGATAGGTTTGCACGCTTTGGTTCATTCGATCTCCTTCAGGGGATGCGGGATGCACGCCGGTTCGACGCACGCCTGCATTGTAGGTTCCGCCGCCGCAGGCCTGCCATGGCCCTACGCCGCGGACGTTGTATCGTATTGCGCATGAAGAGCAAACCCACACTGACCCTTGACGACCTGCGCCGCATGGCGGCCGCGGCCGAAGCCGAAGCGCTGAACAACGGCTGGGCCGTGACGATCGCCATCGTCGACGACGGCGGCCACCTGCTGTGGCTGCAGCGGCTGGACGGCTGCGCGCCGATCTCGGCGCAGATCGCGCCCGCGAAGGCGCGCACGGCAGCCGTCGGCCGGCGCGAGAGCAAGGTCTACGAAGACATGATCAACCAGGGCCGTATGTCCTTCCTCAGTGCGCCCACGCTGGAAGGCATGCTCGAAGGCGGCGTGCCCATCGTCGTCGACGGGCAGTGCGTCGGTGCGGTCGGCGTCAGCGGCGTCAAGTCGAGCGAAGACGCACAGATCGCACGTGCCGGCATCGCCGCGTTGACGGCCTGACGGGCCTGATTCAGCGCCTGAGCAGCAGCAGGCAGCCGGCAACGATCAACGCCGCCGAGGCAGCGGTGTTCCAGCTCGGCACCTCGCCGAACAGCGCGTAGCCGAGCACGGTCGCCCAGACGAAGCTCGTGTATTCGAGCGGCGCCACGCGGCTGGCTTCGAGGTGGCTGAAAGCCCAGGTCACGCCAAGCAGGCCGACGGTCGCGAAGGCGCCGATCAGCGCCACGGCGCCCAGGTCCGCGCCGTGCAGCGGCTGCCAGGTCAGCGCTGCCGGCCCGGCCAGCGCGAGTGCCGGCAGCAGGTTCTGCAGCAGCAGAATGGTCCACAGCGAGTCGCGCTGGGCCTGCTGCCGCGCCAGCACCATGACGCCTGAGAAGCAGACCGCGGCGATGGCCACCGACGCGAACCCTTCCAGGCCCGACGGGCCGCCGCTGCGCCGCAGCTCGGGCGCCAGCGCCGCCGCGACGCCGCCACCGCCCAGTGCCAGCGCGGCCCAGACCCAGCGCGACGGCTTCTCGCGCAGCACGGCGATCGCCAGCAGCGACGTGAAGATCGGCGACAGGTAGCTGATGGCCACCACCTGCGCCAGCGGCAGCAGGGTCAGCGCATGGAAGTAGCCGACCAGCGACACCAGCAGCAGCGCGCAGCGCAGCGCGTGCCAGGGCCAGTCGGCCCGCCGCGGCATCGGCGTGCGCCGGTGGCCCCACAGCGCCAGCGCGAACAGCAGGCCGCTGGCGAAGCGCAGGAAGGCCAGCTGCAGCGCGCCATAGCGCGGGCTCAGCATCTTCACCGTCGCGTCCATGCCGATGAAGCTGGCGGCGGCTAGCGCGCCGGCCAGCAGCGGCAGCCAGGGCGGCGTCTTCGGGTCAGGCATCGGCCGAGTCTAGGGCCCCGGCTATAATCTTCAGGTTTACCCGCCCACACCGCAACCTAGCGAATCTCCGGCAACTCACGCCAGCGGTTTCCCCCTGAGACCACCCGAAGACGGGGTGGCGCTGGGTGCGCGAACCTCGGAGCTTTTGCCTTGTTGCCCGTCCTGCCCCCCGCACTCCTCGCACTCGCAGACGGCACGACCTTTCTCGGTACCTCGATCGGCGCCCCCGGCGCCACGGTCGGCGAAGTGGTGTTCAACACCGCGCTCACCGGCTACCAGGAAATCCTCACCGACCCCAGCTATTGCCGGCAGATCGTCACGCTGACGTATCCGCACATCGGCAACACGGGCGTCAACCTGGAAGATGTCGAGTCCACGAAAGTTCATGCCGCCGGCCTGGTGATCAAGGATCTGCCGATCCGCATGTCCAATTTCCGCGCCACGATGACGCTGTCGCAGTACCTGCAGCGCGAAGGCACGGTGGCCATTGCCGACATCGACACGCGACGCCTGACGCGCGTGCTGCGCACGAACGGCGCGCAGAACGGCTGCATCACGGCCTGGGCCGCGGGTACGGCGGTGACGCCGGCGATGGTCGAAGAAGCCGTGGCGCAGGCGCAAGGCGCGCCGGCGATGGCCGGGCTGGACCTGGCGCAGGTGGTGTCGGTCGCCGAGCCCTACGAGTGGACCGAGACCGAATGGCAGCTCGGCGCCGGCTACGGTACGCTGGCCGACGCGAAGCACCATGTCGTGGCTTTCGACTTCGGCATCAAGCGCAACATCCTGCGCATGCTGGCCAGCCGCGGCTGCCGTGTCACGGTGGTGCCGGCGACGACGCGTGCCGTCGACGTGCTGAAGCTGAAGCCCGACGGCGTCTTCCTGAGCAACGGGCCGGGCGACCCGGAGCCATGCGACTACGCGATCCAGGCGACCCGTGAACTCATCGCCACCGGCACGCCGACCTTCGGCATCTGCCTCGGCCACCAGATCCTGGCGCTGGCCTCGGGCGCGAAGACCTTCAAGATGAAGTTCGGCCACCACGGCGCGAACCACCCGGTGAAGGACCTGGACAGCGGCCGCGTCAGCATCACGAGCCAGAACCATGGCTTCGCGGTCGACGAGAAAACGCTGGGCCCGAACCTGCGCCCGACGCACGTCAGCCTGTTCGATGGCACGCTGCAAGGCCTGGCGCGCACCGACAAGCCCGCGTTCTGCTTCCAGGGCCATCCGGAGGCCAGCCCCGGCCCGCACGACATCGGCTACCTGTTCGACCGCTTCGTCAAACTCATGGAGGAACGTTGAGATGCCGAAGCGCACCGACCTCAAAAGCATCCTGATCATCGGCGCCGGCCCGATCATCATCGGCCAGGCCTGCGAATTCGACTACTCCGGCGCGCAGGCCTGCAAGGCCTTGCGCGAGGAGGGCTACAAGGTCGTCCTCGTCAACAGCAACCCGGCGACCATCATGACCGACCCGGAGATGGCCGATGTGACCTACATCGAGCCCATCACCTGGCAGGTGGTCGAGAAGATCATCGCCAAGGAACGGCCCGACGCGATCCTGCCGACCATGGGCGGCCAGACGGCGCTGAACTGCGCGCTCGACCTGCACCGCCACGGCGTGCTGGCGAAGTACGGCGTGGAGATGATCGGTGCCAACGAGCACGCCATCGAGAAGGCCGAAGACCGCATGAAGTTCAAGGACGCGATGACGTCCATCGGCCTGGATTCGGCCAAGAGCGGCATCGCGCATTCGATGGACGAAGCGCTGGCCGTGCAGAAGCGCATCACGGCCGACATCGGCGGCACCGGTTTCCCGATGGTCATCCGGCCCAGCTTCACGATGGGCGGCACCGGCGGCGGCATTGCCTACAACCCGGAAGAGTTCGAAGAGATCTGCAAGCGCGGGCTGGACCTTTCGCCGACCAAGGAACTGCTGATCGAAGAGAGCCTGATCGGCTGGAAAGAGTTCGAGATGGAGGTTGTGCGCGACCGCGTCGACAACTGCATCATCGTCTGCTCGATCGAGAACCTGGATCCGATGGGCATCCACACCGGCGACTCGATCACCGTGGCCCCGGCGCAGACGCTGACCGACAAGGAATACCAGCTGATGCGCAACGCGTCGATCGCGATCCTGCGCGAGATCGGCGTCGACACCGGCGGCTCCAACGTGCAGTTTTCGGTGAACCCGAAGAACGGCCGGCTGATCGTCATCGAGATGAATCCGCGCGTGTCGCGTTCGTCGGCGCTGGCGTCGAAGGCCACCGGATTCCCGATCGCCAAGGTCGCAGCGAAGCTGGCGGTCGGCTACACGCTGGACGAGTTGCGCAACGAGATCACCGGCGGCGCCACGCCGGCTTCGTTCGAGCCCAGCATCGACTACGTCGTGACGAAGATCCCGCGCTTCGCGTTCGAGAAGTTCCCGGCCGCCGACCCGCACCTGACGACGCAGATGAAGAGCGTCGGCGAGGTCATGGCCATCGGCCGCACCTTCCAGGAGAGCTTCCAGAAGGCACTGCGCGGGCTGGAAACCGGCATCGACGGCCTGAGCGAACGCAGCCGCGACCGCGACGAGATCATCGACGAGATCGGCAACGCCGGGCCCGAGCGCATCCTGTTCGTCGGCGACGCTTTCCGGCTCGGCATGACGCTGGACGAGATCATCGAAGAAACCGCCATCGACCCGTGGTTCCTGGCCCAGATCGAGGAACTGATCGCGATCGAGAAGCAGGTCGCCGGCCGCGACCTGGCCGGCCTGACGCCGGCCGAAATGCGCTACCTGAAGAAAAAGGGCTTCTCGGACAAGCGCCTGGCCCGGCTGCTGGCGACGAACCAGCATGCCGTGCGTGCCAGCCGCCACAAGCTCGGCGTGCGCCCGGTCTTCAAGCGCGTCGACACCTGTGCCGCCGAGTTCGCGACGCAGACGGCCTACATGTACTCCAGCTATGACGAAGAGTGCGAGGCCGCGCCGAGCGGGCGCAAGAAGATCATGGTGCTCGGCGGTGGGCCGAACCGCATCGGCCAGGGCATCGAGTTCGACTACTGCTGCGTGCACGCCGCCCTGGCGATGCGCGAAGACGGCTACGAGACCATCATGGTCAACTGCAACCCGGAGACCGTCTCCACCGACTACGACACGTCCGACCGGCTGTACTTCGAGCCGGTGACGCTGGAAGACGTGCTCGAGATCGTCGACAAGGAAAAGCCCACCGGCGTGATCGTGCAATACGGTGGCCAGACGCCGCTGAAGCTGGCGCTGGACCTGGAACGCGCGGGCGTGCCGATCATCGGCACGTCGCCGGATTCGATCGACATCGCCGAAGACCGCGAACGTTTCCAGAAGCTGCTGCACGAGCTCGGCCTGAAGCAGCCGCCGAACCGCACCGCGCGTACCGAAGAGCAGGCGCTGGAACTGGCGCAGGAGATCGGCTATCCGCTGGTGGTGCGCCCGAGCTATGTGCTCGGCGGCCGCGCGATGGAGATCGTGCACGGCGACAAGGACCTCGAACGCTACATGCGCGAAGCGGTGAAGGTCAGCGAGAAGTCGCCGGTGCTGCTGGACCGCTTTCTCGACGACGCGATCGAGGTCGACGTCGACTGCATCAGCGACGGCGTCGACGTGATGATCGGCGGCATCATGGAGCACGTCGAAGCCGCCGGTATCCACAGCGGCGACTCGGCTTGTTCGCTGCCGCCGTATTCGCTGTCGCCCGCGCTGCAGGACGAGATGCGCCGCCAGGCCGCGCTGATGGCCAAGGCCCTGAAGGTCGTGGGGCTGATGAACACGCAGTTCGCGATCCAGGGCGAAGGCGACGAAGCCGTGGTCTACGTGCTCGAAGTCAACCCGCGCGCGTCGCGCACCGTGCCTTTCGTCAGCAAGGCCACCGGCCAGCCGCTGGCGAAGATCGCGGCGCGCTGCATGGCCGGGCAGTCGCTGCAGTCGCAGGGCACGCCGACCGAGATCGTGCCGCCGTACTTCAGCATCAAGGAAGCGGTGTTCCCGTTCAACAAGTTCCCCGGCGTCGACCCGATCCTCGGCCCCGAGATGCGCTCCACCGGCGAGGTCATGGGCGTCGGCAAGACCTTCGGCGAAGCGATGCTGAAAAGCCAGCTCGGCGCCGGCTCGCGGCTGCCCGAGAAGGGCACGGTCGTCATCACGGTGAAGAACAGCGACAAGGCGCGTGCCGTGAAGGTGGCGGGCGACCTGGTCGACCTGGGCTACCACGTCGTCGCCACCAAGGGCACGGCGGCGGCGATTGCCGGCGCCGGCATCGCGGTGAAGGTGGTGAACAAGGTCAAGGACGGCCGACCCCACATTGCCGACATGGTCAAGGCCGGCGAAATCCAGCTCGTCTTCACGACCGTCGATGAAACGCGCACGGCGATTGCCGATTCGCGCTACATCCGCATCACCGCCTTGGCCAACCGGGTGACCTACTACACCACGATGGCCGGCAGCGAAGCGGCCACCGAAGCGCTGAAGCACCAGGACGACCTGGAAGTGGTTTCCCTGCAGGAACTGCACGCCGAACTGGCTTAAACTTCAGTCCTCGCGTCCGCCGCAGGCTGCCCTTCACCGGGCCCCTGCGGCGGATTCACTTTGCTCGCACGAGATCGTTCCCATGGCCACCATCCCCCTGACGCGGCGCGGCGCCGAGAAGCTGAAAGAAGAACTGCACCGGCTCAAGTCGGTGGAGCGCCATGCGGTGATCCAGGCAATTTCCGAGGCGCGCGCCCAAGGCGACCTGTCGGAGAACGCCGAATACGAAGCTGCCAAGGACAAGCAGGGCTTCATCGAAGGCCGCATCCAGGAACTCGAAAGCAAGCTGGCCGCGGCCCTGGTCATCGACCCGTCGTCGCTGGACGCCGGCGGCAAGGTCGTGTTCGGCTCGACCGTCGACCTCGAGGACGAGGACAACGGCACCAAGGCCACCTACCAGATCGTCGGCGACGACGAAGCCGACCTGAAGCTGGGCCTGATCTCGATCAGCAGCCCGATCGCGCGCGCGCTGATCGGCAAGGAAGCCGGCGACGTGGCCGAGGTGCAGGCACCCGGCGGCTTGAAGCACTGGGAAATCGTCGAAGTCCGCTACGTCTGATGTCGCTGGCGCATTGGCGGCGCTTCCTGCCCGGTTTGTGGGCGGGCGGGCTGCTGTGTCTGGCCTTGCTGGCCACGCCGGCGCCGTTCGCGACGCTGCTGCCGTCGGACGCCGGGCGCGTGGTCGGCCGCATGCTGGCGCAAGAGGCCTACACCAGCCTGGCGCTGGCGGTCGCGGTGCTGGTGCTGGAGCGCGTTTCGGCGCGCCGCGGCGCCGCTTCGCACACTTCGCAGTTCACGCCCGGCATGGGCCTGGCGCTGGGCGCGATCTTCTGCACCGTGGCCGGCTACTTTGCGTTGCAGCCGATGATGGCCGCGGCGCGCACCGGGCAGGGGCCTTTGAGCTTCGGCCAGTTGCACGCCGTCAGCGCGGCCTTCTACATCGTCAAGCTCGTGCTGGTGCTCGTGCTGGCCTGGCGCGCCGTCAGTCGACCTGCTTCTTCTTGACGCTGCTCGCCCGCACCTTGACGCGCTTGATCGTGCCGCCGGCGGTGACACGCTGGTTGCCGAAGACCTGGACCTTCTTCACCGTCGCGCGGTGGTTGCCGCTCTTCGAGAACGACACCAGCTTGACGGTGCGCGGCCCGGCCTTGCGGTCCTCGCGTTCGGCCCGCTCCTTCGGCGCGTCCTTGGAAGGTTTGGGCCGCCACAGCACCAGCAGCTTGCCGATGTGCTGGATGGGTGCTGCGTCGAGCTGTTCGGACAGCGTGCCGAGCAAGGCCTCGCGGGCGGCGCGGTCGTCGGAGAACACGCGCACCTTGATCAGGCCATGGGCTTTCAGCGCCGCGTCGATTTCCTTGACCACGGCAGGGGTCAACCCGTCGGCGCCGATGGCGACGACCGGGTCGAGATGATGGGCTCCGGCGCGGTGTTCCTTGCGCTGGGCGGGGGTCAATGTGAGGGCGGGCATACCCGTATTATCGGCTGGCTATGAAACCGAAGAACAAACGCGTCAACCGGGCCTGGCTGCACGACCATCTGAACGACCCCTACGTGAAGCTGGCGCAGAAGGAAGGCTACCGCGCGCGCGCCGCCTACAAGCTGAAGGAAATCGACGAAACGCTGGGCTTGATCCGGCCTGGCCAGGTGGTTGTCGACCTGGGCGCGGTGCCCGGCGCCTGGAGCCAGTACCTGCGGCGCAAGTTCGCCCCGGCCGGTGCCGCGGCGGGTGAACTGCACGGCTGCATCATCGCGCTCGACCTGCTCGATTTCGAGCCGATCGAAGGCGTGACTTTCCTGCAAGGCGACTTCCGCGAAGATGCGGTCGTCGCGGCGCTGCTGGCCGAACTGGACGGCCGGCCGGTGGACGTGGTGGTTTCGGACATGGCGCCCAACCTGTCGGGCATCCCGGCTTCGGATGCTGCGCGCGTCGGCCACCTGGTGGAACTGGCGGTCGAATTCGCGCTGGCGCACCTGCGGCCCGAAGGCGCGCTGGTCTGCAAGACCTTTCACGGCAGCGGTTATAGCCAGCTCGTGAAACTGTTCAAGGACAGCTTTCGTATCGTCAAGCCGATCAAGCCGAAAGCCTCTCGTGACAAGTCGGCCGAAACCTTTCTGGTGGGTATCGGCCCGAAGCGGGCTGCAGCCGGCTGAAAAGCGTGAACACCCTCGCATTCACCCCGTTGCAGCGCGGTCTTGGCTGGCATTGCCGGGGACTTGACTGCACTAGAATCAACCCCAACTACCGTGGAATTCGGCAGGCCCGCTCGTGGCTGCCGAACCGCTGAACTGGAAAAGGAGCCGCGGTGAACAATCAATGGTTTTCCAAAGTCGCTGTCTGGCTGGTGATAGCCCTCGTGCTGTTCACGGTCTTCAAGCAGTTCGATCGCGGGGCGACGGCGGGTAACCAGGTCGGCTACTCCGATTTCCTGGAAGAAGTGCGCGGCAAGCGCATCAAGTCGGTGACGCTGCAGGAAAGCCCGGGCGGCGGCACCGAGATCATTGCCACCACCACCGACGACAAGCGCCTGCGCAGCACGGCCACCTACCTCGACCGCGGTCTCGTCGGCGACCTGATCAACAACGGCGTCAAGTTCGACGTCAAGCCGCGCGAAGAGCCCAGCATCCTGATGAGCATCCTCGTCAGCTGGGGCCCGATGCTGCTGCTGATCGGCGTCTGGATCTACTTCATGCGCCAGATGCAGGGCGGCGGCAAAGGCGGCGCCTTCAGCTTCGGCAAGAGCAAGGCGCGCATGCTCGACGAGGCCAACAACACCACCACCTTCGCCGACGTCGCCGGCTGCGACGAAGCCAAGGAAGAGGTCAAGGAACTCGTCGACTTCCTGAAAGACCCGCAGAAGTTCCAGAAGCTCGGCGGCCGCATCCCGCGCGGCGTGCTGCTGGTCGGCCCCCCGGGCACCGGCAAGACGCTGCTGGCCAAGGCGATCGCCGGCGAAGCCAAGGTGCCGTTCTTCAGCATCAGCGGCTCCGACTTCGTCGAGATGTTCGTCGGTGTCGGCGCGGCGCGTGTGCGCGACATGTTCGAGCAGGCGAAGAAGAGCGCGCCCTGCATCATCTTCATCGACGAAATCGACGCCGTCGGCCGCCACCGCGGTGCCGGCCTGGGCGGCGGCAACGACGAACGCGAGCAGACGCTGAACCAGATGCTGGTCGAGATGGACGGCTTCGAGACCAATCTCGGCGTCATCGTGATGGCGGCGACGAACCGGCCCGACATCCTCGACCCCGCCTTGCTGCGCCCGGGCCGCTTCGACCGCCAGGTCTACGTGACGCTGCCCGACGTGCGCGGCCGCGAACAGATCCTGAACGTGCACATGCGCAAGGTGCCGGTCGGCCAGGACATCCGTGCCGACATCCTGGCGCGCGGTACGCCGGGCTTCAGCGGCGCCGATCTGGCGAACCTGGTCAACGAAGCGGCGCTCTTCGCCGCGCGCCGCAACGGGCGCGTCGTCGAGATGGTCGACTTCGAGAAGGCCAAGGACAAGATCATGATGGGCCCCGAGCGCAAGAGCATGGTCATGCCCGAGGAAGAGCGCAAGAACACGGCCTACCACGAGGCCGGCCATGCGCTGGTGGCGCGCCTGATGCCCAAGACCGACCCGGTGCACAAGGTGACGGTGATCCCGCGCGGCCGGGCCCTGGGCGTGACGATGCAGCTGCCCGAAGGCGACCGCTACAGCATGGACAAGGAGCGCATGCTCAGCACCATCAGCGTGCTCTTCGGCGGCCGCATCGCCGAAGAAGTGTTCATGAACCAGATGACCACCGGCGCCAGCAACGACTTCGAACGCGCCACGGCCATCGCCCGCGACATGGTCACGCGCTACGGCATGACCGACGAGCTCGGCCCCATGGTCTACGCCGAGAACGAAGGCGAGGTCTTCCTCGGCCGCTCGGTGACGAAGACGACGACGATGTCGGAAGAGACGATGCGCAAGGTCGACTCGGTGATCCGCCGCATCATCGACGAGCAATATGGCATCGCGCGCAAGCTGATCGAAGACCACAAGGACAAGATGCACGCGATGGCGTATGCGCTGCTCGAATGGGAAACCATCGACGCCGACCAGATCGACGACATCATGTCCGGCAAGCCGCCGCGTCCGCCGAAGGACTGGACGCCGTCGGCTTCCAAGCCCGGCGGCCCGACGCCTCCGGTCGCCGCCGACGGCGCGCCGGCTGCGGCCTGATCATCGGCGCGGCCGACTTTGGCAGCGGGGCTTCGGCCCCGTTTCTCGTTCCGGCGGCGTCCACGCGTTGGCGCGCCGCGGTGCACGAACAATTGCTCACATTGCCTCGCGGCCCGCGCCGTGGCTGAGCACCCAGCCCCCGACAATCCGTCACCATGAGCAGAACCTACTTCGGCACCGACGGCATCCGCGGCACGGTCGGCCAGGCGCCGATCACGCCCGACTTCATGCTCCGCCTGGGCCACGCGGTCGGCCGCGTGCTGCGCCGCGCGGCACCGCGGCCGACGGTGGTGATCGGCAAGGACACGCGCATCTCGGGCTACATGATCGAGTCGTCGTTGGAAGCCGGCTTCGCTTCGGCCGGCGTCGACGTGCTGCTCAGCGGCCCGCTGCCGACACCCGGCGTGGCCTACCTGACGCGCGCGCTGCGGCTGGATCTGGGCGTGGTGATCAGCGCCTCGCACAACCCCTTTGCCGACAACGGCGTCAAGTTCTTCTCCGCCGGCGGCGAGAAGCTGCCCGATGACTGGGAGATCGCCGTCGAGGCCGCGCTCGCCGAGGCGCCGCAATGGGTCGACTCGGCCAGCCTGGGCAAGGCGCGCCGGCTGGACGACGCCAGCGGCCGCTACATCGAGTTCTGCAAGAGCACGGTGCCGCACAGCCTGTCGCTGCGCGGCATGAAGATCGTCGTCGACGCGGCGCATGGTGCGGCCTACCACGTGGCACCCGACGTCTTCCACGAGCTCGGCGCCACCGTCGTGAAGATCGGCTGCCAGCCCGATGGCACGAACATCAACGCCGGCTTCGGCGCCACCGCGCCCGCCGCGCTGGTCAAGGCCGTGGCCGACAACCGCGCCGACTACGGCATCGCGCTCGACGGCGACGCCGACCGGCTGCAGATCGTCGACGCGCAAGGGCGCCTGTACAACGGCGACGAGCTGCTCTACGTGATGACGGCCGACCGGCTGGCGCAGCGCCAGGTGGTGCCCGGCGTCGTCGGCACGCTGATGACGAACATGGCCGTCGAACAGGCCTTGCGCAGCCTGGGCGTGGCGATGGTGCGTGCCAAGGTTGGCGACCGCTACGTGCTCGAAGAACTGGCGGCGCGGGGCTGGCAGCTCGGCGGCGAAGGTTCGGGCCATCTGCTGGCGCTGGACCGCCACACCACCGGCGACGGCATCGTCAGTGCGCTGCAGATCCTGCAAGCCATCCGGCGCAGCGGCAAACCGCTGGCGGCGCTGCTCGAAGGCGTGACGCTGTTCCCGCAGACCCTGCTCAACGTGCGCCTGCGCGAAGGCAGCGACTGGAAGAAGAACGCCGCGCTCGACGACGCGCAGCAGACCGTGCAGCGTGAATTGGGCGACGCGGGCCGGATCCTGATCCGCGCCTCCGGCACCGAGCCGGTGCTGCGGGTGATGGTCGAGGCGCGCGACGCTGACACCGGCCGTCGCTGCGCCGAGCGGCTGGCCGCAGCCGCGGTGCGCGGCTGAAGCGGGTTACTTCTTCGGCGGCATCAGCACCCGGTCGACGATGTGCACGACGCCGTTCGTCGTGGCCACATCGGCCTGCGTGACGACGGCGTCTTCCACCGTCAGGGCGCTGCCGGCATTCGCCACGGCGACGTTCGCGCCCTGAACCGTCTTCAGGTTGCCGACCTTCACGTCGGCGGCCAGCACCTTGCCGGGCAGCACGTGGTAGTTCAGCACGGACTGCAGCAGGTCCTTGTTCGATGCCAGCTCCTGCATTGTCTTCGCCGGCACAGCCTTGAAAGCCTCGTCGCTGGGCGCGAATACGGTGAACGGGCCGGGGCCGCGCAGCGTGTCGGCCAGGCCGGCGTCGCCGAGCAGCTTGCTCAGCGTCGACAGCTGCGGCGTGCGCGCCGCGGTGTCGGTGATGGTGGTCGGCGCGGGCGTCGTGGCGCAGCCGGCCAGCGCGGCGAAGGCGAGGGCGGCGAGCAGGGATCGTGGGTGCATGGTGGTTCTCGGTGCATGTGTCATGGCGGCGCGAAGCGTAGGTCGGCCGTGTGACCGAGCCGTGACGGCTGCGTGACAGCGGCGCGACGACCGTCATCGACGCGCCGCGCTGTCACAGTCGGGTCATAAAGCCTTTCTACAGTGGCGGCAGTTGCAGATGCCCAGAAAGGTTTGTCCATGACCCGTGCCATCACCCGCTTCGCCTTCGTCGGCCTGTCCTTCGCGCTAGCCGCCGGCGCCACGCTGGCCCAGGACGTCACCGGCGCCGGCGCCACGTTCCCGGCGCCGATCTACGCCAAGTGGGCCGATGCCTACAACAAGGCCAACGGCGCCCGCATCAACTACCAGTCGGTCGGCTCCGGCGCCGGCATTCGGCAGATCCGCGCCAAGACGGTCGACTTCGGTGCCAGCGACATGCCGCTGACCGACGCCGAACTGGCCAAGGACGGCATGGTCCAGTTCCCCACCGTCATCGGCGGCGTCGTGCCGGTGGTGAACATCAAGGGCATCACGCCCGGCCAGATGCGCCTGACCGGCACCGTGCTCGGCGACATCTATCTCGGCAAGATCACGAAGTGGAACGACGCCGCGCTGACGGCGCTGAACCCCGGCGTGCCGCTGCCCGACGCCAGCATCGCCGTCGTGCGCCGCGCCGATGGCTCGGGCACCAGCTTCATCTTCACCAACTACCTGTCGAAGACCAATGCCGACTGGAAGGCCAAGGTCGGCGAAGGCACGGCCGTGAACTGGCCCATCGGCGCCGGCGGCAAGGGCAACGAAGGCGTGTCGGCCTTCGTGCAGCGCCTGCCGAACTCGATCGGCTACGTGGAATACGCCTACGCCAAGCAGAACAAGATGAGCTTCGCGCTGATGCAGAACAAGAGCGGCGCATTCGTCAAGCCCGACGACACCGCGTTCAAGGCCGCGGCCGCCGGTGCCGAATGGAGCAAGAGCTTCTACCAGATCCTGACCGACCAGCCGGGCAAGGACAGCTGGCCGATCACCGGCGCGACCTTCATCCTGATGTTCAAGAGCCAGGAAAAGCCCGCCAGCGCCAGCAGCACGCTGAAGTTCTTCGACTGGGCCTACGGCAACGGCGACGCGATGGCCGACGACCTCGACTACGTGCCGCTGCCCGGCGCGGTGAAGGACCTGGTGCGCAAGCAGTGGGCCGAGAACCTGAAGGATCCGGCCGGCAAGGCCATCACCTACAAGTGATGCCCGTCCCGCACCGAAGCCGCTGAACGCCCCCGACCGGAGCCTGCACCGTGGCCGCTACACTCCCCGCCACCCCTTACGAAGACCCGCGCGAGATGGAGCGAGCCACTCCGCGCGGCGCGCCGCCGGCGCGCCGCCGCAAGCTGCCCTGGGCCGACACCCTGTTCGCGGCGCTGGCGCACGGCGCGGCCTGGCTGACGCTGGCGCTGCTGGTCGGCATCATCGTCTCGCTGCTGGTCGGCGCGGCGCCGGCGATCCGCGAGTACGGCCTCGGTTTCCTGTGGTCCAAGGACTGGGATCCGGTGCAGAACAAGTACGGCGGCCTGGTGATGATCTACGGCACGCTGATGACCTCGTTCATCGCGCTCGTCATCGCCGTGCCGGTGAGCTTCGGCATCGCCGTCTTCCTGACCGAGCTGTCGCCGAAATGGCTGAAGCGCCCGCTGGGCGTGGCCATCGAGTTGCTCGCCGCGGTGCCGTCCATCGTCTACGGCATGTGGGGCCTGCTCGTGTTCGGGCCGATCCTGGCCACCTTCGTGCAGGCGCCGCTGCAGGCTGCGTTCAAGGGCGTGCCGCTGCTGGGCGCGCTGGTCAGCGGGCCGCCGGTGGGCATCGGCATCCTGTCGGCCGGCATCATCCTGGCGATCATGATCATCCCGTTCATCGCCGCGACGATGCGCGACGTGTTCGACGTGACGCCGCCGATGCTCAAGGAATCGGCCTACGGCCTGGGCGCGACGACCTGGGAGGTGGTGTCCAAGGTCGTGCTGCCGTACACCAAGACCGGTGTCGTCGGCGGCATCATGCTCGGGCTGGGGCGCGCGCTCGGTGAGACGATGGCGGTGACCTTCGTCATCGGCAACTTCAACCAGCTGGATTCGCTGTCGCTGTTCGAAGCCGCCAACAGCATCACGTCGGCGCTGGCCAACGAATTCGCCGAAGCCGCCGAGGGCCTGCACCAGGCTTCGCTGATCTACCTCGGCCTGATCCTGTTCCTGATCACCTTCGTCGTGCTCAGTTTCTCGCGCCTGCTGCTGATGCGGCTCAAGCGCAACGAAGGGAGCCGTTCATGAGCATCGCGGCCCTGGACCCGAGGCGCATGGCCATGCACCGCCGGCGCAAGCTGGTCAACATCGTGGCGCTGTGCCTGTCGCTGGCGGCGATGGCTTTCGGCCTGGTCTGGCTGATCTGGATCCTGGTCGAGACGGTGCGGCTGGGCTTCGGCGGCCTGGCCTGGCAGGTCTTCACGCAGTCGACGCCGCCGCCGCAAGCGGAAACCGGCGGCCTGGCCAACGCCATCGTCGGCTCGCTGATGATGGTTTCGATGGCCACGCTGCTGGGCACGCCGATCGGCGTGCTGGCCGGCATCTACCTGGCCGAATACGGCCAGCGTTCCTGGCTCGGCTACGTCACCCAGTTCATCAACGACATCCTGCTGTCGGCGCCGTCCATCGTCATCGGCCTGTTCATCTACGCCACCGTGGTGGCGCGCATGAAGAGCTTCTCGGCCTACGCCGGCGTGCTGGCGCTGGCGCTGATCGTCATTCCGGTGGTCGTGCGCACGACGGCGACGATGCTGGGGCTGATCCCGAACGCGCTGCGCGAAGCCGCCTATGCCTTGGGCACGCCGAAGTGGAAGGTCATCGCGTCGGTCACGCTGAAGGCGTCGATGGCCGGCGTGGTGACCGGCGTGCTGCTGGCGCTGGCGCGCATCGCCGGCGAGACCGCGCCGCTGCTGTTCACGGCGCTGTCGAACCAGTTCTTCACCTTGAACCCGGGCGAGCCGATGGCCAGCCTGCCGGTGACGATCTTCAAGTTCGCGATGAGCCCGTACGAGAACTGGCAGAAGCTGGCCTGGGCCGGCGTGTTCCTCATCACCTTGGGCGTGCTCGCGTTGAACATCATCGCGCGGGTCGTGTTCCGCAACAAACACTGACCGGGAGCCACAGTGGACCGACCCGTTGATTTGCCCACCACCGAGAAAGTCAAGATCTCGGTGCGGGATCTGAACTTCTACTACGGCAGCTTCCACGCGCTGAAGCACATCCACCTCGACATCCCCGAGCGCAAGGTCACGGCCTTCATCGGGCCGAGCGGCTGCGGCAAGAGCACGCTGCTGCGCACCTTCAACCGCATGTTCGAGCTCTACCCCGAGCAGCGCGCCGAAGGCTCGATCGCCATCGACGGCGAGAACATCCTGAACTCCCGGATCGACGTTTCGCTGATCCGCGCCAAGGTCGGCATGGTCTTTCAAAAGCCGACGCCGTTCCCGATGTCGATCTACGACAACATCGCCTTCGGCGTGCGGCTGTTCGAGACGCTGCCGCGTGTGGAGATGGATGAACGCGTCGAGTGGGCGCTGAAGAAGGCGGCGCTGTGGAACGAGGTCAAGGACAAGCTCGGCCAGAGCGGCGCCGGGCTGTCTGGTGGCCAGCAGCAGCGGCTGTGCATCGCGCGCGGCATTGCCATCAAGCCCGAAGTGCTGCTGCTCGACGAACCCTGCTCGGCGCTGGACCCGATCTCCACCGGCAAGATCGAAGAGCTGATCCATGAGCTCAAGACCGACTATACGGTGATGATCGTCACGCACAACATGCAGCAGGCCGCACGCTGCTCGGACTACACGGCGTATATGTACCTGGGTGACCTGGTCGAATTCGGCGCCACGAGCGAGCTGTTCATGAAGCCGAAGAAGAAGGACACGGAAGACTACATCACCGGGAGATTTGGATGAGCGATAAACATCTCTCGACGCAGTTCGACGCCGAACTCAGCGGCATCTCCAGCCGCGTGCTGCAGATGGGCGGCATCGTCGAATCGCAGGTGGCGCAGGCGCTGTACGCGCTGACCCAGTTCAGCGGCGAAACCGCCAGCCAGGTGCTGCTGCAGGAAGAGCGCGTGAACCAGATGGAGATCGAGATCGACCGCGATCTGTCGGCCATCATCGCGCGCCGCCAGCCGACGGCGCGCGACCTGCGCCTGCTCATCGCGGTGAGCAAGACCATCGCCAACCTGGAGCGTGTCGGCGACGAAGCGGCGCGCATCGCGCGCACCGTGCAGCGGCTCATCAACACCGGCGTCTCCAGCCGGCTGCGCCTGCCGGTGGCCGACCTCAGTTTCGAAGCCGACCTGGCCATTGCGCAGCTGCGCAAGGCGCTGGACGCCTTTGCGCGGCTGGACACCGCGAAGGCGCTGGAAGTGCTGAAGCAGGACGGCCAGATCGACCAGGAATTCGACGGCCTGCTGCGCAAGCTGATCACCTACATGATGGAAGACCCGCGCACCATCTCGTCGAGCATTGACCTGGTCTTCGTCGCGAAGGCGATCGAACGCGTCGGCGACCATGCCAAGAACCTGGCCGAGGCCATCATCTACGTGGTGAAGGGAACCGACGTGCGCCATACCTCGGTCGAAGACGTGGAGAACGTGGTCCGATGAGCAGCATCCTGGTCGTCGAAGACGAGTCGGCAATCGCCGAGCTGATCTCCATCAACCTGCGCCACGCCGGCTACGAGGTCACGATCGCCAGCACGGCCGACCAGGCGCAGAACCTGGTCGACGGCGTGCTGCCCGACCTGGTGCTGCTGGACTGGATGCTGCCCGGCCAGTCGGGCCTGCAGCTGGCCAAGCGCTGGCGCGGCGACGCGCGCACACGCGAGCTGCCGGTGATCATGCTCACCGCGCGCAACGAAGAGGCCGACAAGATCAGCGGCCTGGACGCCGGCGCCGACGACTACCTCACCAAACCGTTCTCGACCAAGGAGCTGCTTGCGCGCATGCGCGCCGTGCTGCGGCGCAAGGCGCCCGAGGCGCTGGACAGTGCGGTCGAAGTGGCCGGACTGAAGCTGGACCCGGCCACGCGGCGCGTCACGCGGCGCATCGATGACGAGTCGCGCGAAGTGAAGGTCGGCCCGACCGAGTTCCGCCTGCTGCACTTCTTCATGACCCACCCCGAGCGGGTGCACAGCCGGGCCCAGCTGCTCGACCGCGTCTGGGGTGACCATGTCTTCATCGAAGAGCGCACGGTCGACGTGCACGTGAAACGGCTGCGCGAGGCGCTGGCGCCGGTGCAGTGTTCGACGCTGATCGAGACCGTGCGCGGCGCCGGCTACCGGCTGACGCAGCAGATCGGTAGCGTCGCGGCCTGAGCCGAGCGTTCGTGGCCTGGCTGTTCACGCGCACGCTGCTGGCCCTGCTGGCGCTCGGCCTGGGCGCGGGCGTTGGCGGGCTGGCCGGCAGCCTGCTCGGTGCCGGCACCGCGGGCAGCCTCGTCGGTGCGGCGCTGTTCGTCGCCGTGGTCGTGCTGGTCGACGCCTGGCGTGGCCACCGCCTGATGGCCTGGCTGCGCGGGCCGCAGATCGGCACCGCGCCGCGCAATGCCGGCTTCTGGGGCGAGCTGGCCTACCGCGTCGAACGCACCATGCGTTTGCGCGATGTGGCCCTCGATGCCGAACGCGGCCGGCTGGAGCAGTTCCTGTCGGCCATCGAAGCCTCGCCGAACGGCGTGCTGCTGCTCGACACGGGTGACCAGATCGAGTGGTGCAATTCGATGGCCGCCGACCACTTCGGGCTCGATCCCGCGCGCGACCGCCGCCAGCGCGTCACCAACCTCGTGCGCGCGCCGGCCTTCGTGGCGTACCTGCAGCGGGGCGACTACGACGACGCGGTGAGCTTCAACGACCCGCTCGGCCGCCGCACCTTCAGCGTGCTGGTGCGGCCCTATGGCGACGGCATGAAGCTGGTGCTGTCGCTGGACGTCACCGAACGCGAACGCGCCGACGCGATGCGGCGCGACTTCGTTGCCAACGTCTCGCACGAGATCCGCACGCCGCTGACGGTGCTGGCCGGCTTCGTCGAGACGATGGCCGACCTGCCGCTGACCGAGGTCGAACGCAGCCGCGTGCTGGTGCTGATGGCGCAGCAGACCGACCGCATGCAGGCGCTGGTGGCCGACCTGCTGACCCTGGCCCAGCTCGAAGGCAGCCCGCGCCCGGCGGCCGACCGCTGGCTGCCGGTGGCGGCGCTGATGAAGCGCGCCGAGGCCGACGCCGCATCGTTGTCGGCCGGCCGTCACCAGCTGCGCGTGGCCGGCGGTGAAGACGCCGAGATCGCCGGCAGCGACACCGAGCTGCTCAGCGCCATCGGCAACCTGGTCAACAACGCCGTGCGCTACACGCCCGAAGGCGGGCGCATCGAGGTGCGCTGGGCCTGGCGCGAAGACGGCGGCGCCGACATCGAGGTCGTCGACAGCGGCGTCGGCATCGCGCGTGAACATCTGGGTCGGCTGACCGAACGCTTCTACCGCGTCGACAGCAGCCGTTCGCGCGAGACCGGCGGTACCGGACTGGGCCTGTCCATCGTCAAGCACGTCGTGCAGCGCCATGGCGGCGAGATCGACGTGCAAAGCGAGCCCGGCAAGGGCTCGCGTTTCCGCCTGACCTTCCCGGCCGTGCGCGTGCGTCAGCGGGCCGGCGCGCCCGCCGCGGTGGCGCTGGCCTGACGGCGGTAGATCGCGGTGATCTCGCCGCGGTCTGTGGGCCGCTGCACGGCGGCGACGAGCATCCAGCCATCCGGCGCGGCCGGCGCTGCCTTGGCGCGCGCCACACGCAGCAGGAAGTCGCAGCCGGCCCAGTTGGCGGCGCCGGTGCGCGCGTCGACGCGCCAGTGGCCGAAGACCTCGAGGGCTGCCACCGTCACCGGGCCCAGCGACGGCGCAGCGATGCAGGCGCTGCGAGGCACGTGGGCGGCAATGCGCTCGACCAGCGGGCGCGAGCTGCGCGCATAGTCCAGCAGCGGCAGCCACAGCGTCATCAGCAACAGCCAGCACAGCCCCACGCCGCCGGCCGGCAGCACCATGCTCTTCCACACCGCTTCGCGGTGGCGGCCGGTGCGCCAGCGCACGAGCCAGATCCAGGCCAGCGTGGCCATCACGGCATAGACCAGCTCGATGACCTCGAACTCGACGACGAAGCCGGGCACCAGCCGTGCGACATTGGCCGCGGGCTTGGCCGGCGTGCCGGTCTGCATCGCGACGTAGATGACCCAGATCGTGATCGCGCACAGCGAGAAGAAGAACATCGAGAACCAGTCGATCGCCGCCGACGTGCTGCGCTTCAGCGTCGGCAGCGCGAAGGCCGCGAGCACGGCCATACCAGGCAGGGCCAGCATCAGGGCACGGTCGGAGCCGTTCATCGCGGCGTTCGCGGCCAGCGCCACCAGCACCGTCACCAGCGGCACCGACAGATGCCGGTGCGTCAGATGCCGGCGCCAGCGCCACAGCGTCCACAGCACCAGCGGCCAGGCCGGCCACAGGAACCAGGCCCATTGGCGGCCGATCAGCAGCACGTCGCCCGGCGCCAGTGCCACGGTGCGCACGCGCCAGGCGCCCAGGGCGCTAGCCAGGCCGGCCGCGGCCAGCGTCGCCACCGCCACCCACGGCACCAGGCGGCGCACCTCGGCATAGCGCGAACGCCAGCAGACCAGCGTGCCGCCGAGTCCCATGGCCAGCGCCATCGCCGGTGCGCCGCTGCCGGCCAGCACCAGCAGCGCGGCGAACGACGCGGCGCGCGGCTGCCAGGTCCGGAACGGCGCCGACGCCAGCGCCAGCATGAACAGGCTCACGCCGAACAGCTGGCCGAGCTCAGGCGTGGTCTCGTGGCCGAGCTGCAGCAGCCCGAGCGTTGCGATCAGCGCCAGCAGCGCGCCGTCGGCGATGGCGCGGGCGTAGTCCACCGGGTCGGCCTCGCCGCCGAAGGCGAAGGCCACCGGCTGCGCGGCGTCGGTGCGCGCCAGGTGGAAGGTCGTGTACCAGACCAGCGTCATCGTCAGCGCCAGCAGCAGCGCGAAAGGTACGCGCGCGGCGAAGTCGCTGTCGATCAGCGGCGACAGCAGCGTGATGAAGCCGGCGCCCAGCCAATGCGGCAGCAGCGCGGTGTCGCCCGGCACGCCACCCAGGGCCGGCGCCAGCCACGGCGTGCGGCCTTCGGCGATGGCCGCCATCTGGCCATAGGCCACGAGGTCGGCATTGCGCCACGGGTCGCGGTCGAAGACGCCCGGCAGCACGTAGGCGGCGCAGAAGATCAGCAGCGCCAGCCGCGGCAATCGACGCGCGCCGCGTTGCGTGACCAGGGCGGGGTTGGGGCTGCTCACAGGATCGCCATCATGCCCGAGCGTGACATTAAAAAAGGCAGCCGAGGCTGCCTTCTTCCTGTGCCGAAACCGAACTCACTTCTTGAGGCCGACCCGGGCAAACTTGTTGCGGAACTTCTCGACGCGGCCGCCCAGGTTGTCCACGCTCTTCTGCGTGCCGGTGTAGAACGGGTGCGTCTCGCTGGTCGATTCGACCTTCATCAGCGGCAGTTCACGGCCGTCTTCCATCTTGATGGTTTCCTTCGTCTGCAGGCATGAGCGCGTGACGAACTTGAAACCGTTGCTCAGGTCCTGGAAGCAGACCTCGCGGTAGTTGGGATGGATGCCTTCTTTCATGGGGAGCCTTCAGCAGTTTGCGGCAGCCACGCCGGCAACCTTGCCAGCGCACTTTCCAAGTGGCGGAGAACCAAGAATTATAGCTGAGCCGCTGTCAGCGGCCTCAGCCGCCTCGACGCATCATGTCGAAGAAGTCGAGGTTGTTCTTCGTGGCCTTCATCTTGTCGAGGATGAACTCCATCGCCTCGATCTCGTCCATCGGGTACAGCAGCTTGCGCAGGATCCAGCTCTTTTGCAGGATCTCCGGCTTCAGCAGCAGTTCTTCGCGGCGCGTGCCGCTCTTGTTGATCAGGATCGACGGGTAGACGCGCTTCTCGGCCATGCGGCGGTCGAGGTGAATTTCGCAGTTGCCCGTGCCCTTGAACTCTTCGTAGATGACCTCGTCCATACGGCTGCCAGTGTCGATCAGCGCGGTGCCGATGATGGTCAGCGAGCCGCCTTCCTCGACATTGCGGGCGGCGCCGAAGAAGCGCTTCGGCCGCTGCAGCGCATTCGCGTCGACACCGCCGGTCAGCACCTTGCCCGACGACGGCAGCACGTTGTTGTAGGCACGCGCCAGGCGGGTGATGCTGTCGAGCAGGATCACCACGTCCTTCTTCATCTCGACCAGGCGCTTGGCGCGCTCGATCACCATTTCGGCCACCTGCACGTGGCGCGCCGCGGGTTCGTCGAAGGTGGAGCTGATGACCTCGCCGCGCACGGTGCGCAGCATTTCGGTCACTTCCTCGGGCCGCTCGTCGACGAGCAGCACGATCAAATGCACCTCGGGGTGGTTGGCGACGATGGCGTGCGCCAGGTGCTGCATCATCACCGTCTTGCCGGTCTTCGGCTGCGCCACGAGCAGGGCGCGCTGGCCTTTGCCGATGGGCGCGATCAGGTCGATGATGCGGCTGGTGATGTTCTCTTCGGCCTTGATGTCGCGTTCGAGCTTGAACTGCTCCTTGGGGAACAAGGGCGTCAGGTTCTCGAACATGATCTTGTGCTTGCTCTCCTCGGGCGTGACGCCGTTCACGCGGTCGACCTTGACCAGCGCGAAGTAGCGTTCACCGTCTTTGGGCACCCGCACTTCGCCTTCGACCATGTCGCCGGTGTGCAGGTTGAAGCGCCGGATCTGGCTCGGGCTCAGGTAGATGTCGTCGGTCGACGCCATGTAGCTGGCTTCGATCGAGCGCAGAAAGCCGAAGCCGTCGGGCAGCACTTCGAGCACGCCGTCGCCGAAGACCTGTTCGCCGGCCTTGGCGCGCTTCTTCATGATCGCGAACATCAACTCCTGCTTGCGCAGGCGGCTGACGTTCTCGATCTCCAGCGCTTCGCCCATCTTGATGAGCTCGGAGACGTGCTGGGCTTTCAGTTCGGACAGATGCATGGGTCGCGACCCTCGTCACGGCGCCGGGGTGCACCCGTTTCGGGCGCGCCGCAAGACGCAGGCGAATTTTTGGAGTTGGGAGCCGATCCCACGCGCCACCTTTGCGGGTGGCCTATGGCCGAACAGTGTCGGGGCGTGGTGGCGGACCGGTCGGCAGCCGCGTTTGGCGGCTACCGACGGGCTTGATTATAGATGACCGTCGAGGAACGCGGTGAGTTGCGCCTTCGAAAGTGCGCCGACCTTGGTTGCGGCGAGCTCGCCGCCCTTGAACAGCATCAGCGTCGGGATGCCGCGGATGCCGTACTTGCCGGGCACTTCACGGTTGTCGTCGACGTTCATCTTGGCGATCTGCAAGCGGCCGTCGTAGGTCTTGGACACCTCGTCCAGGATCGGGGCGATCATCTTGCAAGGGCCGCACCATTCGGCCCAGTAATCCACCAGCACCGGCTTGTCGGCTTCGAGGACATCGCTGCCGAAGGATTCATCGGTGACGTGCTTGATCAATTCGCTGCTCATGAGGGCATTCTCCGGGGCCCGAAGGCGTGGGGCACTGCGGGGGCAGGGCACAATGAATTTTCGCACAAAGCCCCAATCGCCGCCGCCGGCCGCGCCCCTTCCTTGCCTATGGCTGCGATAGATCAACGCCCACTTGCCGGCGGCCCGCTGTGGCCGCACATCGCTGCCGCGTCGCGCGCCTGGCTGGCCGGGCGCGGGCTGGGCTTGCGCGACAGCGTCGTGCTCGTGCCCTTTTCCGCGCTGCTTGTCCCGGCGCGCGAAGCCTTCGCCGCGGCCGGCGGCTGGCTGCCGCGCATCGAAACGCCGCTGACGCTGGCGGCGTCGCTTGGCCCACCGCCGCCTGCCGCGCCGGGGCTGCCCTGCGGCGACCCGGTGCTGGACCGCCTCAACGCCGCCGCCTTGCTGCGCCAGCAGCCCTGGGGCGCGGCGCGCGAGCAGCGCGACCGGCGGGCTTTCGCGCACATCGTCGCGTCGCTCGTTGATGCCGCTGGCGCCTTCCGCCAGGCGGCCAGCGTGCGTGCGCCCGCCGAGCGTGAAGGCTTCTGGGCCGCAGCCCGCGCCGCGCTGCCGCCGGCCGGAGCGCCCGGCGCCTTCGAAGGCCTGCTGCTGCGCGTGGCGCTGGAGTGGGCCGCGCAGGGCGGGGCGGCGGCCACGGACCGGCTGTTCGAATATCAACCCGCGGCCTGGATCCTGGTCCGCATCGGCGGCAGCGACGAGCTGGCCGAGGCGCTGCCGGCGGCCACCGGCGTGCCCGGCCTGCTGCTCGATGCCGACGCCGCGCCGGCGTCGGACCGGACGCCCGAGCGCTGGGTCTGCGACGGCCCCGAGCAAGAGGCGCAAGCCGCCGCCGCCCAGGTCATCGACGCGCTGAACGCCGGCCGCAGCCCGGTGGCGCTGGTGGCGCTGGACCGCGGTTTGGTCCGCCGCGTGCGCGCCTTGCTCGAACGCCAGGCCGTGCCGCTGGTCGACGAAACCGGCTGGGCGCTGTCGACGACGCATGCCGCAACCCAGCTGATGAGCCTGCTGCGTGCCGCCGCGTCCGGCGCCAACGCCGATGTCCGGCTCGACTGGCTGAAGGGCTGGCCGCCGGCAGCGGCAGCGCCGGCTGCGCTGGCCGCTTTGGAAGCCCGCTGGCGCGGTGCACCGCCGCGCCGCGACGCCGACGCCGCGGCGGCGCTGTGGGCGCACGCCGAGGCACACCTGCAGCGCCTGCCGGCGCGCCGCGAACAAAGCCTGTCGGCCTGGCTGGCGCTGCTGCAAGACCTGCTGGCCGCCGACGGCAGCCTGGACGCGATGCGCGCCGACGCCGCCGGCGAACAGCTGCTGCGCGCGCTGCGCCTGCAGACGGGTGACGCCGCCTGGCGCGAAGCCACCGAAGCGCTGTCTTTCGATCTCGCCGGCTTCACCGCCTGGGTCGACGGCACGCTGGAAACGGCGCAGTTCCTGCCGCCGCCGGCCGCTGGCGCCGAGGTCGTGCTGACGCCGCTGGCGCGCGCCATCGGCCGTCCCTTCGGCCAGATCGTCGTGCCGGGTGCCGACCACCGCCACCTCGGCACGATCGAAGCACCGCCATCGTTGATCGGCCAGGCCCTGGCCGAAGCGCTGGGCCTGGACAGCGCGGCGCGCCGCCGCACCCGCCAGCGGCTGGCCTTCGCGCAGCTGCTGCGCGCCCCGGCCGTGGCGCTGCTGCGCCGGCGCGCCGACGGCGACGAGCCGCTGGCCGCCAGCCCCGAGGTCGAGGCGCTGGTGCTGGCCCAGGCCCGCGCCGGCACGCCGCTGCCGCCCGAGCGCGACTGGCAGCCGCTGCGCGCCCGCGTCGAGCCGGCGCCCGTGCTGCGGCCGGCGCCGAGCGCCGCGGCTGACCTGCCGCCGGGCTTGAGCGCCAGCACCGTCGAGGCGCTGCGCCAGTGCCCGTACCGCTTCTTCGCACGCGCCGTGCTGCGTGTGTACGAGCCCGACGAACTCGACGCCGGGCTGGAGAAGCGTGACTACGGCACCTGGCTGCACGCCGTGCTGCACCGCTTCCACAGCCAGCGCGTGCCCGGCGACGATGCGGCCGCGCTGGCACGCGCGGCCGACGAGGCCACGCAGGAGCAGCAGCTCGACCCCGCCGAGCTGCTGCCGTACCGCGCCAGCTTCGAGGTCTTCGCGCCGGCCTATCTGGCCTGGCTCGCGGCGCGGGAGGCGGCGGGCTGGCGCTGGCTGGCCGGCGAAGCCGATCGCACCGTGGCGCCGGCCGAACTCGCGCCGCACCGCCTCGGCGGCCGGCTCGACCGGCTGGACAGCGGCCCCGACGGCGCGCTGCAGCTCATCGACTACAAGACCGGCAGTGTCGCGGCGCTGAAGGCCCGCGTCGCCGACCCGCTGGAAGACACCCAGCTCGCGTTCTACGCCGCGCTGGAGCCGGGCACGCGCTCGGCGATCTACCTCGCGCTCGACGATGCCAAGGCGCCGCTGGAGATCGAACACCCCGGCGTCGTCGGCGCCACCGCGCAGTTGCTCGATGGCCTGGCCGGCGAGCTGAAGCGCCTGCACGCAGGCGCCGGCCTGCCGGCGCTGGGCGAAGGCCGCGTCTGCGACAGCTGCGAAGCGCGCGGCCTGTGCCGGCGCGACCACTGGAGCGCCACGACATGAACGCGCCGGCCTACCGCATCGGCGGCCGCAGCGTCGGCGCGCCGGCCTTCTACGCCGCGGCCTGCGACCCGCGGCGCAGCGTCGTCGTCGAGGCCTGTGCCGGCGCCGGCAAGACCTGGATGCTGGTCTCGCGCATCCTGCGCGCCTTGCTCGACGGCGCCGAGCCGCAACAGATCCTGGCCATCACCTTCACGCGCAAGGCCGCGGGTGAGATGCGCGAGCGGCTCGACGAATGGCTGGCCGACTTCGCCGCACCGGCGATGGACGACGCCGGCCGCGTCGAAGCGCTGCAGCAGCGCGGCCTGTCTGCCGCTGAAGGCACGGCGCTGGCGCCGGCGCTGGGCGGGCTGCAGCAGCGCCTGCTCGACGCCGCGCGGGCCGTCGAGGTGCGCACCTTCCACGGCTGGTTCGCCCAGCTGGTGACGCATGCGCCGATGCAACTGCTCGACCAGCTCGGCCTGCCGCCGCAAGCCGAGCTGATCGAAGACACCGGCGTGCTGCGCGCCGAACTGTTCCGCCGCTTTCACCGTGCCGTGCAGGCCGATGCGGCGCTGCGCGACGACTACCTCAGCCTCGTGCGCGAGCACCGCCGCAGCACGCTGCTGCAATGGCTGAACGCGGCCTGGTATCGCTCGACCGAGCTCGAATGCGCGGCGGCCGCCGGCACGCTGGCCGACGCCGTGCCGCCGGCATCGGCCTTGTGGCCCGAGTGCGCGGGCCTGACCGATCCCCTCGAGCTGCTGCTGCAAGAATCTTGGCGCAGCGAGATCGATGCCCTGGCGCGCAGCCTGGGCGCCATCCCGCGCAACAAGCCGCAACAGGCGGCGGTGCGCCTGCGCGAGGCGCTCGAAGCCCCCGACGCGGCGAGCGCCTTCGCCGGGGCCTGGAACGCGCTGTTCACCGCCAAGGGCAAGGTGCGCCAGCATCTCGGCGACGGCCTGCCGGCGCTGGCCGCACTCGCCGATCGCCTGAACCTGCTGCGCGAAATGCAGCGCCAGCAGGCCGCGCACGAAGACCACCGCCGCATGGCGCGGCTGGCGGCGGTGCTGCTGGCCGAGTTCGCGGCGTTGAAGCGCCAGCGCGGCCTGGCCGACATGGCCGACCTCGAACGCGCGGCGCTGGCGATGCTGGCCGACAGCAGCGTGTCCGGCTGGGTGCAGGAGCGGCTGGACCAGCGCCTGCGCCACGTGCTGATCGACGAATTCCAGGACACCAGCCCGCTGCAGTGGCAGGCCTTGCACGGCTGGCTGTCGTCGTACGCCGGCGCCGGCGGCGGCCTGAGCGGGCAGCGGCCGCCGGCGGTGTTCATCGTCGGCGACCCGAAGCAGAGCATCTACCGCTTCCGCCGCGCCGAGCCGCGCGTGTTCGACGCGGCGCGTGCCTTCGTCGTCGACGGGCTCGACGGCCAGGTGCTCGAATGCGACCACACGCGGCGCAACGCGGGCACGGTGCTGGATGTCCTGAACACCGTCTTCGCCGACGCGGCACAGGCCGACGGCTGGGGCCCGTTCCGCAGCCACACCACCGGCGCCAGCACGGCCGGCGCGGTGCTTGCGCTGCCCGGCGTGGAGCGGCCGCCGCGCGACGCCAAGGCCGGCTCCGGCGGCGTCTGGCGCGACTCTTTGACCGAGCCGCGCCACGAGCCCGAGGAACTGCTGCGCCAGCAGGAAGCCGTACTCATCGCCGCCGGCGTGGCCGCGCTGATGGCCGAGCGTGGCCTGCGCCCGGGCGACGTGATGGTGCTGTCGCGCAAGCGCAGCATGCTGCGCCTGGTGGCCGACGCGCTGGCCCACGCCGGGCTGCCTTTCGTGGCGGCGGAAAGCCTGGCGCTGGCGGACTCGCCCGAGGCGTTGGACCTGGCCGCCGTGCTCGACGTGCTGGCGTCGCCGGGGCACGACCTGTCGCTGGCGCGGGCGCTGAAGAGCCCGCTGTTCGGCGCCGCCGACGACGATCTGCTGTGGCTGATGCGCGAGTCGCGCCGCAGCGGCCGGCCGTGGTTGGCCACGCTGGCCGCCGCCGAGTCGCCGCCCGGCGCGGCGCTGGTGCGCGCGCAAGGCCTGCTGGCGCGCTGGGCCCGCGCCGCGCAGACCTTGCCGCCGCACGACCTGCTGGACCGCATCGTCGGTGAAGGCGACCTGCTGCCGCGCCTGACGGCCGCCGTGCCGGCGCCGCGCCGCCATGCCGCGCTGCAGGCCGTGCAGGCGGTGCTGGCCGCGGCGCTGGAGCACGAAGGCGGCCGCTACACCAGCATCTACGCCTTCGTGCGCGCGCTGAAGGCCGGCCTGCTCAGCGCCGCCGGCAGCGCGCCGGCCGACGCGGTGCAGCTGCTCACCGTGCACGGCGCCAAGGGGCTGGAAGCACGCGCCGTGTTCGTCGCCGACGCCGACCCCGAGCCGCGCCCGGCCGAACGCGCGACGCTGCTCATCGACTGGCCGGTCGAATCGGCCGCGCCGCTGCGCGTCGCCTTCGTGCGCAGCGAGGCGCAGGTGCCGGCGTCGCTGGCGGCCTTGCTGGCCGACGAACTGGCGGCGCGCGAACGCGAAGAGGTCAACGGCCTGTACGTGGCGATGACGCGCGCCCGCGAATGCCTGGTCTTCGGCCACACCGACCCGCACCGCCGCGCCCCTGCACGTTCGTGGTGGCAGCGCGTCCAGGCTCTTGTCGTGCCGTGGATGCCGCCGGTGACGGCCAGCGTCTCGGCGGCCGCGCCGGCGGCGGTCGACGTGCTGCCCCGGCTGCTGCCGCGGCCCGCCGTCGCGGCGCGACTTGGCGCCGCCGACCCCGCCGCGGCACGGCTGGGCCAGGCCGTGCACCGGGCGCTGGAATGGATCGGCCGGCCGTCGGCGCCGATCGCCCGCGCCGCGTGGCCGGCCAGCGCGGCCGCGGCCGCCGTGGCCTTCGGCGTCGATGCCACCACCGTGCTCGGCGTCGTCACGACGGTGCTCGACAGCCCGGCCTGCGCCCGCTTCTTCGCCGGCGCCGAGCTGCGCTGGGCCGGCAACGAGGTGCCGCTGGCCGACGCCGCCGGCGTGCTGCGTATCGACCGCCTGGTGCTGCTGGGCGACACCTGGTGGGTGCTCGACTACAAGCTGAACGCCGCGCCGGCCGAGCTGCCGGCCTACCGCGAGCAGATGGCGCGCTACGTGCGCGCCGTGCAGGCCGCGCAACCCGGCGAGCCGGTGCGCGGCGGCTTCATCGGCGGCCGCGGCGCCTTCGTCGAAAGCTGAACTGCGACCGGTTTCGGCCGCTGATCGCTGCATTGCAGCACTGCGGCTGCGGTTCAATGGCGTGCTATGTCCGTCACTGCCGATAGAGCCCCCGATCCGGCGCCGCGCCCCGCGGCGGCGGTGCGCATGTTCGGCCGCTACCAGCTGCTGCGCCTGCATGGCAAGAGCGAGCGCACGATGGCCTGGGCGGTGGCCGAGCCGGGCACCCCGCACGAGCTGATGATCGTGCTGCCGCGCGTGCAGCCGATCGGCACCGTGGCGCTGGAGCGCTGGGCGCAGGCGGTGAACCGCGGCGCGCGGCTGAACCACCCGAACCTGGCGCAGGCGGTGGAAATCGGCGTCAAGGACGGCTGGCCCTACGCCGCCTACGACATGCGCGACGTCGCCACGCTGACCGACCGCCTGCCCAGCCAGGGCCTGCCGGCCGCCGAGATGGCGGCGCTGATGGTGCAGGCGCTGGGCGGCCTGGCCTTTGCACACGAAGGCGGCGTCAGCCACCACGACGTGCAACCCTATCTGCTGCTGGTCGACGACGAAGGCCAGCTGCGCATCGCCGGCCTCGAGGTGGCGGCCGAAGACGCCGTGCACAGCGGCCGCGTCGACGCCGGCGCCTTGCGCGTCCAGCGCGACGCCGCGCAGCGCGACGTGCTGGCGCTCGGCGTGCTGATGCACCACGCACTGTGCGGCCTGCCGGCGCTGGACGAGCCCGACACCGGCCGCGTCATCGCCCGCCTGCCGCCCGACGGCCGCGACATCGTGCGCCTGTCGTGGACCACCGCGCACCCGGTGCCCGAAGCGCTGCGCGCCATCGTCAACCGCGCCACCGACCGCCAGGAGCGCCAGCGCTACCGCAACGCCCGCACGCTGGCGCGGGCGCTGGAAGGCTGGCTGCAGATCGAATCCGGCGGCGCCAGCGGCCCGCTGGCCTTGCTGCAGGACAAGCTGCGCGCGGCCGGCGTGCTGCCGTCGTCGCCCGGCGCCGCGGCGCAGGCCGCGAAGCTGGCGCTGATGGAAAAGGAACGCACCAACGAGCTGGCCGAAGTGGTGCTGCAGGACCTGGCGCTGGCCTTCGAGCTGCTGCGCGCCGTCAACACGGCCCAGGTGCGCGGCGCGCAGGTGTCGGGCAGCGGCCCGGTGCTGACGGTGCGGCGCGCCATCGCGATGGTCGGCCTGGACGGCGTGCGCCGGGCGGCACTGGGCTTGCGGCCCTGGCCGGGCCCGCTGAACGACGCCGGCGCGGCCGAGCTGGAAACACTCATCGCCCGCGTCAAGCGCGCCGGCCGCGTGGCGCTGGCGCTGCGCCCGGCGGGCTACGACAGCGAAGTGGTGTACCTCATCACGCTGCTGCAGAACCTGGGCCGGCTGGTCGTGCAATACCACTTCACCGATGAATCGGCGCAGATCCGGCGCCTGATGCAGCCGGCGCCGTCGGGCCGCGAAGGCGAACCCGACGACCCCGGCATGAGCGAAGAGGGCGCCGCCTACGCCGTGCTCGGCACCGACATCGAAGCCATCGGCGCCGCCGTGGCGCGCCACTGGGGCCTGGACGACAGCGTGCTGCAGATGGTGCGCCGGCTGCCGATGGCCGCACCCGTGCGCAGCGGCGACAGCGACGACGACCTGCTGCGCCTGGTGGGCAGCGCCGCCAACGAAGCCGTCGACGCACTGGCGCTGCCGGCGCCGCAGGTCGCATCGGCGATGCAGCGCGTGGTGCAGCGCTACGGCCGCGCGCTCGACATCACGCTGAAAGACCTGCAGGCCGCGCTGCAAGACCAGCCGGCGACGCGACGGGTGTCGCCCGAGGTGTCGCACAGCGCCCACGCGCCGCTGGACGCCGCGCCGCGGCCACCCGGCAGCCTGCGTGCCGCCGCTGCAGCCCGGGCCGGCCGATGACTACCAGCACGGCGCGCCAGATCGGCCGCTTCGAACTGCGCCGCGTGCTCGGCCGCGGCGCCCAGGCCAGCGTCTGGCTGGCGCACGACCCGCGGCTGGACCGCGACGTGGCCGTCAAGCTGCTCGACCCCGGCGCCGACAAATTGGCGCCCGGCCAGATCAGCCAGTGGCTGCACGAAGCCCGCGCCGTGAGCCGGCTGAACCACCCGAACATCGTGCCGGTGTTCGAGGCCGACCAGCAGCTCGGCCAACCCTATCTCGTCTTCGAATACGTCGCCGGGCCGACGCTGGCCGAGGCGATGCGCAAGCGCGGCGCCTACCCGGCGCGCGAAGCGGTGACGCTGATGCTCGGCGTGCTGGACGCGCTGGCCGCGGCGCATGCGCAAGGCATCGTGCACCGCGACCTGAAGCCGTCGAACGTGCTGCTGGGCAGCGACGGGCGCGCGCGGGTGATGGACTTCGGCATTGCCGCGCGCATCGCCGACGCCGGCCGCATCGTCGGCACGCCGGGCTACATCTCGCCCGAGGCGGCGCGCGGACAGGCGCCGGTGCCGGCGATGGACGTGTTCTCGGCCGGCGTGGTGCTGGCCGAGCTGCTGTGCGGCACGCGGCTGCTGCGCGAATCGGACCCGATGCGCGCACTGGCCCGCGTGCAGCAGGAAGACCTGACCTTGCCGCCCGAGGCCGCCGTCGACGACCCGCTGCGCGCCATCGTGCAGCGAGCGCTGGCGCGCGACGCGCGCAGCCGCTACGACGGCGCGCAAGCCTTGCACGCGGCGCTGTCGGCGTGGCTGCAGCCGGCGGAAAGCGCCGACGCGGCGGCCGGCCACGGCACGCTCGACTTCCTGCTGCGCCGCATGCGCCACAAGGGCGACTTCCCGGCGCTGTCGGACTCGGTCGGGCGCATCCAGCGCGTGGCCACGTCGGAGACCGAAAGCCTGGCCAGCCTGTCGGCCGAGATCCTGAAAGACGTGGCGCTGACGAACAAGCTGCTGCGCATGGTCAACACCGCGCACTTCAGCGCCAGCGGCGGTGCGGTCAGCACGGTGTCGCGCGCGGTGGCGCTGGTCGGCTTTGCCGGCATCCGCAACATGGCCTTGTCGCTGGTGCTGCTGGAGCACATGCGCGACAAGTCGCACGCGCACCAGCTCAAGGACGAGTTCATGCACGCGCTGATGGCCGGCACGCTGGCCGACGCGCTGGCGCCGAACGCACGCGACGGCGAAGAGGCCTTCCTCGGCTCGATGTTCCAGAACCTCGGCCGCCTGCTCACCGAGTACTACTTCCCCGAAGAAGCGCTGCAGATCCGCCAGCAGTTGCCGGCCGGCGACGTGGCCGCCGCCGCGCGCGAAGCGGCCGCGGCACGCGTGCTGGGCATCGGTTTCGAAGAACTCGGCATTGGCATCGCCCGCTCCTGGGGCCTCCCGGACAACCTGCAGCGCGCGATGCGCATGCCCGCCGGCGACGCGCCGGCCAAGCCGGTGGAACGCGGCCTGGAGCGCCAGCGCTGGGCCGGCCGCGTCGGCAACGAACTGGCCGACGCGATGCTGCACCACGAAGGCGAGGCGCTGAAGCGGCGCATCGCCGAGATCGCCGCGCGCTTCGCCGCGGTGCTGGGCGTGCCGGCCGGCGACATCGTCGCCGCGGTGCAGACCGCGCGCCAGCGCCTGAGCCAGCTGGCGCCGGCGATGGGCTTGCAGGTGGCGCCGGGCACGAAGGCGCGGCGGCTGCTGCAGACCAGCGTAGAACCGGCCGGCGTCACCGATTCCCTGAATGCGCACCGACTGCAGCCGACGCTGGCGCTGGAGGACGCGCCCACGCTGGTGCAGCCGGCGAGCGAACCCGCGCCGCGCCCGCCGATGGCCGAGCTGCTCGCCGCCGGCATCCAGGACATCACGAATTCGATGGTCGCGGACAACTTCCGCCTCAACGAAGTGCTGCGCATGGTGCTGGAGACGATGTACCGCGCGCTCGACTTCCGACGCATCGTGTTCTGCCTGCGCGACCCGAAGACCGAGATGCTGACCGGCCGCTTCGGCCTGGGCGACGCTGCCGATGCGGTCAGCAAGGTGTTCAAGGTGCCGCTGAAGCTGCAGCCCGGCGCCGACCTCTTTGCCGCGGTCTGCGCCAAGGGCATGGACACGCTGATCGCCGACGCCACCGCGGCCAACATCGCGAGCCGGCTGCCGCCGTGGTACCGGCAGAGCGTCAACGCGCCGGCCTTCCTGCTGCTGCCGCTGGCCATGAAGGGCGCGACCTTCGCGCTGATCTACGCCGACAAGGCGCAGGCCGGCGCCATCGACCTGGGCGAGAAAGAACTGTCGCTGCTGCGCACGCTGCGCAACCAGGCGGTGATGGCGTTCCGGCAGAGCGAACGCCACTAAATCGCCCCGCGCGCCCCGAGCTTGTCCCCGTAGGCGGCAGGCGCGCGCGGGTGCAGACTGGACGATGGCCCCCGAAGACCCATCGCCGCAGACCGCCGTTGCCGTTGCCGCTGACGCCGAAGCACCGGTGCCCGAGCGCGTGCACCTGCACATGCCGGTGGACGTGCGCAGCGTTTCGCTGGGCGTGCTGGCGCTGCTGGCCAGCGTCTATGCCTTGCACTGGGCCAGCGCGATGTTCATCCCGCTGCTGATGGGCCTGCTGTTCAGCTATGCACTGTCTCCGCCGGTGGCGCGGCTGGAGCACTGGCGCGTGCCGCGTCCACTGGGCGCCGCAGTGGTGCTGTTCGCGGTGCTGGGCGGCCTGGGCACGATGGCGTATTCACTCAGCGACGACGCGTCGGCGCTGGTCGAATCGCTGCCCGACGCGGCGCAGAAGCTGCGCCAGCAGGTGCGCAGCACGCGCGGTGCGCCCGAAGGCGCCATCGACAAGGTGCAGCGCGCCGCGACCCGGCTCGAGCAGGCCGCCGAAGAAAGCTCAGGCGTGGCGCCGGCGGCCGGCAAGGGCGTGCAGCGGGTGCAGATCGAACGCGCGCGCTTCAACGTCAAGGACTACCTCTGGACCGGCACGCTCGGCTTGTTCGGCTTTCTCGGCCAGGCCGCGGTGGTGTGCTTCATCACCTACTTCCTGATCGTTTCCGGCGACAGCTTCCGGCGCAAGATGGTGAAGATCGCCGGGCCCCGGTTCACGCAGAAGCGGATCACGATCCAGCTGCTGGACGAGATCAACGAACAGATCCAGCGCTACCTGCTGGTGCAGGTCTACACCAGCGTCGGCGTCGGCGTGGCCACCTGGCTGGCGTGCCTGGCCATCGGCCTGGAGCGCGCCGCGGTGTGGGGCGTGGCGGCGGGCGTGCTGAACCTGGTGCCTTACATCGGCTCGCTCGTCGTCGCCGGCGGGCTGGCGCTGGTCGGGCTGCTGCAGTTCGGCACGCCGGCGATGGCGCTGCTGCTGGGCGGCGTGTCGCTGGCCATCCACACCGTTTCGGGCAACCTGGTCACGCCATGGCTGACCGGCCGCGCCAGCCGCATGAGCCCGGTCGTGATCTTCGTCGGCGTGCTCGCCTGGGGCTGGCTGTGGGGCGTGTGGGGCCTGCTGCTCGGGGCGCCGCTGCTGATGGTGGTGAAAGCGGTGTGCGACCGCGTCGACGACCTGAAGCCGATCGGGGAACTGCTCGGGGCGTAAGCTCCACCCATGCCTTTCCTCGACCACCGCGCGGCGCAGATCGCCCGGCACCCCGCGGCCTTCGTCCTGCGCACGCTGAAAGGGTTTCGCGCCAACCAGGGCCTGCTGCTGGCCGGCGCGGTGGCGTACTACGCGCTGCTGTCCATCGTGCCGCTGCTGGTGCTGACGGTGATCGCGCTGACGCGCGTGATCGACCCCGACGAACTGCTGCAGACGCTGGGCCGCTACCTCGAATGGCTGGTGCCGGGGCAGTCCGGCGCCATCGTCGAAGAGCTGGCGCGCTTTCTGGCGCACAGCGACGTGGTCGGCTGGCTGCTGTTGGCGACGATGCTGTTCTTCAGCTCGCTGGCCTTCACGGTGCTGGAGAACGCGATGTCGGTGATCTTCCACCACCGCGTCGCGATCCGGCGCCGCCACTTCCTGGTCTCGGCGGTCATCCCGTACATCTACATCCTGTGCCTGGGCCTCGGCCTGCTGCTGGTGACGCTGGTGGCCGGCAGCCTGCAGGCCATCGGCCAGGAGCGGGTGGCATTCCTGGGCCGCAGCTGGTCGCTGAAGGGCGTGTCAGGTGGGCTGCTGTACCTGCTGGGTTTCGCCGGCGAAGTGCTGGCGCTGACATCGGTCTACCTGGTCATGCCGGTCGGCCGGCTGTCGCTGAAGGTGGCACTGCTCGGCGGCGCCACCGCGGCCGTGCTGTGGGAAGTGTCGCGCCACGTGCTGGTGTGGTACTTCGCGACGCTGTCGCAGATCAGCACCGTCTACGGTTCACTGACGACGGCGATCGCGGTGCTGTTGAGCCTGGAAATCGCGGCGACGCTGCTGTTGTTCGGGGCGCAGGTGATTTCGGAGTATGAGAGGTTGGAGCATGGGGAGGGGCAGGGTGCGTCGGAGTCGTTCAAGACGGGGTGACAAGGGTTGCCCTCCGCTGTTGGGACTCTCGCCATTGGGCGAAACCATCCGGCTACTCCGAATTTCCCGTCGACAACTCCGCCTGTCGCAACACGAGCTGCGTCGCTCCTTCAGCCAGGTCCGGGGGGTAGCCATACTTGGCCAGCAGCCGGCGGACATTGCGGCGCAGGGTTGCCCGCACCGACTCGCGTTCGGTCCAGTCGAGCTTGGGCATCTTCTTGACCATTTCAGTCAACTCGCGGGCCATCAGTCGCAGCGTGTCGCTCTTCATCACATCTCTCGCTGACCCGTTCTCGGCGAGCGCATCGTAGAACGCTGTCTCTTCGCTACTCAGGCCGAGTTCTTGTCCGTGGCTCCGAGCGCTGCGCAGATGCTTTGCCAAGTCAATGAGCCGCGAGATCATCTCGGCAGTGCTGATCGCCTTGTTCGTGTATCGCAGCATGGCGTCTTCGAGCGCCTCGCGCAGCTTCTTGCTCTGCACGAGGTTCGTGCGCTCGGTGCTGCGAATCTGGTCGCTCAGCAGCTTACGCAGCGTCTCCAGCGCCAGGTTTTTCTGCTCCATCGCAGCTACGCGTCCGAGGAACTCGTCGCTGAGGATGTCGAGGCGGGCTTCTTCCAGCCCAGCGACGGCGAATAAGTCGATCACTTCGTCGGCATCGACCGCACCGCCGATGACCTGACGCACAGCGGCGTCGATGTCGCGCTGGCGGGCGCGGCCCGCGCCGGCGCCGTCGTCGTCGGCCAGCCGCTTGCGGATCATCGCCACCACGCGCTGAAAGAATGCCAGATGCGGCGTGATGGCGTCGGTCTCAGGCCGCGGCACCGCCAGGGCAAAGGCCGCCGACAACTCCTTGACCAACGTGCGCAGCCGCTTCCAGCCCTCGTCCTGCCCGAACACATGGTCTATCGCGCGCAGATACACCGTCAGCACGGACTTCGGCCCGGCATCGAGCGCCGGCTCGTATGTGCATCCGTGGAAGAAGCTGCGCAGCTTCTCGAAGGCGGCCTGCATCGCGGGCACCGCCTCGTCCCTGATGGCCACCCAAATTCCCCCACCCATGGCCACCTCAAATTCCCCCACCCTGACCGTGCTTCGATGAGGCGTTGAGCAGGCCGGCGAGGCCGGCTC
>Ga0307515_10001935_pt1 | contig 45947 bp, 34 predicted proteins | sample 17_EM_MG_FD_194513 | JGI IMG/M metagenome (GOLD analysis project Ga0307515, IMG submission 194513) | Populus trichocarpa ectomycorrhiza microbial communities from riparian zone in the Pacific Northwest, United States - 17_EM | ecosystem: Host-associated > Plants > Roots > Unclassified | place... | reverse complement strand
TCGCCCTCGACAAACTAACACTTGGAAAGTCAGCAGTCGACCTGCAGTTGACGTTGATCAACTTCAGTCCCAGCCACCAACAGCCCCAGCATCTGCGGCTATAGCATCTAAACCGGTCTCCGTTTCGGCTGCAAAGAACCTTAGTGAAACTAAAGCGTCGGCAACTCGAGCGGCTCCTCCTATGCCGCCTACGGACCCTCTCAGTTCAGCGGTCCCCGTAACTCGACCCCCTGTCACGCAAGCGCTTATTTTGCCTAAGGAAACCAAACGGACAGGTAATTCCGCTGCAATTCGATGGTCCTCTAAAGATGGGGAGACGCGGACGACCAGAATCCCTAATCCTGTGACAGAGAAGCCACAAGCTAGAAAACATTCTGACGTAACTCTGCCGACGCCAGAACCGCCGCCAGAAGCAGCCAAGCGGATTGAACCTTCCCAACGCTTAAGCCCTTTCATCCGGCGGAAAGTCAAGTCGACAGAATCTCCTCGAGCATCGGTTGCAGCTGGCGAAAAGAAGTTCATAGAAGGGGTCAATTAGCTTCCGGAGCCTGCGCAGCCTGTCCCAAGGATCAAAGTGAGAACACTAACCGATGTTAGAAAAGCAAGCCTAGAAAAAGCGCCTACTGTACGTCGCAAATCATCTAAACGACAGTCGTCTATTATTGAACAGCCTCCACCTTCAGATGCATCACTTTCGTCGGGGAAGATTAACACAAGCGAGGTTTCACGTCGAATATCAGAAGCACCAACTATGATAAGTCGTACCACGGCGAGGCAACCTGCACGAATCGAGAGAGAACCGACTAGAATTACAAGGCAACCGGCATTACCCTACACGGGCGGAACGAGAGCCAACTAAATTTCAGCGAACCCCCACGCTTCTCCTTGGGAGTCAGATAATTCTAGTTCCGTTGAATACGAAGGGCCAACCCTAATCCGGCGTGCGACAACGAAATTGGAGATGGAGCCACCTAGGCTAGAGGAAGTGCTAACAAGGCTTGAAAGGGAGTCGACACTTCCTCCCGATACTGGCGACAGATATCTCGGAGTCAGCTATTTCCTCTTGAGTCTGAGCCACAAACCGTCCTCGGACGCGCTACGGCGTCCCCAGAATCACCACAGGCAGAAGAAGAGATGGAAGAAGAAGCGGTTCCTGAAGAGATGCCTAAGAGAGAGCAGGAAGTCAGATTACCACGCCGCGCGACTACAATTCGAACAATCACTGGCCTAACTGTTCTATCTACGTCTTCTAGCGAACCTACGAAATACGTATCTCTGGAGCAACTTCAATAACGAGCGAAATCACGGCGATCGACGGCACTCACCGAACGAAGGAAAGCCCTAGAAAGAACCCCGTCCCTCGCAGTGGACAATGATGCATCTGTGCCTGAGGAACAACCGGAAGAAGCTGCGACTGTAGACTTTTCTGGTCGAGATAATGAACCTAAAAAGGTGAATGGATTTGAGACGTCAGAAGCACTCACTCCTGCGCGAGATTCTCGGCCGGAGCGACTCAGGTTATTATAGGATCTTCCTTTAGAAGCCGAAAAGGGAGAGGAAGCACAAGAACTACCACCTATGCTCTATGAATCCTTTCTTACGAGACAAGATACCAGCCCGGCGGTAGAAAGGGAGATTGCTAATGTCCTTTATGACGAGTTTCCGCGGCGTACTACAACTATTCGCAGGAAGACTGAAGAGCCTCAGCATGACGAAGATCCCGAAGAACCTTACGTTTCGAGACAGCCAGAAACAGTTTCTGGGCGGCCTACGAGACGGCTAACACGGAACATGGCCTGCACCAGCTGAGCCTCGTGAACGTTCTCCTGCTTCTAAAAATGTATTGTCTAGGCAACCTACACCTTCTAGCGATCAACGACCACCTAAAAGACAGCTACACAGCCCACGATCCCAAGAGACGTGGACTAGTCTGGAACTGAGAGGCGACCAACTTTACCTGTCAAGGCTGAGCAAACGCGAACTGAGAGGCAGCCTACCCTCCCCATCGAAAAGGAGCCAACGGCGAAGATAAGAAAGCCGTTGAGGGTCCCTACAGCTAATCTATCGCGAGACCCTGCATCTTTCGGACCTCCTTTATCTCCTAAGGAGCTAGTCGTAGAAAAGCCACAACAACAGCCCGATAAGGCTCCTCCACCACGTAAGACTCAGGCCCAGGCGCAGCAGAGGGAGTGGGGTTGGGGGCGGTAGTAGAGGAGTTTGGTACTTAACAAAGGGGGGACTTGGGAGACGGAGTATATTGCGGCATCATGGCCTTGAGTTAAATGGAGTTGTGGAACGTTGGGGAGTGAGATGGGATATGAGAAGAAAGAGAAAGAAAACGGCGTTGATGGATCCTCGTACTTTACCGCTCGTGCCTATACCTAGCTAGCATAGTTGTTAATGAGACCTACACATACCTACTTATGCACCTCCCACCCTCCTATTCCCCTCGCATACTCTACGCAACCACCATTGCGATTGGGGCTTCTAAGCCACTTCAACAATACCCCTCCCCTTGATCCACCACTCATTCCTCGACACGTTAACCCTCAACCCACCTCAAGCTCTAAACCAACAGTCATTCTATCACAAGCCTCACACCCATCCCCGCCGTTGGCCGCCTCAAAGCACAGGAACAGTCATCGGCCTCGCAAGTCCTGAAATCGTCAACTCTTCTAAGACATCGCCAAGCCGTACCGACTCTACCAAGCCTATCGTCGTAGCCAAGCGCCTACGTCGCGACAGACTTTATGGCCCTTCTGGCGTACGCGCAGAGGAGTGTGATAGCAACGGCATTGCCTCTGCACACCCATTAAAATTACCAAATCAAACAATTTGCGCGCGCGTGAAAAGCTTCAGATACGTCACAGAAACGTATACGTCTCGTGTATATTGAGCCGCCAAGGACTTCAGACGCTCATCCGCAATTCGCAAGGCGTCGCGAGGACTCCGTGAGTGGTCCCACGCATGGACGCCATTCCCAGCGGCGCGTGAGATGGTAGAGGCTTGCTACTTCTCCTTAATTTCATCTAAGGAGTTGCAGACGGCTTTGTTGGTGGTCGGGGTTTGGAACGCCCTTGGCGGTATTGGGTGTTGTTTGCTGTTACGTTAGATTGCCGGAAGGGATGGAGATGAGAATCTTTGCCGTAGAACGGTCAGATGCCGCCGGGACAAAGAACGGGGAGAGGACAGCCAGGTTTGGAAGGCGGGTGTGGCTGCGTGGTGGTGGCGATTGCGAGTTTTGAGCGGATATCAAGGAAGAGGTTGGAGAGTAGGCTGGATCTTAAAGCGGAGTCTGGAGAAAAGCTCATATGGTCAAAATGGAGTTCGTGGACCAGTGTGGATCTCGCAAAGTAGAGAGGTGTAGTGTTGAGAGTAAAAGCGCGGGAAGAACTGCTAGGAACATAGGAATGTCGTACGATGTATTGTCAAGTACATGTACCTTAGGTATTACACCGAGTCGAGCTTCCAGGGCAAGACTGGCAAATCTGAGATGAGGAGGGAGCGCAGCGGGAGCAGCCAGTCAGTCTGAGCTAAACGGTGTCTCGTTCGCAAAAGAGGAATATAGTAATGCCAAAGATACCGCAATATGATTTGCTCTGCCACTGTGCACCCATGACCGATCTGACCCTTTCTCGCACACAAAAAGTTAAGACCAGGAGTAGTAGTAAAGAAATCACCCGCACCACACACGCGTACAAAGCATCGATGAAAAGAGTTTGTATAAGGAAGGAATCTCGAAAAGGAAAAGCCTCAACAACCGGAAGATAAAAAGGGGAACCCCCCAACCAGCACCGCTGCCGTAACCGCAGCAGAAAAGCGGGCAAACAGAGCAAGCAAGCAGCAAGACTCAGTTTATCAAAAGAGGACCCATATGTTCCTCCGAGAGTGGTTTTCTCAAGTCAACCAAGTCAAATGCTGCCAAACAAACAAAGCTGCCCGTTCCAGCTGGGCTCCATGCACGCACACGCACAAACTAAGGCACATCCGCTGGGTCCGCTGCTGACAAAAACATCGGATTCCACCACAACGTTCGCACAACCGCTACGCACAGCCAACTATACCATCACACCATTTCGTCTTCGTAAACGTACAACCACCGCCTTTGTCAAGCACACTCAACACCGCCCGTTGCACGAAACGACACAGCGCGGCCCACGACAGGCCACACCCACACGACACACCTGAGACCGGGACACAATCGACAAATAAAAAGGACAGACATTATGAAGCGGCCCCCACGGTAAATTGGGGCAAGTTAACAACAGCGCCGAAACCAGCTTAGAGGGAGGGAGGGCAAAAGAGAAGGGAGAGGGAGAAGCATGAAAACGAAAAACCACCATGACCCCGTACATTTGGTCAATTCTCCAATTATCTTCATACTCTCCGCAAAAGACAAAGCCGAGATCCGTTAAAACCGACGTTTTTCTGTTTGTGTGAGTTGACGGGAAAAGGAATGGAGATATAATGCATGCACCACCAAATCCCCTGCGCCTCTAGCCATTGTTTGTCTTAACCCCCTTTGAGATACGATTATTGCAGATTTGCACGATATGCCGAGAAAATCCCCGCCGTGACGTGTGAGATTGTACATGATCCTGAAGCCGATGTAAAACTAATCTGCATTCTTTTCATTCTCTCCGTCTCTTCGCCTGCGATTGCAAGACGGGGTCAATTACATGAGACCAGTCCCATCCATCAGTCGTTTCAATGCTGCAGAAAAAGAACACACACGCCATGAAGGGTTTTCGTCATCGTGAGATGTGAATCGTGGGTTCGGGAAGACAAAATTCGTGTCAAAAGAGGGAATAGGTGGGCGGAAACATAATTTATAGTAAATTGTCGGGTTGAATGGTCCGGTGTCTGCCGAGAAAGGAGGAAGGGAAATGATATCGGTTGAAATGACGAGATTGGATTTTTCGAAGCTGATTCGCTGTTGGTGATCGAGAGGGCGCTTAATAATAGCGGGTATGTCTATCGACGCCCGAACCTGCTGCACGGGAAGTTCGTAACTGTTCATCTGTGTATGGTGTACTACTTCTTCTGTTTCTGCTTCCGAGGAGGAGTGACGGGTCTGTTGCCACCGTAAACGTACTTTTGTTTCTTTTCCGCTGGTTTCAGGATCTAGTTTCAGGATTGTCAGCGTAAGATCAAACTCGGTAAAGATGGAAAGGGATTCCTGGTGGCTCCCAAGATTATGCAAATAACTGACCTGGAAGGAGCAGAGTAGACTTTCATCGACGCTCATCATTGCTCCCGCATTGTCGAATTCACCACAATAATTGGGCGCACTAAAGAGCGTGACTAATTGTCTCTTTGAGAAGAACTCGTATCCGTCTTCGACAACTTGATGAGCTCGGCAGATCAGGTCCATGTCGTGCTTCTGTAGGAAACGGGAGACAACGTCGGGGCCAAAAGTGAAAGAGACGCCTCTATCATTCTCGCTCCAGCCAGTGATATCCTTGTCAGGATCGGACCATAGCAGGTCGCAGAGCAGTCCACAATCAGGGATCTAAGCAAGTCAGCGGATCGTGGAGAGGCTCCACCAAACCTGAGATCCTTGGCTTGGGAGAGGAGCAAAGGGAAATCTTGGACTTACATCAGTCGGCCTCATAACGCGACGTATTTGTTCCATAGAGTTCAGATCGGGACTCAGTCCTCCGTGCATTGTGAAGATCTTCTCGTCAATGATTGCAGCGATTGGCAGGCAATTGAAACAATCGGTGAACGTCTTCCATAACTTGATATTGTAGCGCCTTTTGCACTCATCGTAGAATCCGTAGATGCGGTTGATAGATGCACACTCATGGTTACCGCGGAGAATGAAAAAGTTTTCTGGGTACTTAATCTTGTACGCAAGGAGCAGGCAAATAGTCTCGAGAGACTGCTTACCCCGATCCACATAGTCGCCCAGGAAGAGGTAATTTGCTTCTGGTGGGAATCCGCCGTATTCAAATAAACGGAGGAGATCATAGTATTGGCCGTGTATGTCACCGCAAATCTGCAGCGGCGAAATAAGGTCAGCCAGGGCTTCCAGGTCTTGCTTATCGCCAAAACAGAAGTTCTGGCACACTCAGAGACTCATTTCACTGACCTTTATCGGCGCCTCAAGCTCCAGGAGTATAGGCTGCGAGATGAAAATTTCTCGAGCCTTAGTGCACAAGTATCGAATTTCCGTCTCTAGAAGCTGCACTTGCTTTCCTGGTCTGCTTCCCCTCACCTCCAAAAGTCTATCTATGATAGAGTCCAAATCCACCTCATTTTCCGCCATAGCTGCCTACTGCTGATGGCTACCAAGTGTATGTAGGGAAGCAAGGTGGATTCTCGCACGGGGTCAGAGGGTTCGAAGAGCGGTTTCGTCAGCAGTAGGGAATTATCCTAGATTCTGTAGTAAATTCGGAGATGTTAGCATAGCAATGAGCGCAATCATGGTGACGCAAGATGTGAAAGGTATGAGGTGCACAAGTTTGGAGTACTAGCGGGTGACTTGTCCACCGAAAATGTTAGTGATACAAATGCGTTCTTTGCTCACCTCTGATGAGAGTGAATGTGTGCGGATTAAGGTAAATGTGGAGTGCGACACAGCTGTGTGCAGAATGGCTCGAAGCCCCTCAGAAGACGCCAAACGGTGATCCCGGAATCGCGCGACTTCACCCAAGCCTGAGATAGAGAAAGCTCAACAGAGAGTATGTGGAGGTGTAGAATCAGTTGCAGCTCTGCGGATCAAAAACAAGAGCTAAGTGGCGACGTGTGGTGGAGGCGTTGTTGTGACCAGCGAGTCCAGGTTTCTGAGTGGGATGGGCTCTTTTCACCGCTAAGCTAGGCTAGAAGCGCAGGTCTAGAAACAGGTCGCTAGAGGACGAACGGCAATGAGGCACAGTGGTGCAAGAAAGGGGTGCAGTATCGAGGTTGGTGGACGAGGGTTGGTGAGGATCGATGGAGGCTGATGTTGAGCGTTGCCGTCAAGTTTGTGTTTCAGAGTGAGAACAGATGGAGCCTCTCTCGTTTAGGAAGTGTGCGATTTAGAGCCTTCGTGGAATGCACGCCAGCCCACACAATTTAGTCGGATGAGAGCAAGAATGCTTCGATTTGCAAAATGTTCACGGCTGCGAGTAGACGACGGCCTTCTAGAAGGGGTGAGTGATCGCAGGCCCGGCACAGCAGTGTAGCAGCAGCCGCAGAGACCCACGCCGACCCGACCCTGGTCAATCCACGTTTACAAATGGGCGCTGGCGCTAAGCTGGCCCTACGAGAAAAATATCCTTCTGCCGTCTATTTTTGCGGCGGCGGGTATATTCAATAGGTAATAGTTACCCCAATGAATTTCGGATTTAGTTGTTTTGGTCACGCCGTCCAGCTTTTGTTTACCTCGTCTGTCGACGCAGCCTGAACTTTGCAGAAACGGCTATCCTGCCACAGTATTACCCGTCCGCATGATCCGCATGGCGCGGTTCTTCAGAGACATTCAGGCATCAACCACCTATATTTAAAATAGAAGCAAGCCTCATGCGACTCTCCACCGGTGTGCTTGTTTGGGAGCCTGGCCTAATAAAGGGATCGCTAGGTGGGTGACTTCGTTTCATCGTCGTACTCTATCACGTGCGGCACGTACTCGAAACGTGAATGGCTGATGGTCCAACTCCCAGCTTAAATTCAAGCAAGAGAGATTGAATACATGCAATGCTGCCCGATTCCAATCCGCTATCCATCAGCTAACTATGCAGCTCAGTAAACCTCCGCAACCCTCTTTTCCTTACGCCAGCCGAAGCAATCTGCTGTCACAAAGCCATCATCGCAAACTCATAAGAGCACATAATCCAACGCAACCAAACCCATATGATACAAGCATTCATAAACCAGCAAGGAAAAAAACAGAATCAAGTGTGAAAATGCCAAAAACCAGAATGCAAATGCCATACTGTACTGCACCAGCACCAAGAAAATGCGAGCAGTGCAACCGTTTTAGAAGAAAAACAAGAAGCAGAACCGCAATTAGAATGAAGTAAAAGTTACGGATACAGCGAGCGGAAAGCCTGGACGCTCGAGCCCTAGAGGAACCCCAACGCCGAGCATGAATATTCTACACTAAATGTATAGGAAAGTCGTTCAATCCGGTCGAAAGAATAATCGGAGGAGGGTGGGGTATAGTTTCTACACACACCGCCCTGGTAGAGGGTGTAGTAGCCATCAAGTTGTTAAGAAAATGGCTAAAATAAGGCGGTGTGGAAAGCGCAACTTCGTTCTTGAAAATCAACCAAGTGTCCGACCACCAGACACAATTCCTTGGCTAGCTGCTCGCGGAACGGTTGGTCTCATTGGAGAGCTGAGGTCACGCTCCGGAAAGCTATTCATGCGCTGAGAGTCCCAACTTTCATCGCCGAGGGCGTTTAGCCAGGTACTGCCAAAGTCTTGGCGTAACGCTTCAATTTTCTTCTTGTAAAGATCGCTGCTCATATCAAATTCCGGAAGGGCACTTGGGGTTATCTCAACTGCAGCGATAGTTGATGGCAACGTCACTCCTGTGTTAAGAGGCGGCAATTGCGGGTGTTCTGCAGCTGGGGATGCGATTGAGGATGACTCCAACCTTTTACGTATTGGGGATCCAGTAAGGTTGCCATAGATATCGTCTGCAGTTCGGGCATCACTCAAACGAGGTTGGGGAGAACCAAGCGCTATCTGAGGCTGCTGCAAGCTTTCATTTTGAGACAATTCGACCATCCTCCTCTTCGGACCTTTTCGACGTCTCTGTGAGCCTGCACCATAATCGCTTCTCGAACGTTGGTGAGAGGAATATTTGTGAGGGGAGAGTTCATCCGCTCCGGCTCCATCACCTCCCACAGGAAGCGTCTTTGGTGGAGGGGTAGGAGGAACATCATCTTCTGGGGGCGGCTTCATCACAGGAACATTAGGAAGCTCGGGAGCCCTCTCAACAAGCTGTTTCCGTTCACTGTAACCAGGTCCAGTTGAGTCAATGATAATATCTTCCGTATATCCGGGTGATTTCCGGAAGAGGTTAAAGATTGTCACACGGTAATTGCTGTGTGTTTTGCAAAATGGATTCCGATGGACATATATTTCTTGTATATCGGGTATTCCTGTCAGGCGTGCCAACTCCGTAGGGTCCGTGAGTTTGTTATCCCGTAGATCAATACGTTCCAGGGAGAGCAGGCGCTCAATTCCAGCAAGGGAAGTCAATCGGTTTGACCGTAGGTTCAAAGTCGTAATGGCAGGTAAAGGATTCCTACCCAGAGAGTGCATAGATTCGATCATGCAATTTGACAAGTTCAGAGCTCGCAGTGATGTTAGCGATGCTAGGCTGTCAGGAATCTCAGTGAAGAGGTTCGCGGACAGATCAAATGATTGCAAAGTGTTAGCCAACGGAGACAAGCTGGAAGCGGAGATATTAGTTAATGCATTGTCAGCCAGGCTTAGGTGTCTCAGAAACCTCCATTTAGATGATGGAAAGAACCCAAACGAAAGAAGGTTTGATGTACTATTTCGAGGAGTACTGGATCGAACACTCGATCCCGAACTGCCAGAGGACCGTCGGATGTTAGGTGTACTACTTCTTCCATATACGTGAGCGGAGCTATGTCTGGAACTAGTAGGTCTTGTAGGTGATGCGCTCCTGTGCCTCTGGCGAGCAGTGCCTTTGGATCCTCCTGATCCTCCCCTTACCATGGGAACGCTCTGCGGGCTGCTACCTGGGACGAGTTTGTCGGCAGACACTGGCGAGGTTGGAGGCGAGTCCCCTTTCGTGCCTTCGACACTCTTAGCTGCTGGAGTAGGTGTAGCCCAAGGCAGGTCTGGAGATGGGGGAGCCTTGGCTGATCTCCTTCGCCTTTTGTCCATATCATCCAGAACGATATTTATCAGCAAATCTGCTGGGTCATCAACACCAGCTCTTTTAACAGTAAGGCTCCTCAATTGCTCGGCCAGACGATCCCAGCCATAGAACTGACGAAAATCTACATCGTAGATCTCAAGAGCACTCAAGTTCTTGAATGCAAAGAGCGGTACAGCACTGTCAAATGGGAACTCTTCATAACCTGCGATGAGGCGGGCCTTGTGATCGGGCGCAAGTCTCAGGCATGGAATCTTAGTAAAAGCAGAATATAGGTATTTCAAGTCCTCCTGTATAGCAGCCTTTTGCTTCTCTGCCTTGGCAGCACTGTTGGATGTGAGGCCAAGGCTTGACCAAAGCGACGACATTCCTGTCATCACACTGCGTATGCTAGAGACAGAGTGTATAGAGTCTCTATCAGAAGTTCTGCTCTTGTTTCGTTGTGCTCTGCTCAAGAATGACACGTAATTGGTTGGGGAGGCATCGGAATGAATATTCTCCAACCGGACATTCATAGGCCCTACAGGTATGGAAAGCTCTTCGAAACGGGATAGGAGGTAGAAGAGATGGTGCGGAGTCAAGGTAAGCTTCACAGGCTTTATGCTTTGGGATGTAAATGTGAGGTATGGGAGGGAGAGGGCCGCTGCAAAGGTTGCGGAAGTTGAGGACGCTGAGGATGGGCTTGATGGGGAGGTTGCACCTCCAACAGCCGTAGATCCATGTTTCGGGTTTTGGCGCTGTAATTGTAGAGCGTTGGCAAGCGCCTTTTCATGTGTTCGCACAAAGTACGCAAGGCTCTATGCACCATCAGTACCGAATTCTAGCCACGTTACCCTGGATGGAGGGAAGCTGGCAATAACAGAACTTTACCACCCCTATTTCCTAGGGCTACATACCTTTATGAATATCTGGCCATCCTCAGTGTCCATAGCTTGAGATCCGCAGGCTGCGCGTACATGTAGGGCTTATGTGGTTCTTTTGGTGATTTTTTAGGAAGATGGAGGGAGTGAAGACGTTGCCTTGAGGTTGTGGGCCAAAGTTTGATGTTCCTCGAAAAGGATTGAGTGAAGGTTTGGGCACTAGGCTCCTAAGACACTGCCACCGGGGCAACTGTAACGGTCAGTTAATCTGCCCAAAGTCCGTTGAAAGGTTAGAAAATCAAAAACAACGCTCGAGGACAGATGACGGTATGAAGCTGCGGAGCAGTACGGTACGTGATGGCTCCATGCATAACCGTCCGGGAGTATGAGATACGTACAGTCAGTCTTCCACCAATGCCTCAGGTAAGCACTCAGGTGTTAGGGTGCTCAAGGCGAGGCCGAAATGATATGCAGAAAAGGCGCAGACGTCGAAGAAGCAGTGGAGCCGGTAAATAGCAGATCCAGGAAAGCCAAGCGATATTCTGCCAGATGTGTTGGAGAGCCGGCCAATAGGGCGCGTATCAAAAGATGCAGGCTGCTGCAGGGCGCCTCAAGTGCTATCTGAAAGCAAACCACAAGGCAAAGCGACGGGCAAATGCAGGCTTGCAGAAGGCCACAGTCGGTGTAGAGGGAGAAGGAGTGAAGCAGAGACGGCACCGCTCGGGTTGCACAGGGCGGGAGGGCAGAGAGATGGCAACGAGAGGTCGCTAGGAACAGGCCGATTGCGCTCTGTGAGAAGAAATTAGGTGGATGTTGTTTTGGCCTTGGCGGCTGCGGGCGGGCGCTGGAACTCGCGAAAGGTGAGCTGGAGGGGTCAGGGTTTCTTCAGCGCGAAGCAGCAGGCCCTCGACATAAAAAAGACGACCACCTCGACGGCTACCTTGATGGCTGGAAATACAAGATTGCTGAATCAAAGCCAGGTCGAATCACACCAACTGAGCAGCACCGTGCCTTTGGTGTGATAAACCCGCGACCATCAGCACACCAATCACCGGGCCTTCCGCCAACCACCCTTCCCTGTCGCGAACACGCCAGGCATGCAGCTGGGCGCAAGCATTTGGCAGCGTTTGGCAGCATCCAAGACGCCTTCTCCGCCCTCCCTTCTCCCCAGCAAAAAGTATCCGTATGTACGGATTGATGACCGGAAAAGCCTCAGATGCAGGCCTCTTCACCGCCAAAGTCCCAAGACAGTCCCATCCAACCCTATATACTGCACGATGTGAAGTCTCGCGGCCGTCAGACGCAGCATCTCCAGCGCGATAGGCAGGCCCAAACAGCGCATGCTGCAAAGGCGAACACGCCTTGGCATTATCTGCACTCGCCGCCGGGCAACGTGCAGACGCTAGGCTCTGTGGCCCGACAGTCAAGTCCTGCCCCGAGGCCGGTGCTCATGGTGCTGCAGGCTTGTCTTGACCTCGCGGTCCACGATGCCTTACGCCTGAGCCGTGTTGCATGTCGGACTGATGATTATCGGCCTCGATACTTGAATGGATGTTCTCGCCTTTAGCGGTGGCAGACCGCTTCACGCACAGAAGCCGTGAGCCTGAACCTGGGTTCTGAGCTCTGGCCTTTTACCCCAGACTCGGTGGAGCAACGGAGTAAGACAGAATTGATCCATCATGTTGTACGAGGGTGCAGCCCGTCAGAATAACCAGTCACATGGGAATACCTCGTAGCGCGGGCGGGCTGCATTGGAGATTGGACCCTGAAGCGCGCTTACCGGGGGGTGCCACCAATGACGGGCATTGACGGGGCTCCATGTTGAGAATCAAGTCATCATACAAGCTCGACCATGGAACTGGCCAGAACTGGTGGAAACTGCAGAAAACAACACCAACCCCTCCGCGGCACCCAAAGGGCCCCCATGACCTCGAGGTCGAAATAATCTTCGCTACACTGCCCTGGTATTGTGATCTCGCGCTGCACAATCAGAGGCAGAATGCGGCTATCGCGCTGATCATTCCACACAAGTACGAAGGAATCGTAACACCTCCCAAGCGGGATTGGACCCTTTTTCCTTGGCGAGCCCGCCTGCGAATATTCACGCCACGCCCATCATAGCGCGCCTTCCGACATGGACTCGCCCCGATTTGCTACTACTGACCATCAGTATGCGTAATGACATCTGCCCAATCGTGGAGGACGGTCATCAACACCATGACCGACAACACCACGTAGAATTTGATGGCGGCCGGGTGGACGAAGCCAGCAAGATGCCGTCTCACCATCAGCGAGACAGTCTTTCACTCATCGTGCCCTATGGAGTTGCAGCGCTACGCCCCCCAGTCCAGCTGCTTCCATTGCACGACAAAAAAAAGATCTGCAGGTGTTTCTGCAACACCACACCATTCGAATCTCTTCATCATATATCAGATCCACCCCACTTTCCTACACGGGACATAGGCCGATGCAAAGCAGAGCAAGGGGAGCGCCTCTACCTTGGGCGGTGAGTAGCCGATATTTTAGTGGTGCACGGTCCGCAGCTTTCACGATGTCACGATGTCAACTCCAACACCAAGCTCGCGTACTATGATTACCTTTTTGGGCCTCTTGGCGATTCCGTCGCAACAACGGACTCCGTGCCCCCATGCTCTTTTCTCTCTGAAAGTTGGTCCTATTTCCTTGGGATCCAGACTCTCTGCTTGCATCTTGCAGCTCGCTCCGTATCTGCATCTTCACGCTTTGGAAAACGTCTCTGCCGTTGGGCTAAATACGCTGCAGGAAAATTTGCAACAGGCCTCACCGCTAGACACACCTGCAGTCGCCCCCCCGTGGGGTCGAATAACGAGACGAAGCTTGGTATGAGGCTGAAAAGCCTCTTACACCTCAGCTGGAAGCGAACACCAATCATCTACACGTGACGCAAGACTTAGCTCAACCCAGATGAGATAATAGGTTTGTATTCCTGAGTTTCAGCTTTTCTCGTGCGTTTTAGCATGAAATTAGGTCCCAAGAGAATGCGCGTATATCAGCTCACGTCTGTTCCTCTAATGCTTGTCAAGAAACCAATACTTCCACACGTTCTCCGATCTCGGCCAGAACCACCCCCAATTTATTCATAGGATCTGACCCCAGAGGATCATCCATCCCCCTATAGCCCTGCGATGGAACTTGCCAACCTCTAAGGTAAGCACCTTGACGTCTTCTCTCGATTTCAACAGCTAGCCGATGCAACACCGGCTTTACCCAACCTACCCTCCTTGCAATATGATGTTGCTAATGCATTCCCAGTCTGTGGTCCAAATGATCATCCGAGAGGGTGGGACTCACAAGGCCGCGCACGCCTTCCGCTGCATCGCCCTGCGTCACTCGTCTAGTTCACGTGTGCAAAGACCCATGGAAGTTCACCTTATCGTCTTTTTAGGTCAACGTGCATTAGATCCATCTAAGGCTCTGGGTTTTTCTCCATCGCATGACGTCGTTTCTATCTTTTATGCTGGTGATTCGCCCGCTTTAGGAAGATCTTCACGTTGATTCGTGGACGAATAAGCGCTGGGCGCAATTGTGGAACGATTCCGATCGGTGTCTTTTCGTCCATTTGGAAGTGAAATACTGAGACACTTGGAAAAAAAAAAATGAAACACTTACTGAAATTAGTACATTCGTTGACTCTCTAGTCAACACCAACGTCATTATCTGCTTCCGTATTGCCGTTTTGTACCTAACCCCATAAAACTGCAATGGTGCCTGAAAGAATTCGGCAACATCGAGCGGAATGCTAGATTCATATTTTTTTTATGATGTTCCTCACCCTTCCTAGTGTGCCATGCCTTGCGATGTTGGTCTCACATTCCACCGTTTATCACCCCAACACTTCAGTTAATTCTCTCATTTTTCGTTCATGGCGATTCTCTCGCGTAAACAGAATGAATCCGCACCTAATAGAAATGAGCACATATGTAATCCTGAAAGCGCCCATACAATACTTCCATCACTGCAAAGAAGTTACTACAAGCACAGCATGCGTTATTTACCCATCAAACCCATATCAATCATATCGCCAACAACCCTAACACTCAAAAGGCACGTTATCTCTGGCAAAACCTTTCCTTTAACCTTTATGGCATCTTTCGCAATGCCCATTTCTCTAGTCTTGCAATATATCCAACTTTCGATCTCTCCTTTAATCTTTCCCACATTGAACTCTCCCAGCCAGGCGAATGAACACTGAAAAACGCACCGCCCCACCTTCTCGCTCTCTCATCCAATCACCCTTCCTCCCCGCTGAAGCACCATAAGCCACACTCACATTCGCCTCCTGCCTGCCTTCCAGCCGCACCGCAATCCAAGCTCCTCCCCTTCTGCCATAAATGCAAGTCAATGAGCAGACACCGCACACGTTCCACGTGTTGTACCGTCGATGGCGACATTTCATACTTGACCTATCGCCACGACGGTGGTATCCAATGGCGGCTCTCTCGCCAAACGCAGTTGTGGGGGTGGAAGAAGAAACGTGCGGCACTATTAAACCCGCCTGAATCCTTTCAGCTCAGCATTTCTGCTTGCCCGTCTTCACGGTTTTCTACCTCCCCTAGGTTGGCCATATTTGCACTTCCTGGCAAAGAGCGGAGGGGACGATGCGTCGAGAACTACTCCTCCCTCTACTCCTTTCTATTCCACCTTACAAACCGCTCCCACCCCTATCGCCTGTTCTACCCCCTCCTGCCTCACCGTCTTCCCTTGCTACCCCGCTCAGCTCCTCCTTGGCCCATCCAAAGCACTGCCTAGGCCCAATAGCCGCCATTAAATTCATCCAACTGTTCCAGGAGTGTCGCGGAATAGCCCATGTTCACACGAGTGTGCTTAGAAACTCCGATTACTCGGTCCGAGGTCTCCGCTTCAGGGATGTTAGAACACTGGTAGGTCGCTTGGGACCTTGACAGCGAATACAACGCACGTGATGCAAGAGAGGGAGAGGGAGAGAGAGGGCATCGATGCTTGATTGGGCCCCGATAGCGTGGCTGGGGCGACGGAGGACACCACGCTTACTTACCATCCATTACAGGGGCTAGGAGCACAGGGTCGAGCGAGCGGAAGCAGATAGGAACCGGACGCCGGGAGAGTGAGGTATGGTGGGGAGGAAGTGGAGGATAGGGGCGGGCTGTGGATGAGAGGGATATCTGCTCACCCTGGCATGCTCCGCATGATGGTCTGTCCGTGTTCCGATTTACGACTCTTTTCTTGGATTATTAAGATTCGTCTCGCAACTTGCAATGCCGCTCCACCATGGAATACTGTCTGCGCCCTATTCAGTCTGGAGCGAGGCGTGGTCTTACTAGAGCGGTGATGGGGATAGGGGAGTTACGTTATCTTAATGTTCTGTCACAGTTTTTTTTGGGAATTCCCTACGCAGCTAACTAGTTTAGGGGGTGATGAGGAGGTGAGATGGGTTAAAATAGATTGTAGAAAAGGAAGGGTGAGGGATGGAAAATAAGGTAATATGGATCTCTGAGCGAAACGTCATGCAAGGAGTGGGTACCGGGATATACCGGTGGCAACGGGTAATATTTTGGAGCAATATTAGGACTAGGTTATAGAAAGATGCGAAGAGCATGGAAAAAGACAAGAGAAGAAATTAGCAAACCAATATACATTGAATACAGAGAAATCTGGGCCCAAGAGAAAGGGAGAGAGCCAAACAGCGTAAATGTAATGGCGACCGAAAGAGCTGGGAGAAGTATTTTTAAGACTTACTCACATTCCGGGCCAATACTGGATTTTTGGACGGTGGATGTAGAACGATTTGAGGATCAGGGAAAGAGTGAAAGTGGTGCCCTACGCAAATAAAATCGTCAAGTGAACAATTAGATACAGTAAGTGTTTAATGATATTAGCTTTGTATAAGACTACTTCTAAGCTTTTATAGGTCATTCTATCCCTTACACCAATTGTACCCAATATAGTGGTCCGTGCGCGCTATTACTAAAAGTTAAATTTAATAACTTATAAAGCTGTAGACAAATTAAGAACTATTAGTATAAAGACTTTAGCTATAGCTTAATGTATATTCTTAGAAAATATATAAAAGCTAACTATAATAAAGCCTTATAGGAAATACTACGGTAGACTTATTAATAGGCTAGGTATCACGGCTTGAACAAATACCTCTAAACCGAAGCTTGAACGAATGCTATATTACGAAGATACTAAGCTAAAGAGAAGGAAAAGGGGTCGCCAGGACCGATATAAACAAATATGTAGGGTAAGCCGCTAAGGCGCTAGCTTTGGGCGGGCCAATCGCAGGTCAGCAGAATATGGCAGAATTTGGCAGGTAATGTGCGATAGCGCCGTTACATTACCCCCCTCTTTAAAAGAAAGCCTGCCCTTAGGCTTAGTTAAAAATAGGGTAGTACTAGGCTTATAAACGTAGGATTATAAAATATAAAATAAGGAGATAAAGGGGATATAAGTTCGTCCAGACTAAGTATAAAGGGCGATTATAGGTTAAGTGGAAGCACTAGGCTAGAAAGAGTAGCCGCTAAAAGTCTTAGCATAGATCTAACTAATTAAATAACTTTAACTGGCGGTTAAAGTTCCTAGATATTTAAAATTTTACGGTACTAGCAGAAAACGGTAGAATTTAGCAGAATTTAGCAGATAGCTATATTGGGGCTTTAGGGCGTTTTTATCCCTATATTCTTCCGGTAACTTATTATCTTTATTATACTAGCATTCTATTTATTTATCTAGGTACTTTAGGGGTCTAGGTGTATTAAGGTATTAGTTATAAAATTCTTTAAGCTTCTAGGGGCAGCCTATAAAGTTCTATATAGGGTATTAGGTTAGGTTAGGATTATAGCCCTTCTATTAAATATAGTATTTTAGCGCTCCCTATACTATCTTATAGGCTAGTATTTTATTAACCTTCTATTTATTATTACCGTTTACTTAAATTAGTAGGGGAGGCTTATTCTTTTGTCTAGGTAATAGGTTATTTATAGCTTTCCGTAACTTATCTAGTAAAAAAATAGGGTAAACCCTAATTAAGTTTAGGAGCTTTATCTTATATAAGTTGCCTATTTTTTTAAAAACCTTATATGGTCCTACTATCTAGTAGTTTAGCTTACGGCTAGGTTGTTTAGTCTTCTAATTCCTTATTATAACCTAGACTATATCTGTTAGGAATGAGGCAAGCGGTCATTATATAACGCCGCGGCACTAGCGTAGCGAGGAGTCTTAAGCTCCTCGCCCTCCCTTATTCTAAGAAAGAAGCTTTATTAACCAACATTACTGTAACCTACTTAAGTAGTTGTTATTGGTAAGTTACCCTATATAACTAACACTGATTAGTGGTTGAATATATAGTTAACTATAGAGCAGCTAGGTTTTTAAATAGAAGAGATAGTCTTATATAGGGGTGCCATATGCGCTTATATAGAATAGATCCCAGCAATACTGTGCTACCTTAAACTTGCGGAAAACTAGTAATAGAAGTATTACTAAGTACTAGGAGATACTAAGTTGCGTCTATTACGTAGAATAACCGCGTTTATAAAGATTTGGTTGAGTACTTTAGGTCAGAAGTATTACTAAACCTAGGGTCCTAAGTTAACGTCTAAAACGCGTTAAACGACGCCCAAAACGCGTTAAATAACATCTTGAATTGCCTACCTCTTAACAGCAAACCTATAAGATCCTATAAAACCGAAAATCCTACCTACCTTCGATGTACGATACCCCATTAATTCTATACCTACTATAGCGTTAACCTACCTAAAGAAGTATAAGGAAGATATTAACCTAAAGATATAGAATAAAGCTATAATTAACTTTGCAAACGCTAATAAACAAGACTTAAATAGATTTTTATTATACCGTATAGCATATTATAAAGATAGTAAATATAACAATACCGCGCTATAGGAATGTATAAAGGAGGACTTTATTAGATAGACAAAGGAAATATAGGCCCCTGTAAATAAGGATATTATATAGGACTTCCGTAACTTCCTTTAGGAGAATAGAGTATTTGTCCCTAAGGATGGGGGTATTATTAGAGACAATATTTAGGAGTAGGTTATTAACGTAAAAGAAGAGCATAAATAGACTTTATAAGAGATTAAGCACTAACTACGCACTATAAGGAAGCTTAACTTACGATAGAACCTAAGTAATACACCTCTAGAGACGAACCTACCTCCGCCTTTAACTCCTCTGTATCTAATTTAACCTATAACTTTAATGTCGGATACTATACCCTAATAAGAGTAGGTATAGGATCCTATTGCTTCGCGATTTAATAACCTTTGGACTCCACTAACTAGACCTATATCCCTACTACAGCCTATAATATAACCCCTACCTCCTCTATCTTAATCTTAAATTGGAAGTAGTTTAAAATTGCTTATAAAGCTTGCGAAGCTCTATTCGGATTAGGAGAAGAAGTTTAATAGGGAATTATATAATATTTTTAATTTAAAACTACGTATCTTCTATAACTATTACTAGAAAATAGAAATAGAGTCTAATTAATACCACAACGCCTATTCCGTTATGCTTAAGGGCCAAGCTAGTACCTTCTATTATAACCGTTTAGTAGGAAAAGGATATAATTTTAACCGTATAATATATAAGTTAAGATGCTATTTTAAAATAGAAGAGAATAAGTAGCAGTATATATTAGAATAGAGAGAGACTACCTTTCTAAGGATTATTGCTATAAACCTAGGTATCCCTCGGCTTAATTATCTTTAAAAGCTCTTTAATTAACTTTAGATAATTTAGCGTGGTTTATCCGAATTATATTAAGAGGATTTTAGCCTACGTGATTAAGTTATTAGCGTATGCTAAGGCGTTAAAGAATATAACCTTATACTCTTTAATCCTGCAAATACTTATAAAGGAGTGTATACTTAATTAAGATCTTCTATTAGCACCGCTCTACGCTCTTAAGAAATATAGTAATTTAACACCTAACTCTAACCTACTTTAATTAACCCGTCTAACTAATATGATTATAACTAGACTAATTAAATATATAGTGGCCGGGGTAGATAATATAGTAAAGGGTATAATTAACAACTATAAGGTAAAGGTGGAGGCCCTTATAGAGGTTCATTTTAAAGTAATTACTAGAAGAAGTACTACGTTTATAAGAAACTAAATTACTAGTTAACTAGGCATTTTCTTAATAAGCGAAAGGAGGTATATAATAAGTTTCGCTAAAGTATAAGAAATGTTGGAAATTATAAGGCTACTATAGCCTACTTTTAAAGCTTCCTAGTTTAATATAAAGGCGTAAAAGATCTTAAGGGTAAAGTTAATAAGGCCGAATAGCTCCTTATAGATATAGAAATTAAGGACTACTTACCCGACTAATACTTTACTAAGTATAGTAAGGTAGATAGTATATAAACCGTTACTATTCTTAATAACTAATCTACGCTCTACTCTATTATAAAGTTAGATATCTTTAATAAGCTATAGGATAGTTCTATATTCTCCTTTAATAATAGATACTTAGCGAATATCTTCTATGGTATTATACCAGACACTAAAGCTATAGGAGTATCTATAGTAGGAGAACCTTAAGTTTAAGCCCTTTAGCAGCTTAATAGCTCTATTTAGATTAACTATTTAACGGCAGGCTAATATACAATTCGTTTTAGCAAGGGTACTATAATCTCTTTTAGCATAATTAGGGTCCAAACCCCCTTAGGGTGCATTACTTTCTATATTATTCCTATAAATACCCCATTTCTATTTTATATTAAAGATATAGATAAATTAGGCGTTAAGCTTAATAACCTTAAGAATATACTTATTTAGGGAGATAATCGGGTGCCTGTTATACGCAAGTAGGGTTACCCCTAATTACTCCTTTATTAACTAGAAAGGAGTATTACTTAAAGCCACTTAACTAAGTTAGAGTTATATTAACTACACTATCGCTTTAGCTACCTATCTGTTTACTAACTGCTTAGGGTTCTTTAGCGAGTAGGCTATAAAGTTAAAGTTAAGGCAATTAAGCATCTTATAAAGTACTATTACTATTACTAAATAAACTAGAAGTCCCCTGGCCGATTTAAGTTTACCCTTAAAAATAACTATAACTTTAACTTCTATATTATTATTAACGTTATATATCTTAGCGGAAAACCAGTACTCTAAGTTATTAACTTCTTAACCTCCTTTTAAGCCGTATAATTCTTAAAGGATATATTAGCTAGGAATGTATAGGATACCCTTTAATTATGCTAGATTAATATCTACCTAGGACCCCCTAATTAAATCGTCTATAATGTAGGAAAGAACTTCTTATCTATAGAGTTTTAATAATAGATAAAAGTAATAGCAATTAAGGTTAAGGAAGTCCCTATTAAGGCATATAATAGTATTAAAAAAGTAGAGTAATATTATACGCTATTACGCCGCGTATATAAGATTATCTCTTTAAAACTAAAGGATGCTAGTAAAGAACTTACCTTATAAATAGCTGTTAAAGCCGTTAATAATTTCGCTGGCCTAGATGGACTCGTACCTACGTTACTAGTCTTTAGCGCCTACCCTTAAATAACTAATAATTATCTACTATTCCCCTCCGTTATATAATAAGCTAAGGCTATTTATAAGACAATAAAGGAGGTATAACGTCTTTATGCTACACGCTAGGTTAACAACGTACTAGGAATAAGAAATAGTCTAAATACCTTAACTACGCTTAATCTACTACTTTAGTCTAAGGTATATATATAGCGTAAAAAGGAAGGATAGTTAGGCCTATATTAACTTATTATAATTAATAGTTAAACTTATACTATTTAAATGCCTTACAGACCCACTTAATTCTATTTAACTATTATTAAGCCTTATTATAAAGATAACAGTTCCAAGCCTTTATAGGATGCTATAGAAAATACCTTAAAGGAGAACTATAATTAACGTGCTCTAGAAGGCGACTATAATTCTAATATAATTATAGTAGATACGCTATAACCACGGCGCGGTAAAGGCCGCCTGAAAGGATTACAAAATTACTAATATTTTATTAATTTTAAAGAGCAATTTATTGCCACTATTAAGAATAGAGTTAAGTTATTAATGGCTTTTATAACAGCTAAGGAGAAGGCTAACTTTAAACTCGCAAAATAGCTCTAAAAGGAAGGTCGTATTATAACTTTAGGAGCTCCTTTCTAAGCATCCGATAAGTAGGAGATCGATAGTCTTATTATAAGAGGAGTCTTTAAATTTAAGAAGTATAACCCTACTAAGTTTAATGGAGTTCGCATCTTTAAGTTAAAAATGGTTAACGAGATTAAGGGTAAGGCTACTAACGCCCTATTTAAGAAATTAAGGCTTATTATCTAAGGTTATAATAATAATGGTAAGGAGGTAATTCTTACGTAATCTCCTACGATTTAACGAGCTAGTTAGCGAGTTATTATTACGCTAGCTCCCTCCTTAATAAAGAATAGAATGGCAGTTTATTTATAAGATATTACTTAAGCCTACACCTAATTAGAGATACACCTTTAGCGCTTAATATTAGTATACCTTCTAGAGCAAATTTGCTACCAGTATCCTAAAGATATAATTATAGTTGTGCTTAAGCTATTATATAGAATCGCAAAGGCAGAAACTTACTAGTGAGCTACCTATAGTAAGCACCATAAAGAGAAGCTTTTAATAACTACTTTTATATTTAACCCCTACTTCCTTATTATAACTATAGAAACTTTATTTAGAATTATCGGTATATAAACTAACGATATAATTATCTTAGGAGACGACTAGTTCTTAGCTCTTAAAGAAGACAAGCTAATAAAGGCAAATCTTATAGTAAAGTTAAAGGAAAAGCTTAATTTAACAACACTATTACTCTTTAATAGATGCATCCTCTCCCTAAATAAGGATTCTATTACTTTACGCCAGAAGGGTTAAGGCAAGAAGATTAACGTTATTAATATTAATTCTCTAAAGTAAGGATATGTGGAGTAACGCGCTTACGGAGTTTATATTACTTCTATCTATTAACCTAAGGCTTTATTTAATCTCTCTATTGCCGCTTAATACTAGAAACTAACTAAGGATAACGTTCTTGCCCTAAATAAGCGTCTTTTCTAGTAAATAAACCATCTTAATTAGGGACTACTCTATATGCCTATTAATCTTCCTACCGCTAAGCTCTTTATATTTGTTAATAGATTATTTATAAATAATAAAGATTTTAGCTTCTAGCTAGGATATAAGATTATTATCGCGAATAAATCTACTAGAGAGAATAACTTTATAATCTACAGCAATCTTATCTATTAGAGCTTAACTAAAAGTAAGCGCATTACTTGGAGCGTTTTAGCGTTAGAGATATATAAAATAGTTAGCGGAGTTAATATAGTAATTGCAATTGGAACTACCCTAAAGATAATTATAGATTAACTCGAACTTCCCGTTATTCCTATAATTATATACACCGACTTATATTCCCTTTATAAGTATTTAGTTAAGCTTAATACTATAAAGGAGAAGCGCCTTATAATCGATATTATAGCACTTTAGCAATCCTACGAGCATTAAGAACTCTTTAAGATTTAATAGATTAATGGCTAAGATAACCCGGTAGATATAATAACAAAGGCGAATCTAAACAAGGCACTAGAGACGTTTATTAATATAAATACTCTATATATATAAGTTAAAGGTTAGGTTAAAAGGGAGTCCCTAGAAATTTCTTAGTTACGTAAGATCTTAAGATATTTAGGAACTTTAACTACTAGTTAAAGTTGTTTAATTAGCTAGATTCTATAGACCCTAACTTAACCTAGCTAATTAGGATTTTCTATTCCTAGGATAGAAAATCGCTATTAGCTCGCTTATAACTAGCGCCTTAGCGGCCCTAATATAATATGCACTTATAACTTTAAGTAAGAAAGCACCATGTGCTAAGAGGCAAATTTTAAAATAGTAAGACTTATATTATAATGGCAATAGTAAGTAAGGAGGATTAGTATTTATTACGCTAGTTAAGCAGTATTTGTATATAGATGGCAACTATAAAAGAAGAGTTGCTAGTGTCGGGAATGAGGCAAGCGGTTATGTCACGGAACCCGACCGCAGGGGCCTCTATAGGAGAACCCCGTGCTCTCGCGTACACCTCGCGTACAGCTTATGTCAGCTACGCGAGGGTATATCACCTCCTTACGCCCTCGACCCTTACGATCGATCGCGCAACGTCTTGTAGACTCCCCGAATACATACGCTTTGTAGCCATTGCCCGCGTTCCATAACATTACGTTACGCCTTTTTCTTTACCAACGCTCAGCCTACGACCAATTCTACGTCTCTATAATACCACAAACGCTGCCAGAAGCAGCGTGTCTACGAGTTACCTCACTTCGTACTCCTAAAGAATTAATAATAATAAGATAAAATTCCTTACTAGCCACTATATTAAACTTAAAGAATAACCTAATACCTATATTAAAACCACGACACTAATTAGTCCTAGGAGGATTTAATTTATTAGCCCTAGCCTTAACCCCTAAAGGGAAGCCTAGTAGCTTAAAAGACTACGACGATTATAAGGGGGATATTAACAATATTTTATTCTTTATTAACTATATAACCACGGATAAATAAGCTAAAGGGCTACTACCTATTAAGATTGAGATACAAGACGCTGAGATATTTGTAAAAATGGTAGCACGAGAACCTAATAGATATTACCGCCTTCTATAGAACTACTATCTAAAGCTTACACGAGCTAAGATGCGTACTACTTAAGATTATAATATTATCTAAGACCTATAAGCTTATAAGGCGCTCGCTAATAACACACGCTAAGAGATTAAAGATAACCTCCGCGCGTCTAAATACGACGTTTAACGATTAAAGAAGGCCGAGATTATACTTATTACTACAGTTACTAAAAGAGAGGGTATAATTAAATACCTACAATCTTAGCTTAACAAGTATATTTGTAATAATATTAGATACCTCTTTACTACATATAACGCTACCTAAGTCTTTACGCCCCTGGCAATCTTACCTACTTAACGCTTAACGAAAGGTTAGTGTTAAGTAGCTTTACCTAACGGGAACCCCTATTATAGTAGTGGCGACAATAAAAGCCATAACAATTAAACCTAAACTACTACTATAGGGTCTAATACACGCTACCCTAATCCCCTAATCTTTAAGGGTAACCGTAAGGAATATAGCCACTAAAAGATATAAACCCGCGAGAAACTAACCTAGAGCGCCCGCCTTTTCCCTATAGAAGATACTTAGAGTGGCTCTATTATCGGACGAATAAAGGGTATCCTATTTAATAGGCTTTTTGCTTAATAGGAGACTAGCAGTCCCTAAAAGTGGTAATCCTACTAGGAAGTCCTTAATAACCTTAATTAAATATACCGCGATTATAACCTAATGGCCACTAGTTAAGCTAAACTACGCGCCCTAAAGATAAGTCCTACTAAATTATTTAACAAGTTCTATGTTAAATTCTAGAAATATACTAGAGTTCTTACCTAAGACAACGCTGAAGACCAAGAAGATCTCCTTAAAAAAGTCACTTATTGCCTTAGTTACGCAGCCGCTAGCCATAACTATAATAACGTTTATAATATGGTAGCAGCCCTATAAAAGATTAAACGACAGCTAAACCAGATTACTACTGTAAACCCCTGCCCGAAGATCTCCCTATAAAAGCCCTCTGGACCTACTAAATTACTAACGCCTACTACCCTAAGCAACACTACTGGTCCTAATATCGACCTCTCCATACCAGCCTTCCTAAAGAAGCTACTAGACGGAGAGCATAAGCTACTCTAGAAGCTAAGGCATTACTATAGATGCCGTTAAAAAGGCTGTTATAGCTATAGCCCAAACTGCCCAATAGCTAGGTTTAGCAGCCGCCGTTAAATACCTAACTTTATACCCTAAACACTAAATACGTTGCTACGCGCCGCTACTATATAAGATAAAGATACAGTAATAGTAGTAGAATTAGACGCGGAAGCGGAAAATATAAAGTCCTAGCCCTAAGTCGTAGGTTGGGATACTCTAATAATAGAGGGATCTATATATCGGCTTGCTTAATAGATAGCTTAGTAAGAATAAAAAGACGGAAGTAAATAGTCTTACTTATAGAGGGAACTACCGCTAAAAAATAATATAAAACCTATTCTATAATTAACTGCGGAGCTACCGATAAATTTATAGATACCTAATTTATGCGTATTTATAACCTACCTACCTTACCCCTTACTAAAGCCCGCGCCCTATAACTCGCTAACGGTAGTTATATTATATAAAAGATTACCTATATAGTATAACTTTACCTAAATATAAACGGACACTAGGAGGAGCTCTGGGCCTATGTTACACTATTTACAAACTACCCTATTATCCTTAGAATAAACTGGCTCAAATAATATAACCCCACCATTAACTGGCAAAAGAGAAAAGTAACCTTTAACTTTAAATACTATAGAGAGACTTGCCTAGGGCACAGCCTAGCCGCCTCTATCTACTCCCTAGGATATTAACCTAAGGAAACCCTTATTACCCTACTTATAATTAACTGCTACTACGTAAGCGCTATGGCCTTTTACCGCATAGCACGTAGGAAAGGCTGGACTGTTACTATAGCCTCCTAATTATAACTATATAAGCTTAATAAAGATTAGGACTACGTCCTCTACAGTAATAGGATAGATATAGTTAACCTTTTAGAAAATAATGCCCCCGTAGAACTCTACGGACTTTTACCCTTAGACTTTAAGAAGGTTATAAAGCTTAAAAAAGGATTTACTAATAAGGAACTCCGTAAGCTCCTCCCTAAGAGATATTATAACTTTATTAACGTATGCTTATAAAAAAGCGTAGATATACTGCCCCTATATTAACCTAACAACTATACCATTAATATTAAATAAGGAAAAACGCCGCCCTATAAGAGACCCTACTTAATATTAAAAGATAAACTCCTAGTTGTTAAAAAGTATATTAATAAGCACCTTAATAAAGGGTTTATTCGTCCTAGTATATCCCTAGTAGCCGCTCCTATCCTTCTTACTAAAAAGCTAGAAGGAGGTATTTAATTTTGCGTTAACTATAGAGGACTTAATACTATTACAATTAAGAACTAATACCCTATATCGCTTATACGCGAGACCCTTAAACAGCTTAGCCAAGCCAAAATCTATACTAAACTCGATATTATCGCCGCCTTTAACCGCCTCTAAATATAGGAAGGTAATAAATAGAAAACCGTATTCGCATTACGCTTCGGCCAATTTAAATATACCGTTATACCTTTCGGCGTATATAACGGCCTAGGCAGCTTCTAAAGCTATATTAATAATGCCTTACGGGACTACCTTAATAACTTCTGCTCCGTGTACCTGGACGACATACTTATTTATAATAATAACCCTTTTAAGCATACTAAGCACGTTTAAAAGGTTCTATAGCGCCTTAGAGACGCAGGATTTTATATTAATTTAAAGAAGTGCGAATTCTTAGTTATAGAAGTAAAATACTTTAGACTAATTATTACTACTAAGGGTGTCCGTATAGACCCCAAAAAAGTATATATAATCACTAGATGGCAAACCCCTACCTATATTAAGGACGTATAAGCCTTCCTTAGTTTCGCTAACTTCTATCGGAAATTTATATACAACTTCTTAGGTGTTATAGCACTACTTATAGCAATAATACGAACAAAGGGCTTTTCCGCGAAAGGAAGAAAAACATATTTACATTTTATCTGGACGCCTAAATGTAAAAAGGCGTTTTAAGACTTAAAAGATGCGTTTACTAAAGCACCTATTTTAGCTTACTTTATACTAGGACGATAACTCTATCTTAAGACTAACTTTTTAGACCACGTTAACGCGGGCGTCCTTTCCTAGATAGGTAACAACGGTCTCCTCTACCTAGTTGCATTCTACTCGTCTAAGCTTATACTATAAGAATATAACTATAAGATCTATAATAAGGAACTCCTCGTAATTATATAAGTGTTTAAGGAATTCCAACCGGAACTTTCCTTAGTAGAACCTAACTAGCTAACTAAGGTCCTTACGGATTATTATAACCTTAAGTACTTTATAACTACGAAATAACTAAATTAACGCTAAGTACGTTAGAACGAGTTCCTCTCCGGTTTTAACTTTAAAATTGTATATAGGCTAGGAGTATAAGGTACTAAGCCTAATAGCCTAACACGCCGCTTATAAGACCTTTTTTAGTTAGAAGATGACCCTTATAATTAATTCTAATAACAAATAATCCTAAAAGCACGAAACTTAGCCTTAGGTATACTACCTAAGATAGAACTAACCGCCCCTTAGCTTTATACTACAGAACTAAAGTTACCCCCTAAAATTAACGAACTTATTACCGCAGTATATAACACCCCTATTAACCTATTACTATATTAACTGATTGCTATAAAGATCGCCGGCACCTATATACTGCCTACTAACCTTTAAAGCTTAGGCTAGATTAATATAGCAGCCTTAGAAGTAAAAGAGAACAGGCTCTATTATAGAGGCCGTCTATTTATCCCCAACTTAGAAGACCTATAATGGTAACTAATCTAAATAGCCCACAACCTCTAATTAAGCGGCTACCTAGGTAAAGGAGGAACCTATAAGCTTCTTAGCCGATACTACTTCTGGCCTAAAATGATAGACTTAGTTAAACGCTTTATAAGCGCCTGCTATAGCTGTAAACGTGCTAAAGCATTTTATATAAAGTACTAAGGACTACTATACCCTCTACTAGTACCTATATAACGATGGGCAGATATCGCTATAGATTTCGTTATTAACCTACCGCCTTATAAACGATATGGCCAAACCTATAAGAACATCCTTATGATAATATACCGACTTATAAAAAAACGCCACTACGTCCCAACTAAAGGCGTAGCCGTAAGCAACGTTGCTGACGCCTTTCTCCGCGAAGTCTACCGACTATATAGGTTACCCAACTCTATTACGTCTAACTAAGGTATATAATTTAACTCTAACGTATAGAGGCGGATCTGCCAACGCCTTAGTATCTCCGTTAAGATGTTTATATCCTTTTATTACGAAACTGCGGGATAACCGGAAAACGCTAATGCTAGTATAAAGGCGTACTTACAATAGGTAGTCGCCTATAGTTAGGACGACTGGGTAGACTACCTTCCGCTAGGTAAATTCGCAGTAAATAACTACATCTTAGCTATTATAGGACTTACCCCGTTTTTTGCGAATAAAGGATATTACCTATAATCCGGTATAGAGCTACTAGAGCCTATTAATAAGAAACTGCTATATAGAAAACGCCTTAAGATGCTACTTACTAATTAATATACAGACTATATAAAAGACCTACTTAACTACTGTAAAGGAGAGATGGCCTGGGCCTAAGCGAAATAAGCTTACTTCGCCGACCGCTATAGAACACCACTACCCAAGATGCGTGTTGGCGACTGGGTATGGTTAGATATACGTAATATCTCTATATAGAGACCTATAAAGTCACTTGATTATAAGAACCTTAGCCCCTACTAGATTAAATAAGTTATTAATAGAGGAGCTATATACGAACTAGGGTTCCTATCTGCCTTAGCTACCCGCGGGATATAGCCCATGTTTTACCTATGGCTACTATACTTTTACTAGCCTAACCCTCTACTAGAATAAACACAGCCTAAACCCCTATTAGTACTAATTTGAGATAAGAATGAAGACGAGAGCCATAAGGAGTGGACCGTTAAACAAATTATTGACTCCAAATACTTTGGCAAAGGTAGAGGACGGCGGCTCTACTATAAAGCTACCTACACAAGATTTGATATAGATTAGCCAGAATGGCAACTATAGGAAGATTTTAAAAACGTAAAAGATTTAATTAGCGATTTCCACTATATAAACCCATAGAAATTAGGCTTAAGTAGAGATTTCGTACCTAATCCCCTATGGGAGCCGTTACAGCTAAATCGTTGTATATTACCGTTACGTGACTACTCTGATGAGATATTAAGGAACTTTAACCGCCGGTTAAAGTTGTCTAATTGGTTAGATTCTAGACGCTAAGGAGAAGCTAACTAATTAGGATTTTCTATCCCTGGGATAGAAAATCGCTATTGGCTTGCTTACTACTAGCGCCTTAGCAATACCCTCGCACCTTACTAAGTCCTTAATAGCCTCCTTCCCCTCTATAGCCTAGTACCTTTGTATAGTAGCAATTTATAAGCTTTAAGTTAGAAGTACCTATACGAGCCCGTTATACCTATAACAATATTCCTTCTTCTAGATACCCTAAGTATTTCCCCCTATATATATATAGCAACTATAGCGTTGCCGGAGCTCCGCCTTAATAGGAGGGGGGGTAGTGTTATAGAACCCAACCGTAGGGGCCTTTATAGGAGAACCCTATGCTCTTACATACACCTCGCGTATAGCTTATATCAGCTACGCGAGGGTATATCACCTCCTTACGCCCTTGACCCTTACGATCAATTGCGCAACGTCTTGTAGACTCCCCGAATACATACGCTTTATAGCCATTGCCCGCGTTCCGTGACATTACTATATACTAGTAGATTAGATTAGTATAACGTCTAGTAGATATAGATCTGGATAAGACCTACCGATTTAAGTATTTCTACTATTCTTTAGTATTAGTATATTTAAGAGGCTTGCTGTTAATATAAACCTATATACAGCATTTTAAAATGCTAGCGGATATTACTAATTAGGATAATATGCGGGTAAATAATTATAGGTGTGGAAGGAGACCTCTACTAGCGAATTAATAATTTGGGTAGGGCTTATTATCTATATAGGCGTCTTTAAAGGTACTTAGGTGTGAGATCTTTGGGCTATAGATCCTAAATATCCTAAACACTTAATTAGCTTATTTATAGGTTAGAAAAGATAGGAGTAACTTAAGCGCTTCTTTTATGTCTTACTACCTCTACTAAAGGGCGTTAAATATTATGTCTTTAAGAAAATCAAGCCGTTAACGACTTCTTTAGGCGAGGCGTTTAGAAAGTACGTTATACCTAGATCTATGGTTAGCTTTAATAAGATAATAGTAAGGTTTACTAGACGATTTATAGTTATAGTTAAATTGCCTAGCAAGCTAATACCTAAGGGCTTTAAGATAATAAGCCTTTGTTAATATAGATATTACTATAGCTTTATATTTACCTTACCTAGCTGCTTTTTTAGGCTTCCTTCTTAAATAGATTATTAAGATATTGTTCTCTTAAATACCTCTAAGTGCGTCCTCTACCTTACCTAACAACTTCCTCTTTAGGCTTGTCGATTTTACCTATTTTTAGATAACTACTTTACGAATATTCCGTTACTCTAGGTGCTTTAATGGCTTAAAATTGCTATAGCTGGGACAGTTTAATTAAACTTAAAGGACTATTTAGAGGTGTATAAAAGGGTTAATTAAATAAAGGAAAGGCTACCGTTTAATTTTATTACGGGAATAGTCATTAGCGTAATTAATCTAGTACTCTTAATTGTATGGCAGGATAAGAATTTAGTACAGTTTTTGATAATAGCTCACTTATATAGTAATAAAGACGTTAATGAAGTTAATCGGCGTTAACCGTGGGTATATAATTCCTTCCTTAAGAAGCTGGTAGCTAACATTTAGGGCAATAATCTAGTTAAGAAGTTAACGCTTCCTAGGGTCTCTATTGACTATAATAACTAGATAGGCGGCGTTAATATTTATAATTAGCTTTAAAGCTACTATACTACCTAAATCACCACTATACGCACCTAGCTGCCCTTATTCTTCTAGGCGCTTAATGCGGCTATAATTAACGCCTATGTTATTAGTAAGAAGATCTTCTAAATGTTAAGCAGGCCCTTCCTTTAAAACCACCGCCGTTTCCATATACGATTGGCATGGAATCTCATTATTATGGGTAGTTGGTAGATGGGCCTAAATAAGCAAGATACTAAGCGTCTTCTTCGTTAGGGCTTACTAAAACACGGGCAATATTAACCTGGTATTGGGCCTAGCTATAGAAATATTAAAACAAATTGAAAAACTACCTACGTCACTGCTAAAACCCCACTACCTATAATTTAACGTTGCAGGACGCGGACTTACCGTTCTATTAAAAGATTTATAAAGAAGTAAGGTTATAAGGGCCCACTAAGGTACTAGATGTGTAGATAGAAGGAGGTAAAGAAGCTTACAATAAAGATAAGGCGAATAGTATATAAATGTGAGGTTTGTAGGCTTCCTCTATGCCTTTAGTGCTTTGATAACTTCTATTTAGTAGGTGACGACTAGGTAACTATTTTAAGCCCTCCACTTCCTTACGCCCCTGATATTGAGACTCTAAAGCTAATTGAGCTTTTAGTGCAGCGTCCTGCTTAGCCTCCTTTAAGTCCTTCTCTACCGCCTTTAATCGATCCTCTATGCCAAATAACCGCTGACTAAACCGTTCAATGACCTGTAGCACTTAATACATCTTATTTAACGTATACTGCACGTCCTCCCTTATAACCTTAAGCTGGTCCTTCACCGGCTTATCCTTATCGACGTTAAGAACGTGTATAAAGCGTACGGGTGGCAGTGGACTTTAATGGAGGATTTTCCTATATAATTAGCAGCTGGTCGACGGAGGAAGGGTAGAAACCTACAGGCATGACGTCATATATCACGACTTTTGGCTTAACTTCCTCAAAAAAAAAATTTATTGGTGTTTTCAGTGGTGGCCTTCTGCAGCATTTTGTCGGCATCGCAATATCGACGTGTTTGGTGGGGCTTGCTAGTTAAATCGCGCTAGCTAGGGTGCCTGCAGCATGCTAACCCGAGCAAAAGCGCCAAAAGCGCCCAATACGAACAGTGACTTCTGCCGCACGATGGGATACTATAATTTTAATTTTTGGTGCATTTTACATACAAAACCTGAATACAACGATACCATTGGTATTACGATACGCTCGGCTGCAGAAGCCATATCGTACTAAGGAGTTTTGCCTGTACCATAATATCTAAAAGGCAAGGCACTACCGCCGTGCCTTGTTTACAATTCATTTTCCGTACGTTAAAATACAAAGGCCATCTACGCCATGACGGTGGTAATGCTTCTACCAAGGATCTTCTTACCTTAAAGTATATATACGAGCAGTTAGTAGTACATAGAACTAGAGCCCATCGATGTAAAGACTTAACCGCTAGTATCTAAAACTAAGCATAGCGCATACCGACTTAATTGGACGCGAACACTCGACTCGTAGATGGCAAGGCTGCCTCTGGTAATCTGGTGCGTCGTTCTTCTAACATAAATACAGAACATCTGGGCTGTCCCACTGAGTGCAGCCGATGAATTGCATGGACAGTAAAGCCCATGGCCAAGCGCAACGCTCCTCCATTCTAATTTCTATTTCCCATGCAAACCGAACATACGCCTCATTAAATGCGGGCCCTGGAGGCAACATCTAATGCTTTTATAAAGTGTGAAGAATAAGAAATGAACAAAGAAATTTCATGAGCGCCCCCGGCGTTCAACCGTCATGCTCCGCGAGTTACCGGGATAAAAGGAATAGTGTTCGTTGCAATCGGTAATGATGACAAAACACTAGTTCTAACAACGCCGCTGCTCAATGCTGGTGCAAACTGAAATGCGGTGAGCTATTGCTGCCAGTGGTCAAGTACATGAAGAACAGATCAGTCAGCCAAATAGATGATCGGTGTAAACAGTAGTTTCATATCCAGTGTCAACTCTCCAATGCCATAGCTGTCATCCACATCCGTAACCGATCCTCGACTTCCCTGCTCAGACGCAACATATGCTCTGATCTGTTTCAGGAGCCCGAAGACCTGGTGAAATCGTGCATCGGCTGAGGCGTGCCAGTCGAGGGGTCTGTTGTTTCGGATAAACATATTGGCAAGAAAATAAAAATGGATGCCATCTCTGCAGAATCCAACCCGGCGGTGGTTTGACTGAGAGGGTGGATACTGTATTTGCATATCCGTGTCCCAGGCCTTCTTCCACTTGTCTAACGCATTGCCTATCATCTTGAGCATTTGATGGGCGTGAGGGAATTGCCCCGGGGTACCGTCAGTCGGCGTGGCTCGACCACTGTTGGTGTTGCTCATCGTGCCATTGGAACCATCTGTAGCGACCCAATCATTGTGAGAGAGTGGAGTGCTTGCACCACTCGAAGGGAATGTACTAAAAGTCGAAACTCCGGGGCCCTGGGAAATCTGTCGTTGTATATTGAATATCTCGATATGAAGTGCATGAATAAGAATAAACTTGGAATAGACGTTGGTACTCCGCTGCTGGAAGTCACCGCCTTGGTGAAGGAGTTTGAGGGCATCTCGCATTTGGATCTGTTTCGGCCGTTTACTTCCAGAGGTGTTTTTGCCCTGCGCAGCCTCTCCATGAAGGCCAAGAGCGTTCGCACATTCCTCGCCACTTTTCGCATCCCAAACAGCATCGTCCGCCGGTAAAGGAAGCCTAATCTCGTACACGTCGAACTTCGGAGAGCAATTGAAAAATATCACCATGGCCGCGTCCAAAAGGAATATTAAAAACATAGCTCTGGATCTTTTTTCCTGCTCTACCCACGGCTCCCATCTCCATGATGCCAGCTCACGTCGGTCTGATTGGCTAGGTTGGTGCAGAACACTAAAGCCAGGGTGATCGTTCCTAATCGGATGAAGTAGATCAACCCGCCGCGCAATGGCAGCAAGCTTCCAAAACTCTTCCCTTGCAACATGCCGCTGAGAATGATTACCATGCCAAATAAACAAAGCCTGAAGCAACATCAACGCCTGGATTTCTTCGATATCAGAAGTCATCTGATCAGCTGTGTCAACACTTTCATGAACAGAGCCACTGATGAGGCCGTAGACATGAGATGATCTATGAACCGAGGTATTCACAAGTTCCATCAGCCATCGAACCTGAGGTACTCCCATACGGTCCGAGTACACAGCCCCGATGCAGATCATTGTGAGAAGAAGCCCGTTGTTTGCGTTGATAGGATTGAATGTAGGCATGTGAATCATTGGCCAATGACTTTGGAAATTTTTGAACTCCTCCAAAAAATGTTTGAGATTATCGACCGTTAACAGTCCTTTTAAGCCTTCGAGGTCTTGGACATCGCTCGAGCCCGGTGCGAGGAGGGACGGGTCAGGGTAGCAGTAAGATATTAGCGCGTCCGCTTTGCTCTGCAGTGGATCAGACGGGCCGATCACCCAATTATCAAATATGGGAGATGTGTCAACAAACCCAGAAGCGTTCGAGTATAGTCCGTTGAATATGCCATCATGCGGGGCTTCGCCAGAGGTCTGAAAATTGTTCACGGTCAGATCGACTTCGGCTTTGGCGGGATTTGGATCACTCGCCATACTGGATGGAAGCATAAAATTGTCCTGGGCTTCTGGATGGAATGAATTGCTCCATCTCAAATCGTTCTCCTGCCCATTAGGAAGCCCATCAATATTTGGCAGATTCGGCCGACTGTAGATGCCTGAGTTCGAGTCTTCACTTTTAACAGCCATACTTTGAGCCATTTCAGCGTTCGTGACGGACGAATTATAACCGAAAGGGTTGGAGGAATTCGGCATTTGTCCGGATGATTGATTTTGTTGGGTACCGTATGCCGTAAGGCTGTGCGTGATATTACTAGGTAGGGTTGTTGATGTTCTGAAGTCATTGGAAGCATCGAAGCTAATCCGTCCTGAGTTCACAAAATCTAAGCTCAACAAACTTCTGCGATTCTCGTCAACACCACTACCCGGACGTATTAAGCTGTTTGATCTAGAAGTTCGCGCGGATATAGGCGGGAGGGCATCGGAGTAAGTCGATTGTTCTGAAGATAGCGGTGGGATTCCGCTAAGAGGGTTACCGTACATGCCACCCGGATATGCCACGGAGGTATTGATGGAATTCAGAAAACTGTGTTCATTTGGGTTACCCCCCGATAACCTATTTTTCCGAAGATGAGATTGTGAGTTTGCAAGATGATTTGCACCCGTAGGGTTGCCCCGCCGTATAGAGCATTTCTGGAAGTGACGTTTCAGAATGTCACTGCGTGAAAATGTATCCTTACAAAGATGGCATTGGTATGGCCGCTCACCGGTGTCTTCAAAAAATTAGTTGTAAAGATAGGTACACAAAAGGAGAGACTTACGTCTTAGCAGATGTCTTTTTAGGTGCTTTAGGTGTAAATACGTCTTATTACAGTGAGGACATTCAAATTTGTTATCCGCATTTTTGGTAGGGTTTGTTGGCGCCTTTCCTGCCGCTGGAGCAGGACGGCCAGGGTGAGTTGGCAAAACACCTCGGCGCCCTTGTTGTCCCACGACGTGCACTGGCTCTGGCTCCTGGTTCGGTAATATCGGAGGGTGGGTAAAGAGCTGGGATTGGCTCAGCTGACTCGAGAGGCCCAGCCCGCCCTGCCGTAAGTCTTGTAGAGAGCCAGTCAATGGCGCCGGAGCAATCGGATGCGGATTGGAATGAGCAGTTGATGATGACAGAAGCCCGGACTGAGAAGAGGAGTTTGTGGGGTTGGAAAGAAGGTACGATGGTGATGGTTGTATAGGTCTTAGCGGAGGATGAGCTGCAATAGGAGGTATGACAGTGTTTTGGTTTGATTGTGCCGATGTGGATGGCGTATGGGGACTTATTGGCGTCTGCGGATTGCTGGTATTCTGTCCATACAGAGGTGGAAACTGGGATGGGTTGCCGTTCAAAGGTGGGAGAGTGTGGAGATGTCCCTGCGGGCCATGGAATTGATGTGGAGCTAAAGGTTGGAATTGACCTCCAGACGGCGTCGATAGACCATGGGGACGGTAGCGACCGTCCATGATACGGGATCAAGGACAAGATAGAGAACCGCGACCAATTGGAAATACTCCTGGAGGACACATTCGACGCTTCGTCTTACGGGTGGTTGCGGAGGCGAGGACGACAGCGGGAAGCCACAAAATGTCTGCACAGCACCGGTGTGACTAGCACGATGTGGTCGAGATACGCAAAAGTAGCTGGTTAACGAAGGTTTGCAGATGCGGAGCAGGTGGGTCTTGAGATAGCGGGTGGTTAGTGGAGGACAGGGCCAAAAGATAAAATACAAGCGCAATTGCGATAACCCAGTGGGTTGGGTGGAGCTGGAGGCCTCTGTGCCTGGCTCGGGGCTCTGGTAGTGGTGATGTGACTACAGATGTAGTTGAAATCTAGTTTCTCGGCCGTGTGGTTCGAGCGGGCAAGGGATTTCGTGCAGATCGAGCCTCAAGGACCCACTACTCGCCTCAGCCTCAGCCGTGGGAAAGTGGAGCGTCTGGAGCACGAGGCAACAAGGTACAAGACCAGTACCAGCGGAGACTCAGCGGAGGGAGTGCCTGTCTACCCGTGTCTGTGATGTTGGAGTGGGTAGTGTTAGGTAGGACGAATTGCAGAAAATTTCAAGGCGAGTCTTGGGGGCGCTGCTCCGATTACGCAACGAGGCCAGCAGCGGCTGGTTGTACTGGGCTGACCAACACCTCACCGTGCGCTGACTGCGCGGATCAGAGCGGACGAGCCGAGCAGCACGCAGATGGCGGTAGAGGGAAACAAGCAGCCGTCGGGGAGGGCGAGTGCAGTGCAGGAGAGTCTTCCGGGGGGATGGTTGGAAGACTAGCAGAGACTGATGCCCTCCACGTGACGGTAGAGACGCTGGGAAGTGAGACCATTCACGGCCTGCGGCAGCGGGAAAACCACGGCGGTTTTTGCAAAGTCTTGGTTCCTGCGTCGAGCTTCCTATCTCTACGACGAATGCTGGGTGGTGCGTGCTGCTCCCGTCGGCCGACCGAATTACCCAGTCCAAGGAAGCCGCGCAATGAGAGAGAGCGTTTTGGCTGCGCTGAAGGAGATCATCTCTGCATGAGGCAATTCAGGGGCTGTCCATTTCAAGTCCAATCAGTTTGCGTACGTCGTCACTGAGCTGGGCGATTCGCTCCCAGCAACAACCTTGGAAGCTCGGTGGTGTTGAGGTGCGTAACCTACCGAGAGCCGCCTGCAAATTTGGCTTGAGAAGCAACGTGGAGGCAACTCTGCCGGACAGCCACAGCCGGGATTGTTTCCTACAAGGGCATTAGACGCAGATGGGCGTTTTATCCCCGAGCGATCCTCGGCCGTAATTCCGCCTCTGTTCTCTGCGACACTACTTCTCAACCTTTTTTTTTTATACAACCCGGCACTCGTCAACGGCACGCGCCTGCTCTTCTTAACGCTGTAGACTGCATTAGCGGCCGAACTATAGTGTTCCTGTATGCTGCCGACGTGTTTAAACAGCCAAGATGCTTTGGCCAGGCCTGAGCACGTGCAGACCTTCAGATTATGAATAGCATAACAAAATTAAGTAAAGGTAGTTAGCACTTTCAGACAGCACTAGGATAAAATAGGTTCCTAATGCTCAGGCGACATATATAGATGAAGCAGGTGTAGGCGAGCATTAAATAATTGCATGAACAGTCGTAGGGAAATTATTAGAGCAGTATAGCGCATGATAAGCCCGATGGCAATTTAAATTAAAAAATTTGTGAAGATATCCTTAAACACCTCAGTGAGGCATTCATTACGAAAACATGGCGATGCACATAGTAGTAGCTTTGCATCCACTTCGGCCTGAGATCAAATGCCGGAGACTACTTCTAAGCCTAAAAACAGATATCCTCACCCATTAATGGCTATACTAAATAATGCTAGAAGCTAGTCAGCAATTTTTCACGGTTTGCGATCAAGGCCAGTGGCAGCGGTACATCATCCTTGCATCAATTCCATCTCTTACTTTGAAAACATGAATTCCATAAATATCTACACTACTTCCACTAGTGTACTTAATTATAATCTCAGAACTATTTTAACGTTCAGCAAGTTTGTTGATGCTTGATTAACCACTGTTTATCTTACAGATATTATTACGTCAATGAAAGATGCATCCTTGAACACCCGTTGCACCTTGTATGTTCTGAATTCATATTGTGATATAGCCTCCAGATACGACTCAATTAGAGAACACCGCGTCTATGTACAGCTATTTACACGGCAGGATATTTCTCACGACTTTTGTGTTGACGTATGAGCTCTACCGTGCTCAAAATATGTCCATTGTCCTTCAGCAGGTTTCTCCTCGAGCTCTTCCCAACTTTGCGTTACGGGTGGTTAGCTGTTATTGTCAAGCGAGTGTAAGACGGTAGGGGTGAAACTTACGCCTTTGCTTCGATCATCATATCTACCAACTTATGTTCTCCTTCCGCGACTTGAATGACTTCTTCAATCAGCCCCGCACCAATTTTGCTTTCGATGTCCGAGATTCTGTAGGAGGGTTATTAGAATAATTTCATTGTATGAAAGGGCGAAACACCCTTAAACAATCAGAGAAAAATGAAACCAACATACTGCTCCACTGTTAACTGTGGTTCGGGATCAAGTTTAATCTTTTGAATTCTGTCCATATCCAAAGGCTTGTCTCCTAGGATCTTTGCTTTCTGATTCCGTCTTTCGGTCTGCGATCGGGGCCCTTCTACCTCCCCAGCTTTAATGCGCTCACCGTCCCACTCATCCTCCCGCTCGTCAAGCTCTTCTTCGAGCGGAATTGTGGCGACGAATGGTTTCCCATCAATTGTATACTTGAGTCCCTCGAAGCCGCCTGGATTATCCACAATCCGCATCCGAACCTTGTCCTGCCAAGCATTAAACCCATGGGGCTTCGCCGCCTTGACTATCTGTAACCGGTGTTTGGTGAGAGCTTCAGCCGATTGGCGGTATACTGAAGATTCTGGTAGTTGCTTGAGCTTATCCAGAGTCGAGCTGTACAGGTATATCAGGGCGGACCGGGGTGAAGGGTGGGTGACCAGGCCACAGAGGCCGGTCGGGGCGCCGGGTTCAAGGAAGCGGCCTGCCTTGACACTGGCGAGGAGTTTCAAGGCAACCCTCATATTAGCGGTCGAAGAGGCGCGGCGACAAGACGAGTGATGTGTTGGCGGATTGGCGTGTCGATTGACGTTGTGAGGCTCCTGTGTGGGCTGTGAGTCTATGCACGGGCCGTATTCGAGGTCTTGGCTCGCTTTTCAATCAGCCTGTGCAAGGAGACGGAGTCGACGGATCCATAATTGCTCGACTGCTACACTTACTGCTTCACATCCTGGGAGAGCGTGGTTGAAGTGTCCGCGACTTTGTATAATTACGGCAACTGTGCTTGTGGAGCCTCTTCCGCGGACGACTGGCTTGCTCTCAAGTCCGTGAACTGTCCTCAGACGGAGGATCTGCCTCTTCGTCCAGATATCAATACTCTCATTCGCCATGCGCGTATTACTCTACTCCATTCTGTCGCTCGCGACTCTTCGTTCCGTACTTGCAGGATCCCCCGTCGAAGCAGCTGCAACATCTACTTCTGTAGCTAGCGGCATTAAGATACAAACAGCCGCTGCAGTTAAGCCATCGGATAGTCTAGATGATGCTCCACCAGAAACTATATTCAACGGCCAGGCAGTGCCACCGATGAAAGAGCTTTCGGGAGTAACTCTCGATGAAGAGATTAGCAAAGGCTACTGGTAACATTCCACAACCCTAACAAGACCCGTCAGACTACTAACAATGTATTCAGGCTAGTAGAATTCTTCTCTCCTTTCTGCAGTCATTGCATGGCATTTAAGCCTACATGGCAAACTCTATACGAATTCTATTATACTTCAAAACCGCTTCCCGGCACACAGAAGAACTCTGAGTCACTGAACTCCTTTTCCCGATACTACAACTTTAAATTCGCCAAACTTGATTGTATCGCTTATAGGGATACATGCTCTGCCAAGGAAATTGAGAATTTCCCTTCTATCGTGTTGTTCAAGGATGGCAAAGAAGTCAAGAAAGTCAAGGGAGCAAGGGAACTTGCGGAATTGAGCACCTGGGTAGAGGAGACACTAGAATCAATACGGCCCGGGTCACGACCAAAAGAGGGTGTGACTCTTCCAAAGGTTGGTGCTCACGAAATAGACCCAGCTTCAAAACCCGAGACCTCTGAAGCTAAAGATAAGGACCCTGCTGGGGGTGCTGCCGCTGCTTCTAAACATAATGCTCTTGCTAGTCAAAGCAGCTCACCATCCGCACTACCCAAGGCGGAACTGACAAAGGCTAAAACAACGCCGAACCCCACAGGCGTATCCGTACCTCTCACTGCCGAAAAATTCCAAAAGGTGGTTACCAACACTCGAGATCCCTGGTTTGTTAAATTCTATGCCCCTTGGTGTCACCATTGTCAAGCCATGGGTCCAAATTGGTCGCAGATGGCTCGTGAAATGCAAGGAAAACTCAGTGTTGGAGAAGTCAACTGTGACATTGAGAAACGCCTCTGCAAAGACGCGCGTGTTAAAGGATATCCCACATTGTTATTCTTCAGAGGCGGCGAGCGTGTGGAATATAATGGACTGCGTGGAATTGGAGATCTCATTGATTTCGCAAACAATGCAGTTGATATCGGCTCTGGGGTCGTTGATGTTGATTTCGATTCGTTCGAAGAAATGGAAGAGACCGAGGAGGTAATCTTCCTCTACTTCTACGACCATGCAACAACGAGCGAAGATTTCCAAGCTTTGGAGCGCCTCACGTTGAGCTTGATTGGTCACGCGAAATTGGTCAAGACGAAGGATCCCAGGCTTTCCACTCGTTTCAAGATATCAACATGGCCACGTTTGATGGTTTCCAGGGATGGTAAACCAACTTACTATACTGCGTTAGCTCCTAAAGATATGCGAGATTTTAGGAAGGTGTTGAACTGGATGAAATCAGTATGGTTACCAATTGTTCCTGAGCTCACGTCCTCGAATGCAAGAGAGATAATGGACGGCAAGCTTGTTGTTTTGGGTATCCTAAGCCGAGATCGATCGGACGAGTTCATCAGCGCAAAACGAGAGATTAAAAACGCGGCATTGGAATGGATCGACAAGCAGACACAAATGTTCCAGCTCGAGAGACAGGAACTCCGTGATGCGAAGCAGCTACGTATTGAGGAAGCTGAAGACCGCAATGATCAGAGAGCTCTGCGAGCTGCTAAGAGTATCCGTATTAACATGGACGAGATTGAACGCAAAGGGGTTGGTTTTGCCTGGGTTGATGGGGTTTTCTGGGAGCGGTGGATACGCACGACGTATGGTATCGATGTGAAAGATGGTGAGAGAGTAGTCATTAACGATGAAGACGTAAGTATTCGAACCGCATTCAATGACGCGTAGTATACTCACAACCATCTAGAACCGTAAATACTGGGACATAACAATCAATGGTGATCCCATCAGGCCTTCCAGGACGTCAATACTGGAAACACTCTCAAAAGTTGTTGCGTCACCCCCTAAAATTAGCCCGAAGTCTACAACCGGGGCTATAGAGCACTTCTTCTTCCAAATAAGGAACGCCTGTGGAAGTCACCCTTGGCTTGCATTAGGTGTTTTTATCGGTTTCCTCGCTAGCGTCTCAATATGGGGCAAATCACGCATTCGTCGGGGTCGGAACTTTGGAAGTAATACTGGGGGTTTTTTCCAGCTCGACGGTAAAGAGGGACTCTTAGGAGGCGTCAGCGCTAACGGGAAGGTGGATTAAATGGCTATGGGAGCAAATGCTGTCTTTCTTTTTGTATCATACTGTTTTACATAGGTTGGTACTGGTCAACAAGGCGTACATAGGTAGTGAGTAATATTATTATCTCATAAGATTTCCAACAATATCCCTTGACCCGGTGGCGTCCTACGAGTATATGGCCCGTGCACGAGCTTTAGGAACACCAGGCATTCTATATAGATTAATTTATTAATATATCACTATAATGCCTTCTAATCGTGCTTCTAGAGACATAGACCTTATTTAGCCTACTCGATACATCGTTCTACCGAATCAGACTATAAAAAAAAAACCTTAAAGCCCTACATCGGGAAAATATTCGCAGGCTGAAATTCATTTGATAGGTGATCAAATACTATCAAGTCAATTGCCTGCTAAATGGCTTGTCGTTGGCGTTGTTGACGTTGTTGACGCATTTGACGTATTTGACACGCAGATCGACTCGACAGTTTTTTAATTTCCTACATCACTTAATTTTCGCTTAAGCTCTACGCTAAAATTATAATAATTACATAATATTTTATTTTATAAAAAGTTTACTTACAATGAGTCTTATTATACGTGTATTATATAATACTTATAATATACTTAACTTAAAAGACTTTAATATATTTAATTGCGTAGGCTGCGCGTAGGCTATGTATTAAAAAAAACTCGATATAGGCCAGTTCGTTAAGTAATATATTAATTATATCAAGTAAGTCAATTACCTATCAACTACTAGCAGTTGAGGCCATCTAAAGGGGACGATATTTTGTCGATATAGCCGCCGCCTAAATTCAAACCTCTTACTATAAACAATTTTAACGACTATGCTAAGCTAAATCTCTCTCCTAATATAAGTTTACAAATCCTTTTTAGTTTCTTCTTTATAAAAGAGATTATAAAACAGTTATAAGGTATTAAGGCTCTACGCTACTAAGGACTAAATGTACTTAAATATATAAGTACTAGTATACCTAAATAAGTACGTAGTGTAGAATAATATATATACTAGTTATAGCCAAATAGGTACTAAGGCACCTAATATAAGTATATAGGGCTCTATTTAATACTAAGGATAAGGAATATACTTATTTTATAAATTAGACACTTAGGAAGAAACCTTATTAGCGTAATAGTAAGGATTTAGTGCTACGCCTATAGACTTCTATAAAGTCCTAAGCTAATTATATTATACTAAGAGGAAGTTTTCCTTAAGAGTTTAAAAGCTTATAGGAGCCTTTTATATATAAACTTAAAGTTGTTTATTAGGGGATAACTATTCTAGTAAAAATTATATCCCTTTATAACGTATAACAAAATACTAAATTTTAAGATAGTATTAAAGACGTAGGCAATAACTATAGAGGAGAAGAAAGGGAGTCTCTTTTATAGACGACTTGAATTCTTTCTCTCCACTATTATAGCCATCGTTATACTCTCGTTTTCTAACTTTACTACGCTACTCTATAATACCGCTCCTACTATACCTAGCTATATATCCTCTACTAATATCTTCGCCTTTACTATTAACTCTAACCTCTAGCTTTAAAACGAGTCCTTTTATATAAACTTGTATATTAATACTAACTAGCCCTATTAATATATCTCTTTAACAAAACTCGCTAACGCTAGCTTTTACTATTTAATTTCTAGTAACTATAAAATAAAAATATAAAATATGGTGGGGTACGCTTTCTATAACATAGAGTTATATAGCTTAAATAATATAAACTACCTTATTAAAGAGTTAATATTACACTATAAATAAGATTATTTATAATTACAACTTGGAGCTACTTTTATAACCCCCTCCTAAGTACTATAATAATACCTTATATAATAAATTTAACACTTTAATTTTAATTTTAATTTTTATTATTATAAGGGGACTTTATAGATAGGGGGCTATAAGACACAATTATAGAATAGGATAGATTATAGAGGAGATGAATTCTTAGGGAGGTAAGGCCTCTAGGATTTGTAGAGACTATATACTTATTGGTATACCGTTATATATTATCTATCTATCTAACCCCTACTTTAAACTCTTAAAAAACCTTAATAAGGAAAAAATATAACTAGAGAAAAAATATAAGGATTACTGGAGACCTATTAAAAGCCTATTAAAAGTATGCTAGTAACTACCTAGGCTAACCTAAGGATTTTTATATAACTTTACTCTAAGCCTTTATATCGGTCTATAATTAGTCGCGAGTATTATAGGTAATTTAGCATTCTTAGTATAGTTCTATAGAACCTTTTAGTATAGGATTTAATATATAAGGCCTTAGCTTACTATTATCTTTAACTATTAAGATATAATCTATAATCCTTTTCTATAATCCCCTACGTTACTAATAAATTACTCCCGTACTTGCCCTTAGGCTATTATATATTATTATTATTTATTGCTTAACGTCCGATTTGGATCCCTATTAGGCCCACGCGGACTACCCCTTATATATATATAGGGAGAAAACTCTATTTGAGAAAACCCCGTAATCCATCTCCCCGCCTTTTAGGACTCGCCTATAAGGCGCCTACAAGGCGCCTACAAGTCACCTATAGTGCTCTACTACCTTACTTTTTAACCTCTTTGGGAACTACTGCTGCTGTAATAAGCCTACGGACGCGCTAGTATCGTAAACTTTACTCTACCACTGTAGAGTCATTAGGGGGCGCCCGTTGCTCGCCCCCCCCACCCTTTATTACTATTTCCTTTATAACCTGGAACTAGTTTAGTATATTTTAGCTAATAAGCTACTAGGTAACCGCCTTAAGGCCTTTTTATATTAAGAGTAGTATATTATAGTTCTCTGTGCCAGTTACTAAGAGTATTACTTCTTAGTTGGTGCGTAAGGGGCATAATAGTATTACGTATTTTGGTGTTTGCCTTAGCCAGCCACATTCGCATCCTAGGCTACCTACTAGGACACCCACCCAGTAGAGCCAGTTTTTTAGTCCTATTATTCCTGTTCTTAAGAGTGTTACTATTATATTTTCTACCTTTATTAGGCCTTCTTAGAGCCCTAGAGTATTTACCCCCTATAGCGTTAACTATGCTATAGCTTAGGTTCCTCTTACCTTAGTTAGCCTCTATACCTTTAACTCCTATACACCTCTTTAGCGTTAGTCTAGCCAGTATTATATTACAGTAGATAGTTTTCCAGCGTTCTTTTATACTCTACTTTAGCTCCTTTCTCTTTCTTACTATTGTCTTTGCTGGCCTCTTACACGTCTCCCTTCCTCCTCTATATAGGCCTAGGCCCTAAAGCAGCACTATTCTTCTTCTACTTTCTTTACCTGTTTCTCTAATATGTCTTCCCTACTTTAGGGTTATTAGTTTATTCTCCTATAGGGCGCCCTAAAGTCCCTCTATAGTTTATTTAGGCGTGTCTTAATATACTTTATAATATTAGAGTTATATTTATTTTACGCCCTTTATATTACAGCGGCTTTAATATATAGTTGTAGGGGGGGAATATTAGCTTTCTTTTTAAGCAGTGCTGTGGCCGTTCGCTTATATCCGCCTATTATACTCTAAAGGCAGGCTGTTTAGACCTTTTAGAGTAGTTTAAGGAGCGATTTAGGGGGGCCTTTCTTAGATTCTCTAATG
>Ga0307515_10001934_pt1 | contig 45965 bp, 16 predicted proteins | sample 17_EM_MG_FD_194513 | JGI IMG/M metagenome (GOLD analysis project Ga0307515, IMG submission 194513) | Populus trichocarpa ectomycorrhiza microbial communities from riparian zone in the Pacific Northwest, United States - 17_EM | ecosystem: Host-associated > Plants > Roots > Unclassified | place... | reverse complement strand
TACGAGGTATTTCTTTTATATCTTATTAAGTTTAACACTAATTTAGGAAGAATCTGCTTCTATTTTAGTGGAGTACTAGGGGGTGTAACAATGGCTCTAGAAGAGTCCTCTACATGCGTCTACACGCGTTTTCCTGCTTATATAAGCAGATACCCCCTATTCGGTCTCCGCAGCAACTACTTCGGTATCCCCCGGACCCCGTAGATATAGGCCTATATTAAGGCCTATATTCCTCGTAGTTAGATTTAATAGCTTCATTCATTCATTCCAATATCATTCAGTTCATCAGGGTCTAACGATATTAGTTAGAATTCGCTAGTAGACGCGTCAGCATTACCGTTTAAGCTATGATCTAAAGCGTGCTAGAGGTCGGTAGGTATAGTAGGATTAGAGCGAGCTGTAGAAAGGCTTAAGGTAGTCGTTTGGCCATTCTCTAATGCGTTAGAAGCCATAGTAGTAAAGCTCTTCTTACCTACTAAGACTCTAGCGGCGATATAACAGTGTAAATAACGGGTAATTCTCGGGTAAACTTTTTTAGTAAGGGAGACTAAGAAAAATAAGGTTTAGGGCATGACGACTTGTTAACTCTAGTAATATATCTATATAGTATCAAAAGTTTTAATATTATTAACCAATTCAATTCGATCAGAGCCTTTAGATTGATTGAGTTGCCAAGCCAGCGAACTCTCAGTTGGTTGAATTGATTGAGTCTTGGCAATCAATTTAATTCAATATTGAAACCTCGTTGATTGATTTGCAACCCTGACGCCCACGGTAGTCTATACATTAAGGCCCCAGTTTTTTAAACTTCTGTGGGTTGTTCTAAGCCCCCACATAGATCTTACCATACTAAAGTAAGTCGAACGTACAAGCCGGAAATAAGTAATCTATGACGATTATGGCCGTTTATGTGAGCCTATGAGGCCTATACGGCTACGTATGCGCTTCAGGGAACAGGGCCTCAAATAGCCTAACAGAACACACTTAGGGTCGACTAATAATCCTCTTTAATTGTATCACTTTTCCTTGGAAATACAAGCTAATGAGAATTCAGGAAACCTAAGAGCGATTACGGACTTTTCTGATCACCAGTTGTAGAAAGACTAAGACACTTAATGTATATTTGAATACTTTGCTTCTTCTTATACCATGCGCTTATTGGGTTTCAAATTGGTCCATCTAAATATAGAACATCTTATCACGTACTCTTTCATGAATCCGCACACGGCCCGGATCCACTTCTTGCCCCGGCGGCCCTCCTGTCACACTTGCGGTAGGGCTTGCTGTCGGTGTTGGATCAAATAGTCCGCTCAGGTAGCACCGAGCCCTTTCACAAACAAGATCAGCGTAATACGCTGGGGGACAAATGCTAACTGCCTTAGTAGCCCTTCCAAATAGATAGCATAGATTATGGGTTAGATCCTCCACTATATCTGCTGCACTCTGGAAGGGCTGCTGCACCATTCTGCGACGGAATATCTCGTCGTAAATCGTATAGTAATGGGCAGGGCGAGCCGTTCCTTGAATTGCAGTATGAGCTTGCAAGAAGAAATCCCAGTTTCGAGCTTCTGTAACCCCGCGGTCGACAACGGTACCATTCTGCGGGTTAGAGGACCGGTCAACGTCCTCTTTCTTGGTAGGGTAGAACCGTGTGTTATGGCGTTTTCCGACAATGATTATTGTTATGTACGGGATGCCTTGCTTGGTAAAGATAGCCGGGTAGAGTTCTTCGCACGCTTTACGGAGTGCCGGCAGTTCTTGATCAAGAACTTGGTGGTATTCGCCTTCCGATACCCCATCTCTATACACAAGGATATTCTCTGGATAACTATCATTCCGTTTCATCCACAGGTGGAGGCGAGATTTGAACAAGCTGTCAAGACCTGAAACCAATTCCTGTTGGGCAGTTTGGATCTGTAAGTCTGCCGGCCACTGTGCAAGCCATCGATCAACAGAAGCAACAATGCTTGCCACACTGGGCGCATTCGAAGAAGACCCAGGAGAAGGGTGGGTAACATCGATCCCTACAACCATAGTCTTGCCCTCCGCCAATATGCCAAGCTTGGAATTGTCCAGAAACTGATTTCGCCCGCCAAGTTTGAGGTTTACCTTCAATGCCACATTTGCAAAGTATTGGCTGTTAGCACGAGCAAACTTTTCTGCAACCACGCAAACATTGAGAAGTCCCTCTTTGACGTCGCAAGCGTACTTGACGCTGTTATAGATAGTCGCGTCAGCAGAGGGCATAATCACTAAGAGCAACCTCGGCGGAGGCTTCGTGGGATTGCTCGTGAATCGGTGTATTGCTTGTGCAATTTCAGCTTCGGCATTCCCAGCAGTAACGCTCATATGCAACCCAGGAACGCAATCATTCGCGTTTATTCCAACCTGTCTGAGCGTAGACGTGAAGGCGTTCAAAGACGTATTCAAACTTGCATCGTCTCTCCACGGATCGAATGAACCCTGAGACGATATCCAAAGGTACGTCCAGTAAGTCAAGTCTGACTTAGTAGCAACTTCGAAAGACTGCATATTCCAACTACCGAATCTGGGATTAGCAATTTTGCTCCTGCCATACTTCACGTCTGGGCTGTTTAGGACACGTCCTGGAACAACTATCAATTTTGGCGTCACGTTGATTCCAAAATTACCCTTCTGAGATTAGTAATATCCAGAGTGTAGGCGGAGAGAAATGTACTTACAAGGGTGGAATTAGTAGGATCGAACCCCAACATTTGAGTTCCTGAAGTAGCGATTGATTGCGCATTTTGAGCTGGTTTGCGTACCGCAAATCTTATCATTTGCTGTGTCTGAAAAGAGCTCAGTTTCGTATTCGAGGTTTGCCCGGGCAGTACCTCGCACACTTCGGGGGGTAAGTATGATGGGTTTTGCCGACTGCCAACATTGATGACAGGTAGGGTTGGGTCTTTGATTGTGATGTCGTGAGCTATGACAAAGTGAGCACGATTACATTTGGGGATGTTCTTCTGCACTGATATGAGAAGACTAACTTTGCCTAAAGAAATCATACACGCTAATATATTGACCCTGTGAAGGAGGCTCAGGGCCAAGTTTTGCGGCCTTCCTCCCCCTATTTCCGTTTGTCACACTTGTCACCTGCGGTTTCCCGGCAGGCCCTTGTCCACGGTCTCCTAGAAAGAACTTGACATCTTTGGGTCCACTGCCAAATTCAAGGACAATGGGCGGGTTTTGCTGACCACGCCCATCGTCGCGTGTTGCTAAGCCCAGTACTACCTTTATCCTCGGGATCGTGGAACCAGATCTGTTCTTCTTCACAATATGGGTAACTTTGATAGAAAGCTTTTTAAGGAAATTTCCCAACTTTACCGTACTTGGGCCATTGGTTCTGATATATGTAAGCATCAACTTATCGAGAGGACCGTCATCATAGAACGCCGCGTGTTTGACCTGAACGTTGACGAGAATGCGGGCAGTAGCTGCGCGGACGCTCACAAAAAATCCTCGAAGAGCCAAAAGCCCTGCTCCTAAATCAAACCTTTCGGAGGTAGCCGCGGCTAGGTGAAAGTGCTTATTCGCGCCTACAGAGGCTGTGTACGAAACTGCCTTGGGATGATTGCCTACGACTATATTAAGGGCCTGGATTATCTCATCCTTAGATCCGAATAAAGCTCCGGAATGAGATGAAGTAAGATAATCTATGAGCTCGGATACGGTGAGCGCGCCGGTGGGCTGGAGATGGATTCGGTATATTCTTGCATTCGGAGCGGGGTCGTCTTCATCCTCGGCCTTATAGTGTATTGCGTAATCATCTTCATCTAGATCAAGCTCAGTCTTGCTAATAAGATTGGATTTGAAGTCGGTGGCGATGTCGTGTCCATATTGAACCAGGTGCTCTTCAAGCAGGAGCTGAACTACCCTCTTAACCTTCTTACCCGTTGGTGTTCTGCCGCGCTGATCCGGCAATATTTCAATACTGTAACGGAAGAGCAGCAAATCCCCAAACGCCATCAAATCCAAATAGTTTGCCCACAGCAACACCTCCCTCCCTCGGGTACCAAATCCGGGCCGTAGAGGCAGCCTCGGGTCGAATGCTGGCTTTCCCATTGGAGATTTCGCCCGGACAAAATTGGCTGCAGTCTCAGTCTCCCTTTCGATACGAGTGACACGCATGTCTGGCTTAGCTAGATGGCCGCCATTAGGACTGGAAAACACTCAGAGATTAGTCTCCAAGATGTAGTAGAACGAAATTGCAAAGATCTCACTTGAAGATTTGTGCATCAATGGGGCCGCCTCGGCCCCTGCCAGATCCACCGCGATCGCCTCTGCCTCGACCTCTTGCACCGCCTCGCTGGTCTTGACGATATGTGGAGAATCCCTGTGGGGCTGGAGCCCCTCGTCCTCTTCCGCTTGCATGGAACGGAAGAGAGGAGTCGCCATGGGCACGGCCATGGGCACGACCACGGCCGCGATCGCGACCGCGACCACTGTCTGATGGGTTGCTAGACATTGAGAATGGTGAGTAATACCTCTTTACAAAGATTCAAGATTCAACTAATTTGAGGAGCGTAAAAATTTATTATACTGCAGCTACCCCGCCTTCTGCCCGGTTAGTGACGAATCAATTGAAGTTCAAGGGTGAATGACGTGGAATTCCTTTGAACAACGATGGCTTTGGGCCTAAGGCCATGTTTTACGCACGTACGCATTTTAAGTCACGGAGGTCCGTGCAGAGCGAGAAAAGGCTAGAGTTATAACCTTATATAGAAGTTAACTATTAACTTCTAGGCTCACAGCTCGGCGTGGTCCGCAAAAAACTCGGCGTGGTCCAAAAGTTTAACGTGGTCCGAACTTGCAAACTAGCTTTCGGACGGGGGTGCAGCTAAGCGTGGTCCGGAAAAAGTTAAACGTGGTTGCCGATAGGGGTCGGCAAAAGCTGAGTGTGGTTACCAATGGAGCCACCGGAAAAAGGCGGGGTGCAGCTGAGCGTGGTCACGGAAAAGTTGAACGTGGTCACCGATGGGGTTGGGGAAAGTTGAGCGTGGTCACCGATGGAACCGCCGGCAAAAGGTTGGCGTGGTCACACTTTTGCCCATATAGAATACGTATCGCTAGCTATATTTAAATTAAGCGACTATATAAACCAAAATATCTAGAGTATATGCTAAGCATATATACGTAGATATACTAATATATAAATATACGTATATATATATATATATACATATATACGCGTATTTATACGTACCTTGCTATACTAATAGTAAGCAAAAACTATATTAAAGTAAATAAGAGTATAGCAGGGTAGCTAAACGGCCTACTAGTTAGTATAAATAACTATATACTACGTATATGCTAAGTATATGCAGGCAGCCTATAGCGTACCTAATATTGAACACGAAGATAATAGTTCTTAAGATGATATAATTGGCAGAGAGAATATTGAGGATAAGGAGGAGGAGGAGGAGGAGGGTTAAGATAGTATGTAATAGCGGGTTCTATTTTATATGGGTCTCTTTAAGGTAAGACTACGTACGGCTCTATGTATAGGCTATGTATATACTTAGCATAGCTAGAATACACTTTAAGACTATAGAGTACTTATTAGCTCTAATAATAAGCATTAAGTTATCGTCTAAGAGGTAATAGACTATATTATAATGCTAGAATATCCAGTAACTAGAAAAGAAGGAATTGCATATTTTATCTATAAAGTAATACCTCTACTATTTATAGATATAGATAAAGAAATAGTATGTGAGGTTATTAAGTAGTATATATTAAAGGTAAGTAATATATATGCTAGGTATATGCCGTATTTATACCTTTAGTAGATTTAATTCTTATTCTATAAAACTGGTGACCCTAAAATTACACGACTATAGCTCCTTAGAGAAAATAATAATTGGGAGAGTAAAAAAGCATTTTATTAAGCGTTTAAATATAGCGGTATTAGATACTGCGAGTACGCCTATAAGGATATCCTCTGTATATCCTCCGTATATAATAGGGTTAAGCTTAAATCTATTAACGACCTCTAAAAGCGTAGTAGTTGTTTATACTAGGGAGATATTAATAAATAGCTAAAGTAAAGTATAGAGAAGTAAGTATTGTCTATATATAATAGGCACATGCTTATAATATGCAGCTACTACTATAGTATTTTATAATTATGGCGGTAGTATATCTACCCTAGTATATAAGAATGTGTATATAGAGAAAGCAGACTAATGATGTTTTATTAGTATAGAGTAAGTATATGGCTAGCATATATAAGATATATGCTAACTATATACAGCTAGAGTTTATTGGTTATTCTAGTAGTAGTGATACTAAACTATAGCATACTACTTGGCCTTTATTACTAATAACTGCCTAGGTAGATATTTAATACCTTCGTCTACTTGTTAAATATAGAGTTTAGGAACTTAAATGAGAATGTACCTATATCGGATATATAATATTAAAGCGAAAATATTGCGGTAGGTAATATATATATTGTGTATACGCTATATATATGCTAAGTATATATAGGTTTCGACTACCCCTAAGGTTAAGGTAAGGTAGTAGGCCGAATATGCGGTGCACGGTTAGATTGCTATATTCCTGTTAATATAGTATAGTATCCTTATATTTGCCTTATTACGCGGAATTCTTATATATATTATCCACTATACCTAATAAAGCTACTAATCGACCTTGCTAATGACGTAGTTAAAGTAATAAAGTAGGGGGAAGTTCTAAGCCTTACTACGCGTATGCCCTATATATGCCTTATATATATGAATAAAACTACTTATTATTATATAGGTCGATTTATCCTATTGCCGTAATACTATATTTTATGTAGGAAGTATGGAATATAGATATTACGTGTAGTGTATGGCAGTCTTAATATTAAAGATCGAATTACTGCTCTAATTAGAAAGGAAAGGATGCTATAGTTTCTAGAGGGGACGGCATATATAGGTGAGTATAGGTTAGATATACGCTAAGTATATATAGAGCCTAAGCAGAGTAGGTGTACTACGTGAGTTCTCTATAGATTAGCATAAAGAGAATACCGAGTAATGGATTTGGGCAATTTATAACTTTAATAATAAGCATTTCCTTATTATATACTGTACGTACGCGTAAGCTAAGGCATTCTAACGCGTAATATGTATTAAAATGGACCTATTATTTAAGATAGTTTAAGGTAAAACAAATCTATTCTTAATTATAGGATGGGATGAGAATTCTAAACGTATGCATACCCTATGCTTTGTATATACTATATATGGGCTAATACCTATAATAGGAATTAAGGTGTGGGTATATGCCTTTCTTAACCTAGAAACACGTGCTGCCTATATAAAGATATTTTAGTTAGTATTTAAGGTTTTAGGTAATACTGCTTGATTATCTATATAATTTATATATATTTACGGAACTGGACTTTATACTGCTATAGTTGATATATATAAGAAATAAGCTAGTAGTAAGTATACGCTTAGTATATGTTTAGTATATGCCGAGTATATGCTAATAATATATAGGCTTTGGAGATTACTTATATTTAATTAACCCATCCTATAAATGGGATGAACACCTTTAGTATATGCTTATATTCTGCCTAGTATATATTAAATAAAACTTTATAAAGTGCTTTTTGATATATAAAGCAAGATATATTATAGAGTAGATATAGGAAGCGGAGATAGAGCAGAAACTGGCCGTATATATATAAAGTATATGCACACTATATCCGGAGCTTACGTCCTAAATAAATAATAAGAAGAAAATATAGATACTAGCCGGACTTATAAAGGAAAAGTTAAAGATTCCTTATAAGTGGTGGGCGTATATATAGAAGCATACTAGAATTGGTAAAAGTAGTTACTTTTAGGATAATAACTTTACCGGTTAAAAATTATGCGTTCTTGCTGTAGTGCTATAGTAGATATATACGCTCTATATATACACCATATATTCTAATATTTTAGTATAGGCTTAAACTTTATATATAAGAAATGTTCGATCTATAAGAGCTATATAAGGAGACAGGAATAGATAATATATGGAAAAATTATAGCGACTTAAAGCGGATAGTAGTATAGCTATAGAAATAATGTATATATATATCCTGCATATATAAAGTATATACTAAGCTTAGGTAGTGTAGAAATAGCGGAAAGTAGCTAAGCGGTAAGCTAGAAATCCTATACTAAATCTTCCTTAGAATTTTTAGAACCTATTTAATACCCCTAAGCCTACTATATCTAGTAGCTAGATTATCTTGTAGATAAGTACCATAGATAATAATATTGTATTAGTATTGGATATGTTGTGCGTATCCACCGCATATATAGTAGAGATGCTACTACCACTGTCGCGAAGTTAAACACCCTAGACTATAGGTAAGAGGTATAGGTCTTACTTATCTACGGAGGAGCTAGAAAAGGAGGTATATATACTATATATAGAAAATATAGAGCGATAAATTAACGAATTAAAATAAGCTAAAGACGTATATGATAAAGCAAAGGAACTAGTAGAGCTTAAGAAGTGGGTGTAGGAGTATAGTGTTAGTATATAGGGCGCATATGCACGGTATATGCATAGAAAGTATTATATAGAGTACCATACTAAATAAAGAATTGATTATTGTGGGCCTATCGCCCTGCGCCCTATGTTGGGTATATGCCTAGCCTATCTACTAAATAAACCCCACTAAAACTCTGGCTATGTATTATAGGCTGCGTATATAGCGTATAGGCCTAGTATATACCAGGACTTATAGTTTAGGACTTGCGCGGTAGAGATAAGTTAAGTAGCGGGTTCTGCCTATGGCTTATATAGAGCATAAGTATAATATACGCAATAAATGGAACTAAACTTACTAGAGCTCTTACCTCTACTATAACGGCCTATTAGCTTTTTACTTGCTGGTGCTAAATATTAGCTATATATATGCAGGGAATATATAAGGTAAGCTTACCCCTTTAGCGGCGGGTGGACGGCAAGGGGGATTTCTTACGGTTACCCGGCGGGGTCGGGCCGCGCTATATATATAGTTAGCGTATGCCAAATATATATAGGTAAAATACTAACCCTATGTTTTAAGCTAGTGGAGGGAGTAAATAGGCCGACGCGTTATTTCTTTTTTATTAGCATACGCCTAGCATAAGCACGTGTTAGCCTATAGTTAGTAAAAGACATTAGGGGTATATATATACAAAGTATATGCGTATATAAGCTAGCAATATAACTAAGTAGTAGTTTTAGTAATGCATATATAGGGCCTATATAAAGTTAGACTTTGCTAGTCTCCTAGATATAAAGACGAGCATTTATTTCCGAATCGGGTAGTAGTCCTAATAGTAGCCGTGCTTATTCCTCCTATACGCTATCCTTAGGCCTATAAGTACCTTTAGGTTTAAAATTAAATTTAGGGGAATAAGTATATAGATAAATAGATAGATAGATATATTGGGGTATGGCGCGTATATGTAGAAGCGAAACTAATGCTCTTACCTTATAATAGAATTGCCTGCCGAATTAGGTAGTAAACCCCTAGTCTTAGGCACTATATTTAGTTAGCTTAGGCTAGATATATACTAGGTATAGAGTAAGCATACGTAATTAGAGTGTAGGCGTTTATATACTCCGAAATTCTTGACCCTAAAGGGCTACGGCTATATATAGTATTAGTACTATATATATATTGTATATACATAACCTACCTAGGCTTATGTAGGTATCTGGCATTCTGCTAGCCACTAAAGAGAATAAAACGCTTTAGAGCGCTACGCTATATTAGCGTTATATATGCATAGTATATACTAAGTATATACTTCTCCCCTATAATTAACTTTATAGCTGACGTATTAGTAATAGGAGGGTTGGTTACTATATATGGTAAGTATATGCCTTTAGTAAACTATATAGTAATATATATAGGCACCGCTGTGCTCGTTACGGACATGGCGGCAGTATTATAACTATATTAGTTAGAGACGTAGGTGCTGTATATATGCGGAATATACGCTTAGCTGGGCCGTAAAGACACGGCTGTATATCTACGTGCCGTTTACTGTAATATCGCAGCTATATTTATTATTAGTATATACTATATATAAGGTATAGATATACAACCTATATTATAGAGTTAATAGCAGATAAGGCGGAGGCTAGGTTAGGTAGATCTAGTTTACGCTTAGTATATACATACTCTCTACGTAAAGCCTTTTTAATATATACTTACATTATCCTAAACTATTATAGCTAGGGCTGTATAAGGTTAGTATATGCTATAGGTATATAGCTATAGATTTATATACGCCTTCTACCTGTTACTGCTGCTGCGGTGTGTGCTTTGTCTACTGTAAGCATATACCTTATATACGCGTCCTTTATAACCTACCTAGTATTACCTAGTTGGGGTTAGGGTTAGGGATTGGGCCTATATACTTTTATTAGTATATACTTCTTCTAGGTATATATAAAGTATATACTTATTATAGTAGTACCTGAAGGCGCTAGGGTTTATAGCACTAGCCACCTACGTATTATTAAAGTCCGCGATTATAAGGTTGCTTATAGTGAGCGTAGGTATAATATATATAAGTATGAAATAAATATATTAATATTGCCCTAGCCTAGTATTAGCATATACAGCGCTTATATATAGGTTACGTAGTATATACTCGTAGCGTATACTATAGTGTTGTGGGGAAGTTCTGGTATAACTATTATTGTGGATATGTAACGCGTGTGTATAGGCCATGTTGTAATAACTCGGCTTGCTTATTTTATATTACGACTTATGGGATGTATATACGGGGTATATACTGCCTATACATTATATAACATTATCTATTTACAAAATACCTTAAATTCTAAGAGAAAAATTGTTGGTATATGCGCTGTATATGTATAAAGCTCAGCATAGTTAGAAGTTAAGCGTGGTTAGATAGGTTCTGACTACGTTAAACTTTATAACCACGCTAAGTTTTTCTATAACTACGCCGAGCTGTAAGCCCGGAAAAAGGTTAGCGGTACTTAACTTTTACCTATATAGAACGCGTATTAGTAGCTATAATTTACCTTAATAACCGCATATACTAAATATATAGTGTATATACTAAGTATATATACGTACTAACGTGTTTCACCACTCATTCATTAACACTAGTCACTCGCCAACCCTAAAAACCCACTAAAAATTAGAAAAACTGCACCTTAATATCTTAACAACGGCTTAATAATAAATTGCGAAATTTTATAATTAGCCTTTTATATCTATATTAAAACTTTTAATAAAGTTCTAGCGTAATAAGCCTGGCCATTATTAAGATATTAAGTTTTAGCCCCTAATTTTAAGCTAAATTGCAATATCTCTAAAGCTACTTAATAGATTACTTTTTAAATTTAATAAGAGGTTTAAAATATATATAAAAGGCTAATTATAAAATTTCGCAATTTATTATTAAGTCGTTGTCAAGATATTAAGGTGCAGTTTTCTGATTTTTGGTAGGTTTTTAGGGTTAATAAATAACTAGTGTTAATGTCGGTATACTCGCATTATTAACGTGCACGAATATCACTTGTAGTGGTACGTATGCGGTGTTAAAGTTAGTAGTTAATTGTTGTTTAGAAATAAGGGGTTGCTCCAAGGTCAGATTAGCTAGTCTCGCTTCGTAGTCTTATAACCACGTTACATAACTAACGTTCCGACACTAGAGTAACTCTAAAAAGAAGGCTAATCTACACTCCAAAGTTAAGTCTACTTCTAGACTATTTGTAGTATATACGCAATAGCTAGAGATCTAATTAATACGCAATAGCTTCCACGCTCCTTTTACAGGTCCGTAATTATATAACCTGTGTTACGGCTTATACGAATACCTCTAAACCAAAGCTTGTAGAATGCTGTATTATAAAGGTACTAAGATAAAACAGAGCAGAATAGGATTCGGGTTGTAGTCCTGGCAGAACTTAGTAGGATTTAGTGGATTTGGCAGAATATAGCAGAATACTATAGATTGCCGTTAGATTACCGTTAGATTGCCATCAGATTGCCGTCGGATTGCCGTTAGATTGCCATCAGATTGCCGTTAGATTACTATCTCGCGGTTAGTCTCTGCTTGCTGAGTTGGCAGAAATAGGTGGACGTGTGTAAGGTATTATGGGGTAGTCCTATAACACTATCTTGGCTACATCCTAGGAGCTCTTAGGGCTGCTAAGGGTAGCCTTTAGCTAGGCCTTGGCTACCCCTTATAAGCTCCTCAGGCTTGCAGCCTTCTTCCTCCCCTACTAGTTCGTCTCTCTCTCTCTCTCTCTCTCTCCTATACGAGGGTATTGCCTACTCCCTACCGTACACCTAGGCAATGCCTTACAGCTCGTTTATTTACCCCACCCCTTTATTATAGCGTCCGTAGGGTATTTAATTGCGGCTAAAGTTTCGGTTATAGTTTCGGCCTTAGTTTTAATTGTAGTAGCAGCGATCTATAAAGAAGGCTTAGGGCTAGGTGGAGTTAGGGTTCTCTTTCTCCCAGGCTGCAACTAAAGATTATAACTTGTTAATTAACTAAGACAAGTCTTCTTTAGGGTTTGAGACGGCAGTTCTATAGGTAGGAACTCCCTAGTGTTTATTAGTAAATAATAAGAGCTCTAATTATTTTAAAGCTAGCTTAAAAATAAGCTAATTAGTAACGCTAACTATTACCTAACTAAAGCTAACTAACTCTATTACGCCCTAAGTTAACTAAAAAAAGAGATAGCTAACCTTATTAAACCCCTTTAGCTAAACTTAGCATAAAGCCTAGTTATACTTCTTAAAGTTATATATAGTAACCCAAACTGCTAAGCTACCGTTTAGAGGAAGATAAACTATATAGCTTAAGGAACGAAAAGTTTCCTAATATACTTCTCTAAATTTAACTATTACGTAAGGGAAATAGGCTAGAACGACTCCGTACTAATTAATAGCCTTATTAAATCCCTAGGCCCTAAATTAAAAACCTCCCTAATAGGCGTAGACCTACCAGGAGCCCTTAATGCCTACATAAACGTTATTATTAAATAGTATAATAATATACTACGTCTAATACTAAAGCCCGCTCCTTAATATAATATAACAACCCTATAAATATTTACTAAGTTATTATCTTAGCCTAAGCACCCTAACGCTATAGATATTGACACTAGAACCCTAGGATATACCCTACTAGGCTCCTCTAAATAAGAACAACGCACTAAGCTAGGCCTCTACTTTAAATATAAAAGTAGCTCCTACCTCTCTAACTACTACTTTATCCCTATACCTAAATATAATTTATAAACGGCTAATACTAGCAACTATTTACCATATTAATCTTCCAGTTACTATCCCTAATCTTTACCTAGTTCTAGCCCTATATCTAATAAGTACCACTTATAAGGGCGAAGCTATAACTAATATCCTATAGGAACCCCTTCCCGCTTGCCACTAAAAGGCACGTTTTAAAGTTAAGTCGCTCTCTAAGACGGCTCTGCCTTAGGATCTTATTAAATATTTTAGATATTATAAACTTTAACTCTTAAGATTATAGCACAACCGTTAACTATTATCTTTGGCAGAATAATTAATAGGCTAATACTTAAGTCCTAATTAATACAAGAGCTAGTAGTATAGGATTTATTAATAAGATCTTTATATAAGATAATGGTTTTACCCTAACCCCCCTTAACTAGTATATTAACGTATTTAAATTTAATAGTAAACGTATAGTCTTAGGCCGAATTACCTATATAGTATACGTAAGACTCTAATACCTAAACTATAAAGAACTAATTAGGCTTTTTGTTACCACCTTAGGTTACCTAGTAATTCTTAAATAACCCTAGATAAAGCTATATAAGGTAACTATTAATTAGGACAACCTTAAGCTTCTATTTACCGCCTCCTATTATAAGTAGAAGTGCCTTATAACTTACTGCTTAAACCCCAAACTAAGATCTACTAGTCTAAAATTTCTATTAACGTCTACCCTATATCTAAGAAGTCTACCTAATTTTACTAGCCTAAAAATTCTACTAAATTCCACTAATATAAGACTTTTACCAATATCTATTAAGGATCTAAAAATTCTACTAACCCTATAAACAGACCCCGAGTACTATACTACCCCGCGCTAAGTAAAAGCGTAAACTTACTATACGAAAATACTAGAAGGACTAGTACTCTACTATAAAGCGTATATTAAAAAAAAACCTAAACCTAAATCTAATACTAACTCCGTACCTAATACTAAACCTAAAGCCGAATAAGAAACTATATAAGAAACTATAGACAACCTAAGCGAGCTTATCACCCTAGATATCCGTATAATTAGAGCTACCCTACTAGCTTAACTTACTAAAAGACCTAAATATACAATCTTCGCTATTATAATAGCTAATATTAAAAAAGCCTTAGCATTAAAGAAGCATACTAACCCTGCTATAAAGGTACTAGTAGAGTATTATAAACGCCTAGATATATTTTTATAAAAGGAAGCCGATAAGCTACCGGAATACTAATTATACGACCATAAAATCGTACTTAAAGAAGGAAAATAGCCTAGATTTAGACCCCTTTATAGAATATTCTAAAACAAACTCTAAGTGCTATAGAAGTATTTAGATAAAAACCTAAGTAAAGAATTTATTAGAGTAAGCTCTTCTTCTATAGCCGTATTAGTAATCTTTATTAAGAAACCCGGTAGCGGCTTACGCTTCTATATAGACTACTAAGCTCTTAACGCTATTACTATTAAGAATTAATATCTGATCCCGTTAATATAAGAGACGCTAAACTAACTAAGTAAGGCTTATTACTACATAAAGCTTAATATTATCTTTATATTTAACCGCCTCTATATTATAAAAGGAAATAAATAGCTTACTGTATTTTGTACCCAATATAGATTATTTAAGTACTTAGTAATACCCTTTAGCCTTATAAACGCTCTAAGCTTATTTTAATATTACGTAAATAATACCCTATATCCCTACCTAGGCATCTTCTATACTGCTTATATTAACGACATCCTAATATATAGTAATAACCTAACTAAATATTAAAAATACGTTAATCTTGTTTTATAAGCCCTCTACGGAGCTAGTCTATAATTAGATATAGATAAATACGAGTTTTATAAAACGGAAGTTCTATACCTTAGACCCCTTATTTTTATAAACGGTATATAAATAGACCTAAAGAAGGTTAAAGTAATTATAAACTGGTAAAAACCTAAGAACGTTAAGGACATAAGGGCCTTTATAGGATTTACTAACTTCTACTAACAGTTTATTAATAACTTCTCTACCCTAGTTTTACTCCTTATAGCTTTAACCTAAAAGAATAAAGCCTTTATCTTTAATAAGGAATATAAAAAGGCTATTACTTATATTTACTACCACGTTTATACTCTAATACTTTAACCTAAACTAGAAGAATATTATAGAAGCTAACTTATCCAACTATATTACTAAAGGCATTTTGTCTTAATATAACAACAAAGGAGTATTATACCCTATAGCATACTTCTTAAAATAACTAAGTCTAGCTAAATATAATTATAAGATCTACAATAAAGAACTGCTAGCTATTATTAGATATTTTAAGTAATATTAACTAGAACTAGAAGGCGCTAAATTTCTAATTAAAGTTTTTAGCAATTATAAAAACCTATAATACTTTATAACTATAAAATAGCTAAGCCACTGCTAGGCCCGCTAGTTAGAATATCTGTCTTATTTTTAATTCTTAATTATATACTAACTAGGTACTTAAGGTAAGAAGCCTAACGCCCTAATATAATGTACGCAGGACGCGCCAGCACTAGAAGAAGCGCGCTCCTACTATAACTAAACCCTACTTTACCCTAAACTATTTAATCCCCCTACTAAAGACCTTATGGTATATATCCTTAAAATAACTAATTAATTAATTAAATAGATTGTAATTAATAAATACCTAAATAATAAGTTTATCTAAGAGACGCTTAAGCTAATTTAAGAAGGCGTTAGACGCTTTAAAAGGATCTTTTTAAGTAAATATAAAGCTCGCGGAGACCGCTTATACTACTAGAACCGCCTAGTTATACCTAACTGCAATAAACTTAAGCTTAAGCTCCTTGAATATATATATAATCTACTAGTAGCTAGCCACCTAGGCTAAGAAAAAACCCTAGAATTGCTCTAATAAAAATACTATTAGCCGAATATGCATAATATGACTTGGAGATACGTCTTTAGCTACTATATCTGCCGGCGAGCTAAAGCTTTATATAAGATGTATAATGGCCTTTTAAAGCCACTACCTATTCTAAACTAAAAATAGAAGGATATTTTAATTAACTTTATTATAGATCTCCCTGTAAGTAAAGGCTGTATAAATATTATAGTAGTTATAGACTAACTATTTAAGATAAGATACTTAATCACCCGCCCTAATATATTAATACCTACTATCGCCTAACTGTTCCTAGATTATATAACGTAGTCTGCGGGCTAGTGGCCCACGCGGGCTAGTGGCCCACGCGGGCTAGTGGCCCACCCCATCAAAATCACGAAAAACGCGACGCGTTACTTAACCACGAATAATTGTATTTAGTGTAGCTATCTACTAGCTACTTATTTGACGTCTAGGGCACGTACGTGCATTGTGTTCTATTGATTTGCACGTGCTACACTTGCGTGGTGCTCGTTGCGGTCGCTCGGCCGCTACCTCTGCTGCCCCCTCTGCAGCTTGTGCACGAGAGGCCCCTTCAGCTCCTGATAAAACACCCCCCCTAGCTATATACGTGCGCCGTTGTGCCCTCTTCCTTTTCTGGCGTTGATTTTCCATATATAGCTTCTCATTTTCGCTAGCAAGCAGCACAGCGCTTGACATCGCCATTTCGCATCCCTTGACAAGCTGGCTAAGAGCTTGCCCTGTTGGACTCGGTGGGCTATGCGTACGCTCTTTAAGATAGCGCCTAATAAGAGCTGTCTGCTGTTGCAATTCAGTAATATTATGAGGCGTTTCAGCTGTCCAAGATACATTTGATTGCGGACGATGTTGGGGTGACGGCGTTTGATATTCGGTGTGTAGCTGTGCTAGCACGCGATCAGGGCTATATGGAACTAGGCCAGTAGCTGCGAATCCTGCCTGTATATTGTTCTGATGTAGTGCTGCCTGCCTAGCCTGCCTATATAGTGGCAGGAATTCGCGTTTGTCGATATGGTTGATACCGCGGCCCATAAGCTGTTCAACGAGGCGTCCGTACGATTGCTTGAGGACTGAGAAACAGCCTACATCTAGCGGCTGCAGTAGATGTGACGAATGCGCTGGCATACAGAGGACGACTATCTAATGATCTAGACAGAACCGATCAAATTCAGGTGATACGTGGCTGTTGTGGCCATCTAGTACTAGCAGCCGATGCGTGCCAACCGTGCGATCCTTTGTATACTTGTTAAAGACCTCTATTAGCCAGGTTAGGCCAATCTCGTTCGTCGTCCAGCCATTATCGCTGACACCAATTGACCAGTCGTGTGGTATAATATCGTCCTTATACCAGGCAGCCTGGTGCATTACTGCCTCAAAGATAACAAGTGGTGGAATTACAACCCCTAGGGCATTGATACATTCAATAATTGTAACCCATTCTCGATTTCCTGGCTGTGTTGTTCTAGGCCGGCCAGCCCTATCAGTTCCAGTGACGACTTTCGCAGTTGCAATAACACCCATTTGGTAGCCAGTTTCATCAAAATTCCAGGTATCCTCGTCAAAAATTCCATACTGAATTTTGGTGTCTTGAACGTGTTTAAACCACGCCCGAATAAGTACAGGATCTTCGCATTTAGCACGCTGGTAGTCGTACTTGCGATTCCATTTAGATTGTAGGTCATTATGGCGTTTAATAAACTCGTATACCCATCGCTCGCCAACTGGTTGTGATTTAGCGTTCTGGGTAGCTAAGAGGCTAGCCATCTGCCGTACGGTAGCAACCCTAGGTGGCATACCGCGTTGATCCATTGATAGAATCCACTGCTTAAGGCTCTCTTCTTGTGCTGGTGTAAGGCGGCGATTTGAGGCAATAGAACCGCGTTGTGCTTTAATGCCTTTATTACGTCGCCGGGCTGTAGTTCGGGGCACATCGTACGTGCTAGTGGCAGATCGGAAGCTTTGAAATTGGCCTTGCTTATAGGCATTAATAGCTAAAACAAGTCTGCCCTCTTGAAAAAGGGGTTTTTGTGGTTGTGGTGTAGCCATTGAGGTAGTGGTTAAGTAACGCGTCGCGTTTTTCGTGATTTTGATGGGGTGGGCCACTAGCCCGCGTGGGCCACTAGCCCGCAGACTACGTTATAGAAACTTTATAGACTTCCTAAAACGATTATCTCCGATAAAGGCAGTTAGTTTATCTCTATATTTTAGAAAAAACTAACTACTTAACTCCATATTAAAGCACTATTATTTACTATATACTACCTAGAAATGGATAGCTAAACGGAATATATAAATGCTATAATAGAATAGTATATTTATAAGATAATTAGATTAACTAGCTTGCATTTACTAAGTTTACTATAAATAACTCTGTCTTAGAAACTATAAAGGTCTCCCCATTCCTAGCTAACTACGGCTAGTATCTATAAATAGGTTTTAACCCTTTTAGTAATATCCCTTGCCCCGCTTATTACGCCTTATAAATTATAAAAGTAAATTAATTTATAAAGAAGATAGAGGAACTATAATAGTTCTTTACTAATAAAATAATATAGGCTTAATCTGTTTATAAAGCCGCAGTAAATAAGAAATAAACCCCAATACTGGCCTATTAAATTAGTAACTTTATCTAGCTAGATATAAGAAATCTAAATCTAAAACGCCCTATTAAGAAGCTTAATTAGAAGAACGCTAGCCCTTATAAGGTTAAGAAGGTTATTTCTTCTTACGCCTACTAGTTAAAGCTCCCCAATACGGTTAAAATCCACCCCATATTCTATACGTTAGTCCTTTACCCTACTACCCCTATATTAGACGCCCTGCCCAGATAAATATAAGACCCTCCCCTATTAGTTTAAGTAGATAGTAAGAACAAGTACTTTATTAAAAGAATTAATAATATTAAGTATAATAAACGGAAATGTTAGTATATATACCTTATAAAATGGAGAGGCTTTACTAAGCCCTTATAGAAACCTATTAACTCTATAGGACTTATATAAGCTATAGAAGACTTTTATAAACTCTATCTAGAACTACTATAGCCCTATCTTGCAGAAGCTTAAGTTTAAAGGGGGGTACTATTATAGGATACCCCCGTAACACCTTATATACGTCTACCTATTTTTACTAACTTAGCAATTAAAAACCGACCACAAGACCGTAATTTGCCGCAATCTATAGCAATCTAACGGCAATCTACCGTATTCCGCTATATTCTGCTAAGTTCTACTAAATCCTGCTAAGTTTTACTAGTACCTAAATTCTATCTTGCTCTATATATGTGTTAATTAAGTAACTAAGTTAATAATATATACCTCTTCCTCCCGTTTTTTTACCTTCTTTTTTTATATAACGTTTTAACTTCCTTATATAGTTTATGTATATAGCTTAACAATATCTACCTTGCTATTATTGTCGCTTATACTTACTCCGTAATATTAGCTACTTAGTTAAGCTACCCCTTAAACAGAGCTCTTATATACACAGACTCTTACCTAAATTCGTTAATTATATTAATAATATTATATAAAAAGATCGTCCTATATCGGCAGTTCCTTCTATACCTTCTTCGCGAAGCCTATAATACCTTATAGAGCCTTACAGCGTTCCTTTTAAGCAGCCTCTACCTACTCCTTTTGCTCCCACTCTTGGTTCTTTTATAGAGCCTCCTCTACTAATAGAACTCGTGCCTTGCCATATAACGTCTTACCCTTTTCTTAACGCTACCTCTTCTCCTTCTTAATAAGCTTTATATTTATACGCTAAAGTATAACTTTATTAGTAAGGGTTCTTAAGGTAATTTGTTATAGATTAAGCGAAGCTTTAAAATATAGGGGTGTAGCACCTTATATAACCAAATTAATAACTTTATTAATTTTATCTCTAATAGAAGGTAATATAGGAATATTAATTTAAACACCGTCCTTATTTATAAGGCTTATTAATAAAAGAGCCTTAGGTTAAATCTTTAATAGAACAGTAAAAGAGTCGTAAGGTATTAGGCCTATCGCCCGCTATACACTTGCTATATTAGTTAACGATATAGCCTAACTATATGCAGCTTAGTAGATCTCTAAGAACTCTTGCTTTATAATAACTAAGGCACTATATAGCGCTGTATTGTAAAGGCGCTTCTTATAAGCTTATAAGAGAGGGCCGAATATACTAATAATTAGAAGCTGTAATATATACGTTAAATAAGGAGAAAGGTAGAGAGGCACGATCTTATAAGCCTTACAATATTTAACAAATTATATTAAGACGTAGCTCTTATAGCCATTAAGAATTAATAAGTAATAGATTCCTTAGAGTTATGGCTTAGTATATAAGTTAAAGTAATATAACTAATTAAGAGCTATTTCCGAATTGGTCTAGCCCAAATCGCCTACTTAAATTACTGTCTTAGGATTAAGACATATAGTTATCTAAGCTCGTTATACTTACTTGCCCTTAAAGATAATATAAAAAGGTAGTTAATATCAACCTTCTAATATATATTTAATTAAAAATACCTACTCGTAATTACCTGGCTGTGTAGTAAAGGCTTAGGCTTATAATTAAGGAATTAACACCTTAACCTTATTACTAGCTCCTAAGGCAATTCCCTATATTATATCAATCTTTTATAGAGACTCTATACTTTGCAACCGTAGTTATATATAAATTAAACCATTCTTAAACAGTTTTAGGATCCTTAGCGTCCTTTTTATTTTTTATTAAGGCCTTTAGCAAATCTAGCTTTAAGTTTTGGGTGGCGATAAAGGAAGTTCTTATTGACCTAAAGTACGAGGGTCTATTACTTTTAGGTGTCCTAATTTTCAAACCTCCGCCAAGCCAGCTTTTAATTGGTTAGAAAAAAAGTTGCGCGTGGTAAGTTGTGGCAGAATCCACGTGACGAACTTTAAAACAATTAAGCTCCACTAAAGCTCTGTAAAAGCTCTGCGTTAAGCTCTACTAAAGCCCTGTAAAGGCTTTGCACGAAGCTCCGTATATAGCTCTGCCAAAGCTCTACCAAAAGCCCTATTAAAGGCTTCGCCCACCTAGTGTACTGGCGACGCCGCAGTGCGTAGGGGGGTCCAAGGGGGTCTCCCCCTTAAGGCTCCGCTTGAAGCTATGCTTAAAGCCCTATACGGAGCTCTAAAGCTCTACTAATATGCAGCATTAATATACTAGGAAGTCTTACAATTATCTCTATAAACGTCTCTACGAACGTCAACAAACGCCTCTATGACGGCTCTACAATCGTCCGTATAAATGTCTCCATAAATGTCTGCACGAACGCCTACACGAACGCCTGTGCGAACGCCTATATATAGCTCTATATAAGACTCTATACAAGCTTTACCAAAGCTCTACAGAAGGCTCTATTAAAGCTCTATATAAGGCTCTGCCTAAAGCTTACCCCCTACTACAAAGCACGATAGAGGTATAGGATTTATAAAACAAATCCATATCTACTAGTATATGTTAATTAAGCTCTATACAATAAGGCTCTAAATTAAAGCTTTGTATTAATTAATCGGCTTATTAATTATAAACTTGGGTTAAAATTTTCGTTAGGGGATACTAACGATCCGTATATTACTAATATTAGCTAAGTTTAACAAGACTTTCTTTTAACTTAAGAATATCTTCAGCTATAGACTTAAAGTATTATATTCTGAGTAGCCGCCCCTAGCCTACTATTATATTAATCTATTTAATTAAAGGGTCCTTCTTAATAACTAAGAGCTTTTACTGAGCTTATCAGAACTGTTAAATTGATTAACGGCCGTTAAAACGGTGGTTAAGAGTTAATCACGGTACGTCAAAAGTTCGAGCTATTTGACGAATGGATTGGTCGGGTTTGGCTCGTAGACACGAAATCACAAGTATTATTCGAGCTTCTTAACCAAGATTAAGCGATTCAGTGGCCGTTAAGCCTATAGTTGTGGTGTAGAAAAAGGTAGATACATTAAAAAGGAGGTAATTTAAATTGTGGTTGGTAGGTGGCTAGACTGGGTAGCTAGCTTAACTAGGTGGCTAAAACGTTATAGCTTTAAAAGCTTCTTTAACGGGCCGTCTTTAATAAAGTTAATATTAGGCTTATAGACATGGCACCTAATACACTTAATTATAGTAGGCTCTGCCACGTTTATAATATATATAGTAGTATTAATTAAGGTGTTAATAAACGAGAAATTTACTTATTTCTCGCGCCTGCGGCGGGCTTTTAGCCTTTAAACTAAGTGCTGCCTTATTACTGCCCTTTTACTACCCCCCCTACCCTTTTACTGCCCTACTACTGCCCTACTACTACTACTACTGCCCTACTACCACTATTGCCCTACTACTACTACTACTGCCACTGCTGCTATACTATCCCGCAGCAACACCTCTAGATATATAAGATTAGTAATAGCAGCATCGCCTTCCTGCGGCAGTAATAGCGAAAGCCCACCTATATCCGTTACTCTTAATAGCGCAATATATAGCTGCCTATAGGTAAAGACTAGTATATATAAGTTAACGCCAACAAAGTTAAAAGACTGCCCCTGCGACTTATTTACGGTTATAGTAAAGCATAGCCGGATTAGAAACTGCCTTCTACTAATAATAAAACGGCAGTTCTCCCTCTATAGAGGTAAGCTTAATATAAGGGGTTAGCCACAGCTAGCCGTAAAAGCTGCCGCTAAGTATTTAGGCTTTAATACAGCGGCGGCCTAGGCGCGTAATAACTATACGGGTGCCGTTATAGAGCCCTTTCTTAGGGTAGAGGTTCCGTAAAAGGATTATAGGCGCGCCTACCTTTAGGGAAAGCTTTAACGGAGGTAGGCTATTAGGGTTAAACGTCTACAAGAGCTCCGCCGGCGGCAGTTCTATATAATCCTCTTTTCTATTTTACTTTATAGAGTTTATAAAATAAAAGGTGCTTAGGGAGCTATAAAGCCGCGTAAGGATAGCCTCGTTAATCTAAGCCATAGTATTATTATAAATAGTTAGGATAGCGTAATCGCGGAAGGTATTAGGAGTAGTATATGCCCAAGTAAGTAGTTACGGAGGGTATATATACCTATAAAAGGGTTTTTAGGACTAGAACAGGGCTATACTAAGCGGGATAGTAATGCTACTAGCTAGGGCTAAATTATAAAATAAGCCTTATACCTAAGCTGCAAACTACTAATTTATCTTACCCTAGTAGATACGTATATTTAACTGCAGGGATAGTATATAGAAGGTAGGCTAGAGGAACGACCGCTGTAAGTAGGCACCTATAATAGCTACGCGGTTCCCCCGTAGGACGATAGGCAGTATTTAAGTAAAGTCGCCGCCTAAGATAGTAAGGAGTCCGCTAAAGGTAGAGTTGTTAAAACGGACGTCCGTAAGCATATAGTGCACGGCTTTAAAGTAGTAGCGGTGCTGTATTAGCACCTTATCCCAAATAAGTAGAGAGGTATAGTATAGAAGTTTAGCGAGATTTAACCTTTTAGAGATATTATAAGTAGACTCTTTATATAGATTGAAAGGTATCTAAAAATAGGAGTAGGTAGTATAGCCGCTAGGTAGTAAAAGGGCCGTAATGCCAGAAGAAGCTATATAAAGAATAATCTTACTATATAAGCGGTAGTAGTAGCAGAAATAGCAATAGAGAAATGTTTTACTAGTGCCTATAGGCCTTAGAGAAAAAAGCGGGCGGTTTACGGATCCGTATCTATAGTAGCAACGACAGTATTAAAGCACGCTACTTAATCCGCATTTAGCTGCTAGTATAGCTTAGTAAACTAACGTCCTTCCTCTATATAGTTATATTGCTATAGCTCGGCTATAAGAACTAAGTTACTTCCCTTAGTAATAATACCCCATTAGTGCTAGAACTAGGGCAGGCTATAGTCTATGAGTATCTTCTACTAATCCGCAAGTATTTAATAGATAAGGTATAGGCCGTAATTAAAATAGGCGTTATTATCCTGGCTGATTATAGGAGGAGTATTAGGTTAGCAGGCTAGAAAGCAAGGCAGATTATTATAAAGAGACTGTTTAAAGCGGTCCTATAAAGCAACTGGCTCCGTAATAGAGCCGTAAAGTAAAGCGGTTACGAATAAGGAGCGTAGCTAGGCGCCAATAGTAAAAACGGCGGCCTTTATTAAGTAATTAATCTACTTATAATTATCTTTTAGTAGCCCTAGGGCTACGCAGGCGGCCTAGAAGGTTAGATAAACTATACTAGTAATAGTACAAAGGTTTTTAAAGGAGGTAGGGCTGGAAACGGACGTTAGTAGTAGCTGTAAATAGAATCTCTCCCCTATAATAGGGCTGCAGTAATATATACGGCCTATTATTATAACGGCTCGAACCATCGAACAAATGTCTCAACAGAGACTTAAACGAATGCTTGCAAGATCAAGCGAACGAATGCTGTATTACGAAGTTATTAAGCTAAGGAGCAAGAGAAGGTGGTGAGGCGACGTCTATATACACATGCCAAGTCCTAAGCGAACCCCTGACTAGGTGACGCGCTCCAGCGCCGTCACAATTATAGTGCCTTATTAGTAAGGATACTACTCCTAGCGCTTTATATAAAAGACGTGCCGCTTAGGGAAGTCTTAATATAGCTGGTTACGGTTATCCTTATACTCCGCGTTATACTTAAAGAAGGCCATTAAGGTAAAGTAGGAGAGCTTAAAACGCTGCTAGATCTCCTATACGGACTAGTCCGGCTAAAAGTATACAGGCTGCTTGCCTAGAAGGTATACCGTAAGCTATATTATAAGGGGAAACTCTTTATAAATAGAAAACTTAAATAGCCGCTAGATAGCCTCGGAGGGGCTAATATAATAGCCCTATAAATACTAGCTTACCTTATCGCCATCCGTAAGTCGTAAAGTAGTACGGTTGTTTCCCTTATATATATACTTATAGATATACTTAACGGACTTTATAAAGGCGCAGACCTTAACATTTATATACGTATAATACTTTATAGTTAGATATAAAGAGTACGGAATAATCTAATAGTTATCTATTTTAAATATAGCTCCCCCTAGTAAACGGATAGACTATAACCGCAGATTATTACGACGGTGGTATTCTAGATAGCCATCCTTATATATAATAGTAGTAAGGTTAAAAGGCTTAGGGTACTGCTTTAAGTAGGTTAGCAGAAGGCCTAGCCCTAGGGTAACTATATAGGGAGCTCGCGGATTCTAGGAGCCGCAAGGGCTATAAAATATTATTAACTTTATAATCTTAGTAAGACAGCTAGTAGGATTGTTCTCTAGCTGCGGAAGCTCTATAGATATAAAATAGTTAATAATAGCTAGGTCTAGCAGCCTATTGCGGTTATACGGATATAGGAAAAGTAGTAGGTATAGATAGGGCAGGCCCCGTTTCTGGTACTTAATAGTCTAAATAGAGCTATAGTACTAGCCAAAAATCTACTTCCGTTTTAGGTTGTAAAAGAGGTAGATAATGTGGTGGTGGACACGGTCCCTCTCAGATAGGAAGTCACAATGCTATCTGTCTGTCGGTCGGTCGGTCAGTCGGTCAGTCGTCAGTTATAATCAATCAGTAGGAAAGCAGTCCGTAAGAAGAAAGGAAAGAATGTATTCTGGTAGGTCGTAATAGAGAGAAGGAAAGAAGCCGAAGGCTCGATATATACAGGAAAATGCCAAGGCACTAAGTAGTGGCCCATTTTACCCCACTACATACCTCCCCCACTAAGAATGTTGTCCCCTAACGTTCTATAATATAGAATAATAGCCAACTAAAAGAATAGCAAAAGCAGAATAGAAAAGGAAAGCATATCCCTAAAAGAACACAGGTAACCTCATCCTCAGCCCTCCTATAGAACTATCCTACAGTGTCCTTCCTACTAGCGGTAACCAAAATAGCTATAAACCAGAAATGGCAATAGTAGTAATAGCAGTAGCAGTAGTAATAGCAGTAGCAGCAGTAATAGCAGTAATAATAACGGTAGTAGTAATGGTAAAAGCAGATAGTTGGCGTAGTAAGACAAAGCAAAACGGTTAGTGGTAGAGCGGTCAGTAATAAAACAGTCGGTAGAAGAACTCGGTCTATATAGTAAACAGTAGGACATCTAGCAGTAGAGCTTTTAATAGAAGAACACTCGGTAGCGGCAGACGGTTAATAGTAGTTGGTCGGTAGCAGTTAGTTAAAACAGCAGTAGTAAAACAATCGGAACAGTAGAACGGAGCGGTTAAACAGTAGCAGTAGAATAGCTGGTCGGAATAGCAGTAGCAGTAGCAGTAGCAGTAGAACAGTCGGTCGGCGGCGGTCGGTTAGGATAGCGGTCGGTGGAAACAGCAGAACGGAACAGGTCGGTTGGTCTAGTAGATCCAGCAGATCTAGCAGTAAGATAGATCTAGCAGCGGTACAGATTTAGAACGGTAGAGACAAAGCAGTCGGTCGAGACGGTAGGGACAAAATAGCCGAACGGAATAGCGGCAGCAGCAGCAGCAACGGCAGGCCAGTCAATCAAAATGGCAGAGACTACGGCCCGACTCGTTGGTTTGGCTACTCATTTAATATCAAGGCTTTATACCTAGCTCTACATCAGTCTACATCGTATATGGCTCTCAATTAAGGCTCTATCCGTGGCGTTGCATCAGGCCCTGTATCGCCAAGCTTTACGTCCGCATAGCTCTACATCTAACTGTGCGGCTAACTATGCATCTGACTATGCATCAGTAGCTCTGCATTGCATAGTCTGCGTCTATGTCTACGTAGGTGCCTACATGCCTGCTTTAACTGTCGGACGAAGACTATCTAATTGGTCGGCAACGACGTGCTGCAACTAATCATTCGGTCGTTTAATTAAGGTAGAAAGTCGGCCCGGTCAAAGGCCCTAATTATCCTAATTTAAATACGGAGATAGCGTTTAGCTAATCTGGACTTAATAAGGCCCTGGCTTAACTCAAGGTGTCTTCTACTACATATACGACTAGGGCTTTGCATCCATAAACAGTTAATTAAAGCTTTTGTATAGATGTCCAATCGGTTAAGGTTCCGCATCTACCGTTTAATTAAGGCTTCGCATCTATAGGCGTCCAGTTAAGCTGCCGTACTATTATCTAATCAAAGCTCTGCACCTATACGCTCTATATCCATAGGGTCTATATACGACTCCGTGTAAGACTCCATATAAAGCTCCGCACCTATATCTATAGGAAAGATTATTCTAGCTAACTAATCTATAGGCGTTAAGACGGGCAGTAATTAATTAATAAGGGGGGGATAGCTAAGGGAAGAAGCTCTCATAAAGGCTCTAAGATATTAATTAGCTATGCTTCTAACGTTCTATCGGCCGTATACTAGTTTCCTAATTAGGTCTAGTGCCTGCGTGCCTATATACCTACGTACGGTAATGCATCTTTAACTACCAATCAAAGACGTCTGACGGCAACGGTGACTGATTTAATTTAACTGTGACAACGTCTGATTAACTAACGTTTAAATAGGGTATTAGGTCGGCCCGACCAAAGGCTCTAATTTAACAACTTAACTTATACAGGCGGCGTTCAAGACCCAGGTTCTATATCTATAGGCTCTATATCTACAGACAATCGATCAAGACTCTGGCTGTATAGTTATTCTATCAAAGCTTTATATCCATATAGTTAATTAATTAAGGCTCTACATCCGTAGTCAATTAAGGCTCTTAGTGTCCACTAAACGTCTAATCTAAAGACTTATCTTTAAGACTTCTACCTTCGCGAGCACTAACGGCAGCTTCCAGTAAACTATTTTCGCGGGCCCAGTGCTTTTCTAGGACGTCTTCTATAGTTGCTTTCTTTCCTTTCTAGGCTGTCCTTACTTTTAACTCTTTCGGCATATTCCTAGGCTTTTACGGCTACTTCTTTACCCCCACTGCTAGCAGTACACTCGCGTATCCTTAATCTTCCTCCAGCTTAAGAACCTTAGAATTACCTTCTGCTCCTTATCCCTTTATTACTATCCTAGCTCTACGCTTTGTCTAAGTCGTCCTTTAAAACCGTCCGGTAGTAGCTTCTTAGCTATTATAACTACCTCCATTGCATATTCCTTACCCTTATATCTATAATATAGTCCTTTATTAAGACGACCTCTAAGGAAAAGCCCTGGCTCCTATACGTCCAATCTCTATTTCCCTTACAATCCTTAATAAGGTCCTTTACTAGCCTAGCTAGATACGGCTTGGTCCTGTCTTTAGTTACATAAAGATAGCTTAAGTACGCGGTGCTTTGTCACTAATATTATACTACTGCCTTTATATAAGTCCCTTCCTTACTATAGTATCCGTCCCTATCGTGCAGCTGGCGCAGTACTAAATTCGGATAGCAGTGACAGTTGTGCTACAATTAGCTATCGTTTAATTAAGGAATAATGTCGGCCCGGACGAAGGCTCTAATTTAACAACATTCGACTAATTCGATTCAGTGACGGCGATATGCTAACATCGAGGCTCTAGCTTGATTCGATTTGTTAACCAGTCACGGCTTTTATGCAGTCACTCGATTTAATCAAAGCTTCCGCGCTATCGATCGATTAAGGCTCTACGTGCAGCTCTATATCTAGCTCTGCATCGTATAATCGGCTCTATATCTGTATAATCAATTAAGGCTTTTAGTGCCGTTCTTATTGTGTAGCTAGCGCATTATCGAATTTTAGGGGCAGTATAGAGTTCTACCGGTTCTACTACTAAATGGACTAATTAGGATTTTCCGTGCTAGGTATAAAAAATCACTATTAGCTTAGCAATAGGCGGTAAGCTAAGCTAACATCTTTACAGCAGGTTATCGCGACTAACGCATCTCAACGCGTTATAATTAAGAAAGTAAACAAAAAAAGGAGCTTTAGGAAATATAGTAAATAAGCAGATAAATAGAAATCTTTTACACGGCCGTTACCTGCGTCCCCTCCCCCACCTTAGAACTTAACTGTCCCCTAGTTAAATATCCTACACCTCCTACGGCGGAGCCTACTGCGGAGCCTACTACGAAGCCTAATTACACGGTTATCTCTAAGGTCGCGGCCAAGGGTCAGATAATCCGTTTATAGGTACCACTTAATAATAGTCTTCCCTAGCTTTAGCTACCTTATCTATAGGCCATAACCTAATCTAGACGTAATCTCCTAGTTATACATTATTCTTTTATAGCTTTATAGCTGTCCTAGTTATACAGCTGTCTTTAAGGGTTAGACAATTCTAATAGTAGTCCCCCTAGTTTATACTTTTCTTATCACTAATCTTTAGCGCTACTCCGTCATAGAAGGCCCGCTGCTACGTCTATTTTTTCTTTAATCTATCTAGGTCTGCTCCTTAGTATATACGGAGCCAGTTCTTAATACCTTTTAATTATCCTTTATTGCTGAGCTATAGGAGTTTAGGTCCAGGTCAATTATATATCCTAGCTACTAGTCTTCTTTAATTAGATAGATATATAAGTCCTTACTAAATAAGATCCTTTAAGCCTTAATACTTATACTCAGTAAAACAATAACTTCCTCCGTATCTAAAATAGGCCTATCGGCCTTGTCCTTACGTACCTTACTAATCCTATATATCCCACTGCGGCTATTTAAAGGTAGTAGAACCTTGCGGATATTGGGAGTCCTGCGGATATCGGGAGTTTTACAAATATCGATAATCCTACGGAGGTTAAAAGTCTTACGGAGGTCAAAAGTCTTACGGTATAAAGGGAGCTCGGATGCTATTCTGCTAGTCTTTATATCCTAGTACTAAGCTATATCCTTATACTGGGCTTTAAACTGCAACCTAATCTATAGTAGGTAACTACTACTGTATTAGGGCTCCTCCGTATATACCTGGTCTACCTAGGTCCTAACGTCTTCCTTCCCTTTAGCGGTCAAGCTCCTTAAGATCTAGGCCCGTTTCCTAATTAGCTTAATAGGCGTCGGCTATCTCACTTAGCTGGAAGATCGTAGGTAGTTAAATAGTAGTATCTTTGCTTATAACTGGCTACTAATTACAGAACTACTTAACTAGCTAACAAAGGCTCTGCTCCTTAGGGTCCATTTTTAATAAATAATCTGCGCCCTCATATAAACTAAGCTTATCCTCTATAGCTCTCTATAACTAATAAAAGTCAAAGGACCCTCGTCTATCTACATTAGCTCCCGTTTTAGCCATAGCGTATTTTTGATATTTAAGCAGAAGCCCTTTTACAAACCAGTACCCTCGCTAAGCGTTCCCTAGATTACCTATATCCGTAACCTTTTAAGATATTAACGCAAACTATCTACAGTACTCGCGTATACTATTTGGCGGATTGTCCCTATACTGCTATATATAGGCTTCTAAGAATTCTACTATTTCTATTTATTGAAAGTAGTCACTTCCTTAGTATTCTGCCCTAAGCTTTCTTATAAGCTCCGTCTAATTGCCAGCTATAAATTTAGGCAAGCTTTAAATCCACATCCCTATCCAGTAATCGCAGTACTCCAGAAGGCCCTAGTGCTTTTCCTTGCTCGTTACGTAGTGTCGGACGTATAGTCGCTCGTACTGCTCAATAAACTATAACACGTCCTATCCTGTAAAGTACGAAGTTCCAACAGTTCCTAGGGCTGGTATAGGCTGGACCATAACATAGACCTTATCTTAAGCCGTTAACCGCTGGTTACGTGTATCTAGCGCTTCCTTAGGAGCTTATAGGTGGTCCTTACGGCTTATATCCTTTATCTGCTAAGGGTTATCGGTCCTAGGTATTACGGGTAAATGCTGCGGTAGGTCTGCTTGCATAGCTATAGTCTTAATAGAGAGTGTCCCAGATAGCTGTCCTGGCGAGACCTTAACAGGTGCATGCTGCGGCTGGTCTACTTATATAGCTATATCCCTAACAGAAGGCACCTACTTCTTAACGCTTAAGGGGGGGTTTCCCTAGGAGAGCACTACCACCGAGTCTTAATGCGTTTATCCGTTTCGGCCTGCTATCGTTCCGCGCAATAGGGTGCTGCTAAGCCTTACGCTTCTGCCTATATCTACTTCTTCACGGAACGCCTCTTAAGCAGCCGCTAACATAATCCGGATGACTCGAAAGAAGATAAAGCTAAGCTAGAATAGGAAGCTTTTAAGGGCAGATCTAATCTCGTGTACTTGCGACCTTACTTAGCATTCTCTCTTCTGTTCCTTAAGGGCAGTACTAACTTCCTTTACCGCCAGATGCCTTAGATCTCATTAGCCCTTGGCTACCTGTCGTCTCTGCATCTTTAATAAAGCTCTGGCCATGCTCGTGCGCGCGGGTGGTGAGATATCAGGTAACTCCAACTGCCAGTCGACGTCGTCTGATTGGCTCGTTGGTTCGCTTAACGTCCTTATACGTAACTTTCTAAGACCATTGCCACTCTTCGGCCTATGCGTCGAGTCTAATGTCCGTCTTTTCCGCTGTCTTTCTATTCAGGGACTACCTGGTTCCCTTCGCTGTCCGATACTGCCTGGTTCTCTACTTCTGCTGTCTCGTTAGTCTAGCTGGCGGTTCTTTTGCAGCTAGTCGTTCTTCTACAGCTAGCGGTTCTTCTATAGCTGTAGTATATTCCTGCGTACCTCCTGTGTATATAGTTATATATAAAATGCCAGACTTCTAATCTAAAGAGCTTGCCGTCGTCCCCACGTGGAATGCCATATGTGGTAGTAGACGCGGTCCCTCTTAGATAGGAAGTCACAATGCTGTCTGTCTGTCGGTCGGTCGGTTAGTCGGTCGGTCGTCAGTCATAATCAATCAGTAGGAAAGCAGTCCGTAAGAAGAAAGGAAAGAATGTATTCTGGTAGGTCGTGATAGAGAGAAGGAGAGAAGCCGAAGGCTCGATATATACAGGAAAATGCCAAGGCACTAAGTAGTGGCCCATTTTACCCCACCACAATAAGTTTTATACGGAAGACGCGCATAACTAAATTAGGCCTATCTATAGCGGTCTAGCTAGGTAGTAGCTCGTAGGTAATCTCATTCTATTTAGGGTTAGCAGTAAATATAAGAAATATACTTAAACGGCCGTATTTACGGATAATAGTCATTAAATCCTAATAGCACTGCCCGATAAAGCGATCTCCGCTATAAGAAAAACCAAATAAAAGTATTGCGCGGCGGCCTAATAATTTAGGGTCCAGATTATGGCGGGTAAGAGTATCTATAATGCTATTATACAGCTCTACGCGGAGGGTTATTTAGTTAGAGCGGATCTAAGTAAGCTTATTCTAATTATATAGCGCCTATATATCTATAATATACTACTAAAATAGCTAGTAGTAGGCAAAAGGGACTAACCTAAAGTTGTTATAGACGTATAGGTAGAACCGAAAGTATACCCGCTAGGTTAAACGGTCTCACTAGCGGGCTTAATTAGAGTTACGTAGCTAGAGACCTTAGTGCTAGCTAGTATTACTGCGAGGGAAGAGTAGTATATAGTGGAGCGGTATATATACGGCATGCGTTGGGTTAATATGGTAGTACTACGGCTACTTATTAGGTGTATAACGCTCTATAGGCATAATATTATAAAAGCTAGTATTACTGTACTTGTCTAGTATAATAACGGCCACCTTATTACTTATTAGGAGGTTTTTATAGCGCTAATTAGTACTAGCCTCTAAGATAAGCCGCATCTATAGGTTTAAAATAATCCGTAATAGGGCCGTTACGGGCTAAGCCTAAAGCCGCTCCCTTACGGTTTAATAGAGGGTAATAAAAGGGTTCCGTTCCTTAGATAGCATAGTAGTAAGGCACTATAAAATAGTTATATCTAACTAGGTATTAGGACGGGCCTATAGCTAGACATCTATAGTATAACTAGGGTTGTAAAAGTATAGCTAGGCATACTACGGAGTAATATCAATAGGAGGTTCTAGCGGGCCTTATAGATAGTAAAGCTTACCATATATTTAGAAGTAATTTAGGCCGCTATAGGGTGGATTTTAACCATATTAGGGAGCTTTAGTTAGTAGGCATAATGAGAGATAACCTTTTTAACCTTATAAGGGCCAGCGTTCTTTTAATTAAGTTTCTTAGTAAGTTGTTTTATATTTAGATTTCTTATATCTAGCCAGACAAAATTACTAATTTAGTAGGCTGGTGCTAGGGTTCGTTTCTTATTTACTACGGCTTTATAGATAGATTAAGCCTATATTATTTCATTAGTAAGGAACTGTTATAATTTCTCTATCTTCTTTACGAATTTATTTACTTCTGCAACTTATAAGGCGTAATAAGTAGGGTAAGGAACATTACTAAAGGGTCTAAAACCCATTCGTAGGTGCTAGCCGTAATTAGCTAGGAATAGGGAGACTTTCATAGTTTCTAAAACGGAATTATTTATAGTAAACTTAGTAAATGCGAGCTAGTTAATCTAGTTATCCTATAAATACGACGTATATATCCGAATATACTATTCCATTATAGCATTTACGCGTTCTATTTAACTATCCGTTTCTAAGTAATATATAGTAGATAATAGTACTTTAATGCGGAGTTAAGTAGTTAGTTCTTTCTAGAATACTAAGATAAACTAGCTACCTTTATTAGAGATAATTATTTCGGGGAGTCCGTAGAGTTTCTATACGTAATCTAAGAATAGTTAGGCAACAGCAGGCGTTAACATATTAGGGTAGGCGATTAAGTATCTTATTTTAGATAGTTAGTTTATAACTACTATAATATTTATACAGCCTTTACTCTTAGGAAGGTCAATAACAAAGTTAATTAAGATATCCTTCTATCTTTGGTCTAGAATAGGCAGCGGCTTTAAAAGGCCGTTATACGTCTTATGCGAGGCTTTAGCTCGTCGGTAGGTGTAGTAGCTAGAGATATACCTTCGTGTCGTGTTATATATATTTAGCTAGTAATACTCCCGTTAGAGTAATTTTAGGGTCTTTCCTTAGCCTAGGTGGCCGGCGATAGATAGATTATATACGTGTTTAAGGAGCTTAAGCTTAAGCTTATTATAATTAGGGATAACTAGACGGTTCTAGTAATATAAGCGGTTTCTATAGGCTTCGCATTTACTTAGAGAAATCTTTTTAGAGCGTCTAATACTATCTTATATTAGCTTAAGCGTCTCTTAAATAAACTCGCTATTTGGGTATTTATTAACTATAATCTGTTTAATTAATCGATTAGTTATTTTAAGGACGTATACTATAAGATCTTTAGTAGAAGGGTTAAATAGTTTAGGGCGAAGTAGGGTCTAATTTCGGTAAGAGCGCGCTTTTTTTAGGGCTAGCGCGTCTTGCGAGCATTAGGTTAGGGTATTAGGCTTCTAACCTTAGACGCCTAAGCGGTACGTAATTAAGAATTAGAAGCGTAATAGATATTCTAACTAGCGGGCCTAATAATGACTTAGCTATTTTATAGTCGCTAAGGACCTTAATTAGAAATCCGGCGCCTTCTAGTTTAGGTCGCTATTGCTTAAAGTATCTAATAATAGCTAGCAATTCTTTATTGTAGATCTTGTAATTACATTTAGTAGGGCTTAGTCGCTTTAAGAAGTATACTATGGGGTGCAATACTCCTTTATTATATTAAGACAGAATGCCTTTAGTAATATAATTAGATAAGTTAGCTTCTATAACACTTATTTATTTTAAGTTAAAGTGTTAAAGTATAGGTGTAGTAGTAAATATAACCTTTAGATAAGCAAAGGCCTTCTTATATTCCTTATTAAAGATAAAAGCTTTATCCTTTTAGGTTAGAGTAATAAGGGGTAAAATTAGAGCGGAGAAGTTATCGATGAACTGTTAGTAGAAATTAGCAAATCCTATAAAGGCTCTTATATCCTTAATATTCTCGGGTTTTTACCAGTTTATAATTACTTTAACTTTCTTTAGGTCTATTTATATACTATTTATAAAAATAAGGAGTTTAAGGTATAGAACTTCCATTTTATAGAACTCGCATTTATTTACATCTAATTATAGACTAGCTCTATACAGGGCTTATAAAATAAGGTTAACGTATTTCCAATATTCGGTTAGGTTATTACTATATATTAGGATATTGTTAATATAAGCAGTATAGAAGATATCTAGGTAGGGATATAGGGTATTATTTATATAATATTAAAACGAGCTTAGAGCATTTATAAGGCTAAATAGCGTTACTAAGTATTTAAATAATCTATACCAAGTACGAAATGCAGTAAGCCATTTATCTCCTTTTACTATATAGAGGCGGTTAAATGTAGAGATAATATTAAGCTTTGTATAGTAGCGAGCCTTACTTAGTCGGTTTAGCGTCTCCTATATTAACGGGATCGGATATTGGTTTTTAACGGTAAGGGCGTTAAGAGCTTAGTAGTCTATACAGAAGCGTAAACCGCCGCTAGGTTTCTTAACGAAGATTATTAGTACGGCTATAGGTAACGAGCTTACTCTAATAAATTCTTTACTTAGGTTCTTATCTAAATAATTTTATAGCACTTAGAGTTTATTTTAGAATATCTTATATAGGGGTCTAAATCTAGGCTGCTTTCCTTCTTTAAGTACAATATTATAGTTATATAATTGGTATTCTAGTAACTTATCGGCTTACTTCCGTAAGAATACCTCTAGGCGGTTATAGTACTCTACTAGTACCTTTATAGTAGGGTTAGTATGCTTTTTTAGTGCTAAGGCCTTCTTAATATTAGCTATAGTGACAGTAAAGATCGTATATTCGGGTTTCTTAGCAAGTTACGCTAGCGGGGTAGCTCTAATTATGCGAATATCTAGGGTGCCAAGCTTACTTAGATTGTCTATAGTTTCTTATTTAGGTTTAGGTTTACTATTAGGTACAGAGTTAGTATTAGATTTGGGTTTAGGTTCTTTAAAAATCCTTTTTATAGTAGAATACTAGTTCTTCTAGTATTTTTATATATTAAGCTTAAGCTTCTGCTTAGCTTAGGGCGGTGTAGTGCTTAGTAATAACTTATAGAATTTAGTAGAGTTTTCGGATCCTTAGTAGGTGTCGGTAGAATTCTCGTATTAGTGGAATTTAGTAGAATTCTTATGCTAGTAGAATCTAGTGGATTCCTTAGGCGTAGAGTAGACATTAGTATAAATCTTACATTAGTGGAATCTAGTGGATTCCTCGGGTACGGGGTGGACAGTTGTAGAAATTTTAGACTGGTGGATCCTAGTGAATTTTTTAGATTTTGGTTCTAGGTCTAAGTAGTAAGTTATAAGGCACTTCTACTTATAACAGGAGGTAGTAAATAGAAGCTTAAGGTTGTTTTAATTAATAGTTACCTTATATAGCTTTATCTAGGGTTGTCTAAGGATTACTAAGTAACCTAGAGTAGTAACAAAAAGCTTAATCAGTTCTTTATAGTTTAGGTATTAAAGTCTTAGGGCTACCACGTGGGTAGTACGGCCTAAGATAGTGCGTTTACCATTAAATCTAAATACGTTAATATGCCGGTTAAGGGGGGTTAAGGTAAAACTACTATTTTATATAAAGATCTTATTAATAAATCCTATGCCGCTAGCTCCTATATTAATTAGGATTTAAGCATTAGCCTATTAACTATTCTGCCAGAGGCAGTAGTTAATAGTTATACTACGGTCATAAGAGTTAGAGTTCGTAACGTTAAATGCGTTTAACGAGATCCTATAGTAGAGCTATTCCGGAGAGCGACTTAGCTCTAGGACTTTCCTTTTAGAGGTAATTAGGGCGGGGTTTTTATAGAACGTCGATTGGAGCTTTATTCTTATAAACGGTGCTTACTAAATAAAGGGCTAGAACTAGACAAGGAGGGCTATAATTAATAGCTTAAGGTTAGGCGCGATAAATAGTTGCTAACATTAGCCATTTATAAATCGGTTTAGGGCGTAGGTAAGGGGATAAGGCAGTATTTTAAGATATAGTCCTTACTTCCGCACTTAAAGCAGAGGCCTAGCTTAATGCGTCTTTCTTATTTAGGGGACCCTAGTAGGACGTACTCTAGGGTTCTAGTGTTAATATCTATAGCGTTAAGGTGCTTAGGCTAAAATAATAACTTAATAGACGTTTATAGGGTTGCTATATTATATTAGGGAGCGGGCTTCGGTATTAGGCGTAGTATATTATTATACCGTTTATTAATAATGTTTATATAGGCATTAAGGGCTCCAGGTAGGTCTACGCCTATTAGGGAGGTTTTTAGTTTAGGGCTTAGGGATTTAATAAGGCTATTAATTAGTATAGAGTCGTTCTAGCCAGTCTCTCTTACGTAACGGTTAAATTTAGAGAAGTATACTAGGAAACTTTTTGTTCCTTAAGCTATATAGTTTATCTTTCTCTAAATAGTGGCTTAGCGGTTTAGATTACTATATATAGCTTTAAGAAGTATAACTAGGCTTTATCCTAAGTTTAGTTAGAGGGGTTTAATAAGGTTAGCTACCTTTTCTCCTAGTTAACTTAGGACGTAACAGAGTTAGTTAGCTTTAGTTTGATAATAGTTAGCATTACTAGTTAGCTTATTCTTAAGCTAGCTTAGAAATAATTAGAGCTCTTGCCGTTTACTAGTAAATACTAGAGGGTTAGATAGCCGTTTAAATCGTTATGGTGTAGTAGTTAGTTTAGGGTAGACAGCTATTATAGGTTCGGGGCTTACGTTCCGCGTGTTTATCTCTAGAGATAGTGTAATGTACTTAGTATATTTCTTAGGCGCAGTATTATATATTTAAAGGACTACAGTCTCTACTTAGATAGTTCTCTTCTTTATAGTTAATCTATTAGGTAACTTACTCCACTAGTTATATTTACGTTATTAACTATTCCTTAACCTAGCCTATTAATAAGTCCACTGTAGTATTTCCTATAAGGCTTTATTATAACTATAACGGGACAAATAGCCTAAACTAGTTTAGCGCTATTAGGTTGGTCTCTTAAGTATACTAAGATAAATATATAAGGTGGCCTACGTACTATTACGTAACCTATTACTAGTGCTAGTACCTATAAAATCTTATCTAATATGAATCAATAAAATATTGGTATCGCTAATATTACTAATATTCTAATAATATTATATATTATAATTTTATACTATACCTAAAGGTTATCTTCTATTTATATAATATTGTATAATATATCTACTAGAATTTAAAAAATTACGAAATTTAAATTATCTCTTATTTCTATATTAGGTAAAAAGGGATTTTCGTCTTAAATTAACCCTCTTATATTTTTATACCAAAGGCCCTTAAAATAGCAACTAAAATAGCATTGTTAACTAACCCTAACTTGATTATACTAGCGGGGGTCTAGTAAAGCTATACTAGTTAAGTACTAGCGAGATTTACTATCTTGGTTGCCGGCTGAGTCGCTTACTAAGATAATTTAGAGGTAATTGAGTTCTACTAGTAAGGGTATAAGCTTAAAGGCCAAGAGCCTTATAAACGTATTAAGACTTATAGGCAGCTATATATATCCTTTGGAGCGAGCGGGAAAATATATTAGGGTAATTCTATTAAATCTGTTGCTATGGATTCCCATTAATCCTTTAGGGAATAGGGCCTTAATCGCTGTACCTGGCCGTTCTTCTGCACCAAACTAACTATAATATGGCCGGGTTCCTTCCATCCCGTAACTTTCCACTCTCCGCTTTACTTTATCCGCCGTAATCTAATAAATATATATAGTGGGCCGGAAATAAACCAGGCCAGGTTTCTCCTCGTATACTTTGGTTAAGATTAGGCTCTGCGTAAGTTCGTCTAAAGCGACGATTCCGAGATATTAAAGCTAAAATTAGGTACGGGTATTACAAACCTATTTATTTCATTCTATTTGAAAACAAAGACACGTCAATAAATATTTTAGTACCGTATACTTCTTTGGGATAAAAGGAAATCGTAGTCTTATCTGGGGGTCTATTCTTTACCAGCTCTAAATTAACCTGAATTCTCCGTCGCTTAAATTCTAAGTCCAACAACAGCAACGCAGGTAGCAGAAAGAACGAACAACACCGCACTGACAAAGAAAGGCAAACCAACCAAGGCGTCCACATTTGCATCAAGCCCAATAGCTAAAACCTTTGAAAACAAGACAGACGCAATCACCTTGCCACTAATACTAGCTATAGACAGAGTCGCCATTACGCGCGCGACCTGCGCCCTATCAATCAAGCTAATAATATACGCTTGCGTTGCCGTCGGCAAGCCTTCGCCGAAAAGGTACAAAATGACAGCAACGATAAAGGTACCCGATGTAGAGCTGAAGCCAATTAGAACTGAGCCGACAGTGAGGATAAAACTACTGCCAGCCATGACCGCAAAATGAGCACGGCCTGAGGATCCAAGGTAGAATGACGCAACGCGACTAACGGTTGGAAGGAGTAGGCTGAAGTGGACCAGCATGAGAATTCCTTCTAATGTAACGATATAGGAGGCCTGTGGAAATGTCCAATGCAATTTTATGACTGGGTACTGAATGAGGCCGAACCAGTCGATTGTTTTGATGCCGGTGGCTGCGAAGAAGATTGAGAGGGCCAGGAGAAGAATGTTGAAGACGCCGACGCCGGAGACGCTCTCTTGGAATGCATGATTTAGCTTTTTCCATCGACAATATAACCACTTCTTAGATTTGGTCTCGCAGATATTGGTCATTGGATCGGGATCCTGAGGCTCCTCTCCATTTTCAGATGCCGGGGCATCAGCCACTGCTGTCCGATTACTCTCGCTAATGGTCTCGGGAAATGCAAAGAGAGTAATCGCAGCAGTGACAGTGGCGAGTGACAAACTGACTGCTAAATTGACCTGTGGAGTCCCACCTTTGCCATCAAGGTTCATGAGCAAGGCCCCAATACTAGGGCAGAAACTCTGTGCAAGATATTGCATCGAAGTCGTCAAGAAAAACAATGACGCTCTTTCCATTGCAACAGGCATGACATCTGTGTAGGAGGCAAACAGCATCGCAAGGCCAACGTCGTAATTCCCACCGATCAGCCCAGGTAGACCGCTTAGATACAGCGCCCATATAGGCACCTTTGGAAAATAAAGATCTTTGGGCATGTCAATATATATTGTATTCTGGAAGGTGAAAAAAGTGAAAATCCCTCACAGAGAATAAGCCAGGAGACGCAAGTGATCGTTACGTTGACTTTATGTAACACCAGCACGACCTTCCTCCCGTACCGATCGGCCAGCCATCCCAATGGTATCGCTCCGATCATGGCACATAACATACGAATAAACATGATCAAGCCGGCCGATCTGGCTACTTGCTTCTGGATGCTGCCATCCTTGCACAGACGTTCGGGGATATGCTTTCCCATTTCCACCAGAGGAGACCCCATAGCCATGTAATGCTTGTAGCAATACATAGCTTCAAGTGCGCGCATTGTGGCAACTTGCTTAACGAAATACTCGGCCTCATTGATAAAGACAATGCAGCAGCCTAGATATGGCACCCAACGGTAACGGGGTGAGATGGTTGTGAATGTCGGCCATCTACCGCGATTGGGCGGCGTCGGCAGTGGGGAGAGAGAACCGGAGGGCTTGCGGTGACTCGGGGGTGAGCGCCTGAGCAGCGGCTCTTGCTCTGGGTCTTGAACTTTAGTTGACATAGTGATAGACTAATACAAGCCTTGGGGATTTACAGTTTTACTCAGTCTCATCCGCAATTGCTGCAGCGAAAGACTTTTTGCCGCTAATGAATCATAAGAACAAACCGAGTTCGGAGAGCGCTATGCAGGTCCTGCACCATACCACGACAGGAAAGCCCGTGCATAGCTACATAAGTTATTTTAAGTTTCAAGCGTTGAAATCTAAAGACTATAATTCCGTTCTTTCATGCGCGTAAAATCCAAACTTTTGTTCAGCGGCCGTTTGGTTTCCATTCTTAAACCCCCCTTTTAATATACCGAAGCAAGAATCTTCGGTACCGGGAGTGCTAATCGCCGATCCATGCCGCCATCATTTACCTCAGTGCAAATCCATGGCCGGCACGTGTTCCTTTAGCAAAACTAGATAAAGGGGATTTGCCGATCAAGGATGGAACTCTACGGAGGACGGAGCGAAAAGAGACTTCCCTTCCTATTTGGGAGAAGCGTGGTTTGGTGCCAAGACCACACCAAAATTTTAACTTCGAGCTTGTAAAAAGCAACTCTATACCAACTTTTTGATAGAATCTACTTATTTAATTGCTTGTAATGTCCTCTGCATACCTTCTACTATTCTCCCCTACTATTCTTTAAGCCTAAAATGCCTTGCTACAGCCTTGCAATGAGGGCGCAGGCCGTAGTATAAAGGCTTTAGATATACCTGTCAGATAGTTCATATAGAGCTATTCATTGATGAAATGGGTTGATTGATTGATTATCTTGATCGTGTCTTGTTTGGTGATTGACCTAGGGCCCCTGGGCTTAGACGAAGATATTTATAATACACGTGACCCGTGCACGTAACTCGTGCACGTCCTACGCCACAGAGAATATAGATTATCTGACACACCCCCTTAGCTTCAACCTGGTCGAGGACGAAGCTAGCCACCTTCTCGTGTCCGTCCATGCGTCAATTAAACCGTAATCTCATCTAAATCCTTCCTTCTCGCCCTAACCTTCTCCCTTAGGTCCTCTAGTTGCTTCTCCTTATTTAGCCACTCCTTAATATCCACCATTCCGATTATATTAACGAAGCTCTTAAACCTCTGCTTAGGCAGGGCCTTTATAAGTCTATTAGCGATTATCTCCTTCGTCGCTTTCTATTATAATAGCACTCGTCTTATTATATATTCTTAACGTAACTAGTATTAATAGATGTTAACGTATCGGAGCTTCGTAATTAGCTTTGCCGTGTCTTCTATAATTAGTTAGAGTATTTAGATGTTATCGCAGTTAATAATTAAGGGCTCGTTTAGGTATAATGTTATTACTTTAAACAGCCTGCTAATAAAGATAGCTTCCTTTACTATCTGTAATAGGGCTAACAACTTAGCTTCTATGCTTAACGTCGTAACAGTACCCTACTTATTTGCTCTCCAGGCGATTAGTCCCCTAAATAGCTTTATAATATATCCTTATAAGCTTTTTCTATTAACGGAGTTATCTGTAAATAATGCGTCGCTAGTATAGATAAATAATTGCGCTTTACTTCTACCGTCTCCTCTATTATCTCGTCCTTTATCGCGTATTCCTTTATCTCTCCCTCTACCGTTTATTCCTTCCTTATCTCCTTTATAGTAGATTGCTCTGCTCCTTATACTATATAAGTACTAGATTACTCTATCTACCGCTTAATAGTGCTTATAGCTTAGGTCCTAATTAAACCTTACCAGCTATAATACTGTAAAGGTAATATCCGGACGTGTTATAGTGGCTATATAGAGTACTAAACCCAGTTTTCTCTAATATAGCATTGTAGAAGCTAGTAGGGATATAGGACGAACTAATAGGTCTATATTGGGGGACGGATACATTAGACGGATTATATAGTAATTGGTAAAGAGGAGTTCTAATTCTACTTAGGAGTGTCTAGAAGACGCCCTCTAAGATCTATCTTATACTAGTTAGCTATCTTCTTAATATAAGCTTCCTAGGATAGCTATAGGAGCCTCTAGCTATAACTATATAACACGTAGATTCCTAGGAACTATTTTAGCTCGCTAAAGGTACTTATCTAGTATTCCTTACTTAGCTCCTTAATTGCTTCTTAAGCTTTCTTCTTATCTGTCTTTTAGTAGCAGAAGACAATATTATTAACGCAGAAGAAGACAACTATTCTACCTTTTAGCATAACACACGGCTTCTAGGGTACTTCTTTAAAACCTAATTTATTTAATAAGCTTATGAGATTCTTCTACTATAATAGTGGTAATTGTTATAGTCCGTATAGGGCTTTTCTTAAGCGCAGTACTTTGTCTATCTTTCCTTTATTAAACCCTAGCGGTAGCTTTATATAGACAACCTCGTCAAGATTGCAATAGATAAACGCATTAACTATATCTATCTATATTGTCTCTAGGTTAAATTTTATAGTAATCGCTATAAGGGTTTAGAAGGTTATACTAGCTAATATAATAGCTCTTATAGGTAGGTCTCCTGGGGCCTATTAATTTCCGCAGACTACTAAGCGTGCCTTATATTTCTAGAGAAATCCATACTTGTCCGTCTTGTAGATAAACACCTACATTAAGCTAAGGACCTGCTATCCCTTTATATACTTCTTATCTATTTCTTAAAACGACCTTATTTAATAATAAGATTAGAGATAGGCTTATTAAGCCTCTTAGAACTAATCTCGAAGAGGATATATATTAAGGTTGCGGATCGTCTAAGGTGGCGGAGGTAAGTTCTTCCTATATAATCTGATATTACGTATTCTACCTAATTTTAGCTTACTATTATTAAGTTAACTATTAAGGTTAAACTTCCTTCCTACTAAGAAGGCACCATTATAGGCTGAAGTAATCCTTTTAGTAATAAAGTCTTCAAACCTATTATTATAGGCTTCCTTAAATAAGTCTTTAACTAAGTTATTAAACACCCCCTATGTTAGCGACTTAGTCAATCAAGGCATAAGCACGGTATGAGGGACGTGCAAGCCTATATAATTGGATTATCTATAAACGAGAATCTAAAGCTAAAGAAAAGGAAAGGAAAGGATAAGTAGCAACGCGAGGAGTTATATACGATCCCTAGTCACGTAAGAGTTACGTAAGCCCTACGTCTACCATAACGTCTACTATAGCTGCCGCTTTCTGCTAGCGCTGTAATATTACCCCCCCCTCCGCAAAAGCCTGCCCTCAGGCTTTATATGTCCGTATTATGCCTATAGGGCGTTCTTATCTTTATGCTCTTCCGGTAGCTTATTATCTTTATTATACTAGCATTCTATCCATTCGTCTAGGTACTTTAGCGGTCCTGGTTTATTAGGGTAATGGCTATGGAATTCTTAAAGCTTATAGGGACTGCTAATAAAGTTCTATATAGGGTACCAGGTAGGATCTGGGTCATAGCCTTTCCAACTAACGCGGTACTTTAGTGTTTTCCTTACTAGCTTACAGGCCAGTATCTCTTCAATTTCCCATCCGTTATCGCCACTGACTTAAATCGGCAGGGGGGGTTTGTTCTTTTGTCCAGGTAATAAGTCGTTTACAGCCTTCTGTAGCTTATCCGGCGAGAAGATAGGGTAAACCTTAATTAAATATAGGAGCTCTACTTTATACAAGTTGCCTATTTTCTTAAGGACCTTATACGGTCCTGCTATCTAATAATCGAGCTTATAGCTGGGCCGTTCCGTCTTCTAGTTCTTTATTATAACCTAAACTATATTACCTACGGTAAAGTCGGGCTCGCGCCTATACTTATTTGCCTGCTATTTTATTAATTTCTGGGCCTTTTCTAGGTTTATATAGGCTACCGTCTAGGCTTCCTTTAAGCGCTTGGCGTACTGCTGGGCTTCCTTATAAGACAGTTTCTTGCGTACAGTCTGTGGTCCTTCTGGCCTATCCCAGTTAAAGCTTGTTTGGGGTAGATACCCTATTTCTAGTTAGATAGGTGCAAATCCCGTAGAGTTATAGGGTAGGGTCGCCTGGGCGTAGTCCATTAGAGGTAGTAGTTCGCCCTAGTTATCTTAGAAGTAGTTAATAAAGGGTTAGAGTCTCTGGTCTAAGTATTGATTTATAATCTCCGTCTAACCATCTGTTTAGGGGTGGTACGCCGTAGAAAGCTTTAGCCTAATTCCTAGGATTTAGGTAAACTCGTTCCAGAAAGCCGATATAAACTACGGTCCGCGGTCCGATATAATAGTATCTAGTGGTCCGTAAATTTGGTAGATGTAATAGATATATAGTTAGGCCGCCTCTTTAGTATTAATATTCTTGTGATAGGGGATTAAGAAAGGGCGTTTACTAAAACGGTTAACTAAGATTATAACTATATCGTACCCGTCACGGTCTACTAGTAGTTTGTGAAAGTCTATAGAGATTTACTGCTAGGGGCGCTCTGGTATTAGAAGTGGCTTTAATAGTCCTAGGGTCTTATCTCGTGGAATCGTAGACCTATGGCAGTTATTGCAGTTCCTTATATAACGGTTAATATCCGTAACCATTCCGGGCCAGTAGTAACAGTCACTAATAATCTTATAGGTCTTATTTTTTCTGGGGTAGGCCGTAGAGACCTAGGTATATGCTTTGGTAATAAGCTAGGTTCATAAGTTCTTTTCTTTTGCTACTACTAGCCGTTTCTAGTACTTAAGTAGTCCATTTTTAAGGGACTATAGGCTGGTAATATCCTTTGCCTTTTCGCGGTACTCTTGTAGAGAAGGGTCTATATGGTTTACTTATAGTAGTTTATTAATAAGGTCGAATTCCGTAGGGTTAATGGGATATATCTTAGCGCTTAAAGATTTAGTACTTAGTTCTTCTAGTATCTGAGGGTTAAGGTGCTCTGGTTATAGTAGCGTCTAGGTCTGTAATAAGACCTTTACGGCTATCTGGTTATTTAGGTCCTATTCGCGCCTTATAAAAGCATCCGCACAGTTAGTGGCGCCTGACCTATACATAATTAGGAAGTTAAACTAAGATAGAATATCCGCCTAGCGCGCCTACCGGGCCGTAAGGGCTTTTGTTATTATAAAATATTCTAAGGCCTTATAATCTAAAACCACTTAAATAGGTTTAGGGGTCCCTTTTAGCTATACTCGCCAGTACTAAAAGCTATAGATAATAGCCAACATTTCTTTATTATAAATTGGGTAGTTTAGCTTAGCATCTACTATAGTCTTTAAGTAGTAAGTAATAGGGTGCTATTCCCCGTCCGTCTGCTTCTAGGAATAAACGCCAGCAATAACACTATCTAAGGCATCCGTTTCTAGCATTAAGGG
>Ga0307515_10001933_pt1 | contig 45991 bp, 44 predicted proteins | sample 17_EM_MG_FD_194513 | JGI IMG/M metagenome (GOLD analysis project Ga0307515, IMG submission 194513) | Populus trichocarpa ectomycorrhiza microbial communities from riparian zone in the Pacific Northwest, United States - 17_EM | ecosystem: Host-associated > Plants > Roots > Unclassified | place... | reverse complement strand
CCCCCCCCCCCCCCCCCCCACGTCGCTCAGTCCGTCTCGGTTTTCCTTGTATCTCTACATGCTTACCACCGCCTTCCCCAGCCCACACTGAATGGCAGTGAGCCATGGATTTTCTCAGTACAATGGTCTCCCAGTGGTTCTCTAAGTTCTCTCAATTGGTGTCTCCATGGGCTACCCCGATTACGCTCCAGTACCATCTGCAGCCAGATTGATCATATGTATATATAGAGACAGACTTAGATAGAAGATACATGCCATATTATGATGAAGGGAATCCTATGACTGTAACAAAGACAAATATGATCAATGAAATGACATGTGGTTCTGGAGCCATAAGAACCAGCGCTGTGAGAATACGGCACCAAGTCTCCCATAGATTGGCGCAGAGCTGCGCAGATGTCTTAGCCGCTCCAAAATTCAACTATCCTATAAGTCAACTATCGGAGCATCCTGAATGCACCTCCATAACTGCTAGTGTTTGCAACGGTTCCGGACCTTCACTTTGGTTCCGGGTCCGGGTCCAACCCCAACCGTTGCCGAATCGGCTGTCCGGGTTGTCAATCAACCCAAACAGTCGACTCGGGTACCGTTCGATGGTAATCTCCCAACACGTCCGAATTGGGCCGGTTGTCAGCGGGTCCCCCAGCGGGTCCATCCAAAGATTCAATTAAGGCTCTTGCTTTTGGAGTATGTGAATAGTATCTTATCAAAATCGTGCTTTCAACAACCAAGGATATGCATTTGCATGCTTTGCAGCTTGCAATATCGAGTAATTTGGAGTCGGTATTTTACTTTTGATACATTGTATTTTTGTCGATCGCGTCGGTCAATAATTCCGGTATGAACGCGGCGATCAGCGCGATGCCTTGATTACCAAATATGCAACAACTAAAACTGTTGAGTCTCAGTTGACACTCATTTTCAGGATGCGGCAGGGAGCATGTCGCTGTTGGTTTTGCCAGCAAAGGCTGCTAATATTTGATAAATGGAGGTCTGCAACAAATCGGAAAATAAATTACCCAAGATTCGAAGATTAAAATGGTTGACGCTCCAGTGACACTCATTCTCATGATGCGGTAGCGAGCATGTCGCGGTAGTTTTTCCCAGTAAAGGCAGCCAATATATGTTGAATGGATGTCTACAACTTATCAGAACATGAATTACCCAAGATGCGAAGCTAAAAATCGTTGACGCTCCGTTGACGCTCATTTTAAGGATGGGGCAGGGAGCATGTCGCTGTAGTTTTTCCCACTAAAGGCTGTCATCATCTGACAAATGGATGTCTACAACCAATCGGAACATAAATTACCAAAGATGTCAAGCTTAACATTGTTGATGCTCCGTAGACCCTTATTCTCAGGATGTGGCAGGGAGCATATCACCGTAGTGTGTGCCAGTAAAGGCTGCCAATATCTGACAGATGGTTGTCTACAACCAGGCAGAACATAAATTACGCGAGATGTGAAGCTAAAAATCGTTCACTGTCCATTGACGCTCATTCTCAGGATCCGGCAGGGAGCATGTTACTGTAGTATTTCCCAGTAAAGGTTGCCAATGTCTGACAAATGGATGTCCACAACCAATCGGAACATAAATTACCCAAGATGCGAAGCTAAACATTGTTGACGCACCATTGATGCTCATTCCCAGGATGTGGCAGGGAGCATGTCTGTTTAGTTTTTCTCAGTAAAGGCTATCAATATCTGCCAAATGGAAATCTACAACCAATCGGAACATACACTACCGAAGATGCGAAGCTCAAAGTTGTTGACGCTCGGTAGAAGCTCATTTTCAGGATGCGGCAGGGAGCATGTCGCTGACTTATTTGCCTTTAATGGTTGCCAACATAACGGTTATGCATCAGAGCAACTAAATTATTGTTCAATTACCGTACTTACAGAACCACAAATCGTTGACGCTTTGTTGACGCTCATTTTGATGTATTGTCCATTCAACATCAGCTGCCATGGATGAGAGTTCTCATTATGATTTGAAATTATTGGTAGTCGTTCTAACAGATTGAGACTTGGCATTGTGACAAAGGCGAGCGCAGTAACATTCTTGCACTGTTCACTCTCACACCACTACAATTCATCTTTCTTGCCAAAAGCTTTGTTGTGCCTGCTATACATCTGTTTATCAACCGATATTGACAAGCTACTGCTCACCATTCGCCAATAATATATCACTAACTAAAACTCTAGTTCAAGATACATAAAGAAGCTGGTGAAACATTGACGCATTCTATCTTACTTTTTTTTCACCCCCTTATTCCTACTCGTTTCAATTGCACTGATCGTCATTATCACCTTCTCAGCCTGTCTCTTTGACTTCCCTGTCGGCAGAATCAATCCGGGAACATTTGGGGAGGCGCTTACATGGCGCTGCTCGGGCCATTCCGGATCCCCGATGCTATCGTCTTGCTCTATATCAGATTCAACGTCCGCCACGCAATCGTTTTCGCTGGTATTTGGATTATCTAAGTCCTCATTCCAGTTAAGCCAATCTTTGGTGCCCGAAAAGCTTTCAGGTGTGCTATCCTCATCACTTTCAACTGGATGACACTAGATTCTTCGGATTTGGTGGACATTCATTATTTGAGTTTGTCCTCCAGGGAGGTCCTTGCAGTCAATGGTGGTGGCAGAGGAGATCTTTCTGACAATTTTAATGCAGCCAGACCTTCATGTTGAAAGAGTGACCACGATGCTTTGACGATCTCTTCTGTGTCCCAGATTTGTCCTACTGTCGTAATGGCACGGCTTCACATGATGTGTCCAGCGGCGGGTAATACCCTTTGTATATAGTCGGCTCGACACGAGCCTTCGATCTCTACTGATAATCTTACTTACTTAACTCTATAGTACTCTACAATATTGACATCCACATTTGCAACCGGATCTACTGATATACCTTCCTAGGAGGCCATACACAGGTGTATGCCTTTACACTATTATCACTCTTTAATTTTAGATACGTTTCGCATACTGGATCTCATGAATTACCCCTTTCCGACGCGTCACGACACGCAATCTATGCACGGGATGTCATACAGATTTGGGAGCACTTATTGCATCAGCGAAGTGTGTTGATATGTCTATTCAATTGAGGTTAACGGTACCAGAGACGATCTTGTGCGGATTCCAGAGGCCAATTGGCCAGAGACAAGTCGCGACACCTACAAATGGGAAATCACACGGACTTGAGATCTACGAATTACAGATACAAAAGAGGCACGAATTGTCCACCCAATCGAGGTTACCAGTAGTACAGACAATCCGAGTTGATACCAGAGGCCAACCGGTCAGGAGGCGCATCAGCGACCAAGTCGGTCCAAGTCAGTTGCAACGAATTCATCATACAAGAACCTGAAGGCTACCAACCGCGGCATAAAAGAGATTCGATAAGTTACCTTCCAATTGGGTCTATTGACGATTACAGGGACGATTCCATAGCCCAGACGCCACAGAGAGTCGCGTCACCGGCAATGCTGAAGCCGATCTTACAGCAATCCACTTTTGATGATAGCCAATTGAGAATAGTCGGGTATGTTACTCGAACGTAGTGTACCTACGGCGGACCTGAGCGGGGTTTACGAAATACGCGCGAGTCACGTCGATTAGCATCGCCGATGGCAATTGAAATCGCAATTACATTCTCCACGACTCAATGGAATTATCTACGTTACGGATGATGTAAGGAATTTACTGCAGCGGCTACGGAAGTCCTACAAGGCTATCTACGGTCAGCGGCTATGGAATGATGCAACTATGATTACCAATATGATTACCTGTGTCAGTGGTCTTTCGACTGGCAGAGTTCAAGATGGTGGAGCAGCGATCACCGATCGTGTGGTCCCTCTGAATGGGAAGTATATTAACCTCGAGACTTCTAATGTGGCTAGCAGGTACGATTCGTGACTTCTATTGTCGATTATCACCATTCGCACCTGATTGGACGACCGAATGGGATCGTTGTGAGGAGAGAGAGCCACCTGAGCCAACTCTATACAATTTCACCAAACATACGCCAACAAGCGAATATGGATGTGTGCCCATACAATAGCATACGAAGAAGCTTTTTAGGAATCCAATGGAGATGTTTACTTGTAGCCGGGATTCTCAGGATCCATGGGGGTACCGGATGGAATGTCTGGGCACTCTCAGGAAACCAGCGGGTTCAGCATGTATTTAAGGCGTGCAGAGGTTCAATTGATGTGTCGTATCCACATGTGGGAATGGACAGTAATACGGTTGTCAGACAGTCCCAATTGGGTGTGACAAGTATGTGATTCGCTCAGTGAGCTTATTCGTACACATGGTGGCAGCCGCGGTGAATACACTGTGAGCTGGAGAGTGATTGGAATTACCTTGGTACCAGGCCATGAATCCTAGCGTCGACTTGCAAAGCAATCGACTTTTGGCTCTGCAACCCCAGGGTGAGCGGAAGAGGTGGCATTGGACCAGGCAGGCCATCAGGTATGCCCCGGGAATGTACCTGGATCATGGGTAGGGAGGAGGCGCGTTCCGAAGGTCGCTGTACTTCATATATACAAACACTTGGAGCTACTGCTTTTGACGATCCAATGGCCAGTGAGGAGGTCGTTTGGACTTTCTTCCTAAGAGTGGGAGTTCATATCGGGCTGCTGGGAGTGCCTGTGGAAAGCATCTCAAGTGGTGAGATAGGCACCAGGCACTGGACGGGCGAGCAAGGAGCAACTGCGGCAACGGCCTGAAATAGGTTCCAAAGGGTATACTCGTGTTAACGTCGTCGGCACGCTGAAACACAAAGGGAGTACCGGACTGCGGGCCATGGCTCTTCCATGGGCGAACCGTTTTAAATCCAGGCAACTGGATATTCTGCTACCGCTCCATATCTATTACGAATTGAGAACTAACGTTTGCAGATGGGGCTGGTACCTCGACAATGATGGTGCCTACAGACGAGGGAGGACTTATCCAGCAATATACGGAGATCTCGTGCAGGTTTTCAGAACAGCCCAGGCGCGGACACTCCCGCCGCATTGGTCAATTGCAATAAATTTGGAGCCCGGCTACGATTGGCCATATGTGCAGATTTACAACTTCTCGGAGGTGGGTGGAGCGATATACATGCAATTGCGTGGATTCAGATCACGTGCTCACGAGGCCGGATCATGTATGTGGATTTGGACTTAAAGATCCCATGCAATATGGACGGATCAATGAGTGGGTATATCCTTATGATGGATGATATGTCACCGGCTGGATTGTGGGACTGCGATGAAGAGTCAATGGAAGACGGAAATTATGGAGGTCAGTAACGATGACCTTTAGAAAGCTTACAGAGCTATAGGAGACGTCATGGAATGCTGCCCATACGAGCGCAATTATGCACAGGGTGGAAACCAATGGCTGGAACCAAGAATCACGGCCGGAGATGGTTCGTGGACAGAGAGGGATTGTGGCTGCAGATTGATGACAGGAGATGGATCAAGGGAGATGGATCAAGGGAGACGGATGATAATCATTCTCCTTTCCTATATGAAGCTACGAAGTTACAATCGAGCGCGGATTTGCAGACATACGGTGTTCAAGCGGCATGGCTCCACCAAGTACGATGCCAAGCACTACTCGAACCACTATTCAGAGCACTATTCAAAGATACCGAATCATGTACCGACATGCCCGTGTTCCAATGCCGAATATGATCCCGAATCAGATCCCGAGTAACATCCACAATGCCGATACCGCACAAGCCGTAATAGATTAATCTTTGGCGGAGCAACAATCTTTAAAGCGGGGGATGAAAATGCCGTAATCGCAACAATTACTACCGCTAACAATTACCGTACCGGACATGTAGGAATGATGCACCTTGAAACGCATTCACCAATAGAGAAGGCTGGCAGCGGCAAGTGCACATGGAGAAGAAGCAACAACTGTAGTCCGAGAACGGCGAAAAGTGCAGGCAGAGAAGTGATGTCATACACACCTACCGAAGGAGGCGAAATGGATTAGTTGTCAGTGCAGCTACGACGTACAAATCGGGGATAACCATATCAGAATCAAAAACAACCCCTACCTCAATCAATCACCATACCAGAAGTGCTGGGAGGAAGCACCGTGGAGCGCACTTACCGGCAGAGATTCGCAGCTGGAGATTAGTCGATGAGATATGGATACCCAGATAAGTGAAAGCGAGCACACATGGAGATGGAGCGGAAAGCATACCCAGAGGAAAACCAGCGAGCACAACCAGCAATTGCAGATAAGTGCACCAAGCTCAGGGCGGATGTCACCTGTACCTACATGTGCACCAACTTGGATGATGATCAGTGCGACAGCAAGAGCACTGGAGAAATGATGCGAAAATCAAGCGAGTCTGATCTGTGCCGAACAAATGCAATTATGTCTACCGGAGCAGTTCCAAACCAGACCGGAAATGATATCTGAACGAAACCGAAAATGAGTTCTAAATGAGACGAAAAATGATCTCCGAACATACGTAATTGTCTACCGAACGGCGTAGCCAGTGACATTCACCAAACGCCATCGTGAGACAGTCGAGACAACTGCCAAAAGATGATTACCTGATTGCTTTGAATGGATGGCGCAGGAACTTACAATTATCGGGAGCCCTCAACCGAAGGCACTGCCTGGGATGTTTACCAAACGGCTTACCGAACTGGATGTAAAACGACCATACTGGAGGGCTATAAGCCGTCTTGGCCGATGCTCAAGGAGGAGGAGGAATATAACAACTGACAGGTACCGTGTGAAAGCCACCGGCTGCAAGAGATGAAGTCAGGTAATGAGGCTATTCTACAAACCTATGCACGAGGATCTAGAGGGCACGAGGATCTGGAGATCGCAAACTCGTTCGAAGATATATGGTATGAACAACCTTTTCAGGACAAGCTTACGAGATAGATGTGAGGTCATATATTATTGGCCATCACCGACGGCTATGATCCCGGGAGCAGAAGCTTCCAAATCAGCATTAATGATCACTGATAGGCAGGGCCTGCGGAGTTCACGAGGAATTGGGAGAGCTCGAGTGCTAGTGCATTTGAAAGTAGTGTGAGTATGACTGGTTACTGGAATGCTTACAAGTTAGATATACCACTGTAATGGCGATGGCGATGATGAGCAGCGAGCGGAAGCCACCATGGAAGCTGCCTAGTCAAGACGAGGCTCATACTATGATTGGAAATTTCACCGAGTTTACTGTGACCAATTCCGACAATGATGTACACTTGGTAGGGATATCGAGTGCGAGATTGGATGGTCCGATGCCGCACATCTCGGAAGTGGTGATATGGAGAAAGGTGTCACTTTGATTGTTCTTTCTGTCTCTTCTCTTTCTCTGCTCTTTACTTCATTACTTCTTTGAATCTCGGCCCATAACAAATGGCGTCGGCTCGGGTTTTTACCACCTCCGGAGATAAGTCACCTGGAAGTGGAGTTTCCCCGTGCGCCGGTTCCGCCGAATGGTTGCCCTCAGCGGTACTCATTGGTTGTGGCACTTATGGGTTCGTACGTTTGCGTACGTCGAACGGTTCTTTGAGTTTTGTCGGTCTTTTCTACTCTCGTACGGGATTATGCAGCCCAGGGGGTCTGCACCTAAAGTGTGGGATAATGTAATGCCACGGCTGTGCGTAACGTGTCCAGGGCCGGGTACTACCCGCTTTATATAGTCGGCTCGCCATGAGTCTTTGATTTCCCGTGATGATCATACTTACTGACCTCTATACTACTCTACACCATTGACATCCAGGTTTGCAACCGTATCTACCGATATACCTTGCTACAAGGCCATACTCGGGCGTATGCCTTTACAACCGTAGTCATCTGCTAGTCTTGAGCACGTGATTCCTTCTGGGTAGCACATAGGTTTTAGCTGCCCTGGCACATCTCCAAAAAGTCGTGAACCTTGGCCATTCTGTGCAATCTCCATTCCTCCGCCACTTTCTTCATTTCTGAGTCGTTTTCAGTGTTCATTGTATCCAATAATGGGGTAGCGCCTGCCAAATTCCCGTTGTAGCTGAAGCGAACTGCCTTAGAACGATCTTTTCGTGAAGAGTCTCGCCAGAGGTTCTAGACTGCCTCCAGCCAATAACATCTCGGCCGAGGGAAACACTGGCCTCCACTCCAACATCATGTGGTATGATAGAGAATATGTCCCGTGCCTCATTACAGAGATTGGCGTACTTGGAGTTTGTTGCCTCCTGATGGCGCCACTAGTCGGTTATGTCCAGTAACCAAAATGTACTGGTAATCTCCATTGGGTCGGAGTGGTAATCATTGAGATTTGGATTGATTTGCCCCCAGTTCGTTGGAGCTTCAGGCGGCGAATTCGAATCGAGCCTGGCGGCGGTCAAGGAGCATGCTGCGCGATTGCTTCGTCCTGGTGTCGTCTCGTCCACATTGTTAGGCGTTAAGTATTCATTATCATCGCTGGACAAATCATATGGATCAAAGGATGATTGACAGGATGCTAAAACCGTTTGGGAGGGGATAAGACTGCTCCTCGGTAAGCTTTCATGTGTATTGACCGACACACCTCGATATTTTGCACAGTATTCATTCGCGACGTACTTCAGAAAGTCCTCTTCATATTGGGTAGTATAGGATGTCTCGTTGTCAGGACTAATATCCGTTCTTTTGTCCCACTTTGTACACGATCCCAACTTCCGGACAGGATCGACGATATGTGCAGAAATGAGAAGCATCCGGGTCATCGGAGTCACTTCGGTGTAATATTTGGACAGCTTCTGTCGAGCTAACTTCACGGCGAAGAACAAGTACTCCTTCCATGGAGTCATTTTCTTAGCCGAAGCTCGCATCACGACGTCCATGTGATCGAAAATATTATTGTACACTGTGATAACCTCATGCAATGTGACTGTATGCCTCTTCAACATCCACGGAGTCCGATATCGGAATGGCCTCAACACTACCATGACGTACTTCACAATGGTCCATTCATCTTAAGTAGTGAAGAGTGGCAGTTAGTAGCTGTATTTTGGGTTTTCAAGCCACTCGTGTGTGAATTCACAAATTCGGGAGGCGCGCTCGAGCAACTCCAGGGTCGAGTTCCAACGGGTCTTCACATCCACAATCAGAAGTGCCGCGATGCTCACTTTGGCTGCTCCACAGTCAATGAACTCGTTTCGACGACCAGGTGTTAGCGTAATCAATACAGCAAGCATTCTCTGCTATATGAAGGTGAGTATCAGCACTTTCAAAATATCTTGAAATACGTACTTTCTCAAGTATCATTGCAAAACCTGGTTTCATGGCCGACACCTTATTGATTCTAGTGTTTCCTCTTTTCGAAACCTTTGACTCTTCCCAATGTCTACAGTTGCTTTCTCTCCAATTTGCTGATCGCGCTCATAGGCTTCCGAAGACTTGGTGTGGCCTTTGACACTGAGACTGCTCATGAATGCACCTAGAGCCAGCTGTATGACGTGCGCCATGCAAGGTATGTGGTTCCTCAATGCCGGCCACTCGATTCCAGAGGCCTCAAGTGTTGATTGCAGCTCACATGTCATCGAGTAATTTGAGGAGACATTATTCGTGGTAATTCCAAGCAAACGGCCGTCGGTAAGCTCAAAATGATCCAGAACGTCCTTGAAATGTACGGCTAGCTTTGATCCATTATGTTGGACCTTTACCTATCATCCTTTTTTAGCTGTCGATAGGTGAAAAGAACAGGCGATCAACCTCATCGAACGCGAGTTGAACTTCACCCAATGTCCACTTTCGATCCATATAGAAAGCAATGCCCGACGTTATGGCTAGTTTCTTCGTTGATGTCCATCCTTGCAGAGGTAAACTAACTTCATTTTGTGAAGGCTATTGCTTCTTAATTGCATCCACGGTCAGTGCATAATCCCTCCAGCGAATGTTGCTAAGGGTAGTAGCGGACGGCACCACTAGGTCATCGCGTAATGCCATATATGACAGTCATAGCTCAACATTTGATATAGCATTCCATGGAGTGTGAGCAACGGGTCCAATTTCCCGGGTCGGTTCCGGGTACAGTTCCACCCGAAACCGGACCGTGGCAACAGGTCTTACCACACGAACAACCTGGACCACTGGAAATGGGCCGGTTTTACCACCAAAAACCCAGCATTTCAAGTTCACAATTTTGCCTCCAATTCAGTATTTGAGTTCCGATCATATCATGACATGATCAGTACGTACATTGTGCAGTTTTGGCCGCTATTACACCTCACACTGTCAGATTTGCGATCGGACCAATATTCGTTGGGTTGCTATTGAAAACAGGCCAACTTCGCGTAATATATGGCATTATTTCACAGTGATTTGACCAATATTTGTCCGATCGCAAATCTGACAGCGTGAGGTGACAGAGCGGCTAGAATTGCGCTATCTACGTACTGATCATGTCATGATAAGATCATAACTCAAATACTTAATTGGAGCGACAGTTGGAGGAACCGTAAAAATGGAACACCAGTCCAGCTGCAGCCCGGTCAAAAAACCGGGGGTTTATGTCCGGCCCGGGTAACAAACTCGCCAACACAAATAGGGTCGGGTTTTTGGCCGGGTCTGGAACTGAACCGATCCGAACCGCCAGTTGAAACCCGGAATGCTGATGGGTTACCCGGACCCGTTGCTATCACTAGTTCCATGGAATGTGAGCCGAAACAAATCCTAACATGGGATAGCGATTCCACTTGCCTTGGTGAAATTCAGAAGTTTCAATGTCTTTATCTGCCAGTTTGGAATGTTTTGTCTGTCATTTCAGTCAATATGGATCAACCTGGATGTCAAATATGATCTTCCTCTGCAAACTTACTATTGTGATTCCTTGACTTCTTTGCCTCTTCAGGATGGCCAAAGCTGTTTCATCCACCGTTGAAATGGTCAATTCAGTGACCTCTTACTTTGTTAATTCGTTTGACTTTGCGATGTGAGCTTTTGCAAGCAAGTGTTTCCCCATTGAGCTTGTCCCATGTTCTGATGGATGGTGAAGAAATTTATGACAAACGATTCATATGATGCCAGGGCTGCCAGTCTCCTCAATTCTGCTGTGTAAATACAATCGCCATGAAGGCGCATGTCTAGAATTGTTCCAAGCAATAGGCCGCAGCCAGTCTACATTCATTGAAGCCCACCAAGCATCGTAGATGATTTGTGAAGTGAGGTCGCTCAAATCACCAATGAAGACACGTTCATTTTTGGAAGAGATCATAAGTTCAAGCATTGAGGTGTTCAAAGATTTTGAATCCGACAAGGCGGTAGGAATTGGACAGCTGGGTAATCCAACTTAACAGACTGCCGAAAGTAACGATATAGCAAAGCACACTGCGGGTTCATCAATATTGACTCAACTGCTACAAGTAAAAACATCAGATCTGTGAGACATTGCATGCATATTTGTGAAGCTGTATATGAGGTTAGATTGCTAAGACTGACAGTGTGAAACTAGATTTAGGAACAGCACAATGCAGTTCATTGCTGTGTAGCGTTCTGGGCCTCCATAAAAACTGTTGGCACTCTGAGGGCACTCAATTGTAGGAGGCGGATGCAATATCGTTACGAGCATTTTTGCCAATCCAGGCTGCCGATGGGTTAATTGTGGGTTACCTAAGTTCCATTGCCGTTAGATTATTCAAGATGCAAGATAACAAATTGTTGACGCTGTGTTGACGCACATTTTGGGACATGGTAACGATCTTGTCGTAGGCATTTATGCCTAGAAAAGCGGCCGATAGTTTGATTATGGATCAATGTGGTCTCATTGTCCTTTGAGATTCGAAGATGCAAGGCCTAAAATCGTTGACGCTCCATTGACGCTCATTTTTAGGGCATGGTGACGAGGTCATCGGAATCATTTGTGCCTAGAGAGGCGGCTGATAGTTCGATCATGTATCACAGTAGACTCATAGCCCCTTGATATTCGATGATGCAAGGCCTGAAATCGCTGACGCTCCATTGACGCTCATAGTTAGGATATAGTGACGAAGTTGTCGCACGCATTTTTGCCTAGAATGACCGCCTATTGTTTGATTATGGCTTAATGTCGTCACACAGCCCTTGCATTGTCCAATATGCAAGGCCAGAAGTCGTAGACACTCCGTTGACACTCATTTGTCGGACATACTAGCGATGTTGTTGCAAACATTTTTGAATAGAAAAGCGGGCTATAGTTCGATAATGAATGGACATTGCAGCGAAACCATCTGGATTTTCCGTGATGCAATGCCAAAAATCGTTGACGCTCCGTTGACGCTCACCTTTGAGCTCACCTCAGAGACATACTAACAGTCATTGGGTGCTCAACAATTGGGCATAAGATCAATACAGTCTTTTTTGGCAGCCAGTATACCGTTTCCATGTATTATCGTTTGAATCCAGAATCTGCGAGACATCTCAGTTTCTGAGCCACGACCATACACGTCATTTGCATGAAGAATGACATAAGTCCATCGCATTTCAGCACTTTCGGCTGCCAATTTACAGCATAACAATCCATGAACTAGTTGTAGATATTTATCGCACGACGTCCTCACCATTCCATGTCCAGCTCATTCTCATCGATTTCCATGATATACAATAAGCAATTTTCGATTTTTCGACCATGTGCAGAAGGTGTGAGTGGGGAGTTATGTAGCTGGTGGCATGGATCAATGTGGACTATCGGCGGTCATTCATCCGGGTTTCGGATTCGCGTTGACCGCTCCTTCTAAGAGTCGTAAGACATCACACAGTAAATGTAAGGGCGCGCACGCCAGCGCCCGGCAGCGTATGGGCCTGGATTGACACTGTAGAATCACGGTTGCACACGTGGATCTGAGTTAGAGTCTATGTAGAAATGAGTGGTGAGATTCTCGATGCTGGTCTACGACTCGTGACGAACCGACTATATAAAACGGGTGTTACCCAGCCCTGGACATGTCACGTACATCCATGCCATTTCATTATCCCCATCTTAAGGCGCAGACCTCCTGGGCTGCATATCTTCGTACTCTAAAGCAATGAAACAAAACAACCTCCAACAATGTTCTCCAACCTCCGATCTCCCGCTACCGATTAGCCCCGTAATTGTTGACTATTCGGTGGTTGCGGTGCACGGGGAAAGTCCACCTCCAAGTGACTGCGATCCGGAGGTGGTGAAACACGTGCCAGCGCCATAGGTACCGGGCCGGCATCCAATAGACAAGAAACAAAATGAAACATCCAACTGAACCCTCTCCTCCAATCACGAGCCCCAGTTGCTCCCTATCAACGTTGCTTCCCCGGGTGCTTTCAATGGAACTGGTCGACCAACTCCTGGGCATGTTCGAGGTTGGCCGCCGGTGCCCAACCTGTGCGTATGTGGCTGTATCCCGCCCCCTGGATGAGGTAGTGGAGCTTGCAATTGTTACGGGGGTGCTCTACCCGTAAGTATAGATACTGATGCAACGCCCTAGATAATGTTCCTAGATCAATTCCCTATGCGTATTTCCAGACAAAGTTTATTGATAGTCTGTAAAAATTGTAGACACAGAGAGAGCAAATATAAATTGTCGTATCCGATGATGTGACCGTTGATAGTGCAATATAAATTGACACGTATCTTCACAATCATCCTTCCATAACTCCTTGATAAATCTGGCGTTCAGATACAATCGGCAATATTATGTCTATGCGTAAGCTCTCTAATTCGTAGGTTCTATTTTCTTCCAGCCAAATATGCAGAAATCTTATCGTTAGGAATCGCCTGTGAACGACTCCTCTGTTTTTTGGTTAAAGGTTTAACCGGAATCTTTCCTGATCTTGTGCGCGCCAATGGATCAGGCTTTTGCTTAAAAGCTTTCCTCTCTGTCCGGGAATCGCTAATCAACATCTCGGTTGCCGCTTTAATCCGTGACACTCAATGTGAACTAGATTCACTATGCTCCGAACCATCGGGTGTCTTCTATTGTAATTGATGTATCCTATCCGGATGAATATAAGCCGAATCGGAGTCAATTCTCAAATCCCCTTCAAGATCTCGAGGCTTAGCCTACACTGCCTTATTGAACAACTGAGGAACCCTACTGTGTTCTCGCAAATTATCAATATGCGTAACAGGTCCCTCTGTCAAACCAATAATGGATGCTATCCACCAACCACTCTGCGCCACAAAGATGTACTGATTCTTTCCGGCATAATCGATAATTTTCTCTAGTGCGTATACTATAACGTCGTTGTTGTTCTTGAAGGTAATTGTCAATTGCTCAGGAAGATACTTATCAAAAATGCGAGGCTGCCGCTACACAAAGCTAATAGATTTTGTATGTAATAATAGGTAGATATAGGTATCATAAAAACTCAATATTAAATAACGGATTTCTTTCGCTGGTAGGTATCGCTGTTTGTTTCGCTGCAAGAGCTTGTTTTTCTCATTGCCGGGACAATGTGATCGCTTATATAGAAGCTTCTCAGCTGTTACGGATGGGCAACCATATTTTGTCTTCCATGATTTCGATAGCAATGTACATCTGCATCTTACATTCAAATGAATGCGCCTTGCAAGAATTGCCACGAATCCCAATGGTTATCGTATTCATGCCGGTGAGGTATTAAAGCCTTACGCTCCTGATAAGAATCAGGCCTCACCCGCACAATATCATATATCAGATCGTAACTTCAACTTGGACATCTTACTCTCGTATTGTTCAGTAGTTGGAAACAATTCCCCACATAGGGTAGAACGTCTTTCAGCAGATCATACTGTTGCATGAATGCCTTATAGGTTTACGTGGCGGGCAACCGCTACTACCCCAACGTAGATTAAATGACCCGTACGCATGCATGGCAATGCAAGTTGCACTTTGGACTTGCCATTCCGACACAACCCAATGTGCGGGGATGCTCCAGGCCTCATATCATCAACCAACGTCATAATCTCTCAATCACGCCATAGCTTAGGCCGAGACCAATCACTTTGACCGGGGAGTGCTCAGTGTCCAACCTCTCACGAGAGATTAGACTTAGGATCCCGCTTAATGGCTTAGTAACTAATGATTGCCGTGTTTGTGAGTCGGAGTATTCTCCAGTCCAATCAGACATAATCACTCTATCGAATTGAATGAATCTGGTTGAAAACAATGCGCTCGGCAGATAAAAGTATCTTTCGTTCTGGCAGCATTGCTCCATCATCAAATCAGAGCTACCTCGGTATTGCGCTTTCAATGAATCCGGTAGAGGTCGAGACTCCTCTATCCAGTCGACAAGAGTACCACTCTATCCCCGCTAAAGGATATTGTGACTGAAAGTTCTGCAGATGCCTGGGGTCGCCGTTTTTCATGTCAGATAACTCGGAAGTTACTGACAAGAACCCATCATTGGTTATTGCAGGTTCCATATACTCTGTTGAGGGAGAACCCCTAGCATCACCCTCTTCTCTAGAATCGGTGACCAAACGATTGCTCCATCTTAAGAAATGAATTCCCTGGTCCAAAGGGGCGAACACTCTGTATTACAACAAGCCGCTACATTCCCTTGCACTTGATAATTTTGCCAGCAACAGCTCCCCCATATCACGAGTATGCATCTCATTTAATTCCATGTATAGTTTACCAACTTCTGTAGTGTATCGTTCGTCAACATCATATTGTTTATTGTTCATCGACATCATATTCTGTATCGTGTGACAACATCATATCGTTGTGTACGTATCATTTATTGTTCATATCGTTCATCGTTCTTTGATGCAGAATGTTGTTTATTCTGCATATATAGATTACTTCTCTTTTGTCCTTCTCTTAGACTTCAAGACCCATAACAGCGATAACGCCATTTGGAGTCGAGAATGCGGTCGACTTCCCATTCTTCCTCTCCCAATTTGTCGACAATCGTCGGTAGCGGCTCCGATGGCGGTTGACCAACGACTGGCTGTGTGTACCGATGCAGTTGTGATACGTGGAAAACATTGTGATTCCACATCATCTTGGGCAAGTCTAATTTGTAAGCGTTCTGATTGATGATCTCACTCACCGTATACGGTCCAGTGCGCGTGGAATCGAGCTTCTTGGAAGGCCTGGTCGAGCGGAAGTGCTTGGTAGAGAGCGACACTCCATCTCCAACTTCGAAAGTGATCCCCTTTCCGCCAGCATTCTTTGTCTGTTGCTCCTGGGCATCTAGTATACTCTGTGGCAGGAGTCGATGAGTCTCTTCCAATCATTCGGGTAAAGCATCCGGTTGGATCTCCCATTTGAGGTTAGCTGGCGCTTTCGGTGCTTCGAATTACATCTCGGGGTGCCGGTGGTAAACGGCCTAGAATGGAGTTATCATTGTCGAAGCATGCACAGGATTGTTGTACACGAATTCCGCCAATGGTAAGAGCTCGACCTGGTTATCCTGCTCATAGTTGCAGAACGCACGAAGGTATTGTTCGATGGTCTGATTTTGGGCCTCAGTTTGGCCATATGTTCGGGGATGGAATGCATTCGAATGTTGGTAATCTATGCTCATGTGAGAGCAGACTCGACTCCAGAATTGGCTGGTGAATTGCGTGCCGCGGTCCGTGATGATGTTATCCGGTACGCCGTGTTCGCAGCTCACATTCTCAAAGAACATCTGTGCCAGCTCCGGTGAGTCGATATCTTTCCGGCAGGGTGGGTAAATCGCCATTGAAGTCAATCGGTCGACAGCTACCAGGATCCCAGGACAGCCCGATGCCGTTGACTCGGACAGGTCGGTGATGAAACCCACTGTGACTCCCTCCCAAGGTTCAGAAGGTGGTAGCAGTGGCATGTTGACTCCGTGGCGGGCGTGTCTTGGAGCATTGATTCAGTGGCATACTTCGCAGCCGGCAATGTTCTTTCGTACCGTAGCATTCATCGCAGGCCAAAGACAGTCTCTAGATACAAGTTCGGCAGTTCTAAGAGCTCCAAAGTCACCGGATTTGGGGTTATCGTGGAAAACACTTATCACTTTGCTAGGCAGCGCATCATCTGCCGGCACGTATATCCTCCCCTCCTAGGTCAGGGCTCCTGAGATGACTTTCCATTGACTATTCCCTGTGTCCATAGATCCATCTTGTCCACCGCTCTCCGACAGATCGGAGATACCGACCATTGGATGATCAACCATCTTCTTGTATATGTCGATGGCCAGTGAGTCGGTAGGCTGGGCTGTCCTGCTTGCCGGTAGGAGATCATTCTACGGTTCAACAGTGGTCGCTGCCAAAGTAGCCAATAGCCGTGCGGTAGGTTTTTCATATCCAATCTCATAATCAGGTAGTCTAGAGGGTCCATCTGCCGGTTCTGGATGCCTGCCAGGTGCTCGATGACGAAGTCGTATGAAGAAAGTATCTCCGCCCACCTGGCCTGCCTATGGGTGAGCACTTTTGATGTTTGGAAGTACTCGAGGTTCTTGTGATCGCACTGTATCAAGACTCTGTGATTGGCTCCCTCGAGGTAGTGCCGCCATTGTTTCATAGTCTCCACGATCGGTAGAAGCTCCCGATCGTACGGATCGTTGTTCTGTTCGGCAGGAGAGCCTTTTCGAGAGTAGAAATTGACCGGTTGAAGAGTCCGAAATGCATCGTACTGATTGAGGATTCCGGCGATCGCGAAGCCGCAGGCATCAGGCTGGAGGTTTATTGGCTTTGCCAGGTCAAAATGCTGGAGGATCGGTGCTTCGGTGCACGGCTTCTTGAGTTTTCGACGTGCCAGTTCGCCTTCCCGAGTCCACTCCCTCTCCGGTGCAGGTCCAAGTGGGCCCTCGGAATCCCTCGGAGCACGTGCCCTCTCCATCTTCCTTAGTAGCGCTGTCCACGGGAATGTGATCTTTGCATAGTTCCGAAAGAACCGCCGGTAGAAGTTTGCGAATCCAAGAACCAGCGGTATATCCCGGCACAATTGTGGGATTGGCCAGTCTTCGATCGTCAAGATTAGGTCCGATTCCATGCCGACTTCTTCGTAATGGATGAGAAACCCCAGGAAGCCGACCTCTGAGGCTCCGAATTGACACTTCTCGGCCTTGCATTAGAGACCTAATTCCCGTAGTCGTTCCGGCACTTTTCGTTCGTGTTCATTGTGCTCCTTCTCATCGGTCGAATTGATGAGTATGTCGTCAATGTAGCACACGGGAAAGTCGTCAATGAAAGCTCGCGAACAATCGTCAATGTACGACTGAAACGTAGCTGGTGCATTTGTTAAGCGGAAGGGCATAACTCGGTATTCGAACTGACCATAACGAGTTCGCAAAGCAGTCGTATATTCATAGCCCTCTTTGATTCGAATGAGATGGTACGCATTGCGGAGGTCCAATTTGCTGAAAATCCGAGCTCCAGGCAGCCTGTCAAGCATTTCCGAAATGAGCGGTAAGGGGTACCGGTTCTTGATGGTTGCCGAATTGATAGCCTGGTAGTCAACACAGAATCGTAAGCCACCATCCATCTTCTTCGCAAACAAGACTGGTGCTGCTGCCGGTGCTGATCACCGCTGGATGAACCCACTAGCTAGGTGAGTTTGGATATATGCTTTGGGCTTTTAATGCTCGACTTCCGAGAGGTTGTAGATCCATCCATATGGTATCTTGCAGCCCGGTTCCAGGTCGATTGCATGGTCGATAGAACGGTGCGGTGCGAGTGTGTCAGCCTTGGTCTTGCTGGAGACCTCCACCAATTCAGAGTATTTGGAGGGAATGTAGCCTCCATCGTCTGTGCATACCCTTCCTATCTCTGGCTGCTCTCCATCTGTCGATGTTAGTCCACGCTTCATTTACAAGGTTGAAACGGAGAAGGGGTGATCCAGGAGGCCATGTCATTCGCGGTTCGCTCCAGTGGAGCCTAGCCCCGACGTCCAGTCTCACCCTTTGGGTCTCGGCGAGCCAGTAGCAGTCATTCAAGGTTCCCATGTGGACGCTCTTCTGCCGCATCTACTGTTGCTGCTCCAGCTCGCTCATCCAGCATACGAGGGTATTCACCTTTCTCCTGAGTCCGCTCTACCGTAGCTCCCAGCGGTCAAATGCAATCCTCTTTTCGTAGAGCGAAAGACCCGGCAACCACTTCCCTAGCTTGCAGATCGCCCAAATGCTGCGGCGGATATTATCTTGATGCTAACACCACACCTTTCGGGTGGACCGAGTTGGGTATCTTCTGTGCCATGCTATCCCGAACCGCAGGGGGTCCGCGACGACAAATGCAGTTTCCGTGACCAGTCCATTTCCGGGTTCCGAGCTCGGAACCATGGTCGTCCTAATACTAAATCATATGCCTTTATTCGGACGACTAGCACCTCTGGTTCATCAACCTGGGCAGAATGGTAAAAGTATTGAGCCGAAATTTTCGTTTTCCGGCTGTCTCTCGCATGCTCCATCACCTGTCCTTTGAGGCCAAGGGTGGTTGTATGTGCAGCTTCGTGTGGTAGCCCAAGTTTTCGAAGAAGTCTTGGGGCCATAACAAAGCTCGTTGCGCCGCAGTCGATAAGTGCTCGTACGCATTGCATTTCTCCATGTCGATCTCGTATCATCACTTCGTGGATTATGTGTGCTCAATCGGGGGTCTCTGTGCCGCAGAGATGTGGACTAAACATGTGAGCTCTCGGGCTCTGTAGAATAACCCTCGGTTTTAGTGCTATTGGATGAGGTTGTATAGCCTCCAGCGGTGCCATCAAGGCCCGGGTGCCTGCCTCCTGCATTCCCAGCTGCATCTCATCTAACCTCTCTCGCCGAGCCAGGTACCGTGAGAGGTAGACTAGTCTTTTTGCTGCTGGGGGTCAAATGATTGCTGGCGCTTGATTTGACAGTCATCGGAAGAGGTGGGTTGATTCTGGTTCTTGGGACAATTCTGCTCGAGGTTTCGGGCCCGCAAGAATTTGGTACATTCGAAAACCACGTGCTGTTTGGCTCCGCACCACAGGCATACACCCGCTTCCAGGCGTCGATGTCCCTCTTCCGTGCTCACCCACCGTGCCAGTGGGCGTTTGGATCCCAATCCAGATCCTGATCCTCCTCTTGTTCCCGTGCTCAACCCTGAGCCCGATCCAGAGCCCCATCCTGAGCCCGATCATGAGCTCGATTCTGAGCCTGTTCATGACCCCCATCCTCCTCCGGACGGTGTTGATACTGATGGTTGATGAGGTCTCTTCTTGCCCTTCCGGTTGCCGCCTCCAATCTCGGTTGACTGTTGCTGCTTATCGGATTTCCTTGGTGTCTCGACATCTGCCAATCGGTCAAAAAGTTCATTGATGGAGTCGAATCGACCGTTAGTCTTGGTACAGGGCCTTAACTTCGGCCACAAATAGGGTTTCAGCCCCGCCCAGATCATATCATAGAGCATGATCTTGTGGTGTTCCTCATCCCAGCCAGATTCCCTCCAGTTTCGTCAAAGTCGATTGGCGTATGAGTGTACGTTCTTGTCCGGGTTGTGATAAACTTTCATCATTTCGTGGTGTGCCCACATGGTTGAATTCTCCCTCCGGTCCTCATCTCCGTACGGCTTCAGGATTCTGTAATGATGAGCTCCAGATCTTGTAGGCATGGGTGGTCGTCTGCGAGTAGATCATGACCCCAGGTTACCGGGTCGGTCATGTTCGTCTTCTGCAGAGTGTGATCTGGATGGTTGACCCAGCTGCCGAGGTAGTCTAGTGCATACTGGACTTTGTCTGTATCACCGCCCTGGAATAGGTGATTGTGAGTTCGAAAGTTCGTGCGAAGGGAGCCGAGGAATGTCACCAATTCCCACGCACCTCCGCGGTAACGTTTATGGTGGGTCACCTTGAATTTGTCCTTGGGGTTCAGTGACTCTCGATCTCTCGGCTTAATTTCAGCATTCTGGAAGAGTAATTCGACGAGCTTTCACTGCTGCTCAAGTTTATCTCACATACCCGTCATAGTGACCTCCGATCGTTCGGGATTGCCCTGTCCAGTACTGTGAGCTCGCTCTTCGCCGGGATTGTCTTCAAGCTACCCCCCTTCATCCTCATCCTCATTGTTGGTATTGCCGTCTTCTTCTTCATCGTCGTCAATTTCCGCCTCCGGACCACGCGTGGCCTGGCCAATTCGATAGGAGTGCTGATTCGGCAGGCTAGACTTGGAGTACCGCGGGCAACCGTTGCCCAGATTGTTTCTGCACTCGTGCGGTCGTTAGCAGTGCGCAATTGAAGTCTATTCGTTCGTTTCGGAGGCATTGGAGTAGTAGCGTTTCTTAGAGTGAAGTTGTGAGCGTGTCGTGACGAGTCCAAAAAGGGATCAAATCTTGAGATCCGGTGAGCGAAACGTATCCAGTAACTGTAGATCAAGAATAATGTAAGGGCGCGTATGCCAGCGTCCGGCTGCGTGAGGGCCTGGATAGTGATTGTAGGATCACGGTTGCACAAGTGGATCTGAGTGAGAGTTTATGTAGAATTGAGTGGGAAGAGTCTCGATGCTGATCTAAGACTTGTGACGAGCCCAATATATAAAACGGGTGTGACCCGGCCCTGGACACGTCACGTACATCCATGCCATTACATTTATACTTTGTTAGTAAATTTCATCTGAAAGTTAGATTTCATTTTATTGTTTAACTGTAACAGGCAACACCATATACAGTTTATTGTTCGTCAATCGACTTGTTTTGGTGTCAACCACATTTGCATGGCCAGTACGACCCTTGCACACACACTGACGAATAATCTTATCTCACATTGTGGTCACTGAAATCCAGAAAAAGCTGACAGGTTACAAAGTAGATACAAATTGCTATGACTCGAGATACGTCGTCAAAAATACCCATTTGGCTATCTTTCCTCCGGTGACGCAGGAGCCTTCACCAAGTTTCCGTCGGAATCCGATTTCTATATGGTAATTAGCTAGGGACACAGTACACTGGGGTATATTCTCAGGCGTTGAACTGGGGTCGCAAGCTCCCTCTTTGACGACCCGGGCACGGCGTCGGGCACGAGAGATACTATGTGATTGTCTGCCTGAGGTTTCTCAGAACCCAGCCTCATTTAACTACTTCCCTGTTGAGACGTCACTTGCGGCATTTGGGATTGTCCGGGGAAGATATCAGGAACCTGCATAAGCTCTCCAAATGTTGTAGGTGATGGTGTGGCTGCTGTCGTGTCTGTGTGGGGCTTTACAACTGCCCGAACCTTCAGTTCAGTCAGCCCGTACTTTGTATCTCACTCACAGAAGTGGTCAGCTGCGTCCCCTTGTCCCGGTTGAGTCAGTTCGTCAAGCCTCATCTGTTTCTGCAGAATGCTCTCCATGCTGTGCTGTACCGTTTTGGAGATTGTGCCCATCACCCAGCCAGGTTCATCATCTTCGCTCAGCTTGCCAAGCACTGTATCTTCCTCATCATCATCCTCGTCATCCCCATCATCCTCATCTTCGGAACTTGCAGGATCCCTCACACTGTCTCCGTTAGCATTCAACATCTCCTCGAATGTTGTTTCACGGTTTGTGGTTGTCAATCGTGCCTTTTCAACATTCCTCATATTCTCCTGCTCTTGCATTATCGCTGTCTCAGCATCTTGAACTTGCTCGCGTACCACTGCGGTCTCTCCATCCACATAATCCTCGATCCATTTCTCTTTTTCTTGGTTGCCTAAAAAGTTCCTTGCCCGTCTTTTCTCCACCGAAAGCTTCTTTTTATAACGTACGCTGCGCAATCCTCCCAACGCTCGGACCCTGTCTCCCTCCAAGCCACTCTTGCCTTTATTTGCTTGATGATGTCGTCGTGTGGATTTTTTCGTCGATTTGCCGTGTTCCCCTGCCAGAAGTGGCGAAAGGCTCATTTTCGCAGCGTTGACCATTGGATCTTGTGGTGACCTTGTCGTTGGGCGAGATGGTGGATGTTGCAAGATATGGACCACATGGAGTCAAGCTGCGTCTTTTATGTCAAGGTTGGTAGGTTTCATCAAGTAGAACAAAGCAAAATCAGCGTTTTGACCGTCACTGCGTTGGGAATAGCCATGCCAACCGTATCTCAAGACCTGATGGTTAGCATCTGATTCCTGTAAGATCCAGGCAATGTCTTGGGACACACATCACCAGATGTCCTTTCCGTCGAAGAATGTCCTTTTTATATCTATCAATCATGAGATATCTGCTGTCGTTCACCACGACATATCCCTGTAAACAAACAAACAACATCAGACCGACTTACTGCAAATCGTGGGACTGTTGGAATCCCCTGCCGCTGTACGCAGTGCAGCTATACCAAGCAGGATTCATCTTGAATTGAAGCTGCAAGTTGGCTGTCACTCCTTCCATGTGGACTTGGAGCTGACTACATAATCTTCAGGACTTCCCACTTCCGTTCGTGATCATCTTCCTCAACATTCCACAATAACAAGTCATGGCTCCAGAAATACTTCAACCAGGTGCGATTGAAACCGAATCGAGCCGAACGACAGGCGCTTCAAACAATGCGCTACCCAGTGAGACACAGCAGCAATGCAGACACCAGCTAGTTCACCGTGATGCTGCAATCGTAACCACCTGAAATATGACCCACGACGCGAAATTGAAAATAGTACGTACAATGGCAAGCAGCAAGAAATGAAGCATCATGCGATCGGATGTGAGTCTATCCCTGTCGATGGAGACAGCGGTCAACTAACAGTGTAATGCACCGCTGGGGTATGTAGAGAGCTACGTGCCCAATTCATCGCTGCCCGTAATCAGATACCTCCATGGTCGACCAAGGCATTTGTCCGCATAGTCCGTGAAATTGAACATCACGATGTTGTCAGCTCTGGCGTTTTTGTAGACAAATTTGGCCATAAACGTCCCCAGGAATTGACGAAACAGGTTTTAAAGACATTACAGAATGCTACGGAGTCGTATATGGTTGAGGTAACATCTGATTCTCACTCTAGAAGCTGCAACAAATTTCTTGAAGGTTTTCAACATGTCACCTACTATGGCAAGACAAGGAGGTCAGGTACAGCTTGAACAGTCCGACATGCGTCTTGCCTTGAATATGGCCAAAATGGCTAAAGAAGAGTTTTCGCACACCGTGATTAAGGAAACGCAAAAACTAATCAAGACACCAGTCGCCCAAGTTCGAGAAGAGAAGAAGCGGGATGTTGTGTTTCCCGGGCATAACAAGGTGAATTCTGCGATAGAAACAAACCCGGCAATGGTTCAGGAAAATCAAACAGACGGCTGTCTTCCTTGCCAAAATGGCCCAGCAAAGAATCTGCAGACTCGCGGGAGGCGCAAAGGCACAGCTGCACCTCCACCACGACTGGCGCCACAGAGGCCCGGAAGGCGACCTGCGCGACCTGATGACACTGAGAAAACTCAAAGCTCCGAAAGAGAAGGTGTGCCACCCGGAGATGTATATATACGTACTCCGCTTCCCAGCCGTCGATTTTCCAATCTTGATCCATATGCCAAGGATCGCATGCGCGATAAAGATCTCATTCCAGATTTGCTGACTGCTGAAGGTCCATCCACAGGTTAGTACACTATCCACTGCGTGGTAATGCAGCGAACAGCCATTGTGTAGACGACAGCAGCCTTTTGAGTGAACATGACAGCGAAGACGAGTGTTGACGCAAGGGAACAAGATTGATGAGTATTATCATGATCTACAATTAGCGGACACTTTAAAGTATATTTTAAAGGGTATATTTATATGCATCATTGAAGAACAATGTAGTTAGAAAGGAGAATTTACATGAACAGCACAGAACGGCTGCCACAAGACCATTATTGATATCGTATGCCAAAGTGAATGGTTCCATATTGCGGTTACGCCCGTGGCAAAATGAGCGTCAATGGAGAGTCAACCATTTTAGGTCCTGTAAGTCGGGCAATCAAAATGCGATTTGGTAGTGAATACACATAATAGAAGTGTTGCCACCCTTTATAGGTAAAAGGGAAAGCAACACGCTCCCTGCCGCTTCTTGAAAATTAACGTCAACCGAGCCTCAGCAATTTTAGGTCTTGTTAGTCCGGTAATTAAGCAGTAATTTTGTATTGGTTGTACATAACAACAGTATTGACCACCATTATATGCAAAGAAGAAAGCTAGACACTCTGTGTCCCATCTTGAAAATGAGCGTCAACGGAGCGTCAACAATTTTTGGTACTGTAAGTCGGGTAATAACAATGCAATTTGGTAGTGATTACACATAATGCAAGTGTTGCCATCCTCTATAGGCAAAAAGGAAAGCGTCACGCTTGCTGCCCCATCATGAAAATGTGCGTCAACTGAGTGTTGACGATCTTTGGGCCTTCTATCTTGGTTTATAGAAGCGCGCTGCGGCTGTTAAAGTCCATATACTTAGTTTTGGCCGTTTTTGTAGTCTAAAACGCTCATGAACACTTAGTTGCACCTTTGAAAATGATAGAAGTTGTTACTGTTCAGGAGGCTATCGCGGGAATATCATTTGCTTATTTGCTCATAAAGGCTGCTAATCACTTGTTTATGGATATGTACGATCACGCACCACTTTGATTACCCAAGATGCAAGACCATCAACTGTTGACGCTCCATTGATGCTCATTTTCAGGATGGAGCAGGGAGTGTCTCTCTACTTGTTTGCTATATGAAGGTTGTCAATACATCAGAAAATGAGAATGCAGTACCATAGTCAATATTGTGCAATTAACAGTAGGATGTCTGAATGCGACGATAAATAGAAAAACCCCAAACGCAGAACCGGAGATTGGACCCGACAGGTCTAGCCAAACCTAGTGACACCGGCAGGTTGACAGGTACAGGGCCGGGTTTAGACCGCCAAGAAGCAGCGGGTCGGGTTGTTGGACGGTTCTGGAGCCGAACAGAACCGTGTTTCTGGTCCAAACCCGGACCGCTGGCAGGTCACCCCGACCCGGTGCTAACACTAATATTAACTGCAGGTGTATTCAGGAGGACCTGAGAATGCTCTTGCAGAGTCTGAGAGCACTTTGCTTAGCTCCAGGGGGGCCTGGGAGCATCTGGAAGTACTTCGAAGCACTGGTGAGGTCAAGTGGGGTGCCTAGGAGGTTTCCATATGACTTCCGGACCAATTTACATTTTGCTGATGTGAGTCGAACAGTATGCCACTTTCAGTTTAACTCATGTTTTCAAGCAATGTAAACCTGAGTTGGAAGCAATTTGATACTGTTTCGTGTCAATATCGCAGATCCCACATAACTGTTACATTGATAGTGTGGCTTTCAAACATCACTTGACAAACACACACCATTATGAAAACTCAATATTTTTCCACCACCATTTGATCAATGTGGAGGATATACTAAATTCTCAATGAAGAGGTGAAAAATCATAGACTTCTAAACATTTCACATACACATTACCTTGTGATCAGAGTTGAACTCAAATACATAATTGGGAGTGGATATTTGAGAATATTTGATGGGGTATGCCAAGCTATCAAAAAGCTTGATGCTGGGTTGTGAGCCAATAAAAATCCTTCATAGAGGTACGTATCGCAAGTCGACCAATGAGAATGCTTCGAGCAGACAAACCAAGTGTATAACTATTAGATTATATACGGTGTGACACCAACAAACAGATACGATGAGCTAACTGACACGATGCTCCGACAGACTCCAATGACGTGATGGTTGTAGCTCAAACAGCAAAACATAGTCTAGCCGGTTTAGGGTGCCGAGCCAAGGGGGTGCGATCCTGAGTGAGTACGAGGCTGATAATGTCGCTTGAGGATGAGATCCGGCTGCTGCGCAGGTCACAACCAGAGATTGGGAGGATCTTGTATATTGCAACGATTTTGTTTTCGAGCGGACTTGGAGTGTCTTTTTTGGAAGGAATTGGGGCGGATTTGGACTGTTACTCGTTGGGGATCCAGGATATTGCTGGTTTGCGCTTTTCGAGCGAAATTCAGGTGGAGTTGGGGCTATGGACTAAAGCATATCCTTGTCGTTAGAGCCAGCTGAGAAGCAAAGAAAGCTGTTATCAGCCAAGTAGCTAATACAAGTGAAACAACCATAAAACCGTCATTGCATCACGGTATTTGCCGTGGAACTACCCCTCTAGCACAGTATTTACATGTTGTTAATGATGGCGCCTGCATGACTAGTGCTTATAAGCTGCGGATGGCTGGGCTGGCCTGTAGGCTTTTCCGGTCTGCCAATGGAGGTAGGTTCTTGAGTACGGTATCGCGAGATCCGAGCGATTTGCGGGGTCATATTGATGCGATATCTGCGGGACACTGCAGGCTTCTACAGGCTTTAGGAATAGATACTGGGCCGCTTAGGAAAACTGTATGACTACTCCAAAACTACAGTAGCGCAGTAGTTGCACTGCAATGTGCACCCTCGTAATGTACTGTTGGAGGCGCAGCGTATGCAGAAAATTACAACAGCTGTAGTCTAGTCTGCATGTAGGCTACATAAGCCGCATACTTTAAATACCCCCTGCTTCAACTGAAATCCACTCATCACATACTTGCCCTGGAACAACGAATTATTGATCCGCGCTGCTCACTCCTCTTCTTACCGTACCTTACATCTCGACTACGCCCTCCGCTGAACTATTAATGGACACCGCGACGAGCATCGCAGGCTTGATTTCTCTCGCAGACTTAGTTCTCAAGTACTCGCGGCTTATCGATGTTTGGAAGGATGCACCAGCCTCCCTGCGTCGGATCAACACTTTACTTGTTTCTCTCCAACCGATCGTTTTCCGACTGGAGCAACTACAAGAACTGTCAGAAGAAGCTTTATTTAGGCAAGGCATGAACATATCAGCATTCAGAGCGGACATCAAGGAACTCAGTAACTTAGCAGATGCTATGTTGGGTACGAAAGACAAGTTAGAGTTGTGGAAGAGGACAAAGTGGACGTTGAAGGCCAATGGCCAGGCAACAGAGCTTGGGGACAGGTTGAAGTCGCATATCATGGTATTTGGACTTGTGATGGATTTGGCAAGTCAGTGAGTAAAATCAATCAGTCCTGCTGATGAACTAGATTCTGAACTGAAGCCTAGGAAATCAGAAGCAGATATAAAGCAGCATCTTCTCGGTCTCGTTCATTCACAAACCGTCCTCGAGGCTAGTGTTTTGGAGATGTTGGAAATTATTCGGCACTCAAATCAGCACATACATCGTCCAGTGGTGTCAGGGGTTGAATTTCGGCAGCAGCCGTTTGCAAGCAGACCACCTCACACCGGCAGTTTGGAATTTCACGCTTCGCCTCTTATCGCATGCATACCGAAGATGGCTTTTGAATTATGTGGCGGAAAACCAGCACACTTAAAGGGCCATATCAGTTCTTGCCCCTTGGCAATTGAAAATGGGCAGCAGATGAATAATACTAATTGCGATTGCCTCTGGGGCCTTGGCCAATCTAGGTTCAGGAATATCAAGTCCGCTGCTCCCCACACTGGCCGCCAGCGGGACAGCGTATATCTCTTTCAAACGGAATTCACCACTTGGCAGACAATGTTTGGGAAGTTTCGCTTTCTTCTTTCAGTGAAGGCCCAGAAACAGGCGTGGTCGCTATCCTTACCTACTATCTCCTTGTCAAAGCAGAATATTATACCCGAAGACGCACTAATATTCGAGCTTGCACATGAAGGAGATTTTAAGGGAATTTTGAAGCTTTTCAGGAAAGGATTAGCCTCACCAAATGATCGAACAGTTGACGGGCGTACCCCATTAATGGTATGCTGTGAAACTATGGACGTCTTTAATGATATGATGTAACTGACTATATTTATTTGTAGCTTGCTATTATCGCGGGCCAATTCCAAACTGCTCAAGGACTAATTGATGAAGGAGCAGACGTCTGTTCGGAAGCTGCAGTTAACCGTGATGACATACGGTTGGAGAGTGTAGATGAATACTGCCGCCCTCGCGGAATAACACCAATCGCTCTGAGTGTGATTATCATAGATTCGAATCCTCTGTTCTCTCGTTTGGAGCAAAATGGAGCAGATGTGTTTCTTGACCCCTTCCGTGCGGAAGTACTGTTTAGAGCAGCTGTGTGTAGACGGGCTGCACTACAGGTTCTTCCAGCTGTTGCTGGTGCGTTGAGCAACCCTGACGACTTCTCCTTCGATGACTGGCAGAAGTTGGCTATTCCATATCATGTAGCACTTCGTCACGGCAATCTCGATGCTTTCCAAATTCTTTTACACACGGGATACCGCCTGAGTACATTGCTTGAAACCCAACGATCTGAGACTCCTACAGCTCATCCGAGTGCAAGTCCTGGCAGAGCAACTTGGTGGAGGAGTTCACGTAATACCCAACCGATGGAATGTGCCGCATTGACGCTTCGGGATCCACGAATTGGCTGGATAACACTACGTACCATTCTGTCTGGAGACTGGTGTTCTAAGACGAAGAATTCTGACTTCTCCCGTTTCTGCGAGTTGCTCGTTTTTCTTATAAATTTTGGAGCTGATCCAGCGGTTTCCGAAAACGGGCAAACATCCTGTGATTTGATTTGGAACAGTGCGGATCAAGATTGTGCAACTGTACAACGGAGAGTTTTATTGTGGTATCGTGCATTGAGAAGCTGTGGTCTGAACCCACAAGATTACGATTTTTGCTATGATTCCCGATTTGACAGGGTGTCTGACGGTTGCCACTTTTGTTTGCAAGATACTGAAGGCACCGATGCTGAAGAATTCGTGGTTTGTCCGTGGTGTTTTGGAGATCTCTATAGCCTCCGCTCCACCACCAATGGCTGGTTCACCGACCACAATCCATCCGAAGGCTACCGACCAGTACATCGTCATTTAGGGCGTTCATTCTCCAGATCTCCCACCAGAAACTATGTGCTTCCATGCTGTCCTGCTATTTGCTCAAGACACATCGCTAGGGCAACAGGTAGCGGGTTGCTGCTTCCTGCGAACAGCGGCGCAAAGATGAGACGTTATCGCAAACAGTCCGGTAGTGTATTAACTTGGACATGGTGTTATAGTTTGGACTGGATTGATGAAAAGAGCAAAGAGGGCGAGGATGATGGCGAAGGAACTGAGGGAAGCGACAGCGGTGCTGGGGGAGAACGTTTTCACGATGCTCTGGAATCTGTCTAGGCTGGAGTGTGATGTTCTGTTGGCACGTGCGCGTAGCGGTGGGTGTAGAAAACTCACCGATTGTCTCCCGTATGTACCCATACAAAGATCAAGAGAAGAGAAAGGGACCAATGTGGACATAGTAAGCAACACGTGATCTAGGGCAAAATTCCTCCACTAGTCAACATGTTCAGCAACATGTTGTGATATATATCTGTGGGTCGGATACGAACGGTTATAATCTCGGCAATGAGGTGTGTGGGAATTATCAGCAGCCAAAGGTTCCTGTTGTGCCATGCGCTACTCCTCTACGGTGAGTCTACGCCTGCTGCCAAGATAAATCTATAACTATCTAGCTCGATTGCAGTATCGAGAGCAGTCGACCCCCAGCTCAGAATTAACTAGTAAACATGCCACGAGAGCAGTGAGAGTGCAAGTACGACAAACTTCCTTCGATTTGGAAGAGCCCCCATGCCGATCTCATTAACTACCCGTTCCCTTCCAACGGTCAGCCGACTACGTGCATACTTAAGTTGTCAATAGCAGCGGCGGCTCTGCAATACCCGGTAGTCAGCATCACAATTGTCACTCGACCGAATTGTAGACGCATAGATGACTCCTGTTCTAGTCAATTCACGGAGGATGTCAGTCCGCGGAGTGACCGGTCAACCCGCGGATTGACTGGGCTCCATGAACTGACCGGTCAGCTCGCGGAGCCTAAACACTCCGTGAGCTGACCAGTCACGTCGTTGAGGGATACAGCCGATCGTAGGGAGAATCGGGGGTAAAATAGTTTGTCTTTTCTCTTCTCAGCTGTGCTTAGAAAAATAATAAAAGGTCATTCCAATTAAGTCTATGAGGATTTGTCCAGTCACAAAGTTATGTGTACATGAAATATGCATAATTCATCGCTCTTTCACCTCCTAGTCTTCGATTTACAAAAATCTTTGAAATTGATTGAGCAGTTTTCAAAAAAATACTCAAAAATTGACGAAAATTGATATTTTTTCGCAACTATTCTATCAATATTAAAGATATGGTAAAATGGAGACTAGGAGTTGAAAGAGCGATGAATTATGCATATTTCATGTATACATAACTTTGTGATTGGAGTAATTGCTACTCTTGGTTGGGCATATTTAGTACTGGTTAGTTTATCTTGCACTGATCTGTTTGGTTCATTTATGGAAGGTGGGACTCCGTGAACTGACTAGAACAGAGTATATGGCCCAGCAATTGAGTGTACATTGAAACCCATCGAGTACTTTCCTCAACTCGAAGTGCATCTAGATGAATATAAATTTTGTCAATTAAACTACCAGTTACCCGATTTACATCGTTGAAAGGTAAGTACTTGGGTATATGGCCGGCTTAAACTTCGAAGGGAATAGCGAATCGAATGCTGCTAGGCGATATGATATCATAACCTTGTAGCGATGTGCGAACTCGTGTCGACGTAGACGAATTCATGCCCTAGGGTACATTTCATTGTGGTTTAGCTCTCACGATCAGCAGTGTGGCAGTGTGCTGAGATCAATCAAGCGCAAAGAAGAGTTTGAATTGTCTATCGTACAATATCTGAATATCTGTCTAAGGGTGAATCTATGCCTTTATTTATATGAAGAGTCTGAAGACACTAGAGATGATAAGAGTGGCGCTCGCAGTGAGGAGTAAAAAGTCGTGAGTGAGTGAGTCTACATAAAGGACTCTACTACTTGTATGAGTCCACCCCGTGACTCGGTGTATTAACAACCACTTTTCAGACCGTTCTAGCCACTCGTAGCTCATCAAACGATATCATGGGTCAAACAGTGTGATGATACTGCCGTGGGAATGTCGTGAGATATTCGTGGCCATTGTAGTGAGAATATCTTGTGCTTATCGAGTCAATATCGTCATCAGCAAGTTAAAGATGGTGGACACAAGCAGTGACGTGTAAAAATCAACATAAAGTGGCGTTGTCATTGTCGTAACGAACATCATGCAGTGTTAATCGTGGTGTAGCCTACGGTCCCGCAGCCTTGGACTCGAACTCGCATCCGTGCCAAATGCTTCTCGAACTGGTGCCATTTGATCCATCATTCGGCTACCGTGTTGTCATCTCGTGTCGCTGTAGGTCTTCTCGATCTGCTTGATTGCTCATAAGTTGTCACTGCAAAAGAAACGGGATCGAGGCAAGAGAGTGAATCGTATAGAGTATACATCGATTGGTGTTCTCGTCTGAGTTCGCCGTAGGTTCAATCGATCAATTCGATTTGTCTCAATAAGGAAGGAAACGCGCAGGAGAGATGACGGCGGGTGGGAGACGACGACTGCAGTGCAGAAGATGATAGCGGTAGGGTAGAGAATGCCGGAGTGATAGATGATGGCGAAGTGTAGACGACGGTGCACAGAGGGCACGGAGTGGATGGGTAAACGACGGCATGAGGGCGGAGGGGTAGACGACGGTAGAGGTAGAGCGGTAAACGACGTTAGAGGGATGGACGCGACCTAGACAAGACATATTCCACGTAGACGAGGGCAACACCGGAGGTCGGAAGGCTTAAGATCGTGAAGGGACTCGTATACGTATAACACTCCATCTTACTTAACTACGTGTTCAACCACTTCATTCTAATGTTAGGTTAGAGCAGGTACTGGTGACTGTAGTATCCGCCTAGGCCTCACATTAACAAGTGAGTTATCAGTCGGAACTGTGAGAATACTCGGCGTAGAAAACATGGAGGGGGTCTTGCCTGATGCGCTACACGGGGAGACATTAGAAGCATAGAAATACAAAGCGCTGAGGTATGAACAGTAGCGAAAGTATGCACAAGGAGTGTGGATGCGAAGGGAGCGACGAGAACAGGCTTCAACGAGTGTGGAGGCGCGGACAATCGAGAGCGGTGGAAGACACTGATATTGACTTTGACGTGGTGATGCTGTGGATTCAGAAGATTCGATGATAGGGATGGGATGGAAGCATTGGACGTATAATTTGGATATACCGGGAGCAGAGCGGGGTAACTAATTAATACAGGTGGTGTCATCATGCTCCCATCAAATGATTCCGTGGCTTGCAGAGCGGAAAAACGTTCGGCGACCCCTGGAAACGGTAAGCGAACGCAAACAGTTTCCCAGAATAGGTTGACGTGCATACCAACCTTGTCGATCCGTGCACAGGTGTCCGGCACTCCGAGTCCGGGGATTTCCGATGCTTGAATATCAAGAGAGCATGTGAATCCTAAGCGCTTCTTACTAGAGTATGTAGATACAGAATATGAAAAGGATGAATTGAGAATCCCGCATTTGCCCAGTTCAATGCGCGGCATTCTGTGATTTACTTCCAGAAAGAAACTCTTCTATGGCCTGTGTATCTCAGTTTCGACGGTGATACGCCAGTACTACAGCCATATACTTGAGCTAAATTGGCATGATTTCGCCTAGTCTGAGACCGGAATCGGGTGATGACACGACGACCGCTCAAATTAGCCTGAATGTGGAATCCCTGCTTGCTGTCATTCTTAGCGGCGGCACGAGCGTCCTGCGAACGATCTTTACCATCTTCTCTCGCTATTCAACCTCTGCACTCGTTACCAGATTTTCTCGTCGCTCGCAAGCTTGTCAGACAGATGGATTCAACCTCCGCCATCTTTACTTCGTCAAATTTCTGCACCATGCTCGCCTTCCCTCATCTTTGCCGTCAATTTTCACCCTCGGTTATCTCTCATCGCCTTTACCCCCCTCCCTATATTCGCGACAGCAGCAATCATCTCCTCCAACGGCATGTAAGACGAAGGTTATGATGTACTCGGTCCTGCAATTGCCAATCTGGATGGAGGGGGTGCTGATATTACATTTAAGTGAAGGAATTGGACGTATGAACTCCGGCTCCCTGCTAAGCCATCTAGTCCCAACAATAGACCTCCGCTCCAGCCCGAGAACCCGTTCGACGATAACCTCCAATGATATCCTCCCTACTCCAACGACGGTATCCTCCTTCCGAATGGCACTTCATACAACGTGTCAATGATGCTTGCGGTGAATGCTCTGGGCTAGAGTAACGTGGGCGAGGCACCGGGAATGTCGCGAAGAATGCACGAGCGTGCCTGTCTTCGTCTTCGTCTCGTCTCCAACTCCACTGATATCCCTCCTTCAGCCAGCCCGTTTTTGTTTTGTTTTAATCATACTGTATTCACTCTACTTAGAGTATGACAGCCCCTTAGTCCCCTCCGCCTCCGGGCTGGCCGGCTAGATGGCGGAGCTCCACTCCTACTACCCGTCGTCCCCTTCTCAGCCAGCCCGTACGTGTACTGCTCCCAGTTCCCAGTTGCAGTAACTGACTTCCACTCTAGCTCGGAAACTTTTTCGACGATATCCCCAATCTGATATTTGACGGCTGTAACCGACAGAGACTACAACCCTCGATAGATGACGATGTACCACTACCATTGACGCGAAGGACTAGGGGGCATTTGGTATGGCGCTCCTCGTAGCTCCCAATCACGATTACTGACGGACCTTCTACACTCCAGTCTGCAAACTCCTTTCTACCGTATCCTCCTAGGATGGTAACCTCCGACGATAGCCGCTCTCCGCCTGTGATCAACGAGGTGGATAAACGCAGTGAACGGGAGGTACATTTGGTGTGAACCTCTCCAGATCCAGCTCCCAGCTGTGATAACAGACCGTCCTCCACTCTAGCCCAAGAACACTCCTTCAACAATTACCACTAATGGTATCATCCCTTCGTTCGACAACTCCCTACTCCGACGATATCCCTACCGCTGACGATACTCTCCTCCGACGATACCCTCCTCCGGCGATAACTTCCTTCGGTGAATGCTGTGTGCGCGGTAAATGATGCGGGTACGCTGGGTGCGGTGACGTGGGCGAGCGAACCTCCTTGTATAAAATTGAACATACTGTCGTTCTCTCTTAGTTATCTATTTTGTTTCTCTATTTCGCTCTTGTCTTACAATAAAAGTTTTCCTTTCACGAGGTGCCAGGGATTTGGATCACATTGCTGAGCTGGGTCCTCACTCACTGTATGGAGTAGGTGTACACTTCAATATGTGAACCATTGCCTCACGGAAGGCCACACATCTGCCCACCTGTGATTGTTTTCCTGTCCCAAAGCTGTAGTGTGCGGCACGATTCCGTCAGCTTTGCAGGGCTAGGTAGAGTTTACACCAGGGGTCGCAGTAGTCCAGTCATCCACCGGCAAGTCTTTCCAGTCCCCACGTCGTCGTCAGGTCTCGGGCAAGATATTGCAAGACTTGGACCCGATCAGGGCAACGGGGGGTGACGCCTACGGCCGAGGTAACTGGTTCACTTGTTGTTTTGCTGTTATTTCTATTGAGACATAGTGATATAGGCTCGCCAATCTATGGATGATTAACTGGGTACGTGGCAATAGGATGGATTATGTTCCATAGACGCAGCTGGGGGGCATATTGGATATCACTCGGTCACGACTGCATCACTCGGATCAGGTATCGGTCACTCGGAAGACTGCCTGCACCAACATTCCCGCAGTCTAAAAACCCCCAGGAAGGCAAATCGTAGTCTGCGGTACGGTAAGGTCTTCTCGGACAGAACGGGCTTTTGCGACCCTGGTTTACACGGTGTCATTTCACGCGTTGGGGTAGGTGTTTGTTTTTTTCCAGAAGTTAACGTACTGCACCAAGCATAATGGTTCGGACGAGCTGCCAGCCGTGACGCTTTTTATTTTATATCCACACACTTGTGACATCTTTTCTTCATAAATCGGAGGTCGTGTGACTTGATATTTTGGCTCCAACGGACAGGAGTAATTGAGTTGGATTGGGATTTCCTTTGGTGATTGCTTGAGGGCAATAGCGAAAGGCTCCCTACCTGTGGAAGTTTCACATGTCTATTCAGATCTAGGAAGTAGAGCCTAAAGCTGCTGCTGAGAATCTATTTTTTCCTCCGTGACGTCTATATAACGTACCCCTACAACTACGGACAGGGCGACTGTGATGCGTGATGAAACGGGTATTTCTACATACCGGCCGGCGCTTTGTGACGCGTGACGTACGAACCATTATACTCGGTACAGTATGCGTAACGAGACGAAACGAGATATCAGTAAAGCCCGAGGCGTCTCATATTGCAAAACCCACTGTCTTGTGGGCCCGGGACTTTAAGTAAACCTCTGGCGGCAGCCTCAGAATATCTCGAGGCTATATCAACTAGCAAATCTACTCCCAATAAGTACGACATAGGTTGTTGTTTGCCAACAAGACTAACCTCAGGCTTCACTCAGATTGCACATACGGAGACAGATATCCGGGTGGTTGGGAATGCAGTACCAAGAGCCATACTATTCCTCGTTTGGCCGAACCATCGGCGAAATTGATCATAAGCCATCACTCACGGATTCTCCCCATATCCTGTTACGATATGGAAGTTAGGGAGAACTGTGAGGGTGTATTCTATGGTACAGAGAAGAGAGAAGGAGAAAGACTCGAGATATATACAGGAGGCATCGGCTCCTGCAGCAGCACCGTGTATGTATCAGACCTGTAACATGTCTCCGGCACATGTACACCAGTAACATATCCTGTTGGGCGGATTTTGAGTGCGGTCATCACGTAGCGTTGGGTTAGGGTTGAGCGGCGGAGCCCAGCACTTTACTTTTGTGTACGTGTCAAATAGATGAATAGACAAGTCAATGTACGCATCACCAATTGGGCAGCTGCACCACAAATCGACGTACGCTTCCTTCTGCGCTAGGATTTGGTCCAACATATCCTCGATGATCGTCCCGGGATATAGATACGTGGCAACTACAACCAAAAAGAGATCGAAACCATCATTTATGTCTTTTTGGGCTCCCGGATGCGGGAACATTGGCAAACTTACATGGTGAGTATGAACTTGTCTGGGGTATGATTTCACGGCGATCCACCCAGACTGTACCCTACGAAAACCCCTAAATAACTTTGCAATTGCACCGGAACCGAGGACTTATTTGATGTAAACGATGCCCTACTAGTCTGCAATGACCGTGCGATTATATCTTGAATATGCATGAGCGGTCAGACATCCTGCATCCACTCAAACTTCCTTGCCGGATATGGATACCGTGATAGCCGACAACCCTAGAGTACATTTGGGTGTAGTATAAAGCTCGCTATAGGTAGCATGGCATTTACACTTCGTTGTTGTGAGGTCTAGCGGGGGGCAACTACACCACGTTGTCGTGAGATCAGCTTGAGAATCAGTGTGGTAGCTTAACGACTTTATCGTGAGGTAGTGGTGAGATCCAGCGTGGGGGTTAAGCTACATTGTCATGAGGCTGTCGTGAGATGGTGAAGGTTGAGCTGGTAGTACGGTGTTAGATGCTCATCACATTATGGTGTATATACACACGATATCGTGGTGACATTTACAATTTGCACCATAGTTGAACCACAAAGACATCTCTTTTACATGTGAATGCATTCATAGCTCACGTCTATGGTTTAAAAAGCTACCATTCAGATACGCACAAGACAGCTAACTGCCAGGAATTGAACCTGTGAATCATAGAAGGCCGAATACTCACACGGCATAGTCAAACCTCGCAACAGTACAAGCTGAGTGGGAGCTCCGCCATCTAACCGGCTCGCCCGGAGGCGGAGGGGATAAGGGCCTGTCATACTCTAGCTGGAGTAAATACAGTATGAATAAACAACAACAACAACAACAACAGTACAAGCTGGTACGGAATCGAGTGCAAAACTGTACTAAACCACATAATACCAACTATTGGTTTCCTCAAACTGTACCAGTCCTATACAGTGGTATACGAAACTGGTTTGTACCAGTAAACTGCCAATACACAAATTGCTAGTATGAACTAGTATAACTGAAAAGCTGGTAGTACAATCCGGTACAACTAAAAGGCGGCCAGTACAGAACAGTCATCCATACCCAGGCGTAGTACGTCATTTGCTACTCGTTAGTAAGTGTCACTGAGTAATTATAACATTCTGACATGTGATGCTGCTGCCTTTCCAGGCTAGCATATAGAAATCAGTAAGTGAAAGTGCAGCTGCACCCATACCAACAATAAAACAATATTATCCAGTATACCAGTATAATTCTCCATCTGTACTACAGTTTATAATGCTCCAACAGTATCAACACTTTCTCAAACCGCACCAACCAGCTGTTTGTTAGTACTGGTATTTGCTGGTGTACTGGTACATAGTAGTATACTGTTGCGAGGCTTGGATATAGGCGCAGTACATTGTTACTAACCACTACACCATGGACGCTTTTATATCCTGAACTGGTACTACACATATCTATAGACTGCAGTTTGACATACAGCTTCCATACAAATATGATCTTAGAAGAATTGCGAGATTTTTCTGCATGAGATCTACAATCCACGTCAATCACCTCCACTCAACTCTTTTGATCTACACTACACCTAATGGCTTAATCGATGCAACAGCACACTATAGTTTGAGCAAACAATGGCACCACAGAGTAAATGCTTTTTACACCAGTGTTTGGTATAAACCACAACACAACCTTCAAACGACATTTTCGTGGCTTTTAAACTCTGCTACACCAAGATCATGTAACCCAAGGGACAATAAGAAGCCACTGTCGTATTCTTCGGAATTGTATTCCACGCCAAGCAGGCTTCCCAAAAGTCCGTCCGGGCGGGCGGATGTCTACCCGATCCCGGACTACGATTTGTCACGCAGAGTTTTTGGACTACCGAGCCCAGATGGAAGCCGAGTGATGGCTGTGTGAAGCGAGTGATGTGGTGGTGACTGGCCTTCTCTCCGATTGTTGCTTATCCACACCTGTTACAAGGTTACTGTGCCTGGTATTGGGATATGAGAGTTGTGTACTATGTAATATGTTATAAAATGAGTGGTTTTTAGTGTTAAGAACCCCGAGATAGGGAGCGGTAACCTCTGTCAGGGCCTGTTGGATCCCCGTTGAGGGCCCTAGGTGTCTCTACGCTTACCCCGTCTGGGACGACGATGGCGGGTCCTAAAAGACTGGTGGCCGCCCGCACTATTAGGAAGCCTGACGCTAAGTTCGGGCCGTAGTGTGCACATGACGATTGGCATAACGAAGCATCCAACTGGTTCCTCCCTCTAGTTCATTATTTTCCTGCCTGTCTTTGGTCTACGAGGCTATAGCAGTGGTACATGACACTCCTATAAAGGGCCTTTGAACAAGGTTGGTGCGGGGGGAATCGTTTGGTGGGCCCCGGTCTCCAGTGCCGTCCGGCACTCCCCTAGTGTAATATCTTTGGATTAGGGTTTTGGTGTTTTGTGGACTGAATGCCATTTGCCGTATCGTCGTTGGTATGGGTATCGCATAAACCGTGTAGTGGGACTGCTCGAAGACTTGCGGCAGATTTCTGTCCAATTGAATTCACTAACGAGGTGTGGGCTGATTCTCGATAAAGCATTGAAGGCTTTGAGGCTGCGGTGACCAAGCCCACCACAACGTTGAGCAGCTCAGGTGGGTCCATGAAACTTCACAGCCACCTGCAAAGTTCTCATGCAGAGGATATGGGCTGTACGAATTTGTATGCTTTGCTCACAGAAAGACATTTGAGATGCGATCTAGTAGAGTTGTAATTATCGGTTCTCACCAAATAGCACATTATTAGTCTCAATGTTGCAATCTATGAAGAACCACTGTGCGTACTCATCAAACTGCGCATTTGCTCGCGCGACAGGAGAATATCAAAACGTGAGACTTCGTCCTGCTCTAGATCGAATGATCAGTTAACCCTGCAGAAGATTGCAGGGCACAGTAAGCATGTTGCTTTTTCAGGCTATGAATAAGAGTCTGTTGCCAATCAGATACAGCTATGGCGTCTCCTTGCATAGTCGTACACTAGGCACCCAGTCAGTCATGCAGTGCCACCCTCCATCTGCAGACAGCAAATCACATAAATTTGGGAAATCAAACATCGTCGCTCTCGTCAATTGACAAGCTTCCAACCGTTCCCAAGCGTCTATCCCCGCGATGGATACTGCAGGACTCACTGTCACCCTCCTCAGTCTCTGCGGAAAGCTTTACAATTACGCTCAAAGTGTGAAAAATGCATCGAAAGACGTGGAAGAGCTCTCCGCAGAGCTCGCAGCTCTGCAACCTACACTGGAATCAGCGAGGTCTGTTTTTGGCAAGGAGCAGTCCACGGTGTTACAAAAACTCAATAAAGATATCGCGAAGTGTTTAGAGGACCTGGAATCGAAACTCTGTGGTTCATCGCGAGGCCTAAGAGGCGAGTTTATTGGGCTGTGGAGGCGATTTAATTGGCCGCTGAAGGAAAGTGAGACTCGAGAGTATATTTTGCAAATTCACCGGCTCCAGACATCTCTGGTGATTGAAATGCAGACCGTGGAGGCACAAAGGCAGATTGCTGAACGCGATCAGCAGCAGGTGGAGCGGGAGAAGCAGGAATCAGAACGAAAGAAGCAGGAACTGCAAAGGGTACAAGAGGAACATCGTCGCCGCGGTAAGTCTTGGCCTGGCTTCGCTGGTCGCCTATTTTGGGAGTGTATGCTGATATAATATTACTATTACTAGTGGACAAACGAGAAAAAGTGCTCGAATGGGTATATGCAGGCAATTGCAATGAACGACATATCCATATTAGGTCACAACGCAAAGAGGGTACGGGTCTGTGGCTATTCGACACACCCCAATTTCACCAATGGATAGAGCGACAATCATCGCCGGTACTACTAGGATGCGGAATTCGTTTGTTACCAGCCCTGAAAGTTCAACTAACTGCGCTAATCGATACTCGTAGCCGGTGCTGGCAAAACATTCTTGAGCTCGGTTGTCATCGACCGTCTGCTTGATCAACAACAGCATGATGGAGTTGGCTACATATACTTTGGATATCAGGACCAACTACATCAAAAACCGGTCGATATTATGTCGATCATCATGAAGCAACTTCTGAGTCAGCTTCCGGAGCTACCATCCAATATCGAGTCATTATACGATGAGTTGAAGGCAGATCGTCCGAAGCACGAAACTATCAAGAGTTTCCTATTCTCCATGGCATCATGTTTCGCTCCGGATGGTCGAGTGTTTATTGTGTGCGACGCCCTTGATGAAATGGATGAGCATGAACAACGACAGGAACTCCTTCCTCTCTTTCATGAGATGAAAGATGTTGGCTTTGAGATTTTCCTTACCAGTCGGCCGCATCCGGCAGATGTTCGAATTTCCTTCACCGACGCCATTCAGCTCGACCTCATCCCCGATGAGATTGATCTCAAACGCTATGTCCGAGAGAGACTGATCGGGAATGTTGTGACCAAACGCCTCATTGATAACAGCGAAACACTGAATATGGAAAATGTAGTATCGGCGCTAGTTACCAGCGCGGAAGGAATGTAGGTACAATGCTTACGATTCGGGATTGGAATTGCTAATGTCTTCTCTGCTAGGTTTCTGCTTGCAGAATTAAATGTTACATATATCTGCAAGCAAGTGACGGCCTATAATATCTCGACAGAGCTAAAAGCGATCATGACATCATCACGCTGCGGAGATCAATTAGACCGCGTCTACGACAGAACCATGGAAACAATCCGCAGTGCTCCAAAACCTACAACTGAGCTGGCTCTCCGGGTCCTCTCTTGGCTAAGCAACGGGATGAGGGCTCTCAGTATCGAGGAATTGAGGATTGCAGTATCCATCGAAGAGTGTCAATATTACTTGGATCGAGAGAGATTACCTCCAGCTGAGAAGCTTGCTGATATTTGTGCCGGTTTTGTTATCGTGGAAAATGACACCAACATTGTCCGTCTTGCTCATTATACCACCCAAGAGTATCTTAAGAGACGGTCCGTGGTACCTCAACATCTGCAAGGGGGTTACCATACTAGGATCTGTGCCACATACCTTGCATTCGACGAGTTCAAGACAGGCCTTTGCGAATCCCGAGCAGCCTTCTGTGATCGAATTGAACAGAATGCATTTCTGAACTACGCAGCGGGTAACCTATCGCGCCATGTCAGATCTAGTGACCAGTCTTCCACTGCATGTGCTGTTGCAAGATTCATTAAACAGCCTGGCAACCTGTCCTCGTACTTCCAAGCATGGAAGTGCTCCCACGGGATGCGCTCCTTTCCGGAGTTCTGGGAATGTTATCAACAAGGATGGCATCCAATACATGCTGCTTCGGAGCTCGGGCATGAACCTGTTGCGCGGAGCTTGGTTGATATCGATGGTGCGAACGTCTCAGCCATTGAGCGAAAGGGAAAGACGCCTCTGTACCTGGCCGCTCGGAGTGGGCACGAGGCGGTGGTGCGAATACTCATTGCTAGGGGCGCCAACGTTTCATTGCGTACCCGGAAGGGAAAGACACCTCTACACACCGCTGCTCAGTATGGGCATCCGACAGTAGCGCAGTTGCTCATCAACCAAGGCGCCGATGTCTCGGCCACTTCACGGAGTGGACGAACACCACTGCACTTCGCCGCCGTGAGCGGGTTTGAGGTGGTGGCGCGAATACTCATTGATGGGGGCGCCGACGTTTCATTGCGTACCCGAGAGAATGAGACACCGCTGCACGTGGCGCTAGGGAGCCAGTACGAAGCAATCGGAAGCGGGCATGTGGCCGTGGCGCGGCTACTCATCAATGCAGCTGCTGATATTTCAGCTATCGACTCCGGCGGAAACACCCCACTACACCTGGCTGCATGGCAAGGATGCGAGGCGGTGGCGCGGATGCTCATTGACAGAGGAGCTGATACAGTAGCTGCTGACCAGTATGGGATGACAGCGCTCGATGTTGCTAACAAACTAGGACACGAGACAGTGGTGCGGTTGCTCATAGATGGAGGCGCCACTTATGGTCAGTCAGGCCCGACGGCGGAGGCTCCATAACGCGAGAATTCTTCTCCCACCCACCACTAAATTTCCAGGAGTTTCCTGTGCCATTTTCCTAGTTTCCGGGACATTCGTTAGAGAAATGAGATCTTAGTAGGAAGGAGGGTACTGCTACTAGCGAAATTGTAATTTTGTTTTCCTTGAGATGATACAGATGTTAGTGGTGAGGGTGCAATATACTTTCGCGTAGTTATAGTCTTTGAATAGGTTATTCTCTCGTTTTTCTTTCGCCTTTACATTTTTATCATTGTTCATAATAGGTTGATGTTTTATCTACTCTTCATTTCCCCGTAGGTAATATAGTGACTACCGGATGGGCTTTGTGAAAGAAGTATACTTCTGGAGATTTCACCTGTACCAAAGAATAATCTCTACATAGTGCGTACGCACCATACAACGGCTACTTGACGTATTTCGCAGCGCTTCCTGGCGCGTAATGTACTATTCCAGCAATGAGATGGAAAATTGGGGCAAAAACGTTGATGTGAATACCGAGTGATAGGATTTCAGTGGCACATCCAATTAGTATGGATCTCGACGGTAACTTCCGTTGTGTTGGCAGAAGAGGTTGGGGCCGCTATTTTGAAAGATGACACATGCCCACACAGGCTTCCAAAAGGCCAGGCACAGCTGCATCACTCGCTTCACCTAACCATCACTCGGCTTCCATGCAGCCCCAGTGTTGCATAAATAGATCTGACTGATGGCGGAGCTGAGTGTAAGCCGTAGGACCCAAGGCACACCGCTTTCTTGTACTATATATTTCTAGTCTTTCTCCTGCTCTCCAGTCCAATGATTCCACCAGTCCGGCAATTGACCAGTCCGGACCGGGTCCGTCCAAGTCCAGTCCAATCCAGTCCGAGAAATTTTTGGACCGGGCTCGGACCAATCCCCGATTTTTCGGGACCCGGACTGAACTGGCCTGGACTGCTTTAGACCAGTCCATTCGGGCCGAATCAGCCCGAATACGCTAGGAGTTACTGATATACTTCGTCAACATATAGACTCATACATGTAGACTCATCTTGCCATTTGCAAGTCACCATGCACGTCTCACCCCTCACCACCTGCTACTTGCCACTCACCAGTCACCACTGTAATCTTCTGAGTCACTGAATAGACTCATAAATAATAGCTCACTTGCCATCGCCAGTCACCACTCTCCACCACTTACCACTTGCCATTCCGAATTTCGCTGCCGGAATGCACTGGAGAGTGGTTACTGATGATCTGAGCCGCCAAGTAGACTCATACAAGATGAGTCACTCGCCACCGACATAGCCATTGACCATTTGTAATGCATCTTCGCAATGGTTTCTCCAGAGAACCTTAGTTTTCCTTGTATATATAAAGCATAGATCTCTCCTGCAGTGAGAGAGAATAGACAGACAGATTAGATCTTCTCCTCCTACCCTCCATATCATCTCAACTCATCGCTGTGGGACCCTCAGATTCAAACTGCATATATAGCATCATCTCTACCCAGAAACTGTAACGGGTGGGTTCATTGTGATTGCTCGCCGCGTGTGGTTGTTGTGAAGTGACGTTGTGTCTGGATTCAAGTTGCAGGGATTACTGTCTCACTTCTTTGGTTTTTGATCTACTTTGAAATTGATAAAGATTATCCCGTTTGGACTGGTCCAGACCAAGCCCGTCCAGTCCAAGACTGCCAGCCTGGGGCCCGGTCCAGTCCGACCTTCCGGTGAGACCGGACCGGACCAAGCCCTACCCCAGACCGGGTCCGTCCGGACTGGTGGAATCATTGCTCCAGTCTCTGTATCTTAAGTCTAATTCACACGGTTCTCCCCTTACATATTTCAACACCTAGTAGTCACCTAGTCCACAAGCCCTCCGCCTGACAATCTTATTCTAAGATGAGGTAGACATCTGCTCATCCAAGATAAACTTTTGGGAAGCCTAATGCAACATGTCCCTCTCCATCAAATTGACGAGATTTGTAATTTAGTAATGATAAACAGAATGAATCCAGATAACTATCGATCAGAATTATTTAGCAGGGTACTCACTTGTTCCTCTGTGTATTCAACATGTTTGGAATTCAAATTCTAGTGTGTTTCGTAGTATTGGGCGTGTTGCGACTATGAAGGGAGAACTGTGTGCATTGACTATGGTGCGATGACTGTCTAGGTACAGGTCTAAAGGTCTAAGATGCGTAGGGAAGGGAAGAGTAAAGTGCAAAGTCCAAAAGAGCAGTCACGAACCTTAGGCTCTATCAACAGTGAGTTTGGATAGTTGCGAGGCATATTTCAATGCTAATGAGGTCAGGTAAATTAGCCGTTGTACAGTGCGCACGCACTGTACGGTGAAACTCTGCTGGTAACGTATGAATGATGAACTTTAATGCTGTAATGCGTGGAGTCATGGTCCTGATAATGGTGATTGCAATTCCATCTAGAAGCTGTTCATATACATGCGACCTTCCAGGTAACACGAATGATGCCAATGGTCTGAGGTAGGGATCAGTACGGTCCGGTCCAACGCGTTGGCACGTGCACGTTGCCGTGGGCGTGGAAAGCTCGTCGATTGTCTAAGTTCTAAAGACAGCGATGAGAAAAGGAGAAGACTAAAAGGACACGATGTCAAGAGAACTATTCTAGAAATTGCAACCCACGTAATAGCGAAGCAATTACGTGATGCCTGTCGATGATCTTCGGCAAAAGCCCAGCATTTCCGTCAACACGACGGGGAGGTCAGATTGGATTAGACTGGGCTGGACCAGTGCAGTGTTCCGAAGCGGTCAGTCCGGTCAGATCTGAGCATGATCTGTGCCGGTTTGTGCCAAGGCCGGCCACGAAACATTTGACCCAGGCCGGCCGCCAATCTAGCAGATTTGATTTGACCGGACTGCAGATATCTGGCGGCCAATGGTGCTACTAGATAATACAAAACATTGTGGTGCAAAATCTTTAAAAAATAAAAGAAACTCGTTACAAATATTGTTAACCATCAATGTCCTCCACCATTATTTCTCTAACCCAAACACAGCCACTTCTTATGCTCAAATATGCACTTGCCGCTTCTCCAAGGCCTTGAGCAGTTCATTCACCTCACGGACCTCATCAACTTGAGCCAGACCTGCACGCTCCCATGATTTCAAACACTCCAGGTCTATGCAGGCAAATGCAGATATATGCAGATATAGGCAGTAATTGTGTGTTTCGCTGCA
>Ga0307515_10001932_pt1 | contig 46008 bp, 27 predicted proteins | sample 17_EM_MG_FD_194513 | JGI IMG/M metagenome (GOLD analysis project Ga0307515, IMG submission 194513) | Populus trichocarpa ectomycorrhiza microbial communities from riparian zone in the Pacific Northwest, United States - 17_EM | ecosystem: Host-associated > Plants > Roots > Unclassified | place... | reverse complement strand
TATTCCTAGTACTGCCTTATTATTTCCTAATGGTAATATATTAAAAGACATCTTAATTTATCTCCCTTTAATAGTTATCTAAATAGGTCCTATTTTAAGATTAATAATACCTCCTCTATAGGCTATCAGATCTCCTAAAATCGTTACTAATAGGTAAAGGTGCTTCTTTTTCCTATGTGGTAACCCTATTTTTTTAACTACTACTAGCGAGATATAGTTCCTTATTGCTCCACTATCTATTAATGCCTTAAACTGTTGATCTTACCACTTTACTTATAAATTTAGGTGTTGTTCTTAAATTCCTTTAAGAGTCTAAGGCTCTACTACTAGTTCCCTCTAGTCCTATAGGCCTTTACTTTTCCTAACTATTGGCTGCTTAATCCTATTTATACTTAGTCTAACTTAGGCCAATACTTAGTTCGCTTTTTATCTTTAATATACTATAGATAGGTGTTCTCTAGATATTCCCACCATTGTCATCTATTTAGGCATTCTTCCGTAAGGAATCTTCCTAGTTAAAGTATTAAGTCCCCTTATTTTTGAACTTCTATAGGGTGCCAACTATGTATATATTTGGCGTTTTAATATTTCGCCTTATCTATCATCTAATATATTCTTATTAGATACTTCCGATTTTTGTTCTTAGGTGCTCTATATATATTACACACATTATCTACGCATACTATCTACAATAGTGTATAATATGCTTGGTGTTTTAGGTTAACTCTTAGCTCGTCTTTATCCTTAAGTTTAAACCTTTTACGTGTTGGTCTAAGCGTTATAACTTTGTTTACAGGTATTAAGATTTACCTTTCGCTTCTTTAGTCCTCTAATTGCTCCTCTAGATCCTTTAACGTTATAATTAAGGCCCCTTTAATGTAAGTTATAGCCTTTTCTATAATTAGGTAGTCTTAGATAACTTTTTTATCTAGCTATATATAGAAATCTTCCTACTCGTTATTATGTCGTTGTCTATACTACTTTTAGTATAACCCCTTAAGTGTATACGGCTTATCCGTAAGAAAGTATCTCCTTATTACTACGTTATAACAGCCTTTTATATATCGTTCTTTAAATCTAGTTAGAATCCCTAGATCCTCTTCTTATTCTAGTTTAGTGAGCTACTTAGCTCGTAGTGTACCTGTTTTCGGCCTATTGGTAATTCTTTATATAGGTGCTCTATCCCTTATACGACCTAGTATACTAGATCTCTTATCTAGTTTCTGCTCTTGCTATAAGGTAATCCTTACTCTAAATTCCTCTATAGTTTCTTTTCTTTCGCGTTTTGCGAGTGGATCCTTAAAGTCTTTATACTTCTTAATCTTATTATTAACTTTTCAATCTTTAGGCTGAACGCTGTGTTCTCCTAGTAAGTCTTCTGGGTTTATATATCTGTCTCCTAGTTTAACTGCTGTTTTCATTACGGATTCTCTAATCTTATTAGTGGTCCTCATTTATGCTTTAAAATCTTGGTCCCTTAAGATTCTTAATCCTAAGCTTGCTTCTAACTTAAGTTTAGCTCCCGCCTTAGTTTAATTAGGCGTCCGTAGTATTCTTATCTTATCTTAAGAGTCTTAAATCTTATCTATCTTATCTTAAGAATCTGATGCCGTTAGGAATTCTTATCTTAAGCTTATTTATATGTCTTTAAACTAAGCTATTGCTCTGCTCTATCGGTTTTCGTCCGTTATAGGTCCTTAAGCTATCCTTATCCTATCTTTAGAATCTTAGATCTCTCTTATCTCTTTTTAAGAATCTTAAGCCTTTAGCCTTTTGCCTTTATTAAGGGGTAAGCTAGCACTAGCAGTTGTCTGCTTGCTTAATCTTCTTTAGATATTACTCCTTCCGTCTTATAAAGCGATGGATGCCGTATCTAACGGTATTATAATACCTATTACTAAACCTTACTCTATGGCGGTCTTAGTCTCTACTTCTATTATAACTTCTCTAAGGTTTACACGTTCCTAGTAAACTACCTTTATTTCCTTATTGTCTGCAAATATTTTACCTACGTTAAACTCGTTATCTTTAATATCCGATCTATATAATGGTTTATTAGTTCCTCTATACTTTATAGATTTTAGCTCCTATAGCTAATAGCTTGCACCATACTTAGCGTCTTTATAAATTTGGTATGCGTTATTATAACAAAACGCAAAACTTCTGATTAAATATTCTTTTATTCCTTATAGTATACTATTATCCCTCTATATATATATGTCTTCTGCTACTAGTCTAGTTCCCTTTATTGCATAGTAACTCTAACCATCTTTATAATCCCTTGCGAAATGACCTTATTTCCCGCAATTTATATAAGCTCTATCTCTAAACCACTAACTTTACTATAGAGTCCGCCTAAATATCTTCTGTTGCTGAGATCCCTAGTTTAGCCTATGCTCCTTAGTCCTGTGATTATTAGATCCTTAACCTTTAGGTTTTTATAGTTTCTTGCTCTATCTCTTATGGGCTTCTTTAGTACCACTTAGGTCTATTAGCTCCGCGCCATACTATAGTTTCTATACTGGCTTTGGTCGTTGCGTACTCTGCGTCTTATATAACTATAGAACTCTATTCTAGCCTCTTTTAGCCTATTCCCTTTAGAAGATCCTATTATTGATCTTAATTGCTTGATCTATTAAATCCCTTAGGGTATCCGCATCTTCTATTAGAATAATTATATCCTAGACTTTAGCCTTAATTCCCTGTTTATACTATGCTATAAGCGCCTTATTATTCTACTTAACTTATATTGCTAGCGTTTGGAACTATGTTATGTATTTAATTGCTAAGGTTTATTGCGTAATGTCTTAAAGTTTCCTTTCTGCTGTGGTTGTTGCCTTTAAATCTCTAAACATCTATATTAACCGCTTTGTAAACCCTTCCTAACTTAAGAATATATACCATATATCCTGATTAGTAGTTATTATTTTATTTGCTTGTATCTCTATAAGGTAAGATTTAAACTATTTAAGTGCCCTTCCTGATAGGAATAGCTCTGTATACGCTATTCGGTCTATAGGTATTGCTAGCTTTACTCCCTCTTACGTAACCTTAAAATGTATTTGTGTAAGGAATCCTTTAAGCTTTAATCTCTCTCCTAAGAACCTTTTAATTAATAGTAACTTAACCTTTACTGCACCTATTCCGTTGATCCTTTATTTAAGCATTATATTGTTTTCTATTAACTGGTCGACTATCTCTTATAACTGTCCGACCGTTACAGGTTGTTATAAGTTAGTATCTGCTATACTAGTGTCGCCTCCTAACCTTGAAGTAGTTGCCGCCGTTAATGGCGTTGTAGTGGCTGCTTTTGGTAGCATGTTATTTGACTTATTAAAACCGTAACTAGGTAGTAATTGTGTAATGGAACCTTGTAGCAGATACTACGGTGGGCTCGTTATTGGGCTAGGTGTGTAGGTATTACAAGTAAGTTAATAACGTAATAATAACTAGTAGAGTGGTTGCCCAATAGATTAACTCTAATTATATTCTAAGAATTACTATAAGGAAGGAACTATCTAGGTAGGGACTAAGGGTCCTTAAATACACAACCGTACTCCTATGAAATCCTTCTTGTACGTGATGTACGTGAGGTACGTAAGGTACGTACGTTCCGTCCGTTCTCTACGTTCCTTACGTAGCACATTATGTGACTCGTGCTACTATTCCTCGTCATATGGTTCTACCGGCTCTATCCTAGACCGTGCTCTTATTAACTAACTAGCTTCTTCCGACTCCTCTCTAAGTAGTCGTAGCATTGTACTTAAAGCGTCCGTAACACTAACCTAATTAAGGAGAAATGCTTTCTTAAAGTAGATTAGCCGTACTTTATTATTACTAATAGGGGCAGCATCTTTATAAGCTAATACTAGTTGGACCTATGCTTCTATTTAAAGATAGACCACTATTATAGTATGGCTTTCTATTTATAGATAAACGGATAAATAGAATGCTAGAACTAAGAACTAGAGTCTTACCTATAAATATATTTAAAGTACTAGTAAGATAATTAGTATAAGCTACTTCCGTACGCGGAGTACGCTTACAATTTAAAGGAATATATATTGTATAAGTATATACTAATTTAGATTGCCTATAGCGTCTAATTATTTAGGTTTAATAGTATACCTAATAATTACTGGCTAAGGCCGTATAATCAGTTATAGGATCCTACTAGGAAGTTTAAGGATATCTATTAAAGAGTATAAGAATACCTCTAGAAATGGGAAGAGTAATAAAAGTATATAAAGTAGAGCCTACAAAATACCTAAAAGCGGTAAAGACTTTAGTATAACTATAAGCACTAGGATAAGTATTTTAGAGTAGGCGATGAGGTTCTATTATGTTTAATAAATATTAAGACCCGTTAACTATTAAAGAAGCTTAATATAAGATACCTAGGTCCCTTTTAAATTAAGGAACGAATTAATAAGTTAGCCTACTATCTCTAGCTACCCCCATCTATGGCCTATATATTTAGTATTTTATATAAACCTACTAGAGCTATAGTATAGACTATTATCGGAAAAGAACTTCCGTTTAGGCCTAATTAAATACCCTAAGGTAGTAGGCGAGCGGTATAAGGTTAAAGCTATACTATGCTATAAGTCTATTAAGAATAAGCTTTAATTTAAAGTTAAATGGCTAGGCTAGCCTGCTAAGGACTTTATATAGAAACTAGAGGATTATCTTAATTATTATAAAGATATTCTAAAAGAATATTAGGACTAAGGTCTACAATTTATAAGCCGCAGAAAGCGCTCTAATACTATAGTGTTATTGCGACCTATAAAGAAAGCTCGCGAAAAGAGTAAATAGGTTAAATTAGATATAAAATAGATAGGCTCTAGAAACTATAGGAATAGGGCTATAGCCTAAAGCAGGATGGGTCTTTATCCTTTTTATATATATAGCATAGAGTTAATAGGGCATTTTGCTAAAATTGCATTCCTATTTATTTATTTATATTAAGAATATTATTTCTAGGGCTCCTAGGCCCTTCTTAAAAGCCATTTAAGGCCTTTCTAAGTACATAATTAAGGTCCTTAATTACTACGATATATAAGAATAAATCCTAAATATTTAATCTAAAAAGCTACTATACCTTATTCTTAGGAGTAGGATTAGTATCTATTGGCCCTCTAAGAGATAGCTAACGAGAATAAAATCTAGACCCCTTAGTAGGAGTATAGGTAGGCATAAAAACAGGGGCAAGATAATAAGGTATAGCTAGAGCAGAGACTTTTAAACGCTTAACACTAATATTAGGTCTAAACCAATACTAACAAAGCTCTTACGGCGTAAGCTTATAGTTAATAAAGATATACTTAAGCCTAGAATAAATAGAGATCTTAACTGGCTAGTATAGTCTAGAACTACTAAGACCTTACTATAGTAATTATTAGTTACCTATCTAGTAGGTATCTAAAGGGTAACCTACTTAATAACGTATTATATTATACTCTTTTAAAAATTAACGCGTATACGCAAACTCCTTCCTATAGTAGACAGCAACCTTTTTATTACCCTATCTTTAGTATACTAACCTTACTCTTATATTAGGCGTTACTAGCTAGCTTACTAGGAATATAGGCAGTATAGATAGCCGTGGCATAGTCTTAAATTTAGCTAAGTTATTTAGTATTTACGCTAGAATAAGAGAGAGCCTGGGTGATATAGTAGTTAAGAATATTAAAGGAATATCGCCACTTAGGCCCAGGCTATTAAAGCTTAAAGTTAGTAATAGAAATCTATTAAGAATAGAAAAGCTTACCTTAACGTAACTACCGCTCTTAGTACGTATACATTAATTATAAGGACTAAAGGTATTAGATTTAACGCAGTGCGTCTTATTATAAGCCTTTAGAATCCTATTATTAGATTTCTGGTCTTTTAAAGATGTATAGGCAAAATTATTTAGGTAAGACTAGCACCAGTTATGAGTTAGCGAAGGTTAGTGTTCTATATATAAAGGTAGGGCTAGGATACGCTATAGAATTTGCTTAAAAGAGCAGTTAGTAGGAGAATAAAGAGGTATATTAAATTATTAATGGAAAAGAAGAAAATCTTAATAATATATTAAAGATACGTCTAAAATTAGATAAAGGTTAATAATGGGAAAATAAGGTATTAAGGAAAAGGAGCAGCTTAATAAGCAAAGGTATCGTTATACTTTACCGTCTAATACCCTTTTAGTAAATAGCCGTAACCTTACTAATATAACTCCATTATAATAGCGCTATTTAAAAGGAAGGAAATACGCGTATAAGTTATTTAACTATTACTTCCTTATAAAAACTTACTGCGCGGCTAGGGGAAGGCAATTAAGACATTAAATTAAAGACGTATATAGGTTAAATTAGACCTAAAACAATACTATAGTATTAAAGAATAGCGTTATAGACATTCTTAACAATCGTATAATAGCTATAATTACTATCGCGAAATGTCCCTATTTGCTAGGCAGTAGAGCTATGCTAAATATACAGTATAGGACCACTAGATTTAAAAGTATATATACTAAATCTTAAGAGATAAGTCTCTTTAACTAACTAATTAATACCTTAACCGTATTTAATAGCCTAAGGGAAAATATAAAAGCAATATATTAGTAAAGTAGAGGATTATAAGAAAAGGATTATAAGAAAGAATTATAGACCATATTTTAATAGTTAAAGTTAACGATAAGCTAAGGCTTTATACGTTAAATCCTATACCAAAAAGTTCTACGGAACTATACAAAATATAAAATTGCTTATAATACTTATAATTAATTACAGACTAGCATAAAGGCTTAGAAGTAGAGTTATATAAAAATCCCTATATTAGCCTAGGTAGTTACCAGCACGCTTTTAATAGGCTTTTAATAGGTTTTCTAGCAATCTTTATATCTTTTCTCTAGTTATATTTTTTCCTTATTAAGGTTTTTTAGGAGTTTAAAGTAGGGGTTAAATAGATAGATAATATATAGTAGTATACTAACACCTCTCTAATATTTCTCCGAACCCTATCTAGGACGAGCCCTTATAATCTCCCTACCGTAGGGTAATAGTAATTAGGGGCTAACTGTAAAAAAGAGGGGGGTAATATAAGGGATATTATTGCGGACACCTTAGGTTGCCCTTAAGACAACCCCTAGACGCCCTTTAGATGGTCGCCGGTTATATATTAAAGGTATATACCCGTAGTATATAGTCTCTATAATCCTAAAGGCCTTACCTCCTTAAGGATTTGTCTCTCTTACTAATCTATTTTATTCTACAATTGTGTCCTTATAGCCCCCTATCTACAAGATCCCCTTATACTTACTTTCTTCTCTACTAAGCTAGTTATAGGCTAGAGTTTCTTTATCCTTAATTATTTAGTTAATTTCGTATAAGCTAGTTGTATAAGTAATAGTATTAGACTAGACTAAGTTCTAGTAGAATCCTACGGCGCTAATATAGCAAATATTAACTAGTAGGAGGTCCGTAGGTTTTCTTATTGCTATTTACCGGACCGTATTTTGCGGTTTAGGGTTTATAATCTTTCTTAGCTCCTATTTTATCTTCTATAAGTTATCCCTCTAATCTATTAGTTTATTATAGCGTCTAATATTCCTTACTATTCTTTATAGCTATATAGGGCCTAAGTCCCCTATAGGGAGCCTAGCTATCTTATTACTAACTTCTTTAATTTTTAATATAAGTGGTATAATATAGGTAGTTTAGGGGCGGTATAGTATATAAATCCGTTTTAGATTAAGCTATACGTCTTTCTTAAAAGCCCGGTCCCTTTATATAGTATTAGCCTAGTAAGTAGTATTATAAGGGCATAAAGAGACTTTAGGAAGATTTAAAGTAATAATATAAATTCTATCTAAATCTAAGGTATATAGCTTTTATTAGGAATAAGGACGTTAAATAAAGAAAAGAAAGGAATAATAATGGAATTATATAATTAAATAGTTAGGGGTCTTAGTAGTCGATATATATATATATATACACGCAGTCTTTAACAGACTTTAGTAAAATTTAATTAATCTAGCAGAACTTGGTAGAATTTAGTTAAAGCGTTAGAATTCGTATATGTTAAGAGTTTTACTAAGACGTTCCTACTATAACTAGGCTAGTCCCGTTATAGTACCCCCCCTTTAGCTAAAGGTTTAAAATAATTTAATTTTAGTTAAGACTTATTACTTATTGCGTTTATATACTTACTTCGGGTAGCGGTGTAGAGTTTTGCCGATTTTATCGTTAAATGGACTAATTAGGATTTTCCATCCCTAGGATAGAAAATCGCTATTAGCTTAATTAAGGCGGTAAGCAGAACTAATATCTTTATAGTAGGTCTTGGTAAGGCAAATCTAACTAATTAGATAACTTTAACCAGCGGTTAAAGTTCTTTAATATCTTATATATTACGTAATTATATTATAAACGTTATAACATATTTTAAGTTCTTTTTAATTTTAAGCTTCCTACTACGTTAGGAAAAAATTTACCAGTATTTAATTTTACTTTTCTGCCATTTTAGTATTTTCTAGCATTTCTAGCATTTCCTAGCATTTAGCTGCTAAATGCGGCATTTAGAATTAAGTGTTAGTATTTAGCTGCCAAATACAGCATTTAAAATTGGCCACTGCTAATTACACACCCCCTAATTACTGCGCGTACACCCCCCAATTAATACGCGCACACCTCCCACCTAACAGGCTTAGATCGTTCCTCTTTAGGTTAGAACGTCACGTGTGTTTGACTTGTATGTATCTACATCGCGAAAATTAAACTTTTAAAATGTAACTTCTATAACTATACCACCACAATTAAGTCTTAATTTTAACTATACTATAACTTATAGTTCTAATTAGAGCTGGAATGCGCCAAAGGACTCCTTAGTAAAGTCTTGCTGAAAGGGCAAGGCCCCACAACTACTGTGAAATATTGCCGCACTTAGCAAGCCATCTGCAGAGGCGTCTTAACTTCTACTACCATTCTCGCCACCTGTAATACCACTTGTAACACTACCTACATGCTCCTAAGTCGATTGATTGGATTGCGTAGTGGCTTGTGAGGCAGTGTACGAACTAATTTGGCTGCTGCTACCTCTGCTTGTCGTCTGCGAGCTGCCCCCGCGGGCACGCCCGCGCCCGCGCCCGGTGGTGTTAGCTTGTTAGTTTTTAAGCGAAATTTTAACACCGTATAGCCCTAGCCTTTTGCGAACTCGTTGATATAATCAAGGGCGAAGTTTGCGCAATCGTACAGCTTCAACAGAGGTGGGTTGAGAGCCATGGTAGACGTGGGAAAAGTATGCAAATGCAAGGCGTTGATTTGGGTATGGGCGCGCAATAGTTGCGCACGTACACACGTGATGTTCTAACCTGAAGAGGAAGGATCTAAGCCTGTTAGGTGGGGGGTGTGCGCGTATCAATTGGGGGGTGTACGCGCAGTAATTAGGGGGTGTGTAATTAGCAGTGGCCTTTTCCTATATAGAATGTTATAGCCTATATAGACCTAAAAAGGGACCAAATTGGGTAATAAATAAAATTAATAATAATAATTAGCTAGTTATTAATTTATATATATATAGCTAAATTACTTTACTTTATATAATAGCTATAATCCTTATTCTTAACGTTTTCCTTTTTAGATTTTTTTTAAAAACTTTAAACTTACTTCTTTTGGCTATCTATTAGCAGTACTAAAGGCTAAATATAATCTAAAAACTAGCTTAGCAATAATTCTATAGTTTAGTTTATTAATATAAAAGATAATGTAAAATTTTAATAGTAAATTTAATTACATAGTATAAGGGCTAATAATTTAAGTAATAATAATTTTGGTATTTTTCTATTTAAACTTTTACTTAATTATCTATTATCTATTATTAATATTAATATTAATTACTTAATACCTAATTTGGATCTCTATTAGGTCTATACGGACTATACCTTATATATATATAGCGAGATCCCCCAACCGGCTCTAGTAGACCTTAGTAACATTACGGGTAAAACACTAGTAACTCGCCTATAGGTCAACAGCGATATAATAGTAGAGGAAATAGCTAGAACTATTAGCCGCCTTTTAAATAATACAGTACTAGAACTAGACGGAATTCTAAATAAGGCCTTAAAGACCTATGGACTACTTATAGCACTCTAGCTTACAGATATAGCTAGAGCATACTTTGCTATAGGCTACTACCTACAACTTGGTAGATCCATAACAACGGTTATTTTACGAAAAAAAGGTAAAGTAGATTACTTAACCCTAGAAAGCTACCGCCCTATTACCTTAAAAAACACCCTTAGCAAGATCTTAAAAAGGGTAATAGCGGACCGCATGGCAGACATAGCTAAGAAATACGCCCTACTACTACAAAGCCAAATAGGGGCAAGAAAGAACCGCTTAACACTATTAGTACTTACGCTAGTCGCTACCACTATTAAATCTATATAGGCGATGCGAAGGGACTTTGTAGTATTAATGCTTAGCCTAAATATTAGTGGTGCTTATAACAATATACCCTATAAGCGCCTTCTATACACTTTTAGGGTAAAGGGCTTCCCAGAATAGATTATATAATTTATTTAAGGGTTTATAGGCTAGAAAGAAATATTAGCTAATAGCCGTAAAGAATTACAGAATACTAGAGAAAGCCTATAATACCTATATAGAATAGGCAAGACAATATAGAGTCTAATTCTTACTAGAGAAGTACTAGCTAATCTATAGATCTCTAGCATGTAATTTATATTTAAGGCTTTAGGGGTTAACTAGTTTAGGGCTTAAGGGTATTAGGAGTATGGGTAAATAGTAAGCTCTAGTAGAGCGTATACGCGGTATAAGCGGCCTATAAGGGCTAAGTATAGTACATCGCATTATCTAGGATCGTTAATTCTATATAGGGTCTATGCTTCTAAAGGTTACGCCTACTTTATATAGTAGTTATCCGGCCAACCATAATATATAGATCCAGTATTTAGGCTATTAGAGAAACTAAAAAAGGCCCCTTTAAATTACTTCTTAAACTACTCTAAAAGGTCTAAACAGCCTATTTTTAGAGTATAATAGGCGGGTATAAGCGAACGGCTACAGCACTGCTTAAGAAGGAAGCTAATATTCCCCCTCTATAACTATATATTAAGGCCGCTGCAATATAAAGGGCGTAAAATAAACGTAACTCTAATATTATAAAGTATATTAAAATATGCCTAAATAAACTATAAAGCGACCCTTAGGTGCCCTATAGAAGAATAAACTAATAACCCTAAAGTAGGGAAGATATATTAGAGAAATAGGTAAAGAAAGTAGAAGAAAAATAGTGCTGCTTTAGGGCCTATACCTATATAAAGAAGGAAGGAAGACGTGTAAGAGGCTAGTAAAGATAATAGTAAGAGAGAAAAAGGAGCTAAAGTAGAGTATAAAAGAACTTTAGGAAACTATCTACCGTAATATAATACTGGTTAGACTAACGCTAAAGAGGTATATAGGAGTTAAAGGTATAAAGGCTAACTTAGGTAAGAGAAACCTAAGCTATAGCATAGTTAATACTATAGGGGGTAAATACTTAAGAGCTCCGAGAAGGCCTAATAAAGGTAGAAAATATAATAATAACACTCTTAAGAATAGGAATAATAGGACTAAAAGATTGGCTCTACTAGGTAGGTATTCTAGTAGGTAGCCTAAGATGCGAATATAGCTAGCTAAAATAGACACTAAAACACGTAATACTATTATGCCCCTTACGCACTAACTAAGAAGTAATACTCTTAGTAGCTAGTATAGAGAACTATAATACACTACTCTTAATATAAAAAGGTCTTAAGGTAGTTACCTAATAGCTTATTAGCTAAAATATGCTAGCCTAGTTCTAGGTTATAATGGAAATGGTAATAAAAGGTAAAGGGGTAAGCAATAGGCGCCCCCTAATAACTCTATAGCAGTAGAGTAAAGTTTATAATACTAGCGCGTCCGTAGGCTTATTACGGCAGTAGTAGTTCCTAAGAAGGTTAAAAAGTAAGGTAGTAAAGCACTATATATAACTTATAGGCGCTAAGTAGGCGAGTCCTAAAAGGCGGGGAGATAGATTACGGGGTTTTCTTAATTTGAGTTTTCTCCCTATATGTAAATAAGGAGTAGCCCGCGTGGGCTTAATAGGGATCCAAATCGGATATTAAGCAATAAATAATTATTATTATATAGCGAGAAAACTCCGTTTAAGAAAACCTCGTATTCTATCTCTTTGCCTTTAGGCTCCGTCTATATATTGCCTATAGATCGCTTAAAGTTCTCTATATCCTTACTTTTAGTCTTCTTAGAAACTACTACTACCGTACTAAGCCTACGGATATACTAGTACCTTATGTTTTTTTTTCCTTTACTATTATAAAGCTTTTAGAGGGCGCCTATATTACGGACCTTATATTAGCAGTAGTACGGCTACTTAGGGAGGATATAAACGAACTAGTGGTGGAGGCGCAAGAGGCGCAGAAACTAGTTAAACTATAGGAAAAAAGGTGACTAAGTTATATAACGGATTAGAAGACTTATATACTTAAATATACTAAGCGTACTTATATACTATATACCGATATACTAAGCACCTTTCTTAGGAGTTAGGTTGTATATTTAAAGAACTATAATCCCTACCTTAGATAGCTCTCTCTTTATAGTAAATCTTAGAATATAATTAGAGTTAATCTATTAAGTAACCACTCTATTAGTTATATTACATTATTAACTTCTTATTTACCTATATACCTAGCCTATTAATAAGAATACCGTATTAAATACTACAAGGCTATATTACATCTTTACTACCTAGTTATAGTATTAATAAAGTCGAATAATATGCCACTTAAGATAGCACCTATAACGACACTGAGAGAATTAACCTCTAGGTCTTAGGGAGATATAAGTATAGCGAAAAGCGGCGACTTATAGATTGTTATAATATATAGGCTTAGTAAAGTAATAGATCGTATTAATATTAACTAAGCAGGCTTTAAAGCGAAACTTAATCACTCCGGAACGATAAAGATTAAGATGCTATTAACTAGACAATTCTTAGGGGGGAAATTAAAGCTTAAATGGTTCCTAATATAGATAAAACTTAAAATACGATATAAAGAAGCTAAATTGCCTATAGTATTAGACTAAGTTATATATATAGGGTTGTTTTTAACGGGTTAGGTATTAAAATAGTTTAACCCTTACCTTATAAAAGTATAAGCTAATAGGGTAGCCAGAACTAATAACTTAGAAGTTTGGTATATATTTTTAATATAGGATAAATTTATAAATAGACTTAGGCAAATATACGGAAACCTAGAATTAATAGTAACGGTAAAGCAGAAGCTGTCTAAACTTACGTAGAGATTATTAGTAATAGTATAGACTAAGTAAAATAAAGGGGCGTTAATAGTATAATACCGAAGAGGATTAAAGTTAAAATTTTAAATTATAATAATATCTATAGAAGATGTAACGACTATGAGGAAGCTAATTAACTAAGCAATTAAAGTTAATAATAGGCTTTACTAGTCTAAGAGAGGCGATATAAGTATAGTTAAGCTAGTATAAATTAATCAAGCATTATAGTAGGTATTAAAACTATAGTATAGCGGACTAGAGCTAATAGACTTTAGTAGTACTAAAGAAACCTAAAAAGGAAATAGATACCTAAAGATTTAAAATTAAGTAATTATAGGACTAAGGAGTAGAGGCTAAATTAGGGATATTAGTAATAGAAGATATTTAAATAGACTCTATAATAAGATAAGTGGTTTAAAGAAGGGGCTTATATAAATTATAGGAAATAGTTCTTTTCTTTATTAGCCTCTTATATACCTCCTTTACTTCTATACGCGTACGCAGGTTTAGGCTCTATTAAGGCGCTATTCCTCTTTTACTTTTTCTACTTGTCCTACTATTACGTCTTCCCTACTCTAGAGCCTTTCCTTAACCTACTTAAATATATCTTTATATACTTTATAACACTATAGGTACGTTCTTTTAGTATTCTCTATATTGCGGTAACTTTGATATAGAGCTATAGGGGGGTGATATTTGCTTATTTCTTAAGTAGCGCTATGGCCGTTTGCTTATACCCTCTCGTTATTCTCTAAAGGCAGGCTGTTTAGATCTTTTAAAGCAGCCTAAGGAGCGATTTAGGTTAATTATCTAATAGAGATGTATTTCTCTAGTTTTAGCTATATCTTATTACCTATATAGAGTTAGAGTGTCTATTAGATACTAGGTCTACAACTAGAGTCTATAACTTATTAGTAATATATATTAGCTTTATATATTACTTTACGTGACGTATTTAACAAGTATATTAGATTAGCTAAATAGTATACAACTTATACCTTATATAGTATATAATCTACCTCCTAAGGCTATAGGCTTAATCCTTAGCTAACTTAGGATAGCCTTACTGGTTATATAACTAAAGAGTAGGGTATGCCTCTTTAGGCACAGCGGAGCTCTCTTGCTGCCGTCCGTCACGCATAGGCAGTGGTCTTCTCTGGTCACCGGCGGAGACCTACACGACTAGTGATGTAAGAACCGGGAGTTCCCTCCACTAATGTATCACCAGTTCGCGCATCGCGGGGCAGGGAGGAGAGCAACGCAATGCTGGGAATGAGCAAATACAGATGAAGCTCTACCACAAACAATCCACACCATGAATTGGGTTTTGATCCGCCAAGCATGTAGCAGACAGCGAGCAGATTAAACTCCAAGTCAGAGCGTAAAAGAGCCCTATGGCTGATCGCGCTGTAAGCTTTGGCAGAGTAGACTTTCTTCTGCGCTGCCAGCAACCCCCTCAAGCAGAACAGTGAAGCTGGACCCCTTACCACGGCCCAACAAGTTCCGTTTTCGGGGTGAACCAGCGCCTAGACTGGCCACCGGGAGCTTGGATGCCTGTCAAAAACGTCGGCGTGCCTGTGAGTAAATCGCAGAAGGTTTGGCTAGCGTCCTTCTGCCTGCACAAAAGCTCACCTCGCAGCTCTCTCCTTCCTTCCTCACCCGTTCACTCAATCCTCTTCCTCATTATCGCTGCTGACTTAGAGTCTTTGAAGTCTCACTATTGGTACCGTGCGTTGCGTATCCTCCAGCTCGCATTCTTTCACTACTCCTTTCTCTGGGTATCTTCACATTTCTGACATATTCTGTATCGATAATGCGAGTGCAAATAGCCTCGATGCAGTCAAACAATTTCTCCCCGCACTCCTCTCACGGAGGCCGAAGCTCTCATCACAGCTCCGGGTCGACAAATCCAACTTTGTACTCTCCCTTGGAGACGCGCAACAACCAGAAACACCACGGCTCGAACGCCTACATGGGTGCCTATGTCATGCAACATGCTGACGCTCGCTATAAGACACCATACACGCCCTTCAATAACGACGGCGCCAACGCCCTTACAGGCGCCTTTGCCAACTACGAACCTTTTAGCCAGCTTACATTCGCGACTCAAGGGCAGGCGTCTGGACCTCAGCATGTGCAAGCCCAAAGCAATAGACTGCCGCTTGCAGTGGGAGTGTTCTCGACCGACATTGATCCCTCGTCACCAGATTATCTGTCCCGCTACATCTTAGTTGAAGCTGATAGCCAAGCTGCAATTGCTGTTGTTGAGGCCAAGCTTAAGAAAGTAGGTTTATCTCTTCTATTCCACCCCATTGCATTCTACGAGTGTCGCAATCATCTTCTGTTTTTTCCTCAGTCTAGACTTTCATCCCTGTCCCTTGGCTTGTCATGTTCTGGAGCTACTCTATGGCTCCTTCAACACTTCACACAGAGCTTTAGTTAATTTTCAATGCGTTTCTATCCTGTTATGTATCTTTATCGCTTTCGAGATTGCTATACCATCAAGCACAACCTCTCATCGCATTCCTTGCTTCACCTCACTGACTCTCTTTGCAGTTCGATATTTTCCAGAAGAGCGTGAACATGTTCAAGTCCGGTAGAAGCATGCTCATCCGATTTGATGACTTTCATCTCGCCTTCACGGCAGCTTCCATTGCAAGCAAGAATGAGTGGCCCTGCACTGTCAAGTTCTGCTCGCCGCAGGAGTATGCGGCAACCAAGCTCAATGACTATGATTCTGCCAATCCATATGAAGGTCAGGTCATGATGAACTTCCAAGTTCGTGACGTTCAGGTCACTAATAAGGTTCTTGACATGACTGAGCAAGCAGTGCATGGTTTTGCGCAACAATTTGCGCATGTTCATGCTATGCTTTGCGTTGCACGCGAGGAGTACGATAATATCGTCTCGTTTCGCGTTGAGTTTGACTCAGTCGAGGCGGCGAAAATCTGTGTGAGCTTTTGGAATCGTCTCAATAGCCCAGTCGATATGGAATATGTAATCTCGATAGCCGAACAAGCTTTCGAGCAATGCTAATTTATCTTAGGGATCTATCGTTGCCATTGGGGTGGAACACTACACGGCTAGGATCCAGCGCAACGACTCTTTGTTGGATGTAAGCCAGACTTCTCCACGTCACCGCCGTCGCAACTGGTCTTCGGCAGTGATTCCCGTCGACGGACCTCGCCGTTTCTTTGGTGAGAGACCTAATGGCTTAGTCCATCAACCACGTAACGACACAGATGCGACTATGCGAAAGAACAACTGGAATGCGAACAATACTGTATCAAAGTTACGTATCGAAACAGGCTTGGATGTCCGTACTACAATCATGCTTCGAAACATTCCGAACAAGATGGATGCTGTAAGTAAATTCCCGACGCCTTGCGGTGGACAATGCTAATGATTCTTAGATGTCACTGAAAGATCTAGTGGATATTTGGTGCAGAGGCACCTACGACTTCATGTACTTGCGCATTGACTTCTCAACCGGATCTAATGTGGGATATGCATTCATTAACTTCTCCAAGCCAGAAGGAATGATCAATGTCGTCGACTTCATTGAAGGCATGCCATGGAAGGGGTATAAATCGGGCAAGTTTGCCGAGATCTCCTACGCGACGATCCAGGGCAAGGAAGCTTTGGTCCAGAAATTCCGCAACTCTTCAGTCATTCTAGAGTGGCCTCATTGCCGTCCTAAAGTAAGTAGCAGATCGATTGCTTGTAGGCCATCGCTGACTAAGGCAGCTGTTCTACACCTTTGATGAGGCTCTTGCTGAAGGCAACATCCTCAAGACGGGAACTGAGCGAGAATTTCCTGCACCTGACAACTTTGCAAAGTTGCAGCGTTCGATTGAGAATGCTAGGAACGTTGGTAAGTTTAGCACTCTGCTGAGTCTTGTTGAACTTTCTGCTGACAGCATTTAGGCCTATTCCCGCCCAGAAGTAGACCTCATGGTTCCCTAGACCATCGCGACCGGCACTCTATGTATGATCGTGGTACCCCACGCGACTTGGACATGACCAACTTCTATCAACACCAGCTCAACCAGATGAACCATCAAGGCAACAATGGTTGGCACGCCCCGAACTTCCCAGGTGCAGTTCAAGGCATGCATGAATTTGCTGGTCCTTCGGCCGCGACTGGTCGTCAAAGCTATGGCTTCGTTGGTGCTCCGCAAAACTTCAGCGGCTCTCCCCACGGCTATGTAGGTCAGAACATTGGTGTGCAACGCTCTTTCCGAGTCCTTCCAGCGGCTATGGACGCAGGTCTAGTGACCGCTCTGGCCAAAGCGTTGCCTCTCCAGCCACTAACTATCACTTCGGCTACCTTCAGGGATATCAACTCCCCCGACAGCGCAGCCCATTCTATTGAGCCTCGCGCAGGGTTCTATTGTCTTAAGTAATCACTCCTAGCAACAATCTTCTGACTAAAATCGTATCTGACTCAACAATCTTTCTTTCCTTCCTTCTTTCTTTCTTACTCGTTTCTGGCTTCTTGTATGAATTTGTTCCAGCTATTGCACTCACTCCTGTCTTTGACATCCTGCACCATTACACTTTGGCCCCTTTCCTATACCCGTTTTGACTGCAGGGGACGTTTGGGGATGAGGCAGTCTTTTAGGTGTTTGAAAAGCCATCAATGATTGCATACGACCTTGGTCGTTGGTGTCGAAAACTTGGTAATGAAAGCCTGGAGATGTATGAACCTGGTGTACGACGCAAATGTTCGGAGGATACTTGTTTCTATGGTTGACGGCTCCGCAACATAGAGGACTGGGTTACTGTCATACCAGTACAACTCAGTGATCTTGTTTGATCCAGCCGTCTTCCTGTTCTTTCCTCGCACTGCGTTGTTGATGTTTGCTGTACATCGCACGATGCTTGCTACGTTCTCCTGCCTTGCATCTTTCTCTATTTCCTTTTACATAACGTAACGGGCTTTTCTTTTTGCTGATTTTGGAGGTTTAACGCATCTAACGAATGGGATGATAACTGATGTGGGTGGATTTGCTTTGTTCCAGACTTACAGAGCTGCGCTTTTTTTCTGTCTTCTTTTCCAACCTTATACACATCTTGCGCGAGTATACTTTCCTACTTAAAACTGAAGCAAAGGCTGTATACAGTTGTCTCCCTTTTTCACTAGGACGTGCTACTGGTAGCGGTCCTGTAGAGGATATGGATGCTTTTCTTTTTCTTCAATTAACTTACAAGGGACATGTGGTGCGGATTTTCTTCCCCTCTACTTCTTCCCTATGTATGTCAGAGTGCTCCGCTTTAGTTCTGTGTTCTGTAACACTGATAGAAAGGCTTTGCCACTAACTCGTTGTGCCTTGCGTTTGCTACTGTGATGTTTGAATTGCCAGTGGTAGCCTTTGAGCCACATTGAATTAGCTTCCTGGGTAATTTCGGAATTGAAGCTGCGGAGAACTTTGGAAATGTGGCAAGTGAGCCTAGCTTCAGTCTGGTAGATATGTCTTGTATCTCCTCCAGGCTAACTTGTAACGTTCCTAAGACCACGCGCGGCCTCCGATGTCCTCCTGCGGCCAGCCGCTCATTCCACATATATCCCCGTTGCCTCGCAGTTATTCACGTGACTCGGCAAAACTTGAGTCATTGGGGGAAAGCTATGTATGGAGTCCACCGTAAGTTGAGGTACGTTTTCTCCGCTATAATTTCATTTACATATATATTGACCATCTGGTGCTGCCTTTTTGGATGATTTGAACTGTTGGATCCTCGTCGTCGCGGTTGCTAGAGCCGTCAGGACATGATGGCGACGTGGTAAGAGAAGGGAAGTTGGGACATCCTCCCGGTCACAGGTCGATGCTAAGTAACCACTATATCAAGACATGTGAGTTTGAAAAGGGTTGAACGATGGGGTTGGCGGTGGCGGAAAGGTGATGGTTAAGGTAGGTTTAGAGTCGGTCACGTGACGTGGTGATATGGTTTTGGTGTCAAGACCTGACCGAGATGGAATGAATGTCGCGCTTCCTTTGGCCCGAACACAACATGAGGTACATTCGGATTCGCAGTGTCACCGCATCCTCCATCACTCTTATTGTCTTCTTTCTCGTCAACCTTGTCCTCGCCGTCGCCGTCGCCGTCGCCGTCGCTGAGGCGCTTGCTGTCGAGGCCGTCATGCCAATGGCTAGTGGGATGGTTTGGGAATGAGTGTATGTGGTATAGTAAGTGGATCTGGTCTCCCTTGCACAATCCTCTCTCTTGTGTAGGCCGTCATGGCATAGTTCATTGCTGCTGTTGATGCATCCATGACAACTCTACTTTACTTCTCCCTTTCTTGTCGCCTTGGCTTGGCTTCCTAGTATCTCTCATCTACTTCTCGTTCAATGTCTATGAGTGACTGATGAAGGTTTTACAAATTATATCGTGGTCTGTATATCTTCGGGCCCTCTCCTCAGTCCTGTTATCCAGATGGATTCCGGGGGATACACAATGATCCGAAGTCTGCGGACATAGGGGAGCTCTGCCATTTAGTCAACACTAAATGGTCTTCCTTTGCAAAACTCATCCGGATCTAGAGTGTTATGTCCCGGGTTGGGCATCGGCCCGGTAGGTGTCGGCCCGTCTGTTGTCGCTAGGTTTTCGCAAAGAGGAAGGGCCTACATACCAGTTAAATGTGTGCTGTTTATAGACTTTGCGCTTAACCGAATCTTTGTGGAAATGTTTCGCCGGAACACTCAGGCTGGAAAATTGTTGCTGGAGTCTTCTGAGGCATCGGTCGCCTGTCTAAGGGCCCGATACATAGGATTGATACTGATTACGGTGTCGATTCTTTGCCTTACACAATACACAATGCCCCGCCATTGTGTGTAGTAGCCGTTCGACCTATTGTCAGCTTGGCAAAGTCCATATCAAAGCCGAAGCTAGAGCCGAAGCTATACCCCTTCTGGCGGCTGAATACGAAATCGCAAGTTACGACAAAACGTAAGCAAGATGTCTCCAAAGTCTATGAAGCTTGGATCAATAGCAGTATTGTTGTAACCCGGCTTGCTGGTTTCGATATCGTCCGGAGTTGCTTATCTCCTGGTTCCTGGCCATGGATCGCCTGATGCCGACATGGCCCTGGTTGCGCATCACAAAGGAGTATGGGTTTCTGGCGATAGAAGCACTGGCAATGCCCCGAAGGATGTTTCGATTGCCTGCATCCTTGTCAGTATACATGTCTAGTTGGGCGTTGCACTTCCTCGCTTAAGTCCTCCGCCACCAGGTGGTCGCCAGCCAGGGTGCTAAATAGTGATAAAGTATGATGGAAGCCTTTACCCACATTCAAAGAGCATAACGCTGTTCCCTCAGCTGTGGCAAGCCTTGGTGCAGTCGACTTGTCCTCAAACAGTTGATGCTCTTGTTCCGACGAGTGCTCACTGCGGAGGCCTATTATGGTGTTTGGCAATGCCCCAGGAAGCATTTTACATTCACCCTAGGGAGTCTCCAGGAATGAAGCGTCATGAATGGTGTGTGTATGGTACTTTCGTTTCATTTCGCCTTATTCGATTCATGATGTCGTCGCCGATAATCTCATTGGGTGCAAGCTTAGAATGGATCACAATGAGGAATTTTCGGAAGTAGCCACATATCTCCGAGGAGCTGTTAAGGTTTCGAGCTAGTGTTCAAGAGATGCTCTGCGTTTTCTTATCTGTACAGGTTGTTCACGGCTCCGCGTCGTTAGAGTTTATGTTATAGTTAGAGGTTAAACACAATGGCACGATCTATAGAGGTCGAAGCCCGGCTTGGTGATACAAATTCTCGTGGAGAATCATTAAGTTATCCGTATGCATGGCGGTCGGTGCGGTCGATGTCGTATTTCCGACGTGGTGAGACGCAAGGGGGGGACTCGAGCTTTGTGGCCAGGTAAAGCGCAGAAAATCATCAGGGAAATAAGTAAAATCCAACTTTCAATTCGTTCAGTCATTATGATATACAAACAGGCTTAAGTTCCTGCAGCTGCCGAATTGTAATAGCGGCTTATTCGCACTTGGTGTTTGCAGGCTACTAGCGGTGCAATTGGCGAAGGGGGAGCGATTTGGGACGGAAACGAAGTGGTAAGCATCCCTGTCTTCTTTCGTTCTCATCGTCTCATCAGATAGGTAGGCAACAGAAAGAAGGTTGGCAAAAGGTTAGCCAAATGTACAACTTTGGGATTGATGCAACATCGAGGCAAGTTGATGAGGGGGCTTACGTCCTACTCTGCCTAGGCACATCCGGTTGAAAGCGTTGCCGATCGTTCGTCCGTTTTACTAGGTAAATAACTCTCGGGCCTCCTTATAATACGTGCGCATTTCAAATTTGTTAGGTAAACCCATAGAAAATAAAAATTACCGAACATTAAATTAGATCTTGCAAGTCATCGCGCTCAATATCGTCAATTTTGCACCCCCCGGAGCTCACGCCCCCCCGACCCCCGACACTCTACCTTTGATCAACGCCATGCCTCCCTCATCTACCAACGTAATTGAGGATGATGATACGTCCTATCCTATTTCTGAGCCTAATTCTAATCGGTTTACCCACTGTGGCGGCGACGACGACGCGTCGAGCGACTCTACACCAAATACACTACCCCAAAGTCGCCTTGTAAAAGGCGCCAGTTAACTACTTCTACGTGGCAGCTTGCCCGCGATCCTAGAGAGTACCAATGTTGAACGTACGGAGTGCCTGAAGAGCTGGCTACTACATAATATCACCGCCAGAGGGAGGCGACGGATGTGGTACAAGAGGCTTGGAGGCCTTGGCAGAATATAGAGTAGCCGACATCTACTACACCATGCTAAGGATCACGAAAGTGACGATAGTAGTGAGAGAGCAGTCGCGAGAAAGCAGCTATTTTGAAGCCCTACTAGAGCCCCAGGGGGTGGGGGGAGAAGCCTACTGCCAATTAAAACATGTCAGACGCTGAGCAGGCTGATGGAATGATACATTTGATACTCTATGTGGAAGAAGCTCAGGGGCTCGAAGGCCCCGAGTAGATATCTACACGTTGGCCCGCGCGCTGTCACGTGACACGTCGCTGAGCTCAAGGAGACTGCCCAAGTACCCCCCCCCCCCCACTAACAAAACACCATGCCTACTATGTACTATATTCAATATCAATATCAATACGGCCTCATACTGATATTGAATATTGATAAGAGCACTGCATATACGATACTCGTCCAGAAGTTCTACACCTTGACATTAAAACTGCTGTGCCATTCTGTGCATTACTCCGCAGCACGGAGTAGCCAATACTGTTTCAATCGTACGGGCAAGCTTACGTCGCTATGTTTCGCTCGGGAATGTCGGATCCGCCATCTGACCTCAGGTATCGCAAGTGCTCCTCAGCCTCGCATCTGCCCTCTCCAGAAACTATACTGACTGAACTGTTCACATGGATGGTTGGAAGGGGGCAAGAAATTCACGAGGAACAAGAGAAGGAATGTTATATCCACCGTGTTTCTAAGAAAACATCCGACCTTATTTTTCATTCTATCCTGTTTCCATGTCTCGAGGCCGTGTGCGCACTGCAGTTCTTTTTCCTTTGGGGGCGGTTGCGTCTACCCAATCAGATGCCGAAAACGGCAAGGCTGCGAACCACAATTTAGCTGAAGTGTTCTCTTAATTCCTGATAGGTTTCATTTAGCGATCGGTGTGCTAACAGGCTGAGAGGCGTATTGGAGGGCGGCGAACGCAATCCAGCTTCCTCTTGGGGCGGAAGGACGACGACGCATCTGCCTTGCGAGCATCTTTCCCTCTAGACTCCCAGCTCGTATAAAGTATCGAGTCATGGAAAGAGATCTGAAATGCTGCAAAAGAGTGTAAACATAAGTCACCCAGTGGACGAAGTCCGGTCGAAACCGGAGTTGCACTGTACGACTCGTGCTGACATTCTTCGAGCAGGACGGAATTCATTCATATCGCGAAAAAGGCTGTATTTATGGCTGCCGCCAACCATTTCCTTTAAATGATTGACCGGATGCAATGCAAGCCTTGGCGCATGCAGCTTTAATTAGCCATTGTCCTTCTCACGGCGGCTAACTTAGGGTTTCCTTTTCGCAAGGCTGCGGGAGCCGCATGAAAGTATGTAAAGTTCTCTTGTCGAACCCATCCTAGCACTAAGATATGTCCGCCCTGAAATATCAACTTCTTTTAGTGTATTTTCGCTGTTTCTGTCTAGAGCCTTGCGAAAAGGTCCTTGGGCACTTGGCAGTCGCTCTCAGGTTGTGAGGCTCTTGAATTGCACCGTTAGGCCTTTGCCACGGTTGCGCGAACCGTTGCAGGCAATTTTCAGCCTGGTCGAAATTTTTTTATTCATTTGCTGCTGTGCTAGTAGGCTTTAGGCACCACTCTCTAGGGATGAGTACTAAAATAGCACTAGACTCAACATCTATGGCAGATAGGCCGAGGCTCTTCGATTTCAAAGGCCGTCTTGAACGAGAAATGGACGAAATGCAAGAAAAGAATAGTTTGAAACGTAGGGGTCGATTCATCCACGAGGATTATTTACGGACACTCTTCATATCCGAGGACCTTAAGGAAAGGTTGCGCGTAGAATGCGACTACGGGCAATTCGGTCCTTTCGAGAGGAAAAAGCTGGTAAATCTGGAACAAATGATCAGAAATAAGGCTAGGAAGCTGTACGCTATCCTCATCTTATTGGAAGAGTCGGGAAGGATCAGAAACCTCATCGAGAGAGCTTTTGTAACCGACGACGTAATCTTCACGGAACCACGCAAAGGATTTGGCGCACATTGTACACGAGAGTGTTTGAGTCATGTTGACGGGCTTTCAGATATTGCAAACAAGTTTTACGAAACCCAATGGATCTTCCCTCCATTTCTTTCCGCAGATAGCCATCAACACTTCCCTCCAACATTGTTCGTGTTCCCATTCACTAGCAAGCCAAGTGCAATCAGTGGAGGAAGTTATGGTACGGTATATGAGATCGAAATTGCGAAAGGATATTTGGAATTCCCAAAAGAATGCCCTGTAAGAGAAATCCACATTCACTTCCACTTCACCATTTCTTCACGTTCAACAACATTCTAACGCATGCTGCAGGAAGGTGGGATTGTCTATAAGGGGGTGCAGGCGAAAGAAACAAAAAAACAGGGATGGCAGCGCATCTTGAACGAAGTGCGTACTCTCCAAGAACGCCGACACGAAAATATCAACCCATTACTAGCGAGCTTTGCCGCCGGCCGGGAAAGACCGTACGATGATGATGACGATGATGAGTTCTTATACATGATTTCTCCACATGCTAGTATGGATATGAAGCAATGGATGTGGATGAAGCAACCGAGATACCTCAAGACTGAAGCTGAACGGAGAGAACATATATATGAGACCATGCTAGGTCTATCTTCCGGCCTGGCTTACATCCATCAGGAGATCGGTGGTAATTTTGGCTTCCATCGAGACTTGAAACCAGACAACATTCTCTTATTTGAGACCCCGTCGCCAATGTGGAAGATATGTGATTTCGGCCTTTCCAACTTGAAGGACCCCAAAGTTGGCACTGGGACGTCCAATCCGGCTGGGACGCTTGGGTATGCACCTCCAGAATTTTTCGTTCAAAATGGGCACAAACATGGTCGTGCCTATGACGTCTTCTCTCTCGGCTGCATTTTTACTGAGTTGGCAACAATTCTGAAGTACGGGTGGACGGAAGAAGGATTGTCAACGTATCGGGACCGTAGGATCAAGTGCAACAACGAATCCGATCCCAACGACGAGAGGGAAGACTGGTCTTTTTATAGCAGCTTGAGGGCGGTCGAGGAGTGGATAATGAAGTTGGGGGAGAACGCAGATGAAATATTTCGGAAAGTCCTTGATTTGACAAAAGAGATGCTCGATGGACGTGCCAAGAGGATATTTTCCTGGGAAGTTGACGTAGACCTTTACGGTTTAGTTGGACCAGACACATCCGAGGCTGGCGTCATAAAACGGCTGAAGAAGGTAGTTCAGAGCTCGGATGCTTATGTCAGTGGACTTCACGTGCAACATAACCCACTGGTCAGAGCGAAGAAAAGACATGGCACAAGTAACAAATTTCTCATGATTCTCCGAGCTCACAGATGGTCTGATGAGTTTCCCGGGTCAACGGGTGAACTACGAAGGCGAATCCAGCACGTTGACTATTACTACTCGACACTTCCAGAGTTAAACGGCGGAACTCCGCTTTATGGGCGTCAAGATTTGGGGAATCAAATATCGAAAGGTTTCGGGAAATCAGACTCTGTGGCACTCTTCGGATTTGGAGGAATAGGGTGTGTATACTCTCCTTTTTTGTCATCCAATTCTTCTAACGGGATGTCTTAGAAAATCGCATGTGGCCTTTCACTATGCGCTTCAGTTTAGGGATACAGCGGAGAAAGAAGAAAGGAAGCATACCTTTTGGATAAAGGCTCAAAGCCTATCGAGCATGCATAACTCATTCCAAGAAATTGAACGCACTCTCCAGCTACCACACTCACAACTCAAAGGTTGGTTTGAGGATGACTCTAATGGACCCTGGTTCATGGTTGTTGATGGCATTGATCGCATGGGAGAAGTAGAAGGAATCCAGAAGCTTCTGCCACGCGGTGGCACCGGCCAGATTCTGTTCACGACGAGAAGCCGCGCCTTAGTCGAATCTCTTGTCCCGCTCGAGAAAGACGAAGCGTGCATCCAAGTCGATCACTTAGGTCCGGACGAATCTCTGAAGGTGTTCCGCCATCACGTAGGCGAGAAATTATTTGATCAAAAAGCGCCGCATCAGAAGGAACTCCTGGATCTCTTGTGGCTGCCATTATTAATAGTAAAGGCAGCAAAACACCTGACCTATGAGCAAATGTCCTGCAAGGAGATGTACGATTCTCTAAAAGCCGACCGATTCGCACAGATTGAGAGCTTCGAACCAGGTTTCCTCGATTATCTCTTGAAGCCTCTTCTCCAGTCGACTCAAGCCTCTGCTAATCGAGAGAGGGAACCAAGCTTACGCCTTCTTTACCTGCTCGCTTGTTTCAGCATTGAAGGAGTAGAGTTCAAACTGATCAAAGCAAACTACCCTGACAAGGAGAACGGAGAAATATACAAGAAGCTTGGCACCCTGATGAATACTGCCTTCATCAAGAAAGACGATAGCAGCCCCCCGAAGTATATCATGTCCGAATTTGTCCAAGCAAGCGTGCTCGAACGGATCCGAAGAAATAACAGCACCGAAGGTATCCTTCAACGCTACCAGACAGCACTCGGCACAATGTACAACCGCTGGCGCAACGATATTAATCAAGAAACTAGAAACAGGAATCATTCACGAACGCGCAGCGCTCTACAATCCTCTTACGAACGCAAGCTTCCATTCATGCCGCATTTCGAGCAATTCGTCACCTTTACGAATACAAGTAGACCAAAGGACATACCCCCCTCATTCCAATTCTCCGACAAAGCAGCCAAAGCTGTGGCAATATTTTCTTCCGTTTATCTCGAGAAGGGTCGTCACATTGAGGCAATTCAAGTTCTCGAATTCACCAGGAGGTATCATAAAGGAAAACAGCGCTACGCAATCGGACGTAATCTCTTTAAAGCATACATTTCTCGCTTGACGGACCAAGATCAAGAGAAAGCAGAAAGGCTTCTGAGAGAGTTGCTGAAGGATGCGGAAGAGTTTGAGAAAGACACGCAAAAGTGGAAAGGCAACTCCATTCGGAAGTGGGAACTTTTGCTTGACGAAATGCGTCTGTATTGCCGATTGCGAATGTGTGACGAGGCGTGCAAACAATTCGAAGATTTGGACCGGATCAATCTCGGAGTTAAAAATGGGAAACTAATTGCGCCAGACTGCGATGACATAGAATTCTCGTCACAGGAGGCAGAGCTCGATGCCCGAAAGAAGCTTGCGATCCAGGTGAGACGCGAGGAAGGCCTCTTCCGTCTAGCTATAGGCCAAGAGAGGAAAGACTTGAAAGAACTGGAGCTCGCGGAACAATCATGGAAAACTGCGAGAGAAGCCTTCGTTGATGCAAGGCTGGGCATTCAGCGCTGGTTCCCAGATGACAAAGAATGGATTATGGATGTGGGCGTCAACATTGCCGAAGCTTACATAGAGATTGGAACGCGAGATTTACTGGCTGCAGCAGAGGATTTGCTGAAGATACAGGTAGAGAGATTGAAAGGTGAATCTCAGGGTGATCTTCAACGGGCCTGGGATGTGGAATATAAGCTCGCTATCTGTTGGTTGAAAGGGAACAAGAGCCGGATACTAAAGGCCGTCGACTCCTTCCGGCGTTTACTTGAGCGCTATAGCGGACAGCATGGAGAACATCATGACAAGACGCGCGAGTGTGCATGTCAACTAGCATCAGCATTAGTGGAGGCGGGGCGCAGAGATGAAGCGCGTGCGCTCGCGATGAAATACCCCAGTATACTGCCCATAGCGAAAGACACAAGTGGGAACTGGATCATCCCAGGGATAGTAGGGATAATCGGGTTGGTGGTCACAAGCACGAGGTTGTGGATCTGGTTGGCAATAAAAGAGCAATAGATGGACCAGTTTCATTATCAGTACAATCTATCACTTTCCACCCGTAGAGATACCACAAACTTTACAGGTAGTGAGAAACAGATACAGAAACCCGATATGCCTATCGCCTTCGCCACTTGATATGCAAAAGTGACATGTATGAGGACTATTCAAGGGGAAGACCGAAAACCGTATCCTGATGCAAGAAGTTACACGAAAAAGAACGCATAATGACTCGCACGCTCAAGAACACGTTGATAGCCAAGGACATCACTGTACAGTGTCCTGTACCGAATATGCAGAAAACACTGACGTCTTGCCTAGATTTCCCTAAATGCTGTTGCATACGCTAGACACCAGGAGTCATCTTGAGTCCCCAACGCCGCGCTAAATGTGTTAAAACCATGCTACCCATACCTAAAAGTATTAGCCGTATTCACACGGTCCACTCTAGAGACTGTAGTTACTGGTAGTCCCAAACCGGGGCTTCGCTTCCAGTTGAAGACCCGGAAGAATAACACTCCATGTCCTCGTAACGCCTTTGGGACGAGTTTCTAGATCGGATAGATTGATTGCCTCGCGAATAAAAGGAGAGGCGGTCGTGCTCGGCCTGGCTAACTTGAACGCCTGGAAGGCCGGCCGCAGGAAGACCTCCACGGGATGGGTAGTCGGGGAGTGGCTCGATGATTTGTTCGCGGGATAGGGGGTATACGCCTCTGTACCTCTTATATTAGTAAGGCATTTAGGTTTGGCTTCGTGCCTATTCTGGCTGCATGAGGCAGAATGTAGGGACCAAGGCACTTACCCGAAGGGACGCTGATGCTGGGGGTGGTTTTCGATAGAATTAAGGCCTATTACACCATGCGAGAACCCTCCAAGTAGGGTGGGTAGAGGGCGATCTCGACGGATGATGAGCATGATGAGTAGCTTCAGAAGGGAGTCTGTGTTAGTATTGGATGGCTCATTGTTGCGGTTGAGAGCGACTGGTGGGAAAGTGTTCGGATGCCTTAAGGGCGGGAGAGGAAGATCCTGATGTACTCTGCGAACGCCCGCCATCTTACAAAAGCTGAAGAGGGCGGGAGCTTGGTCGACATCGATTTGAGGAGCGTTGTGTGAAGGAGAAGAGTGCTCGTGAAGGAGCTTGTGAAACGGTTCCTTCGAAGCTTGTGCATTGACCAGTAGGCGATCATGTGAATATGCCTTGACACTACCAATCAAATGACATTGAATGGCCTAAGATATTTAAATCTACGAACATTCATGTACCTAAACATGGGGCATAGTACGGCGCACACTGTTTGTTAAAGGAAATAAATATTTCATAGATATTGCGAGCTGTAAAGCTTTTTGCGCGTCGAAGTCATAGTCCAAAAATGACATGATCAAGCTTCACGGACCAACTCAAAGAGGGTAAACAACACCACATCATCCTCTCTTCCTGATATCTTCCTGCTCAAATGGTCGAATAAACCCTAGATTCACCTCTATCTCGATCCGATATTGCCTGCTGCCATTGCTCGTCCCCGTAGCTCCGATAATCACCCCCGCCCGCCATTGCTCTGCTCGCATTTTAACAGTGCCTTCGAGAGCAGACGTAATGATGGCCTACTGGAATCAAAAACCCATACTCTGTCCCCTGTTGAGTACTGAGCAAGCTCGAGTGCGCCTTCTGGAGGCTGTGGACGGGTCATCGTGACAGCTTGATGGCTGCGGGACTCAGAATTCATTAGCATATACGCATTGATGTAGGGGAACAGCGACGCATACCTCCACTTGAAAACGACACACAGGCTTCTGGTAACGGAGTGTTGGAAGACGGAGGATAAACGGCAATGTGTGGTTGAGAGTTCAGACTTGAAGAGGTTTGGAAGTTGCCTCAGCCTTGTGTCGCGAAGTCTGCCTCTCGCTGGGTTAGAGTGGAGTACGACCTCACAGTGGAGTGACGGATGTGCAACGGCGAAAGATATAAGGATATGAGATATTCCACCCCTGCAAGTTGAAGGCTACTAGGCTTGCTTGAAGGGTTGAAGGCGTCTACGGTCTCCCTTGAGGCACTTCAATACCACTGAGGCAAGTTGCCACCACAGTCATCTACCCACCTCACATCAGCGGTCTCCTTCGACACCTCTCTCTCTAACTCTATTGTCACAGACTTCTAAGTTTCCCGAAGCCTCATGGCTACAAAATCCACTCACCATGGATCCGATATCTATATCAGCAAGCATTCTGACCATGCTTGCGGCCGCCGGCGGCTGCTGTCAGTTCATTCACAATCTCTTCATTGACGTTGCGGACGCGCCTAGCGACATACGGGCACAGATCGTACAACTAAAATGCCTTTATCGGACGATCAAACACCTTCTTCAAATTTATACAGATTTGCCGGAAAACATACAAGTGGATGGCGATATTCGCCGTAATATAGAAGAGTTTACGAGGGAAATTCTTCATATTAAAGCCAAGATAGCGGGAAAAGATACTTTCTGGAAAGGAGGACGAGGGCTGCAGATTCTAGAAAGGCTCAGATGGCTCTATTCCGATCGACAGCTTAGGAAATTCTTCGCCTCCCTAGAGCATTGGAACATTGTGCTCTCTCAAGCTGTATTGGCTTCGCAGCTGTAAGTACTCATTTAATAGAACCTATTTTGCTAGTACTAACGGAACGACATCAGTACACTTTTGAAGCAAATAGCAAAAGATACCTCGACACTAGTGAAATCACCGCGACAAGAAATGTCAGAACAGATTGTATTCGCGGATTCTTTAGCAGTTGCAGATGCGGGGGCTGCTGAGAGCAAAGATGTGTATTTTGGTGGACCAAGCATACATGAATATAAACCCTCCACCATACCAACGAAATCGATTGAACCTCGCCTCACCAAACGACTTGCAACCTTTCTATCCACATTAGCAGAACCCGTGAACTTGCGGCTTCAAAGCTGGTATCAATTCAAATTACCAGGCTTGGCCCTCGATTTCCGGAGCGGGCAAACGATCGTTAAAAGCTGGTCACAAAATGGTCGAGAGATGTATTCTGCTCTCTCTGGGTCAGAGGGGTATAGCTTGTCCCTCATAATTCAACATGATCGTTTTATCCCAGGTAGGATCTCAATCACCTGTTTTGGGATATACAAGTTATGGTATCCTTCACAGCTTAACTTTCGTTTTAACCTTCGAATCGCTCGAGTTCTTCCTTTCGACAGCCCATTTTTTAAGGTAATTCATCGTGGTCACGCCGATTATTTGAAGCAAGGCCTCCGTACTGGAAAACTAAGGATTTCAGACACCAGTCCCCTAGGTGACAGTCTCTTATACGTAAGATTGTAATTTGCCCAATGCACCGGTACATTCACTAACGAGAGTTTAGATTGCAGCTTATTGGAATCAACGAGATATCGTTTCTTTGCTCATAGAGGCTGGAGCAGATGTAAACGCTTCGAATGACTTCGGCGAGTAAGTAGACGCTTAATCTGACTGGGGATTGGTGATTTTAATGAGCAACTTAGGACTCCACTCCACATTACTGCAAAGCAGGGGCAAGACTACGAGATAGCAAGACTGCTCGTATCAAACGGTGCTGATCTGTGTCGGCAGGACTTGGACGGCCGGACAGTATTACACACATTCTTCAACCATGTCACCCGGCATCTCATCCACTTTCACTGGGAGGACATAGACCCCTGGATCCAAGACGATCGGGGTATGACAGCCATGCATTATGTATCCAAGAGCAGTAAATCTTCCCCAGAAGATATACGATTTTGTACCGAGCTCGACTCTTCCAAGGCCTCCGTATTCGATCTCAAAGATAATCAGGGTAGATCTGTGTTGCATTATGCTGCGCAAAGGGGCAATATTCCGCTCCTCGACGCCCTCCTCCATCGACCTCAATCTACCACACTGGCCATGCCGGACTTCAGCGCTCGCACTCTCCTCCACTATGCTACGGAAAGTAGCCGCTTGGACACAATAGACTTCCTGCTGGAGCGAGGCTTCGACATATACGCCACGGACGATAACGGACGAACGGTTCTTCACCACGCGGCTATGCGGGGAAACGTTGCCACGATTCAAAGACTTCTTGATCTAGGCGCCGAGTGCCAATTAACTGCGCTGGATCTCGACGGTTGTACACCTCTTCAGGTGGCGGCTTGGTTCGAGGCCAAGAATGTTGTGGAGTTTCTCCAGCCGCTATGTGACCCGCAGACCCTTACGTCGCCGGCTGAACTGAAAAGGAAAAATGCGATGAAAAGAGAGATGAAAGGGATGGGGAAGTGGAAGAGGTTTCGAAATCAGATATCTCATTATATACTTTTTGAGACTGCTTCCATCTTCGTCGTTCTTTTGTTGATGCTGTTTATTTTTCTTTTAAACAAAGTTCGAACCTTTTTTGATCTCAGTATACTTGTTACTTTCACTCTCCTTCTTTGTTGGCATATTCTCCACTCAAAACGTTTATTATGACTTTGTCTCTACGCCGAATTTCCGAGGATGTTTTATTTCAGATGTTCTCGTCAATATTTGCATCTTTGAATTGTACTCCCACGGTTGGAACTTGAGCACGCTTTTTTTCTAAAATTCAAATATTTGGGTATTTACTTGAGCTGCCAGCTCTGTCACCGCAACATAATGTCACCCTGAGGCCATAGTCCACCCTTCCTCCTCGAACATCGTGGGATCAACCCTCTCATCGGCGCGGGGGTGGGAAATGGCACGAAAACACGCCCACTGGAGTCCAACTCATCGACAAGATTCGACGCTTCAATCCAATGCTTTTTGGCCAGCCTTTCTGTCCCCATTCTCCGCTTTCCTTTCTGGACCGTCAATGGCTAGTTTAATCAGGAAAGGATTGAACAAAGCAGTAGCCCTTAGTCCTGCCTGAGCCGAATAAAGGCGTTGGTGTGATTAGATCAATATCCACACCTAGATAAAAATCCCACTTGCAAACCTAGTTCTGTGATTTAAATACACCCTACCGTCATCGCACACTCTGCGTCCATTTAGCAAATTATGACTTTCTTATTGTCTACACTTGACTGTATTTTCGTGCGACAGGTCCCGCAACACAATCGCGGTTTCCAAAAAACCTCCCATCCCTTTATCTCATAAATCAGACGCTCCGTAATAGAATTTTAGCCGAACACACGTGCTTGGTTATGGGGCAGGATACACTCATACCTGCTCCCTATATTTCAAATTCTTTCACGGAGCGGCGTCGTTTTGGTACAAACTGAATGTTTTAAGAATCGAATTTTATATATTTTTATGAGCCATGTCCTAACCACGATATTTATAATACATATGCTTGATGTAATGGATTCTTTAGGTAATTGTATCTTCATAAATATATACTATAGCCTTATATTTAGAATATTAAGGGGCGAGATACATCGTCGTAGAACGTAAGTTAGGATTTTGAAATGCATCTCCATAGATTTTAAACCAAAATCGACCGACTGCCTATGTCCAACTTCCTATAAAATAGAGCTATAATATCGCCACAACTTAGAGGCGATAAAGAAGATAAAGAGCTTTTAGCTCATAGTATTTTAGAGATAACTAGACTTAGAGAAGTATATAAGTTTTAGCAGTAAGGCAAGATTGCGACAAAACTAGGCCAAAACTAACTAACTACTTATGTCTAACTTTTTATAAAATAAAGCCACAATGTTGCTATAAGGTGGAGAAGGTTGGGTGCAAAAATCGGGGATCTGCATGCCAAGGATCCACGGTTGGTTCACATTGTGACGAGAAAGCATTTATTACCACGGTAAGCCTGTGTGTCCAGGCAGTTGTAAGGCAATGTCCTACCCAACACCACGTCGGAGTGGGTAAATGCTCGCCCTACCAGCCTACTTAGGGGGCTCCAGAAGCGTTCAAGCGGCTATTAACCTCCTATAAGACTGCTCCGGCGCTGCAGAGAAAGTTTGCTCGTTAACCCTATGAGCTTTTATCTCCCATCATCTCCGAGCTTACGGCCTTGCATCCACTAGGCGGTTCCCGGCTAAGCCAATCGCACAAGCTTTTTAATGGACTGCGTCTTATAGAGCTCTACTTTTGCACTGCAACCGCTCCCTACTTTTACCTTGCATCCTTGAATGCTTTTAGTAAATCATCCCTATTCACTTCGAATAAGAGGCTGCGTTGTAATACCGACGGACCCGAAATCACACCCTCTGATCACGCGACTAAGAGTCGAGGAAACCAGCCGAGAGCGTCAAACGTCCTTCCATTCTATCAACCACCACTATAACCATGGTATTTGCAATGACTCGGAAACCTGCATCGATCTCCACAACCTCTTGCAGCATGGCCACTACATCAATTACGACTTGTCGAGCACTTCTTAGTTAGATGCAGTCTATCAAAGCGCAGACTGCACTCTCCTTTCAATTCTCTGCTAAAGCACGCTCTGCTTGTCCACTCTATCAATTCACTTGCTGGCTTGCGTTTGCAGCGTGACCGTAACAGGTCTACCGTGAGACCACAACTCTCTTTCAGCCCCAGTCTCTGGTCAGCTCCCGCTTTTAAGCTACGACATCATCCTGTCTTCGATACACTTTCCGTCTACTTTCGACCTCTATCTTCTCTCATTCGCATCCGCGTCTTTGAAGCGTAACGATCATAGACCTGCTGCCGGCTCACAATTATCAGACTTCTTTCGACTAGCATTTCATAGCATACCTGAGACACAATTACGGCCTCATCACACCCGTTTCATCCTGGGGCGGTTGAACTGAGCTCCTGCTGGCGAACTACCGTGTCACAACTCTACTTTCTTAAAGACTGACACAAGCATTCAAAGCATTCCCAAAGCATCACACCACCTGTACAGCAACCATGTCGTCCATCCCAACCCCCACCATCCCGCTCCAGCTCAGCGCCGCGTCCGCGGACGAGCTGAAAGGCCTCGGCGAGATGCTGCAGCGCATCTTCGTGCGCAACAAGAACCAGCACCGGCGCTCGCACTGGTGGAAGGCGCTGAAGGGCTTCAAGCGCGAGCTAGGGCTCGTGCTCGGCGAGCTCGCCGCCCTGCAGGCTGCCACCAGCATCAGCACCAGCACCAGCACCAGCAACAGCAACAGCAAGCCCGCCCTCACGCGCCGCCTCGAGGCCCGCCTGCGCGTGCTAGGCGAGGAGAAGATGCACGCGTGGTACATGTGAGTTAGCGCCTCCCCCAGAGCGAATCTGTTGTTTGGACCGACCGTTGAAGTGCTCCAGATGCTGATGTTGTTTGACTAGGACGTTCACGCAGCTGGTGGCTGCGGGCCAGTTCGCGCCCGTGGGCTTGGTGCTCATGGCGGCTGCGGCGCGCGCGGCGAAGCTGCTGGGGGTTACGGAAGTGTATGAGGAGATTGCGTCGGCGGATATGCGCGCCGTGCTGGATCGGTTTTCGGCTGAGGGTGCGCTGGGGGCTTTTGGAGGGTTGAAGGTGGGGGAGGGGGAGGATGAAGGGGAGGTGGTGGAGAGAAGGTGGGAGAGTGATGATGGGGAGGTGGTGTAGTTTAGGGTTTTTGGACCGGGGCGTTGAGGTGCCTAGGATCAATGAATGGCTTTTAGAAGGTTTGGATTGCGTTGAATTGCTCGTGGCGTGAAATAATATGGCTAATCCGGGCAGGTGGTTGTGCTGCGGTATGGGAGAGTTTGTAGGGGGGCTTCAACGATATATTCCCAGTAACAATACCCTCACCGGGAGTATTTGACGGCTAGAGTACTGCTGTTTCCTTCTATAAGAATTAGGCTTAATTACTTCATTCGACGCTGAAAAGATGTTAGGTGATGCTACCAGCGACGTCCAAATGAAGACTAAGGAATCAGTGCCGTGAAAACGTAATTATAGGTTAACTCAGGGCTCCAATACATGCGATAAGTAGGAATTATTGGCGAGGAGAAGTTGGAGGAGCAAGGTAAGATAATTACCATGTTCTCATCAGGTAAAATCCGTGAAATTTGATACGGCACACTTGAAGCCACTAGTAAAAAAAGTAGCAGGGAGTATACGATGCATCATTGACAAAGATGTACATGCGTAGAGCAATTGATTTGGCCCTTGCTACAGCGTGTGGATCTAAGATGAACATCTGAAACTAGATGGGTAAAGGAGTCTCTGAAGGTTTCTTCAATATTTGGAGCAATTAGTAAAGACGTTACCAGGACAACCAAATTGGACGGTGCATTGGATGAATTAGTGGGGTCTGGAGCAGAGATTTCGAGAGTGCCGTATGGTATTAATTTTGAGATGGGAATTGACTTGGTTGATGTGTTTCTAGTGCTGTGCATGATGTAGCACAGCTGAGTACCTGTGAAGGCTAAATGGTCTATAATTCTAAGATTGTTTACAGGCCTTCCATGTCAAAACGGAGTTGAGATTTAGTAACCGAAGCTCCGCTCGCCTGGTCAACCTATGCAGTATGGTGTTATATGGAAAGAGCACCATTCTAGGGTCAGAAGCCAAGGTAGCATCGATAGTCCTATATGAACTCCAGCAACATACGGCGGTAATTTAGCACTATAACTAAGACAAAGAACAAGAGGATAAATTTAGACGAATGGTAGAGTTTTGGCGACTCTCTATCAAGCTACCGGCATTTTGGTTGACCCGTTTAACAGTTACAGAATATATAATGATCAATATTTTCTTTTTCTTCATCTTCATGCGCATAGATTTCCCTCAATGCACCGATAGTTTAGGGGTAGAATTGAAGCTTCCCACCATTCATTCAATGTCTGCTTCAGGCGCGGGTTCGAGTCCCGCTCGGTGCAATTGTTTTTGTATCCAAGACTGGATGATTCGTGGAGGGTTCTTTTTTTGGGACGGTGAGTGTGGGAAGGCGGGGCGGAACTGCCCCGAGCGCGTCACCAGGACCTTCAACCCACCCCACGATTGCATCTCCATACTTTTTTTGGGCCACCAAGATGTCGAAAATTGAGAAGACAATACAGAGGCAGCAACAAAAGTGAGGATCTCTCTGCTTGAAGTAGTAAAAGTTTTGCTTACAGAGATAATAGGATCGAGGAAGGCCAATTCTACGAAGCCCATCAGCAACTGCGCGTCATCGCCTCGCGCTACGTCAAGCAAGGGAACAACGATGCGGCAACAGACATACTCTCCTCGGGTGCACAGCTATTGCTGAAAGCGGGCCAAGGTGGCAGCGGAGGAGACCTGTGCTTGTTCCTAGTGGATGTGCTCACCAAGGCGGAGATCAAGCCAGACGCTGCGACGAAGGGAAAGCTCCTCTCCCTGCTACGGAGCTTCCCACCAGAAGAGCCAACGAAGAAGAGATTCGTGTCGGAAATGATCGGGTAGGGTGATAAAATGCTGGGCTTATGATATGTTTGCTAAAAATTGGTAGATGGTCGTCTAAATTCGGAGATTTTCCTGCAGGTGATCCAGAGCTACACCACGTGGCGGGCACGCTTTACGCGGAGAGTACGGCGCAGCTATTTGCATCACTGAAAGCCATTCACTAACAGGGCACAGACTGCGAACCCTACGATGCAGAGCGACACCTTGTGCTAGGCACTAAAGACTCGCCCGAGCAACTTGCGCGCCTGGAGTACGACTGGTATACCGAAGATGAGTCCCATACAGCACCGCTATATGTCGCACGAGCAGTTCTTCCATACCTTCTCACTGGCAACATTCGCGCCGCAAACAAGTCCTTCCTCCTATTCACAAGCCGATTGGGCCAGTCGAAGCCGAACCTTGGCGTCCAAGAAGTGAGCAGTGCGAGCTCGGACTTGCGTGTCTACCCCAGCTTACCATTACTGAACTTCTTGGGTCTCCTGTTGTTAGCAGTACAAAGAGGTGCTCCGGATCTATTCAGGCAGCTCAAGAGCCATTATGCGGTACACTTGAAAGACGTTCCGGCGTGGAATGAGGCACTGGATCAGATTGGCGAGATGTACTTCGGGATTAAGATACCCAAACAAGGAAATCCGCTTTTTGATATGATGGGGGGTATGTTGATGGGTGGCATGGGAGGAGGTTCACAAAGGCCAAAGTCACGAAGGGTTGAGGCTCCTGCGGCACCAGGCCTCGATTGATTGACGGGATCCTGGTACACAAAACTATGCAAAGCTATAGATAATAATGAAGGATTTCATGAACTCCACCAGCCCATTAACAATTGCGCCTGTATGGGACTCGATCCACCTCCGAAGGACATATACATGTTGATTTGGGTATCATGACCTATGGACAACCGTAAACACCACAACACCAGTAGAAGATTTAAGTATTACGAAGAGGTTGGATCTTCCGCCTCAAACATCCACTTGTCTTCTTCCAGAGACGCGACTTTCGCTTGTAGGCTTGCATGAAGCGTTGCTTTTAGTTCTGTGTGAGGCGTTAGTTCCCTAACAAGATGATTCAGCGGTTGAAATGTTTACCGTGTGGCTCAATGTGCTGCTGCTTTCTATAGGTTTCGATTAATCGATTCTCAACTTCTAGCCACAATCGGTGAGTAACCATTGCAAATTCAACGTATAAATAAACCCACCTCGTTCTTCCTGGAGCTCGTTCCTAGGCATTGGAGTCATTGTAGGTTGCTCCAATAGGTAGTTGCCATGCTCGTCACGAGCCACAATATCTGCATTGGCTTCTTCAGAAGCTACTTGAAGCGTTGTGGCCGAAGTACCTGAAGTGGAACTTGTTGTTGGCCGGCGGCTGAGACTGTGACTGAAGAGGTTGCGGCGAACGCCAGAGGCGGTTGTTGTACGTGGAGCTGGCTGGCGCGAAGTCATTTCGAGGTTCTCAGGAGGAGAGCTTGCTGGAGGGTATTGTGGTTCAGGGTGTGGTCGGATTGGTACGTAGTTGGCTGCATGAAAGGCGGTGGGACTTGTCGTGATCGCATCCTTGCGCCGATCTCCGTCATTTGCTCTGAGCTTGAGCTCCACCAACTTTCCTCCCACTACACGAATGGTCGTCCACCCCGGAATCGCATTAGGGTCGAGACTTGTGCTCGGTATGTCTTGCATACGATGTCTCCTTTTAACATTCAACCCATAAATCGTTTCGTCGGCAAGAGCGCTGCGATTCAGAGACCAAAGGTAGGCGCGAATTACAGGGCTTCAAGGTGGTCTAATGAAGCCAACGCTCACTGACAGCTTCAAGGAGATCACATACTTTTCGTATGATGACGACCACAAATTCCGCCTCGATGATTCTTCCTTGCGTTACTACTATCCCCCGCGCCTGGGCGTCAGTCTCAGCGCTGGCTTTGACACCTTCAAGAAACTCGACGATTCGGCTGACGACCACCTTGACAGTCTTCTCAGAACCATAATGGAAATGGAGAAACGCGATGGCAAACGCTGCGAGGCAGACTTCATTACATGGCGAGGGATGATGACAAAGGTAGATAGACCTACTATTATACTCCGATATTGGAGCTTTAGACGACTGAAGTTGGATAGATCATGACTGCCCCGTTCGATAACTTTAACAAGTAAGACGGGGTCTGTCTTAGGGGTGGACGAGAGTGCTAAGACCACACCAGATTTGAGATGAATGCAACGTATTTTCAAGTAGGCCATCCGATGTAGACGATTCATAATGGGCCAGGCTGACAGAACTGCCTGCGTTAAGGGTACAATGTAGGTATCACACTACTTTAATATCAGTGAACCCAGATATACCATGACATTATCTGCCGGGGATTGGGGGACACAGGCTGGGCCACCAGACTAATTGGGACCAGATTCATCGAAGAGAACCACAATGCAAAGGTGGCGGACCAAGAGCAACAGCGACGGCAACGTCCCCGACCAGGCGCAGCTTCACAGGATATGATGAGTTATTGGGGTAAGTTCTCGGGCTTTGAAAAGCCTGGTTCTTGCTAAAACTATACAATCTAAAGGCTACAAATTTGAGACTCTTTGCTTGATTCCGGATCAATGGGGTGCTGTTTCCCGGGATTATATTGAGAATCGGGAACATGAGACTGTGAGTAATCATGCTCAGTACTGTTCTGTGGTCAGAACAGGGTTCGGAAAAGCCAGTCTAGTGATAGGAGGCGAAGTAGATGCAGGTATGTTGACTATCAAACCTGCGTTCGATTGTATATTGACAACATTCATAGTCTGGGACCGTAAGCCAGAAGATAAGGAACAGCCTATTAATTGGGTTGAGCTCAAAACTGCGGAGGATATCCAATCCGATGGAGATCTACTCAAATTCGAGCGCAAGCTTCTCAAATTCTGGGCCCAATCATTCCTCCTGGGTGTCCCGAAAATAATCGTCGGCTTCCGTACTAGGGATGGCGTCCTCCGAAGGCTTGAGGAACTGGAAACGCAGAAGATTCCCGGTAATGTCAAACGACTCGGAAAAGGTAGTTGGGACGGAAATCTTTGTATCAACTTTACTGCCTCCTTTCTCGATTGTAAGTTCTCTTCCTTCGGCGATATCAGAGCTCACCAGTGTACTAATTATGCAACGAAAAGTCTTGAAGACCACAATCACGAAGGAGGGAGTTTGGAGGATTAGCCGGCGAGAGAAGTCGCGTGCTGTTGAAGTCTTCAAAGTGGATGAAGGACACGGTCAAATTTTAACGCCGGAGTTTCTTGAGTGGCGTCAGCAACAACTCGCTCGTGAGGTTGCAAGTATGCTAGGATGAGGTTGGAATTTTTTGGGAATTGAGAAAGCGGGTTGAAGGTTATGAAACAACATCAAGTGAATACAAGGCTGGTTCGAGATACTACGCGTGCGCTAACGAAGCTGTAGTTCACCTCATGAAGGACTTTAAATCACTTGATTCAATTTGCTTATTATCTCTAATGTTATGCTGAAAAAGTAGCTCTAGGGGCTCTTTGAGAGTGACTTTTCTTTACGCTCATATTCTACTCCCTGAGAATCCACCATTATGCGTGATGCGCATCCGTTTCATCACGGTGGACTTTCCGCTTTCTCCAGCACCTACAGGAGCTATGCATCCGTTGACATTTGCGCACTGCAAATGCTCTAAAGATTTAAGCCCTCAGGGTGGTTTCAGCAGCTCAACCTAAAAAAATTTGATTTGTTGCGGGCCTGCCGGCCGCACAATTCGCCTGAAAGTATAGGTAACCCCTGCCTCTTACTACGGCTTACACGATTCATCTTGCCCCACATTCTTACTTTTCTGCGGACACTTATCACTCTGAGCGGGCCAAATCAGCTGCAGCTACTGGCAGCTTTGGCAGCACTCGAGAGGCCAGACTTGTTGATTACCACCCGATGCCTAAGATGTCACAAAGCTAGGTTTCAAGTTGATCGATCTCTAGCAAGACTTACAAATTCCCGCCGTGCAGAGAACGCTTAGAACAGAGTGTATTCAATCAAGCTCTTAGGGCTTGGAAGCGCGCTCTTTTAGCTGTTGCAAGACATAACTACTCTGAACAAACCTTTGAGAGACTCCAGAGTACGCACACAGCAGCAACACCTAAACAATCCATGCCCCAGACTACGACCAATGAGGGCTTCGTATAGCGAGCCGGAATTTATGCTTTAGGTACCGTAAGCATCTTTTAAAGGGGTTTACGAGCCTATCTCAAATACATATCGAGAGTTACAGCCACTAAACGAATTATCCTTCGGAGTGAGTAGTTCAGGGATTTCCAGGAAGTTCCTCGGAAGAGCGATCTCAAATGGCAAAGTAAATCCTCCTCATCTCATCCTGTCTGTTAGTTATGCGTTGTATCTTGCCATAGATCGTCGAAATGATACCATTAGGAATCCTTCAATCGATAACCAAAACATAGTAGTGAATGGGCTAATGATTTTAACTATCTGGGGAACAAAATAAGCTATTGGAATAAAATTTTCGCTATTAAAGTATATCTGGCATCGAAAGCTGGCCTGATACGAGGCGGCCTGTGCTGTGAACCTGATACAGCGGGAGTAGATCTTGCACATTAAACGAGCCGCCGTGCCGTCTTGTCAGCTTTCACACTTCCATATCCGGCGGTTATATGCCTTCTCCTCGGTACCAACCATCGCGATTATGCTTCCAAATGTGCAGAGAACTATAGGCAGAACCAACCCACCAATGAGGTTTCGGTTAGCCCATGCCTTTTTGTTGACCATACCCGATTGTCACCATAACCATGTCAGCTGTCTGGGTCACAATTGAGAATTAACCACAGAATCAGAATCAGCGTAAGCCTCATGCAAATGGTTTTCAAGCGAGCCCTTGCTTCATAGCCCCTTCAACAACCGAGCACGGTAACAGTTTCGAAATGTCACCCCCGAAGAGCTAACGTAGGTATGGCTTCCTAAAAAGATGTTTCCTCCGACGTAGAAAGGATAGTGTAGCATCAGATAGTGAATCGTGAATCACTGCTTCCGGAAATACCGAGCTGTGTTTAAGTCTCAGAAGCCTGTCTCGCTTCCACTCAGGGATGGGGAGGATTGTCTTCGTCCAGAAAAATGTTCCCTATCTCTTTCCTCTCCTGCCGATGTATCAAAATATCCAAGATGGCAGGACACAAGCCACAAGCCGTTAACCTCCTCCCTACACGTATCGGCCCGGTGAATCCCGACTGTTGCCAATCACGACTATCTCATGGCGTTACATTTCAGCTAGAAACGGGCCATGCCGGCGGCAGCTCTGACAGGTGCTTATCCCCCACATTCACTCAGAGTAGCCATCACCTCGAGAGCGGGCTGGTGAGATATTTTGGACGGGAGCGCGCGCTCTTTTCAGGCCCGCTTTATGGAAATTGCTTTGTTGGTCGCCAGTCCTCTGCTTGCTTTGCCAAATGACGAGACCCCAGTTATTAATACACAGCTTTAAGCGCTTGCAGAAAAGATACAGAATCACAGTTTATTCGCTGACTCGCCCAGCGACGCTAGAGTAGCGGTGGCCAAAGGCGGTGGCCGGCCAGGGGCAAAGCCATGGACGGAAAAGAGTCTGAAACGGCATGATCAGCCGGCGCACCTGATTGGCGATCCGGCTCCAGGCGTGTCGCTGCTGGATTGATTACGCCGAAGTAATCCACCACCGACCCTTATCGGAGCGAACGGGTGAGCGGTTTGCATCCCTCCCTCCGCCACGACGAGAATAACGATTTTGTCGCGCGCGCAGAAAGAAAGGGGTGGGGCGGGCGGGCGGTCATTGCATTATTGGGGAAGCGGGAGCGGCTACGCCAGGGCATCCCGCGGGCAGGAAAGGTGCGTTTCAGCATGGAGATCAAACCACCACAAGTGCTGGTTCCTGCGTCTGGATGCACTGTGCGCAATCGCGTTCGCGGGACCAGCCACAGCAAAAGCCGGACACAAGGCTGGATAGGCTGCATCGAGAGAGGCCATGATTCTGATGTTGCTGTCCTGCGGCGACACCCTCGGAGCTGGATTGGGTCGCTGTCCTATTATTGTGAACCCACCGAGTGAGACTTTGATTGATGAGCAACGGTCAGGCGGTGATTAGAGTAGCCAGCCATTCGCAGAGGTAAATGAGAGAGAGCTACAAATAAACCGAGGGAAAATGAGGGTGCAAGGCCGCGCTGGAGTAGACAAGCGATTCGCTACATTCGTCTGTACGAGGGACTGAGTAGCTGCTGGGAGAGCTGGCAGTTCGTTCCTGCGCCTCACTCTCTTCACATCTCGATTCAAGCTGCATATTTTGAATCGCGGAACAGCAGAAGTGGCACTAAAAGCACATTCCCCACATCCATCATGGTAGGTTGGACCCTGGCATCGGTGATCTGCCAGAAAAATCGAAGTGCCTGAGGCGAACAAGATGGCTTGGGGGTGCTGCTTGCTTGCTTTGCTTACTGATGCCCCGACCAACGCGCAACCCCGTAGAGGAGCAGCGCAGGCCATCGACTAGGAGGCTGGCCCACGTCTGCGACCAAAGGCTGAAGCTGTCATCGCACGCTGTACACTGGGCGAGGTGTTTGTGTGTCATGGTGGTCACGACCTTGCTGTGATGAATGAGGCCGACGGGCCGTGGTGCGCTGCTCTTTGTTCTGCTCTGCTGGGCTCTCTGTCCGGGCTTTGTAGGTGGGTGACCGCTCTGGGCTGCTTCTATGGGCTCCTGGTATCGTCGCATCCCTCCCCGAGGCACATTCCAGACGCACCCGCAAAAGCACAACCCGTCGCCCTTTCGTCCCACCCTGCCACCCACCCACACGCCCTCGCTGGCAGAGGTGGGTAACGGCGGGCTATGGTGTGCTGCGGGTCTCTTCGCACCCTCCCTTCGCAGGCAAGGTACGCGAGCATTGCGGAGGGGCCAGTCCTGTGGCCAACACGGTCGTGTGCTGCATGGTGGGCGCTTGGCGGGCAGGGGGCGGTTGGGTGTCGTTGGCTAGCAGCGCCGACTTGAGCGCAGCCCATTTTTAGATTATCCCCAAACGCCTAATCTCCTGTTTCACCAAGTCTCCGACACCTAAAGCTGTGCTGTTCCCCCCTCCAGTGTCGTTTCGTGTGCGAAGCCGAACATTCAAGCTTCAGATCTCTCGACGTCGAGACCGTTCACACTCCAGAGGCAGGCCCTCGATACGTTTCTGTTCTCTTAACATATCTCAAACCATCGCTCATCGTTTTCCTTCGCTTTACGCTTCAAAATCAATTATTTCCACCTGGCAGGACCTGTTACAAGAGCCTTATCCGTCTCAATTCACACCCTTCTATCAATACGCCTCGTCTAACGTTGGATACTGCAAAACAACCAAGACGACAGAGTCGTGTTGCAGAGCATGTACTCCAACGCCCATGCCGCCATGCCGCCTCCACAGTCGAGATCGGTCGCCCCCGAAACCTTCTTATTAGACCAGGACGCTCAGCAAAGCCTTCCACCAGACTCAATCGTCGCCCTACAACAAGTCGATAACTGTAAGTGTCTCACAGATACGCCTAGCCCGGATGCTCAATTGTCTCCGCTGCCCGTATCGCCGCTCCTGATACTGACCGTACAGCAGTAAAATACTTTCTCATCTCAGCTCCGGTAGACTGGCAGCCAGATCAATATATTCGCAGATTCTTATTACCGACCGGCGAATATGTATCCTGTGTGCTATGGTATGTAAAGAAACTAACTGCGCGTCGCTGCTTACCGCAGTCCAACCCACCAGCCTCGCCCGCTGATAGCTGAACAGGAACAATCTCTTTCACATCTCCGGAACCGACATTGTGCGATGTCTCTCCTTTCGATTCCAGGCCTTCGGCAGGCCCGTGAAGAACTCGAAGAAATTCGAGGAGGGCATTTTCTCAGACTTGCGCAACCTGAAATCCGGTACCGATGCCTCTCTAGAGGAGCCGAAAAGTGCGTTCCTTGACTTCCTTTACAAGAACAATTGCATTCGAACGCAGAAGAAGCAAAAAGTTTTCTACTGGTACAGTGTACCGCACGACCGTCTTTTCCTCGATGCCCTCGAAAGGGATTTGAAGAGGGAGAAGATGGGCCAGGAAGCGACAACTGTGGCAGTGAACGAACCGGCGCTCTCTTTCGAATTTGATTCGTCGCAATCACTTTTCGAGCAGCTCACCAAGGCGCAGCAAACCAATTCTTCATCATTCAACAATAATGTGCAGACATACTCGCAATCGACGTCCCCAGTTATGCGAGCCATTGACTCTATGCCTCCACCGAACATAGTTCCACAAGCCATGCCGCCAACAGTCCCAGAAGAGACATTGAATCAGATGACTGCATACAATCAGATGTCGATGGCTCCTAGCATGGGTAGCACAGTCGTGAAAAGCAGAGAGCGCGAGTACGGCCAGATGCAGTATGATCGCAATGGAATACCACTTTCACAAATCCACCAGCGACACAGCTCAATGCCTGCGTACATGGAATACTCCCCAGCGCCCTCTTTCGTCTCTTCGCACTATGAGGACTACAGCACTCGTGGCATGTCCTTTGAGCCAATCACCCCGCCCCAGCACCAACTTAGCCTTGGAGCAGAGCCGGCCTACATTGCTAATGAAGATACTGGGCTTTACACCGCCATTCCTGAATTGAGTGTTTCGACTAGCTTCAATCCGTTAATGCAGCTGCCTCCATCAAATCTAATGGGGCATGGTTTCTCCAGCGTTACGCGACCATTCCCTCCTACGAATGTTTACTCTGTCATCGAAGGCTCGCCAACATACAAGCAGAGGCGGCGTCGTTCATCAATGTCAACCGGTGTCAGCGCTGCTGTTACGGCAACTGGCGGTAGCACTGCTCA
>Ga0307515_10001931_pt1 | contig 46010 bp, 62 predicted proteins | sample 17_EM_MG_FD_194513 | JGI IMG/M metagenome (GOLD analysis project Ga0307515, IMG submission 194513) | Populus trichocarpa ectomycorrhiza microbial communities from riparian zone in the Pacific Northwest, United States - 17_EM | ecosystem: Host-associated > Plants > Roots > Unclassified | place... | reverse complement strand
GAAGCTCCCAATCTGGTCACTTTGTATATCCAGATATAGTGTTCTCAGTACTGGCAACCTGGACAAGTACTGAGCTGCGTTTCATTGGTCCAACTGAAAGTCGGAATCGATGGACTTACCAAAAGTTTCTGAGAATATGGTTGCTGATAAGAAGCCCATCTTCTCCAAGCTCGAGGGTATGCAGGTTAGGGAAGTGAGTCAGACCGTTCGAGCGTAATAGTGACAGTATAGGGAGGTCGTTTTGACGTTCGGGGTCCTGTAGTTCGATGGAAAGCCACTCTAATGTTGGAGCGACGCTTTTCAGGATGGCATCGAACTGTAAGATCCGAATTTCCGAATATACAAGACATAACTCGGTGATATTATTTGTTGGGAATACCACCAAGTCGAGTGGTATATACTCAAGAGTGACTTTTTGAAGATGTGCTGCTCCCTCAAAGAGATTTTGAACAGTGCCTTCCACAAGTTGATTCGAAATAGCATAGTCTGTACGAAGCTCCAGGTTTCGAATGTTATCCATCCTAGGTAGACCGCGCAAGAGCTTTAAAAGGAGTTTGGTATGCTGTGTTTCAAGGCAGAACGTTCGTGCTCGAGGAAGATGAGGGAGGAGAGTCACAAAAAGATCGTTGAAGAGGGATTTGTGCATCGGTGGCAAATAAATAGATAAAACTGTGCGCTTTGACCGCTCCAACCACGTTCGTTCCCTCTCGTTCTTTGCTTGCTTCTTTGAAAACCTTAATACTCGCCAAAGGACTGGGGTCGCCAGGGCGACTCGTCGCCAATGAGAGTTGACATGACTGCATGTCTCTGCGAAATTAAGAGGAAAAGGTGCGGGTTCCCTGAGCACTAGTTCCTCCTTCCTGAGGGCCATGGCCGTAGCAAGCCTCAATTGTTGTGCTCGTAGCTCCATATCTAGTCCTGTGGAAAAGATGTAGGAAAGAAGTTCGTTTGGGAGTGTGCTTATGGCTAGCGGTTTGGGCGCATGAGTTATCGGCCGTTTGTGTAAAGTGGATCAGGGTCTGTAACGTACGAGCTAGATGACTACCTAATCTTTTCAGGGCCTTTTCGTATCCTTCTCGTATAGAAGTTGCAACAACAAGTTCGAGCGACCGTTGAAAACGCTCTAACTCGTGTTGGGCTTCCGCTACACGCTTTGATGCGCTTTCTTCCTTCACTCGAGCCTCTTCTAAACTTTTCTTTGTAGAATCTATGGCATCAAGCACCTTGCCTGTCTCATGGAGACCGAGCATTTTATTCTTTGATTATTCTTACCAAGGTGATTGGATGTACGGGTGACTGGGGAGGTTGGAATGGCTCCGCTATGCTCAGCGTGTGGAAAACGACGATGTGCGATCACAGCGGGCCGTTGAAACGTAATCGTCGTGGATGAAGGTATCTCGCTTTGTCATTTACTTTGGAACCAGCCACAATCTTTCATAAATAGTAGGCGAACACACAACACACAACTATGAAGCATACTGAAGTCTAGTTAAATATAGGCCGTCTCTCGAACGACCTCAAACAAGTTCCTTCTCAAGGAATGCGGCGGTCGTGCACTCCTGGGGCAAGCCGGCACCCCTTATCTCGGATTGTGGGTAACTGGTTTGTCTAGCCTGTCAGTCAAATATGTGAGCATAGGCGTATTTTCTCTCAGTTACAGGAGACCTGATCACCTTGTACTCGTGGTAGCCCAGGTTTCCAAATATTGTGAGGCTTCGTTCTACTGCAGGTGTGTTCAGCGTCACCCACCCTGCGTAATTGCGTAAATACGTATCCAAGGAAATGTTCATCAACTGCTTACGAGCACCAAGTGATTTTGCACACCTTTCCATCTCCTGCAGAGCTGCGATACCGACACCCAAGTGCCGATACGAAGCCAACACAAACAGCGAGGTTATCTCAACGCGAGAAGTGGTAGTAAACGACGCTAAACTGGGATCCACGGGGTTCTCCAGGAGCAGCGAGACCATACCGATCGCAGGTGTATGTTCCATTGCACCCATAACCAATGCGAGTGGGTGAGGAAAATGAATGAACCAAATATAGCGTTGCCGAATGGCAACTTCGAGTTCCCATTGACTGATTCGATCTAGATACCAACCAGCAGCAGTTCTCAGTTGAGCAAGTGTCGCAAGCTCGGCTTGGGAGGGTGGGCAGGAGATCGGTCGATAGTAAAGTTCGGGAGTCATAGGTGCTTTCAAGGATATTGTCAGTCGAGTGAGCATACCATATCTCTAGACCTACCCGGGTCCAATTGCCCCAAGAATGCCATGAAATGAGCAGCCAGGTGAGTCTGTGGAACTCTGGGATATCGTTGGAATGTTGTCCACTTGAACCTGGTAGCACTCACTTTTTATAACCCAGCGCCCACGAACCTCTGTCCCATTCGGCGTAAGCGTCAGGACTCTTCATGGTGAGCTTACAATTACGCAGTCTCTTGCACGCGCCCGTGCTCGGCTGTCGTCGTACGGACAAGACACGGCCCGGAACGAGGGTGGAGAGGACAATCAACACCTTCTTGTATGGAACTGCGTCCTCGCATATCTAGCCACGCCGTCGATTCTGCTTAGTCACCTGCGGGCAGAGTCATTGGTCGCCGAAATCTCAACGTCGTTCCGGTACGTTGATGAATGTCGTGGTGGATCATCCGTAGTCAGAATGTATGCTCCATGTCCTTCCAACTGAGCGATGTTGTCCCGTGACCTCGGGTCCTTATTTTTCCCGCACCGTTGCGGCGCAGTGTTCTATTGCATATGGCATAGCAACTCATGGAACTAGTCCCAATATTGGAGCATACCTGGACCATTGGAGCCTAGCTGTTTGATATATCAACTGCGAGTCGGACATAACAGCATGCTGAGTTCAAGTGTTCATCGCTTCATTTCCCGACAGTACCTTTTCTTGACTTCTTGCAGCCTGACATCTGCTGGGCCATATGTCTGCAAGGGACGGGTGCGTGGTCTCCATTGATGATGCCGCCATGACGCCACGGGGTGAGCTCGGCGATTCCTGCTAATCTGTCACCATCACATCAACAGGTCTACAAGATTCGTTCATTGTGCTCGGCGGCCATCCTGTCGCCGATCAGACGATCAGATGCAAATAGGACCAATAAAGGTGTCGAATGTGCCTTGTCCCAGACATAATGCGAGGTATTCTGACAACCAAATTTGAAGGCTCACCATACGGTAAAGTATTCAAAGAAGCTGATGTCATTTGCCTCAGTCATCCTGGCATTCCTGCCCGAGGTCGCAAGGTGGAGACGAATACAAATGATGAATACAAATGCGGGCGAGGGCACGGCACGCGAGCCGCCGCGGCGGCCTGGCGTCTATTCTCCCCCTCTCCTCTGGATCTGGGTCTGGGAACACCGCGAACGACTTGAGAGAAGAGTTCTGTGACCCTGTTACCGTCTACCTCTATGTCTATTTCTGTCGGCTCTTTGGTTCCAACCAACTTTGGCGACTCAACTTTGCCCCTCTCATGGCAGGCGTACCTAGACGCGCGAGACCAAGGCCACAGTCGCGATACAATACCCCTCAGACCGGACCAGCTGTCTCCCGGTCTTTAGGCGCCTAGTCGAGTCGGATGCAGAGTGCGCCTGCGCCCGCCCCACAAGTTGGCCCCACCCATTCGAGGCGGCATGGGGATACTCTACTGGGTACTTACATTGCACGTGGACTTAGACGCGATAAATATGGTCCAACTGGCCAACCTGGCCGCTCCCGACGGACTGACTGGGGAGAACGGAATTAACAACGCTCCGGCCTCGTAACTTGTCACCAAGAATGCGAACGATTGGTTGATGCGCCAGAAGGTATCCTTGTCCAATGGACTGGGGACCTCACTATGACTGACGACCACAAGGACCGCGCTCGACCCTCAGCACCGCCGTGTCCTCTCTGAGCGCCGCCAGCCTCCCGGAACTCCCGGAATTTCGATTGAGATTCGTGTCATCCTTTCCCAAGGTCCATACATCTCAATGGACTCGCCTCCGTCTCTCAAAGAGGTTCGCTGTTGGTTTACACTAATGACTCGCTGACCCGTTGCCACTCAAGGGCAACTACAAAAAGGATTTGCGCTGTTGCTTCCTGCAGATACCGTCTTTCCATCTCACTTGCCCCAATTGCCCTCGATGACTATTGTGGAGGAAATGCTACCTGGTACGTCGGATCTCCTCCATGACTACCACAGGCGTATTGACGTACTAACAATGATCCTTACAGCGGCTCAATTGCCCAACGTTTTCCTTCGGTCCATTGCTTCTCCCATTTCTCAACAGGATGTGGATGAGCTCCAAGCAATGCGTATCGCCGCAGGGCTCTACTACGACCGCATACCACGATGGATCCAAGAAGTGCAAGAGGGGACCCGCCAAATGTTTTTCGTTTATTTATCTAATCCTTTACCCTACGCCGTCGGACAACCACAATTTTTCATATCCCAGCTGCACCAGCCACTCGCTGTCCCTACTATTGCCTACCCTGTCTCTGCTCCCACTTCTAATCAGAACTCGGCGTCTGTCTCCATGGCCCATCCATCCCAAGCGGCTCAGTTCCCTTTGACCCTGTTGCAGGGTCCACCCGCCGCTGTGGGCATGGTATGCTTGTTGCTGCACAACCCCGAAGACCCGAGCCTTGCATCGTTCTCCAACAGCGGACGTGTTGAAATCACATCATTGTTTGTTTTCCCCGCATATCGGCCCTTGGGAGTGGCACTGGCGGTGCTCAGAGCCATAGAACAGCGTGCAACGCAAATGGGTGCTCTCTATGTTACCCTTACCACCCCTGCTATTGATCGATCACTGCTCCGGTACCTCAACTTGGGCTATCGGGAATATAAGCAGAGAGCGGTAGTGTATAGCCAAGCTGAAGTGCAGAGCGCTGGGTTAGGGCTGGAATATACAACAGGCGCCTTCTTAGAGAAGAGGGTCTCTTAGTTGGGCGGCTACTATGCTTTTTGCTTGCTCAGTTTTGCTTGCTCTGACCGATGTCCTTTGAGTTCCTTGCTCTGTCCCTTGACCCTATACCATGGGTATGCCGATCCCTTGTTGTGGCAATTACATTATAAGCGCTGCGCGCTCCGATCCTAATAAAGACCGAACGCCGGGCGGGATGACGAGACTGTTAAAACAGATGGAATACAGACAGGCCTATGAATAAATTATGTAACAAACATTGACCGTCTCAGTGCATTTGATCAGAGCCGTCAGCATTATGCGTAGCATCGCTGTGGTCGTTGCTCTGTTCTCGGATTTTCATGAGCTCGTCGGCTAATTTTTCGAGCATAGGTCGAGCCCTGTAGTTGAATTCGAAACGCTTGCCGTCCCCTTTTGGATTGCCACCATATAGGAGTATCGCCAGAAAGGCGGTCACTGATGGACCACGACCGAACACTTGTGCCAGGTTTCTCTTCCACCCAATGTCGTACAAGCGGATCCGGCCATGTGCCCGACGTATGGCGCGGCGCTGTGCATAGGAGAGCTCATGTTCTTCCCAGGGTCGGTTCATTCTGCGGTTCTGGTCCCCCGATAGAATAGGAAGTGGGCTAGGAGGGGGAGAAGGGAACCGATAGGGTGAGTCAAGCGGAGTTTCCAGCGTATCTGTGGAAAGGTTCGTGATGCTCGTGCCCGGGACGTGCCTGGAGTTAAGATTTGGGGCAGGCAGATAACGTAATAGAAGGAAAGGAGAGAGGTTCTCTAGGGTCGTTTGGTTCGTGAGACATAGATAGACGTGAAAGCCGAGGAAGGAGGCGAATGTGGGCGCAAAAATCACGCCAACTAGTGACAAGAAAAGTGCATGAATCGGTGTCGGGTCGTCCTATCAAGGGTTACAAGTTAAAATAGATACAACCCCGTATGCAAGCAGACTCACTAAGGCTTGAGAGACAGGAGCAAACATGTACCAGTATATTGTACTGACAGCAACTGCTCCCATATATAGTGCAAGAAGGGTTATGCAAAGGAGCAAATGAAGAAATGCCGGATACGTTCTGTGTCCTACGCACTTATTGGCTAGCCAGGGGCAGTGGTGGTCTGTTCTTTCGAGGTCAGAGGAGTAATGGACGTATGGTCACAGACAAACCCATTTTTAAAACACAACGACCACAAGTAGAACAATGGTGAGTCCTTTCATGCTTCGGGGCCCAGCATGCACGGCACCACTTTCTTGAGGAGTTGAAGTCATCGTCCTCCTTTCCCTGCATTAGACCTTGGCGTTCTGGGATAACGATCTCAACAGTCTCCCCAATATGAGGTTGTCCGGGGTCCCGTGCACAGCACACAATCAATGACGAAAGGGTAAGCAGGGTTAAAATGGCGGTCGCGACGAGATGGCGGGCAGCAGTCCAAGGAGCTCCATAGGTCCGGTAGTGTTGGTTTATGATAAGAAACATAAAACTGGGTTGGGGCATGAGTATAAGGAGAACCGCAATGGCGAGTGGTATATACGTCGTCCACGGTTTGGGCGGGCGATCGTCAATGGGCGAAGCCTGTGAGGAGGCAGGCGATGCTCTTCTTGGGATATGAGTGAGTTCTATATTTAGGAGTGGTGCTCGAGGCATCCTGAAGGCCTAATTGCGATGGGTGAGCACGGAATGGCAAGCGGGCCGGTGGACAACAGCTTACAAATCGTTGAACGAGTAGATACACCGGCGGTATTAATATAAGGGTAGTCTTATTATTATAAGAGGCAAGTGAAAGCGGTAGTTCCTTTTTGCTGACCGATTCAGGTTCAGGTTGAACGGGGGTGACGTCCAGCTCCGAAATGTGGCCCACCGGGGTAGTGTAGTCGTTGAATCCAGAATACGAATATTTATCCCACGAGCGAACGCTCAGTTGTGAAGGCGGAGGCCAAGTCTCGAGGCTGGGAACTATGGGCCAAGGTTTACCTGCATCATGACAACAATTGACATCGCCACTTGAATAGTGCTAAAGTTCTAAAAGTGTAGCATTGCCATGCTGACTGCTCGACTACTCGGTGATGGCTTGACATGGACGACACAGATCAGACGCGCAGACGGCCTCTGGGCAGACGACCTCTGGCACAGACGACCTCTGGGACAGGCCTCGACGTAAACGACTTGGATCTCTTCACGTGTCGCAGGTGGCCGTTTGAAGATCGACAGCGGTCAAACCAGCTCATCTTGGCTCAGCTCGGCCCAGCTCGGCTCGTGGCACGTCACAGTAAAGCCAGCCCGACGTTTATGCACCCCTAGTGTGCTTTCCATGCTTCTTCAATCCAGTGGTCTGCTTCGCTTTCCGTGTCCTCACCCGTTCCTTATCCTTCCCAGACATCGCTTTCTCGAGGGCGACCTTGGCTTTCTTCTTCTCTAGACGGCGTGCTTGTCGAAGGGCATTGCTTTTTTTAGCCTCCTTGCGCTCCTCTTTCGAAAGCCCTTTAAGTCTCTCTCCTAGTTTGGGATCGCCTTTGACACGTTTCCAAACAGGGTCAGAAGCCAAACCCCTAACCCCTTGCTTTGGTGTTGTACCCTTTTGGACCAATTCCTGCAGCTTACTCCCCTGAGTTCCTCGACCGTGTTGGGATGGGCCGGAGGACCCTTTACAACGCTGAACGCGGAGCTTTCGTTTTGCAAACCTGAGTTTGCCCGCCTCCATAGAGACGATTTCGTCAACACACGATCGGTTCTGTGGAGAAATTAGTATTTTAACCTTACCAAGCTCAGTCACGACCTACAGCAAATTTGACGTAGGCGAAGCCCTTCCCCAGCTGTGTGTCCTTGTCGCGAATAATGCGCACGCCTTGAACCCACGACTTGACGTTGTCAGGTGGAGGGCCTTGCTCGGCAGCTACAACGCTCTCAAAATATGCATGAAGGTCTTCCTCGTGGGCCGCAAAATCGAGGTTACCAACGAAAATGGTAACATGAGGGTCAAATCCATGAACTGCAGCGTCCCTTTCGTCTGGCGAGCGAACAAAGTCCACTCTGAGCGTCCGATCCATGAAGGTACTACCGTCCCCATGAGCCACCAATAACTTTGCGGCCTCGAAGGGGTTCATGACTGGTTGGTTTTGGTGGGCCGGGTGCGGATGGGCGAAAACAACATAGCAGTTGATACTTCCAGCTTCTTCGTGGAGCTCTCCTTTGATAAAGGCTATTTTCTTCTTCTGAGCAGGGGTAAGGTAGGTTTTCGCAGGATCTCCTTTATCAGGATCCCCGTCGTTCTTCTTCTGTCGGTATTCTGATAGTCTCCCACTGGGCTTGTCACTGTCTGTAAGGGGCTTTGTAGTTGGTATCTTGAATGCAACCGAACGGAATCGGATAGACTCTATTTTGGGGTCGGGCCCGTCCGAGGTAGGAGTAGCACACAAGGCGAGAAGATGCCGCTTCAAAGCCTTCTGATAGGGCTGATAGAATATTAGTTTCAAGTCCATGTACTGGATGTTGTAATTTACCTTTGACTTCGCGACTTCTATGGGGACATTTCCTATGAAAACTGTCCTGGTCTCCCGTTGTTCTTTCGTTTCATCACTCGGAACATAAGCCGAGCGGCTCCGGGTCGCTGCCGAGGATACCGTACCATTATTGATGACAGTTTCGTGCACGGGCGGTGCCGTTGTGTGTTCGTCGTTGGAACTCTCACCCGCATCTTCATCCCGCCGTCCCTCTTCTTGCCCATCATTGTACACAGACGGAGAGACCGTTTTGTTCTCGATATCGTTCCTGGGTCCTTTCAAACTTTCTGCGAAGACACTTGGTGTTGGCAGATTTGTTCTTGGATTAGAGAGAAGAGGCTCTGAGCTGGCTTTCACCTTCTTACTCCTCATCTTGGATGTAGGTGGTAGGGCTGAGTCATTAACAGCTAGCTGCTCCTGCTTGCTTTTCTTCGTCGTTCTCTTCTCGATCTCATCCAAACGGGCCGCCTCTTCGTTGTCATGCCGCTTCCGCTTCTTGATTAAAGGGTCGGGTATATGGGGCTGCGCCTTTACGACGGGTTGAGAAGAAGTGAGCGCAGCCTTTGCCTATAAACTAGCCATCAGATTTTTGGATGACTCGATAGTGAGGAATCTCACGCTAGTCTTGAAGATACTTTCCAAGCTCCTGTCGAGTTCCGATTCTGACTTCTTTGCGGCACCGAGCAGGATAGCGCTGAGCATGACTTGGCTCAAGGAAATCAGTCTTTGTCCCCAACTCACCACTTGGTACAAGGTTCTACTATGAACTATGAAACAGCGTATATAGTATTTTAAACAATAGATACAGGTACATCAGTCGAAACGGGGACACTAAAACGTCTACAGGCATATGATTTCGAAAATACTAGGAGGATGTCGAGAGGAGATGAGTAGTGGACTTGTAACATAGGATTGGGGAACTCAAAACAAAACATTGATGTGGTATACAGAATCTAAATGCTGTGTGAGGTGTTGCAAAGCATGCGGGGGACGTTTCATGGTTTGTTCGTGTCAACAACTACGTAAGATACTAACCAGGGGTAATGCTATCGGAGGCGTTTCTCCAAGAATGCGGCTACTACGTTTTCAGGGGCAACGAAGGCCCCAGCCACGTCGCTGCGGGAATAGCTTGTCGTACGCTTATACTCGCGATATCCCAGGTCGCGGTATACGCGCAGAGATGCCTCGATTGCTGGGGTATTCAGAGTGACCGCGCTCGCTCCGAACTCTACTGCGCGTCGCTCCATTTCCATCATAGCCATGATCCCGAGTCGTAGGTGCCGGTAAGCTGCGTAGATGAACAATGATGTTATTTCCACTCGTCCAGTAGAGAAGAAAGATGCGAGGGTGGAGTCCTGTGGGTTTTCGAAGCTCAGGGAGACCATCCCCACTGGTACAGCGCCGTAGGTTGAGGGGTCGGACAAGTACATGAAGTACAGTCGTCTCTTGCTTGCAGAAATTTGTTGCGCCCATAGTGGGATATGGTCGACATAGAATCCCGAGGAGACTCTCATTTGTCGCAGAGCCTCGTAGTCTGTAGGCGAAAATGGGACGGGCACATCCCGGTAATATACCATTGGGGCTAAAGTGAACGCGTTGAGTAACGGCCTGCTTTGGAGTAGGATGACCCTACCTGGCGAATGGCAGTCAGTGTCCTGAAACTCGTACATAACTGATTCGCTTAGATGCGTAGTAGATCGAAGAAAGATGCTCAAAGGATGGGGTGGTGTAGGGGATGATGGTGCTTCATCTGTTGATTCGACCCACGTCAATTTATAGCTTTCAGACAGGCCGGGTAAACTTGCGAAGATATGACCACGTAAAGCGTCGGGTTCCTTTAGAGGCTTTGCTTGAAGCCAGCCAGGATCGAGTCAGAGTCATTGACTTGACTTGACTAGAGCGCGCCGTTTCATGCCCACTTCAGGAGCCCCGAGAAGCGAGGCGGACCATTTCGTATACCACGGATTCGAAAGGGACCATGAGTGGAATATTCCAACGAGCATGTAGGTTTGTGATATCGCAATGGTTTGGCGCCAGGACAGTTTGGTTGGAGACGTCAACCCCACCGCTAATGTCCCGCGTTTCAAAATCAAGTCATTCATTAACTGAACGACGGATCCGTGTTGTTGGGACGTCGGTCCCACGCGAGGTCGCCACCGGCTTTTCACAGCCCCGCGCCCCTTCGTCGTTTCAGTTTGAGATGGGCATGATGTCCAACCAGGTAAACCTGGACCGAATATCAGAGTGGTGGAGGGCAGTACACAGCGCATGACACTGCGGGCGTGGTGCCCGACGGTTAGCGCCAGACAACACTTGACATGATCTCCTTCAATCCGGCCACTCCGAAAACAGACTGAAGAGCGTCATACGTGGCTTGTACAGGACACCGGCCGGCGCACAGGCGCTCTCCAATGGCCAGCTCGAACGCTCAAAGGCGCAGTTGTGGGGCATTATCAGGGGCCGTCTTGTGGCGATACAGGTCCAAATTCGATCAGATTGGACGGAGAGTCGGTGTGCCGGCGTTAAGTCGGGCCACTTCTGCTCGAAGGTGTTGCAGCTCCATACTACCCTCGTCAGCCTCGCGGCGAGCTTGCGCTAGCTCGGCTTCTAGATGTTGTATACGGGTTCCAAAAGGCTCAGACAAGGACCTGGTGTCGTCCTCCAGTGGGTTACGTGTCGAATTTGTGCCAGATTCCCTTCCTGTCATACCATCTCGCTGCTCGTGCAACAATGGTGGCAGTATCGTACTATCAGAATGCTGAGGCTGTGCACAGTCTGACCACCGAGGCATGAATGAGTGATGTGAATTACCCGTGTCTGAGTTCGGCGATCGAGTAGTATGCGGTGAGGACGAGAAGGTCGTATCTGGCAAAGAGAAAAGCCCGAATAGACCTGAGGAGACGGGAGATGATGTCCTTGGAGAAAGGGATTGTAACGAGTGAATAGGGGGGCCGACGCTGTCCCCTTGAATATCTAGTAAGTGTCAGCAGGCAAACCGACACTCAAAGGGCTGCACACATACCCAAAGCACTCACTGGCAAACTAACGTGGAGCCCCCTGGCTTCAACTGCAGCCGCATTGGACTGTCTCCCGCCCAGTTGAGCGCGAAGCTCGGCTAATTGGAGTTCCAGATTGCTTATGACTTGAAGATAATAGAGTTCTTTATCCTTGAGGTCGAGAATCTCCTTGCGGGCCGCACGTTCAGATTCAAGCAGCCTAATTCATGTTCAGACCGTCTTTCTGGCTCATGTCAAGAAAGATATGCACCTGATGCACTCCTCTTCTATTAGCAGAATCCTTTCAAAGCCGGCTTTGGAGTCGTCTGGTGCTTGGGCAGAGGGCTGGGCAGGATCCCCATTTACCTGTAGAGAGACTGCCTGCTCCCTCAGTTGCTGGCGAGTAGCAGTAAGGGCTTGCTTCCGATGTTCTAGAAGCTCCCTTTGATGGTCCAGTATGGACAGGAGCGTTTCTGGGCCACGAGTTGGACTAGACGCAAGTGGTCACCATGGTGGTGTCGGACTCAGGACCTTAAGATCCTTACCTGTGAATTGCAGGAGGTATGGTATCAAAGTGTCCCGGATATGGAGACACTTGTCTGGCAGCTTTCTCTGTCACCGAGGCCGAATGTGATTGCAGTTTCGTTGCCTGTGCGTGCAACTGGGCAGAAACTATAAATCAAGATTCTTCTAGGAAAATCGACTCGACTTACTTGGCGCTTTAGTTCCTCGATTTCGATCTCTAATGTCCGATTCTGACTTTCCAGAACCAGGCCGACATTTGCACGCTCTGTGCTCGTGGTCTTACGGATCTGCATTGACGGTTCGGTCTCCTGCTTCTTTCCTAAGAGCAAGGTTTGCATCTCCGATTCGCGTCTCGCTAATTGGGCACGTAGATGCCTAATTTGTACTTCAGCTTCTGACGCAAGGCGTTCACGTTCTACACGCTCGCTCTTTAAATTGGAGGTAAGAAAAAGTATCACATTGTTGGCGTATGATTCCGCCGTCGAGTCTAGTGTTCCAGTCGAAACGTGGGGAGTGGACGGTCGATCTGGGGTCACCCAGTGAGTATAGACCACAGTAGAACACCATACTAATACCGAGAAATGAAGTGAGCTGCAGAGAGGCCGGGGACAGAATTTCGAATCCCTGGGGTCGGGAGACTAGGACCTGTCAGCAGGGCTTGTCAGGAGAATATCTATTACGTACTCTTGTCCATAAGCTCAGTGATAGCCAATTGCATGTCCTGTCTCTCATATTCAGAGTCCAGATATTTTGCGTCGAGTATCGCGAGCTTCCTGGTGAGAGCATGGTTGTCCTCTGCAGCAAGGGCAGCATCCCGACTTGCTGCTTTTGCTTGGGTGTCTAATGCATCAACCGTCGAAGCGAGTCGCAGAGACAAGCTTGTCAGGCGTGCATTTGCTTGGTCTAATTTTCGTTGAAGAACTTCAGTCGATTCCTCGACTGCACCGACCGTATTGCCCGATGACGGTGTTGGCACGTGTATTGATATATTATATTGTCTTCTGGAGCACTGTCGCTCGTCCATGCATACCGTTTGATGATTGGTCGGAGTACAAAAGACCCAACAAAGCACTTGAGCGTGTTGATACAGCCTGGGCCAAGCGCATATGAGGGCAGACGCAAAATATTTATATAAAACGAGTTGTTCATAGGGATAGAAATCATTAACGGACTCTGGACCTCTGTGCTCTTGGCATATCGTCTACATCTCAGCTGTCGGAGTGATCTGTCATCAGGTCTCTGTCCTAGAGCCTCTGCGCACACCCTATAGGGCTCGGTTCTGCTGGAGGTAGTTCTACAATTTGTTCGGAGCCCGGATAAGCGGGCAAGTTCAATTGAAATTTATCTTGCATTGACCTGTGAGCAACGAACATACCACGGTAAGTACTATCCCCATAGATATAAATTGGTGTGCACACCAAGGGACGAATCGCCCACCCAAGAAGTGCCTCCCCTTATAACCTCGCACGCCTTCCTTGGGTGCGGTAAGACTAACCAAGACATCTGGAATGAAACCAGTATTCTGATCATCTCCTTTTTCTACGTTCCAACCGCTTGGGATATCTACGCTGATAATTGGGAGCTTTGACTTGATCAGGAGTGGGAGCGCCTCATCAAACGGCGCCCGAATCGGTCCTGAAAAGGAAAAGCCAAAAATCGCATCCATAATCACGTCCTGTGATTTCGAGTTGAGTGTTTCCTTCAGTGAAGATATTAAATCGAAAGAAGGGATCGAGAGATTTTGCGTTTGGGTAACGAGACGCTAAAGAAAATATGTGTCACAGGGAGAATAATACATGTTGATTTGGGTATGAGAACCTTGTAGATATCTTTAGAGCCTGGCTACAAGTCATTGAGATCGTGCCGGCCTCGTATGCCAGAGAAGCGTCACAAACCTTTGGATAGTATACCGTAGGGTCGTACCCAAGCATACCTGTCCTTGGTCAGCGAGGTGAGTATGCTTATCGTCGACGTCATTACTTAGGTGCCTAGCCGCAACAAGACCATCGCCTCCCTACACAGAATGATCAAATCAACACGTCTCAAAGAATTCTATCTACAGTACTCGCCTGGTTCCCTGGGCCACAACAAACGAGAACGCGCTTGTGAGTGGTGTTGGGATATACCTTAGCCAATGCTTGAGCACAGGCTAGACCAGCAAGTTCCATTAGCTACAGTTACGCTTAATGAGTACCCTCATCTTACGTATCACCGTAAATTTACCTGGTCTATGCTGAATGCACCACTCGAATTCATCAACTCTTCGTCAATCTGTAAAGTCAGGGCGACATTCATCAGGACACGCAGCTTAAAACCTTGTATTTACGAACCTGTTGAGCCATTCTGGCTGTCAGATAGCGGATTGCCATGGCTGGGGGACTTTCGAAGAAGCAGTGCAGCAGTTCGGCCTCCGTGTTGACCTATAACCTTCCCCTTCCTCATTGGCCGTGCTGGAGCAAATGGCCACACTGAAGCGACCAAGCTTGAGAGAGGAAGAGGGAAGCCTTCTGGAGTCCTCGCACACCTACGACACCAATACCGATACTCACCCCGACCGGGACTACGACGAGGCAAAGGAGGCTCTCCTCTCAAAACATAGATCTCAGTATCCTGATGCCTATAATGAAGACACCGATGGAACTCTAGCGGATGGGCCCGGGACCAGCTGGAAACTAGAGCGTTCGTCAGATGCCAAAAACCAGGGGAGGAAACGGAGACGTCGCATTATTTTTGGGGTCGCATTATTCCTTGTCTTGATGATATTGGCCGCCATCTGGGGGAGACCACTACTCCTCCCTGCCCCACACTCTCTTCAGCCTCAGGAGGAACTTGCCTTGCAGAGTGATCCGAACGCGATACTATCAAATGGAACACACCAATACCAAAAGACGGTCCTTCTGGTCTCTATAGATGGCCTTAGGTTGGTCATTTCTCCTCTGCCGTCAATCGAGCTTAGAGACTGTTGCAGAGCCTCATATCTCGACTGGGGACTGACGCCTCATCTGCTCCATATATCTAAGCGGGGTCTTCGGGCTCGTTATATGAAACCTTCGTTCCCGGTTAGTACTCTCCAATCTAATAGGTTAACTTTGTAGCTCACTACAGTACCCTCGAGCAGACCATTACTTTTCCGTAGGATTCCATGATGGAGTTTTGTTGTCCCTTTCTGATTTGGTCGCAGGAACCATTGGACTCTCCTTACTGGGTTATATCCTGAGAGTCATGGCATCGTCGCAAACGTGGGCCGTTGATGGAAAGGTGGATTAACTGATGCTAACCCCCATACCGCTATTAGAACTTCTGGGATCCCGTCACCAAATCGACATTCCACTATAGCAGCCCTGAGCAATCTTGGAATGGAACATGGTGGGGTGGCGAAGCTGTATGGAGCCTTCTGTTTCATATCACGGCCTTTCAGATACTAAAACCATTCAGGTATGGGAAACGGCGGGTAAAAACGGCCTCATCACGGCGAACTTGATGTGGCCTGGTCCTCCAGTGACAGTAAATGGCATCTCTCAGAATTATTTCGTGCCCTTTAAGGTATTTCTGAATTCTAATACGCTGGGCTAGCTCTAATGAGCCGTCGACAGGATAAGCATCCGTTAGACGCAAAAGTACAACAGATCGTGGTGCGTAGCTTGTATGTACTGTTCCTACCACTCTCTGAATTCGACTATTAGGACTGGCTAGAACTTCCTTTTGAAGCACGACCGAGGTTACTGACTGGTAAGTTGCGGCGCGACGTCTTTTCATCTGTCTGACACCTTATCAGTGTATGAGCCATCTCTGGACCAAGCCGGTCACCAAGCCGGTCCCGATTCCGAACTCGTTCGTGTAAGTCTGCGCGCATTAACAATTTCTGCGCGTCTCAGGTCCTTGGCACAGGTGACACTCAAAGCCGTTGATGAATTCGCTCGTCAAGTCCACGATGCAATTGTGCAACGAAACCTCACGAGCATCGTCGATGTGATCTTCGTCAGCGACCACGGCATGACTGACACATCAAATGTGCAACTGGTCTATTTGAACGATATTTTGGGAGATGACGGGGTGAATGCAATTGAACACGAGGACGGTACGTAGACCATTCATGCTGTCTATGTAGCTGCTTCATTGTTCAATGTGTGTCCAGGCTGGCCTTCGCTTGGCCTTCGCTTCAAGGAAGGCACAAACTCAACGAAGTACCTTGAACTTCTGGAGGAAGCGACATCAAATCAACCAGGATTTGGGGTTTATACTCACAAAACCATGCCCAAGCGCTGGCACTATACGCAAACACCACGAATCGCCCCAATCTACGTCGTCCCCCACATTGGTTGGGCAGTCATCAATCGTCGTGAACACGAGGTAAAGATGCGGGGAACTTATAATCCCAAAGGAGTGCGTTGATCCTATTTCGTTGGGTTGCTCGCACATCTAACGTGTGCCGTCCTTCTAGAATCACGGCTATGACAATGACGAACCCGAGATGCGTGCCATGTTCGTCGCTGACGGTCCTTTCGCCGCAAAAGCCAAGCGTCGCGCCCTAGAATCCATACCCCGATGGCGGAGAGCATTACACCACGTTGCGCCGCGAATCGTGCCACCCAAAGTCAAGGGGTGGCTTGACACACGTATCATTGATCCGTTCCCTAACATTGAACTCAACGGGCTGGTGCTCAAGATCCTCGGCTTGCAAGATTCGGCACCAGGGAATAATGGAACGGTGGGCTTCTGGGATAAGTATACATAGAGTATCGAGCATTGTAGTTTGTTTTTGGTAGTACATTATATCCTTTTATCTTGTTTGGGACACTTGCCTGAGACATTGGTTGCAAATGTTGTCCTTCTTTCATGTTCGACCTTCCTCCAAGTTCGTCCCAGCATGTGCCGGGATTCCATTTGGATGTCGTGGATACGTCAAGAGACGACTACCAGACCCTTCTGGACTAAATTATGATATCCTGATGAAGCTAGTCGAAGGTTCGTATCCGACGACGCGTTAATTTCCAATAGCGCAGCTAAAGGGGCCACAGATAGAGAGAGGGAAGCTGGGAGTGAAACGAAGAATCATTTTAAAGTGAGGGCCTTCGACTTTGCTCTGCAGGCTCTGGAGGCGTTGCCTATTCGTATACGGCGTGTCGAAGACATGCAGGACGTAGGTCTTTTGCAGCCATCTTGTACTCTTCTACGATATAGATGCTCATTTGATACTCGTATCAGATACCAGGCGTCGGGGTAGGCATAAAAAGAAGGGTCGAGGAATTCCTGTCGAGGGAACAGACGCCGAATGTGGGTACTCTGTCGGTATTTTCCAGAGTGGTTCCAAGAGTTCTACAGGCTCCGCTAGACAATAACGGCGCAGAGAAGCGAGCTTTACTCGATGCAATTCGGCTATTTCAATCTGTCTCAGGTATTGGGTGCGTTCGTGTACATGTTCATCTTTCCTGGGTGACAAACGTGCATTTTTCACACCTTTTAGGTCTATACGTGCCCGTAAACTGGCGGAAGCGGGTGCACGAACCCTCTCCGATATTGAGAGTCGGCCCGAGCTCTTCGATTCGTTGCCATCAAGTGTACAAACGGCTCTCAAGTACCAGACGCAGTTAATCGAACGGATACCCCGAGCGAGCATTAAGAAGATCGAAGCTCTAGCTGAACCATTGCTCACTGACAAGGGCTTTGAGGTGCACTTTACCGGAAGCTAGTGAGTCTACCTTTGAGACTGTTACCTCGCATCTAACGTAATTCTTAGCAGGCGCGGGGCTGAGAGCTCTTCCGATGTTGACATCCTACTCTTGCACCCTAATCATAACGATATACCCCTTCCGAATTCCAGCCTTACCCACATTTCGAAGAAAGAGATGGATCGGCGGCGGGTGGCCTCACCATTACTATCGATCGGCGTCCCTTGCCTGACAGAGGCAGGTATCCTTGCGGAAGCCTTGACTTCCGGGCCGACGAAATGGCAGGGCATTGCTCACCTACCGGGTGAAGACGGGAGACTGCCTGCAAAGAACGGAAGGTACTGTCGACTGGACCTAACGTACGCTCTCCGCCCGGACCGTGTCGGAATAGCGCGTTGACTTTAACCTTGCAGCCTCATGCCCTCCGGGAGTAAGGGCACTGCCCTCGTTGGAATGACAGGCGACGTAGAATTTGTGAGATATATGCGATCACAAGCGAGCAAGGCCGGGGCGCGTTTGAACGACCACGGGCTGTGGCGTCGTCCGAAAGACTGGACTTGGTCAGAACGATCTGATACGAAAGATGATACGGAGTGGGAACTCGTGGAGACCACGGGGGAGAAGGATGTTTTCAAAGAATTGGGTCTAGATCCCGTCGAGCCCGCTCGGAGAAATCTGCGGTACATAGTTTCAAACAGCTCGCGAAGACAGAATTGATCGATTGTATAATGGGTAAAGTGGCCCAGGGTAGCACAGGGGTGGTTCAGGGTCCACATTGCAGATTCCCAAAATACCCACTTTTCACATCCGGTTTGGCCGGTCTCCAACTCACCTTCGCCGCATGCAATGACTTCCCTTTTCAATGCGAATGGGCTACCACATCCTCTTCCAACTTCTGTTGACGCCCCATTGGATAATAAAGCCCAGCTAAACTCCCCAGATATGCTCTCTGGTCACTTGCTTGAGGTAAATATGGCCCCTTTCTCTCCAGCAGCAACCACCTCCTGATCAGAAACCAGGATGCTATGATTCACAATGCATCGTACAAAATGCACAACCCAGTCGATAAAATGGCCTTTCTTGGTTTTTTGGCTGGTGTTTGGGTCGGATTCGCCGGCATCGCAGCCACCGCCGTCGGGGGTGGCATCCCTGTTGCAATACGAGCAGAGTGGCCCATATTACCAAAATTGGGTGTTGCCTTTTTCTTCCCCTTCGGTCTGGTGAGGAAATGAGACACAGCGTGTTGACCTATCGGAACTGACATTTTGGGGCGCAGCACTTTATTATTCTCTTCGGTGGTGAACTATTCACAGGAAACTGCATGATTCTCTCTATTGGCTTGTGGAATCGGGCGGTGAGTTTACAACGGACCTAGTGGCTTCTGACCGATCTTTCGTAGATCCCAGTTAGACGCGCATTTCTCAACTTACTCATCGTTTATGTCTTCAATTTCATTGGGTGCCTCTTTACTGCCACCTTGTTCTCATATTTGACGGGAATATTCGATGAAGAACCGTGGCGTTCATTCGCTCAAGAAATCGCCTACAGCAAAACGAGAAGTCACACATGGCCACAGCTATTCCTCCGTGCCATCCCCGCAAATACCCTCGTTTGTATGGCCGTCATGCTTGGTTTCGCTGCACGAGATAGCGCAGGCAAAATCATGGCAATGTGGTTCCCTGTCGTGCTTTTCGTCATCCCAGGCTTCGAGCACGCCGTCGCCAACAGTAAGTAGTCATTTCCAAAGAGTCGTCATGTCACCTTGGGGGCGTAGCTAATATTAGGACAGTGTTTTTTGTGAGCAACGGCCTGCTCCTGGGCGCCAACACCACTATTGGCTGGATGTTCTTCAACCAATCTGCGGCAGTCCTCGGCAATGCCATCGGTGGCGCCATATTTATGGGTACGTCGGAGTACTTGATGAACCACTGGGAGTCTCGATTACCTTGGGAGATGGGCCATGCCCCTGGTACTCTGGCTGCTGGTGATGTCGAAAGTACACGCAAGGCGAAGGAAGACCGCCCGATTGAAGAGAAGCAGCAAATGAAGGACCTTGTTCGTGTGCGCTCTCGCACTAGCCCGCTTTCGCGGCGCCGCGCCTCAATATCCCCAGTCACGCATGCCGCGACGTTCGCCTAGTGGATAATCCGTCCTTGAATTCTACCCTTGTGTTCCTTATTAATGACCTGGGTTTTGCTGTTTGACACTTGAAAGGAGTGACTAGATGAAGACGAACACTCATAGATTGATCTGGTGGCCTCCCGAAACTACTCCTCAAGTTCTATAGACGTTTCCCATGTCTGTACACGGCATTTAGTGCTTTCTGGTTTTCCGCTTGGACACGGATGGACACAGACGCATTATCTCTACATACTGAACGACCGGAAATAGACACCTCTGGAAGAGGCCTGGGCTCGTTGGAGCACCTAATTACGCGCATGGCATGCCCCAGACGTGGACAGGCCAAGCGCCTGGGCCGCGTCGATAAGCTAGGCGAAGGAAGCGGGAAAGGGCGTACTTGAGGGTCTTCTCCACCACTCCACCACTACCGCCACTCTCACTCAACGGGCACTCCAACTACTCATAAGTGTCATGAAAATTGCTCTCTATTCTCCTCACCGCGTGTGCCCCTTGTTCGCGATCGATGATCGCATACCACATCTGACCATGAGCGTTCCGACAGTATGATACCGAGGTCTTCGACCGCGTTAACAAGGACTTCAACTTCAATATCACCTATCTAGAACCTAGAATGACGGCTAAAACTGCCGCTTTGGCCCACGATCACGATGCGGTCTGCATATTCGTCAATGACGAAGGCAGCGCTGAGGCTCTCGAGACGCTCGCGTCTCTTGGGGTCAAGTATATTGCCTTGCGTGTAAGCCTGTCCCCGTGTCACCTTCAGGATTACTTAAGCGTCTCCCCTCCAGTGCGCTGGTGTCAACAACGTGAGCCGTTCATCGAGCTCTCTCGCCCCACGTTCGGCCGCTCAATTTAGCGCTGTATACGTAGGTTGACATAAAAAAGGCCAATGAACTCGGCCTCAAGGTCGTCAGTGTCCCTGCCTATTCACCCGACGCGGTCGCCGAGGCAAGTTCACTCTATTCTGCCTTAGACGACTTGATAATGGGAGACCATAGTTCGCAGTGGGAATGATACTCACTCTTGTACGCAAGTAGTAAGTCCCGATTGCTCCCTTGTAAGGCAGTCCATGGTGAAACTACCTCTTTTCGGTACTCTTAGCCACAAAGCCTACCACAGAGTCCGTGATGGCAACTTCTTGCTTGAAGGCCTCGTCGGTATAAACATCAAAGGGAAGACTATTGGTCTCATAGGCACGGGCCGTATTGGTCTTTGCGCCGGGAAGATCCTGGCTCATGGTTTCGGTGCCGAGGTCATCGCCTATGATCCATACCCCGCCAAAGATGCCGCATCCTATGGTATCACCTATGCCCAAGGTCTCGACGAGCTCCTTGCTCGTTCAGATATCATCTCTATCCACTGCCCCCTCCTCGAATCCACGAAGTACATCATAAATGAGAACACAATCTCTAAAATGAAGGATGGGGTGTTCCTTGTGAACACCAGTCGTGGCGGCCTCATCGATACCGTCGCGCTCATTAAAGGATTGAAGGCCGGAAAGTTTGGCGGTGTGGGCCTCGATGTCTACGAAAAGGAGCAGGAGTATTTCTTCAAGGACTCGAGCGAGACTGTTATTCTGGATGACCAGCTGAGCCGCCTCTTGACCTTCAACAATGTCTTTATGTCTGGACATCAAGCGTTCTTGACCTACGAGGTGAGTGTCTACTTTCACTCCTTGGAGAGATGAGTAGCGACGATTGTCCCGAAAACAGGCACTTGAGGGCATCGCACACGTTACCCTAGACAATCTTGACAAGCTGGAGAAAGGAGAGGAATGCAAGAACATCGTCAAGCCTAATTAATCTATGCAGACTCTCATTGACACGAAGACATTGATATGGACAATAGAGGGAGTGGAAGTGGAATACAGAAATGCCCTGATAAAGATCAATAATAGATCGAGCGTGTCCTATGAGAAGGCAAGATCACGTTTCGCTTCTTCTCAGGACCAGTCAGGGAGACTTCGCCGTTTTCTACCAGTTTGGCAAGGTCCCAGAGGAAGAAATCGATCAATACGCTAGTGACTGGTGTCCATGGTCCATCCCTGTGGTTCTGAGGATTGTTCATGTCCTCCTTGATGGCATCAACGGCACATATACTCGCAGCTCGAATGCTCATCTCCTCGATGGAGCCGTACTCCAGTGGAACCTTATCTTGGAGTATCTTCGTCAACTCAGGCGAATATTCGAGTATTCCCAAATGGTTGAGGATTTGTGGAACCTTGTGAGAGAGTGAGCCACCTGGGTCACACTATCCTGTCACTGCGACGTACCCGATAATCGGCGAACATGGTAAGGACGTCTACACCATCCGGGAACAAGGGGTGAGGCTCCTTGTCATCCTCTGGGAAGAAAGCAGCCCTGGCAGCAGGTATGAATCCCCATAAAAATTAGAAAGACTTGGGTGACTGACCATGTCTCTGCAATGAGAATCTGAGCACGCTTCCAGAAGTATACTATGGACAATTAAGCTGAAGGGTCGTTCTAGGCACAATTTGGCAACTGACATCGTCGACCGGAATAGTCCACTTGGTCTCGAAAAGCCGGGAATAAGATAACGATGAGTTTGGCAAGATCAATAGCCATGAGACGACCATTCTTCTCCTTGATATTCATCAGAAGCTCGAGGTAGTCGTTGCCCCGTACTCCCTGTGGGACTCCTTGGGCTCACTGGGACTCAAGAGGTATGTAGGACACTACACTCACGTCTACGAAGACTCGTCCACACTCTCGCATCACACGTATACGCTCCTTGAGGAGAGGGATCCCCTCCACACACCCTTCTGCGGGCTGGAAGATTGCTTCTAACAGGCTGTCCGGGCAGTGTTTCTCGGAGGCGTAGAAGGCAGGGTCAATGATTGGGATGCCCCACTCAAGTGCTGCAACACGTTTATGCAGTTTGTGACAAGGGCCATCAGAAAATGAATGGACGGACCTCGGTTCAGGGACGCGACGAGGGACCAATAGCCTTCCCACTTCTGCTCAGGAAGTGACTCGTCCCAGCCAGCTCTCCAGGTGACCCCATATCGAGTAGGTTGACCTTCCAGTTCAGACCAGAAGGAGAAATTGAGGGCGGAAATGAGGAAAATCCAATCGAGAGTCTGTTTTACACCTGGGTTGGTGGGATCGAAAGGCATGGGCGGGGAGAGGTGCATAGGGTTTTGTCTCCAGATCGTAGGAGTGTAACTTTGCTCTCTCATGAGAGCTTGGATCTAGCAAACACTTAGCAAACCATGGCGCCAGATGGAAAGGAGGCGCCCACTTCTACTGCTGATCGTCTGACTGCATTTGCATCAATGGTCACATAGGCATTTTGCTATCGTGGTAGCACTTGCTCAGGATCGAAGAAATAGAAAATATATAGCAAAATTCCAAACCTTTTGCAGCCAGCGCGCGGACTCCAGGACTGGACTGGTTTGGTCATATCCATCATGTCCTATCATTGGCAAGTGCATCACTAGTGTTCCGATGCTGCTAAAAAATTGCTCGAAATCGGAAGGTCCAACTGTTCCATTTTTGGACTGAACCTCAGCCCGGAATTCTGCCGTAATTTCTTTGTGAAGTCGCGGTGTTTACCCGAGCCAAACGAACAAGGAATAGACACATCTTCAACCACTCGCTGAGCTTTGTAAACGGCCTATATTCGCATTCGGAAGGATGGACGTGTTCAAAGCCGTTGAGACTTACATCACAAAAATGGTATCAACGCCATCTACAATAAAAGTCCTGCTATTGGATGCGCATACAGTACGTCTCCATTTTGTCATAGACGCGCATCGGCTCAGGGCTCAGAACTTTCGTGTAGACTCCTATCGTCTCGCTCACCTCGACGCAGTCGACCCTATTGTCCTACCAAATATACCTTACAGATCGTATCGATAATCCTAAGCGTGATAGGATGCCGCACATAAAGTGCATATGTTTTCTACGGCCAACACCCGATTCCTTGGACGCGTTGTCAGAGGAGCTGCGGGAACCTCGGTACGGCGAATACTATCTTTGTAAGTTAGTTGGAAGACACCTCGAACAATGTCTGAGACCAGTCAGACTTCAGTAACATATTAAGCAAAGCGGCTATTGAGCGGCTCGCTGAGGTTGATGAGTACGAGGTTGTTCGTGAAGTACAGGCATGTCGCATTTCCCCATAAACCTGGATCACATATTGACACACTCTCAAAGGAATATTTTGCTGACTACGCACCCCTCCTCCCGTCACTCTTCTCCCTCAATTACAACCCCTCACCTAGCAATTCACTTTATGGCTCAACGCCCAATGCTTGGAATCCCGCTATTCTAGAGCGCTCAATACAGGGTGTGATCGGTGTACTACTCAGCCTAAAGAAGAAGCCTATCATCCGCTACGAACGCATGAGCGGAATGGCCAAGAAGCTTGGCAGCGAGATACTACATCGGATACAGTCGGAAGCAGCATTGTTCGACTTTCGGTTAACACAAGTACCACCCCTGCTACTCATCCTCGATCGACGAAATGACCCCCTTACTCCTCTGCTATCTCAATGGACCTATCAAGCGATGGTACATGAATTATTCGGTATACGTAATGGAAGGGTAGATCTATCCACGGTGCCCGATATTCGGCCAGAACTCAAGGTGTGTTTGTTCATCCATCCCGACGTCCTACATGATCGTTGACATACCGTTAGGAAATCACTCTTACGACCCAAACGGACCCTTTCTTTGCACACAACCACCTATCTACTTTCGGCGACTTAGGAACAGCCCTTAAGGCCTATGTTCAATCATATCAATCCCGTTCTATGGCCCATGTTCCAGGAGCCATCAACTCAATAACAGACATGAAACGGTTCGTCGAAGAATACCCCGAGTTCCAAAAGCTGGGAGGGAACGTGAGCAAGCACGTTGCATTGGTTGGAGAGTTGAGTCGGCTTGTCGGACGAGATCAGCTGATGGAAATCGGAGAGGTTGAACAGACCCTCGCAGCTGGAGGCAACGTCGACTTCAAGGTGTGTAGCCCCTATCCCCGAGCTCTCCTGATAAACCACCTTGCTGAGATTCCACAGTCGGTTCAAGCATTGATTAATCATCCGTCAATACAGCCGCTAAACAAGCTCCGTTTGACGATGTTGTATGCTCTAAGATATCAAAAGCAACAGGCTAACAATATTGCGACCTTGATTAGCTCGTTGGTCGAGCATGGTGTCACCAGGGAAGAGGCCAAGGTATTAACTCTCCAATTCCAGGTGTTCGCTTTGACTTATCGCAGGCCACAGCTAGTATATGCAGTGCTCAACATGTCTGGCGCCGACCAGCGGCAAGATGACCTATTCTCGATCGAGAACATCTTAGCCAAGGGACGGAGTGCACTTAAAGGGCTAAAGGTGCAACCATTCCTGCACACTATGGGCTTTATTGTCTAATCAGACTTTCAGGGTGTTGAGAACGTATACATGCAGCACCAGCCACACCTTACGGAAACACTGGAAAATTTGCTGAAAGGGAAACTAAAGGAGACGAGCTACCCATTTGTAGAGAACCAGTCCGGTGTGGGGCCAAACTCGTCACTCCAACGGTATGCCAACCCGTGCACTGTCTTCGACCATTAATCCGATTTTATTGACTTCGGCAGACCGCAAGATATAATTATTTTCATGGTCGGGGGTACCACATATGAGGAGGCGAGACACGTTGCTCTTCTTAACCAAGAGCTCGCAGGCACTGGAAGTGCATCTGCTGGAACAAGAATACTGTTAGGAGGAACATCTGTGCACAACTCGAGCAGGTACGCAACTTTATCGCCGCATAGCAATTAACATTTACATTCTACGCTAGCTATCTCGCAATGCTCCAGGCGGCTCTCCCCAATTTCCCGGTCACATTCACACAACCACCCGCGGAAATCCCTTCTTCTTCCCTCGCGCCATCACTCAATGTCCAGTTGGGAAGCATCAATCTAAGTGTTGGTGGTTCTGGCGGGACTGGAGTCTATCGCGGGACTGGAGACGGCGTTGGGATACAGGCGGAAGGCATCCGTGACGGTGTTAAGAACCTGTTTGACAAGGTGAAACAGGGGGTGGAGAGCATGGGTTTGCCTTAGCATAAGATGCTGGATTATTTATGTCATTTATTCTCGTTTTGTGTATTGTTTTACGCTCCTTAAGCCAAAGGGGTAGTGTACAGGTCATATTCTAGGTTGTCTCCTTTTTATCTTGTGCCCCGTATATACGGCGGTGCCACCGACGTCTTCTGGTCATCCCTTTCAACTTCCACTCCTCAACCAGTGATGTATGTGCATCACCCCATACATCGTTTGTGTATACCCAACCACCTAGGACGTAGTTTAGGAGCCCTGTGATAACCTTTACTCACAACGAACCTTGATCAGCCCCGATTTCTAACCAGGACCCATTTAAATCTGGCCTCCAATCCTCGGTCTCCACGAATGCCCATCCGGGTTCAAGGGTGAAGGTGAGATTGCTACTGCCAGAAAAGAATCAGCTTAACGCGCTACTCAAGGGGGTGCAGCAAACTCTCTGACCGGACACTGCCGTCACCCATCCCGATCGTGGATGAGGCGTCGCACCAACCATCTCTTCGCCTTGTCCACCCATTTCTCTCTCCAGGTCGCAAGTTTGATTTGCTCCACCCCACAACAGCTCCCGAACTGCTTGCGCTATTTGACCATCGTTCGTTTTCCCACAACTCGACCTCTTGGAGAGGGGACATCCAGGTCTCATCTGACAAACGGTCATTGTCTGTGAACTGCTGAATGGTTTCCTTGGCGTATGGCGGAATAGCCTTTGGAAGGACCCGAAGGGACCATGGGTGCGTGAGAACAAAGGGCAAGAGACCCCCAACAAGGAATATAGGTCGCAGAGGGAGAATAGGGAGAATGGGTAGTATGACTACGAAGGATACCATAGCCACTGTGAAAAGAGGTGCTGAGAACGGAGTCGCATGTGTTAAATGAGGGATCATGGGCATCACGCTGTCGTATGCATCCGCACTAAAACAAATAACCAAGTCAAAGCAGACCACGATGAGAGGCTGGCGACTCACTAAAATCCCATGAGATTTTGGATAGCTTGAAGGTTCGCAAACCATTCAGCAGAACCCTCTCTGGGTTCTGTGGGCTTCCAGGGTGGTAGTGGCTCTGCGTCCTCTGGCACATTTGGAGGATACCTCACGTTGTACGTAATGTAGAGGATGGACAATAGGGCGATATGCGGAATTAGAAGCACTAGTCTTGGGAAGAAACCTGTAAGACAGAATGGAATTTAGTGGTTGTGCTATGTGGTTTCCTGCTCTCGAATCTTACACAGAAACGCGTATGCAGCCATCCAGGCTCCAGTGACCCGCCAACCTTTCCTCCACATTACGATTTCCTCAATACGATCCTGCAACCAGAACACAAAGCCAGTCCTGGAGACGAAACGACGGAAGTTGACGGCTGTGATGGGTATGGAGAGCTGATCGCGAGTGGAGAGCAGTTTGCCGGCAGTTTTCCTTGGTGACGACGGTGTAGGGCTAGACGAGACGGATAATGCAGATGCCAAGACGGCCTGGGTGAGATTCGTGGAGGCACTGGGGGTGCGCTTTGATGAGGGTGGTTGTCCTGCGGCCATGTCTTTGGCGGCAGGGAGGGTGGTGGCAGCGGCGGCAGCGGCGACTGTGCTCTGTTCCGTTCCATGTAGAGGGGTAGCGTAGGGAGGGATCTCCAGCCATGATTCAAGCCCGGCCATACCAGGGAAGGGGGCGAAGTAGAGGTGTTTTGCTTTGAGGCTCTCGAGCCCGCCTTGTTGTTAGCTTGTGGATCATATGAATCATGTTTATTATTATTTATTATTTATTATCCCGTGTTCCGTGTCTTACTTTGATGTGTCTTAGTCTTAGAACCACGGCCCAACTTGACCACTCCCCTTTCCCCCCTGGCTCCCAGACCATGCCAAACCATGCCAAGTTTGGAAATGACCCTTCTCACACATTGAAACCAGCACGTGACAAGCCAGTTATAGCTCCGAACTAAATTAATTGATAAGCATGCCGATTGTTTCAATGTCCATCCGAGAATCGCGCAGGACGGAGGACGCAGAGGCACAGACGCAGAGACGTACAGGACAGGAACCGTTTAGCCGTCTAGTGGCGTGGGCTGTGACATCACCATCACGCGTGCCATGCCACAGCCAGTGGCGCCCAGTGGACGATACGAAATCGGCCGGCTCTCAAGAGACTTGAAGGCGGACGACGGTTGGCTCCGACCCCATCCGCTAGCTCCTCACCCAGATATGGCAAAGCCTTTGCCTCATATTGTACAGCTTCCACGCACAGAGGCCGCGACGCCCCTGTGCGTCGAAATCATCAAGGGTCTGCAGAAACCGCGCGGTCAACGAACCCTACCCACTATATTACTATACGATGAGCAAGGTCTCAGGTTATACGACGAGATCACAACTAAAGCCCCCGAATACTACCTCTTCCCCGCAGAGGAAGAGATCCTCCGCGAGCACGGCACTGAAATCGTGCATTTGATGCACGGTGGTGAGCCCGTTCAAGATGGGGAAGTAGTCCTAGAGCTTGGAGCAGGGTGCGGGCCTCGCTATGTTCCGTCCATATCTCCTGACATAAGAGCTTACTCAGTGCACTTCGAAAGACCTCGCACATTCTCCGGTCGTTGGCTAACTACGTTGATGAGACCAACCCGGAAAATGAGGTTTCATACTTGGCCTTGGATCTGGAACTCCCTGAGCTCCAACGCACGTTGGGCGTCATCACAGAAGCCGATCTGGGTGCTCGCTTGGATGGGCGAGTCTCTATTGGTGGACTCTGTGGCACCTATGATGACGGGATTGAGTACATCCGTGGAGGCGGACTCGTCGGACAACGTTCGACGCCCTCTGTCTCCAGCGTCAACACGCCTGACGATACCCTCAGCGTCGAGGGTATCGACAGTTTGAAGCCTGGAAACGACGATGAGGTTTCCTCAACATTTAACCACGATACGGTCGCGAGAGGCCGGTCCTCCCCTGATGAGGAACCAATTAGCGTCTGTTCATCAAACTCTCCCAGTCTCAAGCCAGAAATCAACCTACCTGGTGTGATCCCGCCTCCACTTCACTTTATGTTCCTGGGGTCCTCCATTGGCAATTTTCACCCACACGGCGCAGCGAACTTCCTCCGATCTCTCCCGCTTCGCCCATGGGATAATTCAGGGGGCGATACGCTGTTATTGGGCCTGGACCACGACAATGAACCCAAGTTAGTGGAAATGGCATACGATGACCCCGCGGGCCACACACGCCGTTTCATCATGAACGGTTTGACTGTTCTGAAGCGAACGCTCTTGGAGTCTTCGGCCGTGACCAAGGAGTCTGTAGAGGTCTTCGACCCTTCTAATTGGGACTATAGCGAGTACTACAATTCCGAAGAGGGTAAGCCTTCGTTTATGACCGACAATCCGTTCGATCCGCTTACCGTAGTTCCCGATCACTCAGCCCGGCATGAGGGCCGATATCTGTCGAAGAGGGATCAATTTATCCAACTCCCTGATGGCCAAAAGATAGAATTTGTCGCTGGGGAGATCCTCCATATCGAGTCTTCATACAAGGTATGATTACCGTGTACCTGAACAGCCGAATGTGACGGCGCGTATTCCTGGTGTCCTTTGCTTCACCTCCCTTACCGTTCTTCTGACTTGCCACCTTTCCCAGTACTCGGAGCAAGCGGCGAACGACCTATTCGCTTCGTCTAACCTCCAACCCATACACCGATGGACATCCACAAATGGATTGTATTCACTTTGGCTCTTGCGCCGCCCATCGTTTATCTTTCCTGTCCAGCCTTCTCCACTCCACGCAGTCATGCACGGGCCGCCCGAGAGTTATACATTCCCCATTAGCAATAGTGGGGAACCGCAGTTTCCAATCGTCCCCACACTTGATGAATGGAATAACCTGTGGGCCCTGACGGATACTGTGACATTGGGCATGATCCCGCCAACGATGCTACACCAGAAACCGATCGATTTGCGCCACAGGTGCTTGTTCTATTTGGGCCACATTCCAGCGTACGTTGCCGTGGGACCATTCGTTTATCGAGGCCTATCTGACGCCTGGAGCAGTTTCTTGGATATCCACCTTTCAAGGATACTAAAGGAACCACACACAGAGCCCGAATACTTTAAGGTGATGTGCCTAGGCTGGTTTTGTGTCAAATCTGATGGGAATGATAGGATCTTTTCGAGCGCGGGATCGACCCTCATGTCGATGATCCTACCCAATGTCATGTACGTTTGGTCGTTCTCAGTGTCATCCTGTGTGCTGATAGGTTGACTATTCAGCCACATTCCGAGGTTCCTGAAGACGACGAGTCTTGGCCGTCGCTCGCCTGCATCCTCGAGTTCCGGGATCGTGTCCGCACAAGGGTCCATAGGACATATGCCGCATTAGAAACCGGTGGACTCGAGGAGCGCGGTTTGCCGATCAGAAAGGTGCACCGTGTCCTATGGATGACGTTCGAGCATGAAGCTTTCCATGTCGAAGTGGGTTTGCTACCTGAGCCGTGAAGCCGGGCTGACCGAACTGCAGACTTTACTTTACATGCTTATCCAAAGGGCGGGTGATCAGGATGGTACGAAGCCACCTCCTGGAGTCCCTCGGCCAGACTGGGCGGCGCTCACCCGCCAATGGTCAGCCCGTCTCGTCGCTGAAGCTGGTGTGGAAAAACAACTCACCTTCGGTCCCACTGAGCTCTGGTTGGGGCACGACGATTTTGAGGCTCAAGACTTGTCTGAGCAAGATGTTCACCGCCACGAATTGGGATGGGATAACGAGCATCCTCGACGCAAAGTAGTGGTGGAAAGATTCAAGGTTGATCGTTTACCGATCACCAACCGCGAGTACCTCTCGTTCTGGCGGGGCAAAGGCGGAAAGCCACCTTGCAGCTGGAGGGTGGAAGGCCAAGAAGTCAAAGTAAGCTCTTTTATTCGGTCTTGGGCCTTGGGTTAACGATCAACAAAGGTCCGCACTCTCTTTGGTCCTGTGCCAATTGAAATTGCGTATGATTGGCCAGTGATGGCGTCTTACGACGAACTCGATGCCTTTGCACAAAGCAAAGGCGGACGTATCCCAACCGAAGGCGAACTTCGCTTGTTTCTCGACGACCAATCATCGCGTGGTGTCGTGCAAACTGGGGCAGGCTGGGGCTTCCACAGATGGTGGCCCGAACCTCCCTCGCTGGGCAACCCAACCCGAAACGTCGCTCCACATAATGGCGGTGTCTGGGAATGGACCTCAACTCTGCTCGACAAACACGTCGGATTCGAGTCTTCGATTTTGTACCCGGGATATAGGTAAGTTTCCTGCCAGCCAGCCAGCACCGAAAAAGAAAGAAAATTGACGAGATTTGCTTTCTTAGCACCGACTTCTTTGATAACAAGCATCATGTTGTAGTCCGTACCTCCTCTTCTATTAGTCGTCCTTTGGCTCACTAGCTCACAGCTTGGAGGCTCCTTTGCCACACTGCCACGACTCGCCCAACGTCGTTCCCTACGCAACTTTTACCAACACAATTACCCTTATGCATGGATAGGCGCGAGAGTAGCCTATGACGCATAGTCGTTGCTACGTAACCCTGGAATAAATGAAATGGACTCCGTATACATATGCACCAAACCAGTGAGAGATTACCGTGTACAAAAACCAGATATATTTCAGTACCTCAAGTGTGCCTTGTACGATCTGCATCGAAAAGGGTCGCCCCACCCTCATCAGTTTCGTGAGCAAGGGGATCACCCGGAATGTAAGATTGGTCAGGGAGCTCGCTGTCGTCTAAACCTTCCGCTGCCTCAATGATCTCATACATCTTGCTCGCCACTTCGGGTGGTGGGACGCGTCCCGCTAGGATATCGCGGGCTGGGACAGGTGAACCATAGAAATCCTTGTTGGCGTCTTTCCGCTCAATGAGGACGGTACCTTCCAGTGATACGCCAGCAAACAATCCTATGAAGGAAGAGGGTTAGTCATGTTTAGAGCTGGTCTAAAATTACAGCTCTTTGCCCTCACCTTTCGACTTTGAATATGAAAACATGGGTGCGGGGTGAGCAAGGCTCGCTGAAACAGCAGCTCCAGTTCCAATAGGTCCGGCGCTAGCACTTATGTTCCCGCCAATGGTAACGTTCCCTCCAATCGAGAAGGCGCGCACGGCGTCTTCCGAGTTGAGCACAATAACAAACTCGGTGACGTCTGCACCGATCTGTAGACCCCATCCTACACCTCCAGTCGCGATACAAGATGGCGCAGACCAAGAACCGTCGGGGAGCCTCGCGATCACAATCCCCGACCCGGCTTTTCCAGAGAAAAAGAAGCCTGTTGGAAATGGCGTGTCAATGGTTTGGAAGTAACCACTAGTGTCGCCTAAAAACCAACCTGCTTTGACCACTGAGAAAACAGCTAGCCCTATAGGAGACGAATGATGTCAGGCTCGCCTGCGCGAGGTGTCATTCAGAGCAATACGTAGCTCAAACACATACCTCTAGCCCCTTGTAAAACGGCTTTCGGTATCGCATTGAGCGCGGACTGAGGGTCTTCCGGCTTCGCTAGTGTTGATCGAAGGAGTGACGCAAGAAGGGAAAAGCGAAGGGTATCGCATCAGCATTGTTCTGCACTATGCTAACTCGAGTGGTCTACACTAACCAAGGAAAATCTCGAGGATCTCCGCGGCTTTCTCTGCTTCGCCTGGTAATGAGAATGAATTGGCGATCCCCTTGCTCTCGTTGACGATGCTATTAGCTGATGTTTGAGCAAACGCAGTTGCTTGCAAGCCGGCTTTGTGCGCTCCCTGTCTGAAACGGTCGAGCAGCGACATAAGTGAGACGATGGTCAGGACGAAGGTAGCCAGGGTAGTCTCTCATTGTCCGGGCTTCCTACCACCGCAGCAAAAGGCGGTTGTTCATGGTCTCACAACAACACATTTGCGAGAGAATAATCATAGCATAGCAAATGATCGGGCATACAAACGTTTGGAAAGGACGACGGCATTTGAATGACTTAACTGCTAGGATGCATATTACGGCCCCGCAAAAAGAGATGCATCACCAAGCGGACACGGATTCCTTCTACATGCTGCTAGACGTCCCAAAGCCACACCAATAACACCGCAAGCAGTCGGTGGCTCAGTTCATCTGCCTGACGAGCTTATTGATGTTCTCTTCCCGGTTACCATGATCACCACCTTGTACATAGTGCTTGAACTTGCGTGTTCTCCAGCCTCCGGTTGGGTTCGACAGCTTGAAGGGCCACAGGAAGTTGGAAGCCTATAGAATGCTCAGAATTCGTGCCGAAGGACGACAGGAACAATATGCCTACCTGCTTGAAGTGCGGACCAACGGTGGAGATTTCATGTACGAGATCCTCAATGGAGAGGATATCATACTTGGCGAGCGACTCCTCGATGATCGCGTTGCTGCTTAAGGGAACGCGTGCCTTGTTTACTTTTCCGTAGCCACGCTTGTAGATCAACTCGCGGACAGTTTTGAGGTTGGGTTCACTGTCGTCGAGAGTCAAGCAACCGCGTGCCGTTGGGGAGGTTGACCTACCCGAAGGTGATATAAGGCTCGACGAGCTTGAGCATTTGTTCAGTGGCCTTGTTGACCTTGATAAATACACCGTTGTTGATTTGCAGGAGCCGGAGGAGCTGCAGGATTTTCCGGGGTTTGGGAGCAATCTTGTTGACACTGCACACAGCGAAGAATTAGGTGAGCTTCTGAAGATCGCGTCGGATGAGGTAATAGTAATACATACCCTTTGATCCGGATAACGAAATAGAGCCTGGGTTGGGCAGAGACGTAGAAGTCGCCAGCAGCACGAGCAACTCGCCGCAGACGGATCTCCTCCTTCTCAGCATTGATGTATTCCTTTACGTATGTCTCTGCACGCTTGAAGATGACCTTGCGCTTTTGGATCGCCGTCTTGGAAGGGGGTTGAGTAATGTTATTCCACGGCTCAAATGTGGCTTGCAATACCTTGCGGGCAGCAGCAGCAGCCGCTAGGCGATCTTCCCTGGCCTTCTCGTTGTGCTTACGCTTTTTGAGGAGGGTCTCTGGAGGGTCGATGTGCTAGTGGAGAGCAAACAGTCAACCGGACTGGACTAAACATTGATAGATGTGCATACTGCAGCCGAGGGAACCCTATTTGATTGAGTATGTGGGCAGGGTGTATGTAGGCCATGGCGGGAGACACCATCGCAAATATAATATCGGGTTATCCAAAATTGAAGGAAAATCGTGCAAGTACCCGGTCAGCAGCTCCCTGAGACTCTCGTTGCATCAACCTACGAAGTTTTGTGGGTTGGAGCCATTATTTTAGGGGAAAACGGGAACAACAGTGGATGGGTTCAATAGGCCAAACAAGTACACACAGTACGACTTAAGGTTTCCACCGATGGGGACTCCTTCCAGTAGAGGATCATCTAGTATATGTACTACAGGTATACAAGGCGCGAAGACTATGACGAGCTAGAAGCCGAGGGCACGATAGTGGTAAAACGTGAGCATGAATGCAGTCGAAATGTCACACTATGCTCGAGTAGTGCCGAGATATTGTGTACTTGTAGCTTCATACTCCTTCAGAAAGTACCTATCCCGCTCCTGAGCAAGAAATCTACAAATGCAATCAAACCCATGTGCAAACCGGAGTAATGTACTACTCACTGTAATAGCAGCGAGGAATAATCTCGGATAGTGTTCATAGCCACTAGTTCCATCTTCGCTGCTGCCATTTGTGCTGGTAAGGATACTTCAAGCGTCGTCAGTGGTGCCTCAAGTCCAAGAACAGAAGAACACCTGCCAATGAGCCGTACTAGGTGCTCCGCGCCATAGATTTGTGACTCAGACTTCCATTGTTCAGGTGGTATATCGGGACTCTCGATAAATCGGCGTCTGATGTCTGCGTATTGGGCTCGCTCGAAGCGGTAAAGTAGATTAGCACCAAGAGCACTGGAGGGGAGTCCGATGAGTAACCTGACGTCTGCCAACTGGTGTTGATGTACGCACGCGTCAAAATACTGCTTGAACCCAATCAATACAGAGGGAAGCCTCTCCTCAATATCTGAGGGTGCGTCTGCTTCTGGCAGCTCCAGCACATACTCCTTAAATTCGAGGAGGATATCGTCAACGCAAGGGGACCGAGGAAGTGAAACAAGTTGGCCGTGTCGAGTGACCGCCTCCCAATCGTTGACGAGGACGACCTTCAAGACCTCTGGGATTGCGATTCTGAGCTCCTGCTTCCTCCTTAGAGGCGGTTGATAGTCGATCTCGTCTAAATCCTCCTCTTTGAGTTTCGGTCTATTGATGCGCAACTCCTTCTTGAGGAACCTGGGTTCCCTGTCTCTCTCTTTCTCCCTATCCTTGTTAGGGTCCTTCTCCTTCGCTTTGTGCGAGGTTGGGTCCTTGTCCTTGCCAATGGCAGCTCTGTGGGTTTGTTGTAGCTTCTTCTGCAGCGCTAGATTGGTCTCGTCACGTTTGAGAAGACGGGATTGATGCACCCATTCTGCACTTGATGTAAGAACCTGAAGATATGCGTGGTGGTTGTCACCGGCGTACCGTCCCAAGTATTCTTCCAGCCTTTATAATGGACGAAGTAATGAGGGCCATATTGAGATGAAGGAGGGTTTTCATCAAACCTCTTCGCTTGAATGACCTAAGTCAACTGTCTCAGCCAAAACCAGGTCGAAATCGCCACACACCCTGGCGCACCTTTGCCTCGTAAAGCAATGGTCCGTGATAGCAAAGTACAACGTCGTTCTCGGCGTAATCCATATCCGTCGTGACGGCGAGTTCTACGAGTATTTCAGGCAGCTTTGGAGTCGATTCGGGGAACAAGTGCCCACACACAAAGAACAGCCCGCCTCAAGCCTCAACCCGCCGATTTCCACAAATTTCATGTCAGGGGACCCCTTGGACGGCGCGACACCCACATTACCTGGGCTTCCTATTGAGCTGATCCTCACCATTCTGGAGCACGCCTTGCAAGCAGCGCCGAACAAACCATATGCTAATTTTCAAAGGTTTTCGCTCATCTGCAGGGTATTTATTGCTTTATCTTTTTATCTTCACTTCCAATCGAAATCGAATGCCCTTTTCACTTGCTTGGTTTGCAGACGTGGACGCCAGTGGCTCAACGCCTTCTCTTTCGTGCTGTACGCCTGTACGCGGCTGAACATGTCCCGCAATTCCTCTATGCGACTGCACCGGAAACTCTCGTGCCTTCAACGCGTCGCCTTGGGCATTGGGTCCACTCCCTGGAGTACCACACTGGAACTGCGGAGAGTAAAGCCCTCTTTCCTTATGTTCTTCGTCACTGTCCAAACTTGCATGAGCTCAAACTCACGATCATGGGTACCCTCGATGTCCGTCTCATGGTGTCGCCGCCACCTAGCAAGATTTCATTGCCAGGTGTACCAGCCCCCATCACATACGCCAATATACCACTGCCGTGCCCCGTCGTCTACCAAATGAGTACAGCCAATGCCTCGTTTGGCGGTACGTCAATCACTGTGCGACCGTTCCTCTATATGTGGAGGGGAATCCGCCATCTCGTCGTCCACGCGACGGCACTTGGTTACATACCTTATAGCACCCAAGCACAAATCGAACCCGATTGGGACATCCCTGAAGAGCTCAAATTGTATGAACTGCAAATACTCACTGCTGACTGGGACGAACATCAAGGCAAGATTCTACACAAGATTCTACAGCACTCTGTGGGGACCCTCCGTATCCTGGACTTGGTTTGCACCGACCTACCACCGAACGTCTCTGAGTTGCTGGCATTACACGGTCCTCACCTCCGATCCCTCCGGCTCCCCCAACTTCGGCAGAATGAGGTGCTCCCGGAGATCGTCAAATGCAATGCTCTAGAAGAAATTGTGTTTCGCTCATATCCACCCAAAGCAATTCGTGAGGTTATGCTCCTGAGCACGTTGGTTCACGTTTCTTTCATCACTCTCTCATCACAAGGGGCCTATACTGTCCGTCCAATGATCCGAATACTCAGGGAAATGCCGAAGCTGGAGGTCGTGACATGGGTCTATCGAGGCGTAGATCGCCAAAGGATAGATCCCAACCTACAGCACCTTCACGATCTAGGGGCCGAACGCAAGATCCGCATTCGAACACATACTGCGTCTACAGCTTCAGTACGTATCTTTCGATCCAAGGTCCAATGCTACGCGTACGAAATGAAGAATGATCTAACGGAATATACATTGTCTTCCAGCCGTTCGATAAAGAGCCTCTGATCGAACCCGTCAAGTTTCCAAGGGACGAGATCAAACCATCTTATTTATGGTCGTGAGCGGCGGTCGATAAAGATGAATGGAGAGATCGAACGGGCGAGATCATAGATCCAACACACGCAAACAGGCCTGCATATTGTCCATTCCAATTCTTTCATAACCGTAGAATGAGATATGCTATTATTTGGTGGAGTTTTCTCGTGAAATCCCAACGCGAGGGTTGGAAGGCAACCCAACCTTCCTCGTACCACTCCGCGAAAGCGTGGCCACTTGTTCTGTTTCTAAAGCCACTAGGAGGTCTCTTCTCGCCTGTGTCGCAGAGCGTTGCTCGGGAACGGGCTGCGGGATGTTCTCTGTCCGAAGCATGAGGGGACCCAGTTTATCGAGTGCGGGACTGGCAGTATTGGACCGGCCAGTGGGCTCCCTCTCTTCATATGGATTCGGAAAGACAAGCGTACCATCAGAGAAACGAGAGCCGTCGTCGCTTTGTGCATCCTCTACAGCATCAGGATCGAAAGGATCGTCGTCCAAAGTGCGGGTTCGAGTGGCAGAAAGATTGGGTTCAGAGAATCGAGGAAGCTCGCCGGCAGCGAAGAGAGCTTGCGGAGGACGTGGTGGTCGAACTGGGGCTCCAGATAACGAAGGGGCCGGCGATGGGCGTCGACTTTCAGGTGGGGCGACCGCCAAGGAAGAGCTGGATATGTCTGGCCCACTGTTGGCTGTGCTTGCGAGGGATACCTGGTCGTCTGGCCGGTCTATCCTTGTCTGGGGAAGAAGCGGCGCATCGGAAGTGTTACTCTCTTGACGACGAAGGATGGAATGCATAGGTCGAATTGCCGGTGGCGTCTCAGTGCGACCTGTTGTGGGTGATTCCTCCATGCCCGGCTTGGCAAGTTCGCCGAAGCGAACACGCGGCCGAGTGGATTGGGTAACCACGGGGGTTACAGCAGCCATAGTCATTTCAGACTTCGACTCATTCGTCGATGGTGGAGATGGTGGGGTATTGGTGCCTCCTTCCTCCGTCGGTGACTGCTTCTTGTTGCGTCGTCGCCGGAGCCAGAAGAAGACGAATACGACCAAGAGCAGAAAGACCCCACCGATTGCCCCACCAAGGATGGCAGCGAGGTTGAGGCCACTGGGTGCGTTGGTCGAACCAGTACTGGCACTCTGAGGATCAAACCTGAAATAAATAGTGAGTCAACATCCCCGCAGAGACAGACGAGCGGACGACATACACAGTGCCGCCCTGAACAGTCACGACCTCAGCATGGCTAATGTCCATGACACGACTATCGAGGTTTGTGATGTTCACAACGTGCGTCTCGAGACTGTCCATCCCAGTTGCAAGGAAGAGGACCGTGTCATTAATCATCTGGGCGACGAAAGTCAATCACCTGAATCTACAGAGAATGTCGCATCTTACCACTCCCGAGGTACCGTTAAAAGTTTGGATGCGTCCATCCACGGTCACCGAATAGCGGCCATGGTCGGTATTTCTGGAACCATGGACCAAGACGCTATGACCACTGAACGTCAAGGCCGCCCAGTCGCCTGCAGTCAAGGACTGCCTCGTGTTTACATTGGTGACGGGGTTGGTGGCGAGGGTATAGCCCGGTGCATATGACCATGCGGGATCATCTTGCCTCTTTGTCATCGAAGCGACGGAAGCCCTGAATAGCCGTTCAATGTGCTGGAGCGATGAGGTGAACGGGCGGTTTACTCACCCCGTCAAGCCAGTGCCAACAGTGATAATGGCGGACTGCAGTGCCAGCCAATCTCCTGAAGCCTGGGGCCTGGATCGGAGTACAAGGGTGTGCTCTCGGTTGCCCGGCAAATTGGTGAATGTAGCCAAGAACGGCCCGTTCGGTTGACCTGCAAAGGCCTGGCCATCGAGCTCGACCTGATATTGCATGTTTCCCATAGTTGCACCGTTGAGATAGATTGCAGTACCTTCCGAAAGGATTGGTTAAGCTGTTTTAGGTATATTACTTGGTTGCGACTCACCGTTGAAAACGATCTGGGCCGATGCTTGACCAGCGGTGACATGTTGACTGTCTCCAATGCCGACTGTGACCCGGTTGATGACCCGGTTTCCTTCACGGAAGACTGCAGTCCAACCTTGGGTGTCTCCATCCGCGTAGGGGAAGTAGTTGATGAAGGGAGAAGTATCATTGATAGTGACGTTCCAGCACGTCTCCATGATAGTGGGTCAGAGAAAACGATCCAAGACAGGCTCGTTGTACGAAATGAAAGAGAAAGTATGAGGGCCAAACGCCAGTGCCACTTCCAGAGCGATAGCGCTACTAGGGTGCAAGAAAGTAGAGTAAAGGGTGCAACGTAGAGAAGAGAAAAGAAGAGAACGACTTGAACAAGACGCTGAAACGGCGTGACGGAAAAGAAAGAGCCTGGGCGGACCCAGAACGCCCGGTGGAAGGAAATTGGGTCGGTTGGAAAAGGAGGCAAGCAGCTTGGGACACTCGGGCGCTCAACATTCAAGCGGCTCAAGTGATGCGGGTCATGAATGGCGCGCGCAGTCCGCTGCCTTGTCTTGGCTGTCCAGCTGTCCCACCTATGGCCGGGTTCATTGAGACGCTCAACGTAGCGACGAGACTAGCGACGAGGTTGGCTACAAACGATGATTTGCTAATGACGATGACGATTTCATTCAGTCGGGCTGTCCAGCTGGTAGGCAACCCATCAGCACATCACAGCCCCTTATGATCCCTAGATTCAATTCAAGCCGTTCGCGATGATCTGCGTGTTCACCCAATACAAGTTGTTGTCAACGGAACCCCCTCACCAGCCTCCCCACTTTTCCCGCGCCCAGTCCATGAGGCCAATCACAGCCTACGCATACGCTTGCGCTTGAACACTATATAAATCGTAGTATTCTCCCTTGCGTTCCATCAGCTCTTGGTGGGTGCCAGATTCTACCAGTCGCCCTTCTTTCAAACACCTGGTCATCGTCGAGGTCAATGCTACAAGGTTGGCTAGTACGCTCATGTGCACGTACAAAATGAGATCGGCAAAGTTCGTAAGATGGCCAAAGCGATGAGTGATGAATATTCTAGTTTTCTTCCTTTCACCACCCAATGTTCGCAGTCGACGGAAGATTTCTGTATTATTCCGGCGTAGTTAGTGTTTAGGACAATCCTAGCAGGTTCACTCACGTACCATATTCAACTTTTGGATCCAATGATGCAGATGGCTCGTCCGCTACGACTAGCCTGACCTTCTCCGACGCAGCACGCATAAATAAGCGGGCTAGTGCCAGTCGCTGCCATTGACCACCAGATAGCTCTATTGGCTTTTCAATCTCCTTGGAATCTTTTTCAAGGTCTGTACCCCAGAATTCCCAACCTGCCTCCATCGTGCGGAGTGGGTTGATATTTGCTTCATAGCCCCGTTCCTCGACGAGTCCTTGGGCATCCGCGAGGCCCGCTGCTTGACGTACTGCGTCCGGATCATTTGACCCTGGCCTGCCAATGGCGATGTTTTCAGCAATCGAAAAAGGAAAGTGCTTGTAATCTTGACAGAGAATCGCCTGTGCTTCTCGTAGGTCACTAATGATGTAATCTTTGAGTGGTTTGCCATCTATTAGAATTTCCCCGGTTGTCGGGTCGAAGAGTCGGTTCAACAGCGATACAGTCGAAGACTTGCCACCTCCATTGCTTCCTACCTAATGGGCCGTCAGAACCTTAGAAGCTGAGAAGAGCCATCTCACGCACGATAATTACAGTCGCACCGGCGGGAATGGTGAAGGAGAGGTCTTTTATCGCGTCCACCTTGGCGTCCGGATATTTGAATGAGACATTCCTGCGACTACATGAGTATAAGAGCTCGTATACCACCAAAAGCTCTCACCTGAATTGGATTTGCATGCCAAGTGCGCCCTTCGTGATATCATGACCTTTTTTCTCATCTTCTGGATACGCCAAATGCCCATCTTTGATAGAAGGTTGCAACTGAAGTAGCTCGTAAAAATTTGAAATTCGTCGAATGCACCCCGCCAACCGGCCGTTAGAAAGTAGGTCCGAAAGCCTCCAGTGAGAGTCGCCAAATCCCCTGATAATAATCTGAGCGTCCAAGGAGAAGATTTTGTGACAGGAAATACCGAATTAAGGCCAAAGAAGCGAGAGAGAAAGCTTCGCGACGTTGTAGCACAACCAAAAGATATGATAGCTACAAGGCATTCAGACAAACCATGACACACACACACAAAAAAAAACAGCTCACCAAGGGTAGCTCGTAGGCAATATCTGTGAGGAAGTTGGATATGCTAAATGGTTGCTGGCTGAGGAGCGTCCAGGGGTCGGTAGTGGAAATTGCCCCCAGCTCCTTTATACTCTTGATGTACTCTACGTAGTAGGTTGTGATGTCAGGCATTCGACCCAATATAATTCGCTGGCGTGTGTTACCTTGATGCAAGGGTCGTAACAGTCCACCGCTTATCACCTCTTTCTGAGTTTTCCCCCTGCTGATCAATTTCGTCACGGCTTGTGACCGTAGATATCCCCGATTTGTGACGTGGGCAATGAATGCTATCAAAGGTTAAGCTGAAGGTACTAGGTGGAAGCTGGGCGACGCGTTTACTCACTGGTGTTGTACGCATTATTAGCGTAGAGGTACGAAAGCACCAAAAAGGACGACAGGCAAATAGCAATGAGCGTGGGGCCCTCAGGCTCGCGAGCAAAGTGGACAAATATAAGGAGAAATTGCAGTGAAGTCGACCAAAGGGGGAACAGGGAGTCTGTCACTCCCGCGAGATTCGAGAACAAGCTGCCACCAAGGATGGGGTAGCTTAAGTCTGATAGCTTGTCCTGGACATCATCGCGCTGCAGTGTCTCGAGGTCATTGAGGCGTGCATACATTTCGACGAGGCGCTCTCCGGCCATTCTAGTCATTCGGGCATAGAGGATCCGCTGGGACTCTTCCCTAAGATGGTGGTTGCGTTGGTCAGTCCATCAGTCTGTGTCCCCATCCCCACCTCCCCACTCCCGGAAGAGTGAACTCACTGAACACCTTTTGACACCCACGTAAACACGTAGGATCCACACATGAGGGATATACACCGCATCACAATTGCATAATCTGCCTTTCCTTCAAATACGAACAATTGGAGCTGTGGGTTACGTTATGCATAAACTTGGATCAGCATTCTACCGGGCAGGTAATCACGCGCGGGTGGAGTACCATTTCGAGGGTGTACGTATTAACGTATAGCTCCACTGTCGTTTCCATAGAGCCCACAAAGCTGAACCCCAGCCAACAGAGAAAATGGTATGGGGCGACTTCCCAGATATCGCGCATTAGTCTAATCAGAATGGATATGGAGGTTCCAATTGATTTGATTTTCTGGGCTATTTGGGGTCCGAGAAGACCACTAGTACCCATAATGCCGCCTTGGAGGTCCCACCAATGGTCTTTTCGTAATGTCGCGATCCTCCATATCCCCATCGTCCGATACAGGACCCCATGCTCCAAAGAAGCAACAGGGTCGTCATCTCTTTTGTCCTTGGACTCGGGCGGTTGCGCCATTAACCAGAGAGCGAAAACGAGGGCAGAGCAAAAAAGGCGCGTTCGGTGTGGCAAACGGCTTATAAATAGGTTAAGTCAAGTCACACTTTGAATTGCATACATGGATTACTCTTGACGCGCAGTGAACGTCGGCGCCTGTTTGGCGCTTGTTTGGCGATTTGGCGAGGGCCGGTGGAAACAAAGCAGTAAGCTGAATCAATGAAGGCAAATCATGTCACATCAGGTCGGACCGCACAGGTTTGCTTCAGTCTGATAATTCAGGTCTATTGTATTGAAGCATCTAGATCAAACGGCGGAGTGGGGTGGGACCAAGCCTCTATGGCAATAAAGTAGGAACAACAGAAAGACCAATAGAAGAAACTGTGCGGAAAGTAAGCTGCAAAGGGGTAGTCGCGCGCGGCATCTGCTCTACAGGTCCGTTTCGTGAGAGGTGTACAATACATGACATAGCGCCGATGACTGGATCAGTGCATACACGACAGGAATGGAGGTCGGTAGGAGGGTGGAGGGGTTGGGTGAGGCAGCTCCAATTAATGGTCGAAGGGGCTTTGTATGGTTGGAAATGATGTTTGGTTACTAGAGGAAGAAAACGAAGAAATGATTACTTGTCGAGGACCATCATTTCATCCGGAAAGTCATTATACTGCGCGTGCAGGCCTCTGAGCTTAGGGAGAGTGATTCGCTGGTTTGCGTTGTCGGCTGCATCTTTAAGTGGTGCAAGCGTAATGGGCGGACTCGGGGGTCGGCTGCTGTAGTCGGAATGCCTGCCACTTCCTATGCTTGCAGCACCGCGGATTGCGGAGGAACCAAATCCGACATGACGCGGCCCATAGGGACTCGCCAGCCCGTAACCATGCGACTGCGAGTATGCAAAACGTTCGCTGGTAGCAGCATTCGCCTTTTGATGGTGAAACTGATCAGACCTGGTGATTGGTGTCATCCCGAAAGCGACACGCAGGGAGTGGGCCAAATTCGAATGAGAAGGAGAGTATGTCGATGCGGGAGAAGAGGTTGCAGGAGATCTCGGGTACCTCATCACCCCATCCGATTGACACAGGACCGGAGAAGGTTGAGCCGAGGTTGTCCCTGCGCCACCCGCGTGCAGGGGAGACGGGGAGCGTGAATTATCGGAAGGGGTCATCGTGGACGGCTGGGAGGGACGGGGCGGAGGTGGGAACCGACTGTTCTGAAGGAGGGCGAGATTCGAACTCCGAGACGGCGGCTTCATGACCTGGATGCTACTCGAGCCAGAGCTACCAGAGGAGGTAACGCTATGAGGGCCAGGGGTGTGAGGGATGGCGCCTGTCTGGCGACCAAACGGACTTGTGGCACCACTGGTCAAGGAGGGAGTGGAAGGACCACTGAGGAGGGCATCAATGCGATGCCTGGAACCGATAGGAGGTGGACGTGTGATTGCATCGGTTGAGTACGCTCTCTTTGGTGGAAGCGACATTGGTGGTGGGAGTTCCAGTGCGCCAGGGCTTGGTGCACGACTTGGTTGTTGACTGTTCCTCCCTGTGCTGTAGCCACTTTGAACATGCATGCCCCGCATGGCACTAAGGAATGGGGAAGCTGATGGTGTATAAAACTCGGAGACAAGGGCAGGGTCTGTGCTCCGCAATCCCTTGGTGTACAGGGCCTCGGTCGTGGAATCATCGGTATCCGCCGAATTGGGTGATGGGGGTGCATCTTCAGAAGAGTCCTGACACATTTGGAGGGCATGTCCGTGAGTGTGGTGGGGCAGTTCGTACGGGTGGTGACGATGGGAGTGGGAGATTGTGCCAAGTGCGAGCGAGGACCCATGGTGAGCATGGGGGTGTTGTGAGTGTTGTGGGTACGATTCAAATGAAACGCGGGTCGGGGGGACGCGCTGGGTGAGCCTGAGTGCTTTGCGGTACGACTTATGGCACTCCTCATGGTGACAGGCAGGTAGGCTGGGGATACCACTAATCCCCACAAAAGCGGAACAGCTAGATCCGGTTGGACCGAAGGACGGGGCAGCGTCAGGGCTGGCCTTCAGACTTGGGCAGTTGCTCTGAGCGACTCTGGCCTCAAGGGCAGCATGGCAAGCGTGAAACTCGGCCCTGCGATTTGCTTCATTGCGTTCTAGCTCGACGAGTTGATTGTGTGCCACGGAAGAAAGAGCCGAGAGCGGCGTGGCGTAAGGTTGTACGTCGGAAGAGCCGGAAGGCCGCAGATCGGGGAGGGCCTGAAGAAGAGACCGATGGTAAGACAGGAGACAAGAGACAGGGCAAAGGGGTGGAGTGAGAAGAGTAGAAGAGTGGAACGGAAAGATGAAAGATGAAATTTGTGTACTGACATTTGGGTGATCGTGGTCTGGATTGGGATCGCCACGGGAACGTTTACGCGAGGCTTCCGGGAGAATGGTATTGGGGTTGACGGCTGGTGTTGGTGTGGCATTCGCATTCGCATTCCGGAATTGAGGGTGGGGATGGCGGGGGGGCTTTGTGTGCTTACAACCCCGGTCGGGGTTGTGGATCTTCATGTGGCGGGTAAGTTCATCTGAACGGCTGAAGCGCTTTTCGCAGGCTGGGTGTTGGCAGAGATGGGGCTTCTCGCCTGTATGGGTGCGGATGTGCCGGGTCTGTGTGTAATGTAAATTAAAGGATAATATTATATTGATTAGGGCAATCCGATGCGGTGCAGTGGGGCGACTCGGTCTCGGTCGGGGCAGGCCTTTGTTGGCGATTCAGCCCATTTTCGAGAGCTGTGCCGTGTTCTGTGTGCCGTGTGCCGCGTGCCGTGTGCCGTGTGGGGACGGATGGGATGGGGAACTTAAATTGACCTCCCTTGGCTCAGCCTGACGGGGGGGGCGGCCGTTGTTGACGCTGCCTCGAGCAACGTGCAACGGAGAAAGATAGGGAAAAGTAGGGGGAAACGGCTGCTCCGGCGAGGAAATGGAGGGGGAGCGGGGCGTGCAGGACGGTGCTGAGGTTGAAAAAGAGAGGGGCAAGGGGGCGAGGGCGAGGGGGCAAGAGGGCAAGGGGTGAGGGGGCGAGGGGCGGGGGGCGAGGGGTCGATGGTGGACGCACTCGATGTTCCAAGCGGGAAAAGGCCTTGCCACACGATTCGTAGGGGCACTTGTACGGACGGGCGGTGGGACCCTTTGGGTCGGTAGGCGGGTAGGCGGGGATGGCGGACATATCGTGAAGCTAGAGAATGAAGAGAGGAATGAGGGGATGAGGGGAATGCGGGGGGAGATCAAGCTAGCAGGAGGTAGACAAGTAGACAAGTAGACAAGTAGTAGTGGAAGCTGCAATTAAGCCAGGCTAGACTGGGCTACTCTCGGCTTCTTGAGGCTTGAGGCGTGAGGGCTCGGATGTGCTCGTGGTTGTGGGTTGTCGTGGTCCTGTCAGTGTTCTAATGTGTGTGCGTGTGCGTGTGCGTGTGCGATCGACGGCGGACACGGTGGACGGTAGACGGTGGACGGTAGACGGT